>Ga0209901_1000442_pt1 | contig 16350 bp, 17 predicted proteins | sample OrgsoiDNA_201058_FD_185806 | JGI IMG/M metagenome (GOLD analysis project Ga0209901, IMG submission 185806) | Permafrost soil microbial communities from the Arctic, to analyse light accelerated degradation of dissolved organic matter (DOM) -... | ecosystem: Environmental > Terrestrial > Soil >...
TGAAGACCATCTGGAAGGGGCTGAGCGATGTTCATGTCTCCGTTCAGACGATCAGGACGCTACGAGAAATGGGGATGTTGGCAAGCTGAGTTGTGTATAACGAGGTGGGGGTAAGGGGGATTTCGCTCTCAGCCTATTTGTGCAACAAAGCCTCTCAACATCTGCATCATCTTCTTCGCATTGAAATTGAGATTCAATGTCACTTGTGGCGTGCGATACCCAGTCAAATTCCCTAATTTCATTTTCTATCACAAAGAACAGATCCTACTTGGGACCATTCAACATAGATCTTATGTTTTCAACCAGATTTTTTACCGCTGCATCCGGCGTCTGAAACATCGCAAAAGCAGTAGCAAGATCTTTTACCAAGTGCAGTTTTTCAGATCCATTACAAAATGTTTCCTAATCGAAGTCTCGAGACACCACAACCATTTCGGTCTCTTCGTCGTCAATAGCCCAAGCTTCGAAATATATGCGCGCACTGCATCTCACTCGGATTTTCGTGATATTTACTACAAGATGTTGCGCGCAGAAAATTCTAAGAATCATTCTGTTTCTTATGCTTTCTATTCACTTCCAACTGACAATTCTTGCAAATACCATTTCGATGATCTGGCTTCGTCGAATTTTCATAAAAATCAGAAAGTCGTTTTTCCACACCACAGTAGGAACAAGACTTTTTTAGTGGTAACGGCATGTTAATCCTTTCGAATTTTTAAGAATTTTTCCCAACGCTTCTTTTAGGCTTAATATTTATATCTTTAATAATTTTCACTTTAACAAGCGTCTCGGGGGATTTATTTTTTGACTGACGCTTCTTTGCAATGGAGTTTATTTTTTTTGTTTCAATTTTAATACTATCCGTAAAATGGTCGACGGCATTCATCATTTTTTCTGAAAGAGTACCGGTAGCATTAAATTCCGCCTCAGCTTTCTCCATTAGCGATTTGTACGCAACGAGATGATCAGTGTAGTCGGAAGATTTGCCTTTTTTCGATTCTTTTGTTGTCTTTGGACTATTTGGAGAATTTAAAATTTCAACTTTCTTTTTTTCCAGATCTTCCACTTTCTTTTTTCTGACAGCCTGTGACGACCGAATAACCTTTGCTGTAGCATTCAGTTTACTCAATTTTCCTGAAAGATCGGGAAATTTTTCTGTCAGTCCAGGATTACGTTGAATTTTTTCGGCTACGAGACGATGACTGTTTTCCATGCTCACAGCTAAGTCTTCAACCACCATTTCCACGATCGCCGTTCCAACTTTTAGAACGCCCTCGAAAATCCGACGCATTAGCAATACCTATTATCAGAAAGATGTTCTCAATTTGCCACGCACCCATGGCAATCTAGCAATCTTTATTTCTCCAATCTTGAAGGGAACTCTCATCAACGTATTAACGGCCGGGATACCAACCGCAGTCCTCGCAAACGCCCCGAACCATATCCCCGCCACAGCTCATACACCCCAAGTCCAAACGGCATTTTTTCATAATTTTGTAAGACATATGGCCCCTAAAATAGTTGCATATCGGAACTTACATTCTATTACCAACAAGACAGAAATCCAAGATAAACCGACAAGATGCCGCGAAGCAGGTCAAGAACATGTTAATTTTCTACGCTAGCCCGGTAATCCCCCCATTTTTAATGCGGGCTATGAGTAGAGGCTATGCGGCAAGTGCAAGTTTTTGTTTCGGGGTGATGCCGCCGATGCCCGTATTGGGCCGGTCGTGATTGTAAGTCCATAACCAACTGGTGGCAAAATTCTGGATCTCGTCGAGGGAATCGAACAGGTGATGTGCCAGCCAGTCGTAGCGCACTGTCCGGTTGTAGCGTTCAACGTAAGCGTTCTGTTGCGGCTGTCCTGGCTGAATGAACTCAATATGGATACCTCGCTTTTCAGCCCATGCCAGCGTCACACCGCTGACGTATTCCGGCCCGTTGTCGCAGCGGATCATCAGCGGCTGGCCGCGCCACTCAATGATCTGATCGAGCGAACGTATGACACGCTCGGACGGCAGCGAGAAGTCCACCTCGATACCCAAACCTTCCCGGTTGAAATCGTCGATCACGTTAAACAGCCGAATGCTGCGCCCGTCGCTCAACTGGTCGTGCATGAAGTCCATCGACCAAACCTGGTTGATCGCCGTAGGAACCGACAAAGGCAGTGGGCGTTCGCGCACCAGGCGCTTGCGCGGCTTTATCCGCAGGTTCAGCTCCAGCGCCCGATAGATCCTATAGACGCGCTTGTGGTTCCATTGAAAGCCCTTCACGTTGCGCAGATACAGGAAGCACAGGCCGAAGCCCCAATTGCGTTGATTGGTCGTCAGACGGACCAACCAGTCTGCAATGACTTCGTTCTCGGCATTGAGCTTGGCCTGGTAGCGAAAACACGTCTGGCTGATGCCAAAGGCCAGACAAGCCAGACTGATCGTTGCGCGCCCTTGGTCAACCACCCAGCGCGCCATCTCGCGGCGCTGAGATGGCGCTACCACTTTTTTGCAAGCGCCTCGGCAACGATCTCGGCCTTGAGGCGCTCTTCGGCATACATCTTCTTGAGCCGCTTGTTTTCCTCTTCAAGCTCCTTCATCCGGGCCATCAGCGAGGCGTCCATGCCGCCGAACTTGGCCCGCCATTTGTAGAACGAGGCCGTGCTCATGCCATGCTCGCGGCACAATTCGGGGATGGGGGAGCCGGCTTCAGCCTGTTTGAGGATGGCGATAATCTGGCTGTCGGTGTAACGGGAGATCTTCATGCAGAACTTTCAAAATCATATTTAGAAAATTCTACTCATAAGTCTGCTTGTTTGCAGGGGGGATTACCGTTCCAGGGCTTACCATTTTTGCGTGTCGGAATAATGGCGTGTGCGCGCGTCGCACGATGGCATCATGGCAGGCCCTTGGTGTCGTATGCGCCGTCTCCAATGACACTGGCGATGACTTCGTTCGCACCAATCTGGTCGAGCAGGCATGGCAGTATCGGCGCATCGCCGGTGGTATTGTCCATCACCTCAATGGCACGGATTTCCAAGGTCGTGGCGTCTACCCCAAATGCACCTTTCTCCACTGCCGAAGGTAGTCCGCGCCATGCTTCTTCGTTTTCCATTCACCTTCGCCCAACATCTTGATGCCGGTACTGTCGACCAGCAGGTGCAATCCTGTCCTCGTTGCGTTCGCCGTAATCTCCACGGCAAGATACTTTTGGCGGCGGCTAACGGTGCTGAAATCGGGAACCTCCCAATCCAATCCAGCTAGCTTGAGCAGGCTTTGCGCAATACCAGTCGCCTGTCGTAGCGCCAGGTTGAACAGCCCCTTGATGGTCAAGCAGAATTGAATCGCAGCCTCGCCGTACTTCGTACTACGTAGACGCTTTCCGCTGGCACTGCCGTGCCAGCACATGTCCTGGTCCACCCAGATAAGCAGCGAACCGCGCTGCTTTAGCGCCGCGTTGTAGGCTTTCCAGTTTGTCGTTCGATACTTCTGCTTGGTCGGTGTGCTCATGTCGCCAGTTTACCGAAACCTCGCATCAACTGGGACTGACGGCGATTTTTTCAACAATGCCCGCACGATGTCAAGAAGAAAAAGGAAAAAGGGCAGAACTAAGAATTATTCCTCTGGGTAACTTTCTTGTTATTCGACTACAATGGTTGCATGCATCGTCCATCAGAAGCACGAATCGTGCACGTAATCAATAACACATGCCTTGGCGGCAATATGAAATATTCGCTCGCTCTTCAGGACCAGAAGAGAGAGGCTGTCCATCTGCTGTGCGAGCCCAGCAAACACTACCCAAAACTGGCGCGCTGAGTATGACGTTATGGGGCGGTGCTAAGTACTTGCTGCAATCGACAATTGTCGCTGTCGTTTGCTATGCACTAAGCTTAACCCCCCCCGCCATTAGGCTTGAGCTCGCCAGCGTGGACCAATCATTCCGCTTGCTTCGCGTATTGCATGCAGCGCCGGTCGCCGAGCCACAGCCAGTCGTCATCGTCGGTCTGGATGATGCCTCCATCAGCTCCAGCGGTAAACCGTTGGCGCTGATGTTGGATGAATTCGCCGACTTGCTCGATGGCTTGAGAAGCGGCCGGGTGCGCGCGGTCGGTGTGGACTTGGTGTTCCCGGATCGGTCATATGGGCAATTGCAGCCGGGCGCCAGCCGACGTCTGGTGCTTGCAATCGCACGCCTGCGCAGCCAGTTGCCCCTAGTGCTGGGGGTGGCCGGCCGACAAGCGGGGCCGGTCGGCGACGCCGGCCGGTTGTACGCCGCCATCGCCGGCGACGACGGCCTTGCTTCTCTTCAGGTACCACTGGATAGCGATGGCCGGCTGCGCCGCATCGCCGTCACATCGGCAATGAAGTTGGCCGGCGTGGAACCGCTGTCGCTGCACCTCGCCCGGCAACTAGGTTTGCCGCCCCATGCTGGCATGGTAGATTACGCCGTCGGCGCACCGTTTTCCTATATACCGTTGCATCAAGTCACGGCTTTGGTACGCGCCCACGCTATTGGCGAACTGCAACGCCTTTTTGCCGGTAAAGTCGTGCTGCTGGGCGCCGTACTGCCTGATGTGGACAGGCAACGCCTGCCGCTGGCACTGGCATTATGGGATCACGGCGACAGCAGCGCAGGGGTGGTGTTTCAGGCGCAGGCAATGCGCAGCTTGCTGGCACAGCGCGTGATCACACCGAAGCCTTGGCTAGCAGCATTGGCGGCGTTGACGGCAGCGTTACTTTGCTGGTCTTTGCGTGACCGTCCAGCACTGGTAACCATGATGGCCAGCGCGCTGGCGTTAAGTGTCGCGGGCACCGAAATGGCTTTACTGGAACTGGGTTCGCAGGCATCGCCATTGGCGGCCTGGCTGGTACTGGTACTGACCGTCATCGCCGCGTGGTGGCGAGCCTTTCGCCATCACAGTAATGAACAACGCCGTGTCAAATCCATCTTTGCCGGCTACGTCAGTCCGGCCATCCTCGATACCATCCTCAGCGGCGCGCTGCGCGAAGGTCTGCAAGGGCAGCGTGCACCACTAGCCTTTCTTTTTGCCGACATCCGTGGCTTTACCGCCTTCTGCACCGAGCATACGCCCGAACAGGTGATCGCCTTCCTCAACCGCTACTACGCAGCCATCACCGTGCCGTTGCACCAGCACGGCGGCACCATCGATAAGTTCAGCGGCGATGGCATTATGGTGTTTTTCGGCGCGCCGCTACCCAGCGCCAATCCTTGCCGCGATGCGCTGCTGGCCGCCACCGGCATGTTTGCCGCGCTGGAACGGCTGAATCGCGAGCTGGCCGCCGAAGGACCGGCGCCGGTCCGCATCGGCGTCGGCATCGCTTATGGCGACGCGGTGCTGGGCAACGTAGGCTCGGCCCAGCGTCACGACTATACCGCCACCGGCGCGGCAACGACGCTGGCCGCGCACATCCAGCAATACAGCAAGGAAGTAGCGTATGACTTACTGATCGAGCGCGCCGCCTTTGAGCGCGCCGAACCTGACGCATTGCTGGCCGAGCAATTTGAATTCCTCCCTATCGAACTGAAAAAACATGGTTATATTGAATTGGCGGCCTATTCTCCGCCGCCTGCTGCTGATATGTTTCGGCCTGCATAGCTACAACGCCTTGGCCGGCACTGACGTTCTGGTGACATCTGTGCGCGGCGTAGCGAGGAACAGCAATGCAGCCATCAAGCGTTTCGACCAGCTGTCCTATCAGCAGCGCCTTGATGTCGCCGGCGGCGCACAAATGGTGCTGGTCGATCTGAATAGCATGCAGCAGTATGAGTTGACCGGCCCGGGACAGTTCGTGCTCGGACGCGACGGCGTGCAGCAACACGGAGGCAGCGTTCAGCGCAAGCCCTTATCCGAGAGCTATCGTGGCATCGATCTTGACGATACCGCCGCCACGCATGCTGGCGCCACGCTGCGCTTCGTAGCCCCAGCCGACAACGATACATGGCCAGCACTACCCGCCGATCAACAAGACGAGCGCATCACTTCGCGCGCCGCCACGCTGCGCTGGCCTTCACGGCCGCACATCGGCGCCTGGCAGCTGAGCATCAGCGAACTCGATGGCAAGGTGCTTTACCAAGCCTCGGTCAGCGGGAACCGGACCGTCCTGCCAGATACGCTGACACTAGCACCAGAGCACGACTACCGGCGTGAGCTGGCGTGGCGTGGCGCCAATGGCACGCGCCAATCGAGTTCTGTGGTGCTGCGCACCTTGCCCATGGCGCAAGCACAGCTGCTGACGACGCTGGCGCCTTCCGACGAGACGCCGCCCGCTGAGCGCCTGATGTATGCCGTCTGGCTGCGCTCCCTCGGCGTGCGCGGCCTGGCGGAGGACTATAGCTGCCTTCTTTATCAAGAACATTGCTGACCTGAATATGAAAAACCTGTACCGTCCCATGCGGACTACCCTGGCTGCGGCCATGCTGATCGGCGGCGTGATGGCGGCGGCGCCCGCCCAGGCCCAATTCGAGTGGATGCAAAAGGTCGCCGGCGTGCTCAATCCGCGCATGGCCAAGCTGGGCGAATACAACCGGCTGATGTCCATGCATGACTATCCCGCCGCCGCCGCCATTGCCGAAGCACTGGTGGAGGAGGACCTGAAAGCGAGTCACTCGCTGATGAACAGTCTTAACCTGAACAACTCCGCGCTGCAGCAATCGGCGGGCATGGCGGCGCAGGCCCAGGCAAAGGCCAAAAACTATCCGCGCGCAATCGAGTTGCTGCAGATGCAGATTGACGCGATGCCAGCCATCCTCAGGCGCGCCGCGGCCATCGTGACGTTGCAGCCCAAACTGGAATTGGCGCGGCTGTATCCCTTGGTGCAGCGTTCCGATGAGGCCCGCGCTATCTATCAGGACTTGCTCAGTTCGCCTTCCTTGGCCGCCTCCGGCATGGCGCAGGAAGTGCACGGCCGCTTTGGCCATCTGGCCTTGCAGGAGCGCGACTGGGCCAGCGCTGAAGAGCAGCTGTTGCTGGCGTTGGAGGAGGGCTCTTCCACCAGCAAATCAGCGCTGGGCCAGCTGGAGCAAATTGCCGGCATATTCAGCGCGGCGAACGAAATGGTCGTCTCGATCAACGAGAACCGCAGTGTGAGCGATGCCAACGGCGAACTGGTCAATGACGACGGCAAGCTGCTTGAAGCCGGCTCGCAGTCGGTAATTGCGAAAGAGCTGCTGACGCAGGTAAGCCCGCTGACCGATCTCGCCGAACTGTACTGGCGTACCGACCGGCGCGATGCCCTGGCCGACTTCTACCAAGGACGCTTCCGCAGTTATGCCGAGACCGAGCAAGCCCGCCCGCCGGCCCCCAATTCCAACTCTGGCACGGAACATCGCATACTGGAACTGCGCTATGCGCGCATGGGCACCTTGCTGGCAGCCGCTGGTCTCGAGGACCTGGCGACGCAGGCCTTGGATCACGCGCTGCAACTGAACGCCGAACGCCTGCATGCCATGCAGCGTACCTACATGCCGGAAGCGCTGTCGGCCAGCATGCGGGCCCGGCGCGAGCTGCTGGACTTTGCGCTGTCGCTGCAACTGAGCCGGCCAGAGCCGTCCAGTAAGGACGTCACCGCCGTCATGGGCCTGGCCTTGCAAAGCAAGGGATTGCACAGCGAATTGCTGGCTGAACGTGTGCATGCTGTGGCGCTGTCGGAGGACCCCGAAGTGCGGCGGCTGTGGACGCGGATGAATGCCTTGCAGGGCCAGGCGCCGGCCGTCATCAGCCAGCGCGCGGAACTTAGTGTTCAGCTGCAATCGAGCCTGCAAAAGACCTTGAGCGTAGCCGACCTGGGCCAAGGCGCCGACTTCATCAGGGCGCTGAGCCAGCGGCTGCAAAAAGCCAGCCTTCTGTCGGTCCTGGTCTACACACCGTTTGATTTTAGCAATCAGGAATTTTCCTCGCCCCACTATCTGGGCATCCTGCTGAACGCGAAAGACCTCAAGTTCGCCGATCTGGGCGAAGTGAGCGCCATCGACAGCCAGCTGAGCATGCTGCGCGCCGACCTGGCCACGCCGCCCAAAGCGGGCGCGCGTCCTGCCATCCCTGCCGCATCGCGCAAGCTGTACCAGCAATTGTTGCAGCCGCTGGTGGGCAAGCAGTTGCTGGCCGGCACCTATCTTGCCGACTTGGATGGCGCGCTGGGCCTGCTTCCGCTGGAGGCGCTGGCCGATGGCAGCGGCCGCTATCTGATCGACAGCACGGAATGGCGCTACCTTAGTTCCACCCGCGTGCTGCTGCGCGACCGCCCGGCCGGCAACGGCGACGGCAGGGCCCTGGTCATGGCCAGCCCGGGCTTCGACGCCGTGCCGCCAGCCAGCGACGCGACGGCGCAAGGTGCCGAGCTGAGCCCCGCATTGCGCTCCATGCGTTTTATGGCCTTGCCGGAAACGCTGGACGAGGGGCGCGCGGTAGCCGCCGCCCTGGGCCGCGTCGGTGTGCAGGTCGAACTGGTCAGCGGCGACCTGGCCACGCCCGGGCGCCTGCAAGCCAGCCACGGCCCACGCTATCTGCACATTGCCAGCCATGGCTTTTTCCTGGAGGAGGCCGGGATCAAGCGCACTACCGGCCAGGACCACGACGGCCGCGTCTATACGCAGGAAACCATCGATAGCGGTCTAAGCAGCGGCATCGCGCTGGCCGGCGCCAATCGCGGCGAAGGCTTGCTGCTGACCGCGCAACTGCGGCAACTGGATCTGCGGGGTACCGAGCTGGCCGTGCTGTCGGCCTGTGAGACCGGCGTCGGCTCGCCGCGCATCGGTGAGAGCATGGAGAGCCTGCGCCAGGCGTTGGAGGTGGCCGGCGCGCAGACCACGGTCACCTCGCTGTGGCGTGTGGCCAGCGCGGAGACACGCGATACCATGGCGGCTTTCTACGACGGCATCGCCAAAGGGCGCGGCAAGGCGGCGGCGCTGCGCCAGGCCAAGCTGGCCATTAAGAATAAGCAAGCGCAGCCGTTTTACTGGGCGCCCTTCATCATCACCGGTGCAGACTGACGGTATGATCCACATTTCATTTCAGGTAAAGAGACATGGCTGAAGCATTATCGGATGCGCTGCGCGCGCTGGCGGACAGCGGCGTGCGCCGCCACTATGCGCGGCGCACGCGCTTCATCAGCGAGGGCGACGACGGCCACGCGATCTACATCATCCTGTCGGGCCAGGTCAAAGTGTTCACCTCCGACCTGGACGGCAAGGAATTCTTGTTCGGCACTTACGGTCCCGGCACCATCCTCGGCGAGATGGCGCTGGACGGCCAGACCCGCAGCGCCTCGGTAGCCGCGCTGACCGATGTGCAGTGCGCGGTGGTGCCGGTGGAAGTGCTGCGCCAGCGCGTGGCCGAGGACGCTGCATTTGCGCTGGAGCTGATACGCACCCTGATCCAGCGCAGCCGCAACACCACCACCTACGCGCGCCGGCTGGCGCTCAACAGCGCCTATCAGCGGCTGGTCGCGCTGCTCAACGAGCTGGCGGTGGAGCGCGACGGCCTGCGGGTGATACCCGAAGCACTCAGCCAGCAGGCCATCGGCGAGCGCATCGGCACCTCGCGCGACATGGTGTCCAAGCTGTTCAAGGAGCTGGTCAAGGGTGAGTATCTGCGCCATGAGAACAAGCAGATTACCTTGCTGAGGATACTACCGGCCAAGTGGTAAGTCACGCACCGCGCAGGCCGGCGCTGCATTTGCGCAGTTTGTCGGCTGCCACGAAGAACAGCACGAAGCCCACCCCGAAATAAGTGCCGCCGGTGAGCCGCATCAGCCAATGGTGCGGCACCTCGGTCCCGAGCATCAGATGCAGCGTTTCGGCCTGCGCCATCGAGGCCTTGACCTGCAAGTGGGTCCACAGGCTGGCTTTCACCGTGAAATACAGGCCGTAAGCCTGCAAGCCGCGCGCGGTCCGCACGCCAGCGACGGCCAACGTCTGTTGCAGCCGCAGTGACAAGGTGTGCCAGTTCAGCGCCGCCCCACCGTAAGCAGCGGCGATCAGCCACAACATGCAGCGCATCCAGCTATCTCCCATCCAATAGGCCGAGCCGTCGACGCCGTTGTAAAAATTGGCGAACGGGCTCAGCGCCAGTGCGATGGCGCCGGACATCAAAGGGCGTTGCTCTTTAGGCAGCGCCAGGTAGCCGGATTTGAGTTCCTGCCAGATGCTCGGTGCTTGCGTGTTCATGTTTGCGTCCTGTTCGTTTGGGTTCATCATGGTTAGCCATTCTAGGCAAGCCGACCGATAGCCCCCAGCGACCATGCGCGGTTTTCCTGTCGATTATTCGACAGCTTTTTGCGCGCCTGTGCGGCAGCATAAAAAGGCAAAGGAGAACCCTCATGATACGTAGATACTTTCCCGACCAACGCGCGGCGGCACTGACCAAGGTGCAGGCCGTGGACGCGCTGACCCAGTCGGTCACCCACTTCAGGGAGGCGGCGTTCGAGGCCGTCTGTGGTGAAGTGCTGGCCGCGTTTGCCAGCCTGCCCGCGCTCGATGAAGTCACGCTGCGCTTTAGCGCGCCGACGCTCGATGTGCGGGGGCTGGACCCGGCCGAGGATGACGGCGAAGCCGGCGACATCAGCCTGACAGTGACGCTGGCGCCGCAGCTCGACACTGTCGGCGCCAGCGTGGCCGAATGGGATGCCGATCCATCCGGCTTCTTCACGCGCCATTTCCCGCTGCGGAAAATGGGACTCGGCAGCTGGCGCATCCGGCGCGGCGACCCCGAGGTCGGCCGCTTCCTGGACTGGTGCCGGCTGGACGGCGCCGACTTCAGCGCCTATCGCCAGTGCCTGCTGCCGCTGATGGGCCGGGCCGAACTGTGCTTCGGCTTGTACTACCTGCATCACCAGTGCGAGGTGCGGCGATGATGCCCTATCCCTTGCTGTGGGATGCCCAGGTCAGCTGGTACGGCCGCGACATGCTGGACCTGGAAAGCGCGCCGTCCGCGCAAGGCCTGCTGCTGAGGGAAACCGCCTTCGAGCTGCCATGCCGGGCCAAGCTGGACGCCCTCTGCCAGCAGCCGCAATTGCAGGGTATCGGGCTGTCGCTGGCGGTCACCGGCGTCGACCTGGACGCCCGCCGGCGCGATGTGGGGCATGACCTCATCGTCAGCGTGCGCCACCGCGTCACCCTTTCCATACAGGGCGCGTCGGCCGATGGCTGGACGCAGCATGTAGTCGCGCTGCTGCAATACTGCCTGCCGCTGTCCATGCTGGGCGCCGGCGCGTTCACCATGGATCGCCGCCATCCGCAGGTGGCGGCGGTCCTGCGCGCCAGGCAGGCCGATGCACTGGAAGCGCAAGCGCAGCAGCTGGCCATACGCCGGCTGATGCGCCTGGCGAATGACAGCTTCGGCGTGTTCAGCACCAGCTTCGGGCTGGCGGGCATGCGCGACATCCGGCATTGAGCCCCGCGCTTGTCGAATTTTCGACAGGCGCGGGGCGGAATGCTCGCGTGTCTGCGGCGGCGTTTTTTTTCACAATGGAGTCCATGAGTTGACGCACCGGCGTCACCGAAAAGGAGCTCCATATGACTAGCCGCACCATCGCCATCGCCCTGCTGACCCTCGCCGTTCTGAGCGGCTGCGCCGCCACCGGCTCCGGTTTGAATCATCAGGCTCAGGTATCCGAAGCCAAACTCGGCCAGGCACGCGCCATGGTCGGCAAGCAACGCCAGTACAACGACGTGGTGTATCAGCTGTCGCTTGGCGCCAGCGCTTGCGCCGGCGCCGATCCGCAATACCGCGCGCCGTTCTCGCTGCTGTTCAATAACAAGGCCATCAAGGACAAAGAGCTGCGCAACGCCCTGTATGCGACGCTGGGTGCGGAAGACCAGCCGGTGCTGCAAGCGCATACGCCAGTCATGCGCCAGTACGACGGTGCGCAAGTGGTGTCGATTAATGGCCAGCGTACCGACGAGCAGACCAAGGCCCTGGGTGCCGAGATGGACGCGGTCGACGACAACGCCACGCTGCACCTGTTGCTGGCCGATGGACGCACAGTCGATATCCAGGCGCTGGCCGCCTGCCGCAGCATCGTGATGGCGGACAGCACCAGCACCATCAAGGAAGCGCTGTTCACCAATACCGCGATTGAACTGACGCCGATCTCCTGGACCCAGCTGGCTAACAACGAAGACGAGCAAGCCTTTATCCTCGCGCGTTCGGTCTACTTCACCGCTGGCGAAGGCCGAGGCAAGTTGCGCAACGCGCTGTATGCGGGCGCCTTCCTGAACGGCGTCCTGAAAGGGCTCACCTTCGGCCTCAGCCCCATTGCCGGGGATGCCAAGATGGCCGCACTGCGCGCCCGCCGCCGCGCCAACCAGAGTGACGCTGACGTCTACGCCCTGCGTCTGATGAAAGACGCAGGCTACAAGCCGGCGGCGGCGCTGGCCTTCGCCCTGCGCTCCCAGACCGAAGGCGCCGCCTGGCCTGCCGATTGCGATGAACTCAAATTCGACGCCGCCCGCATCGCTAAGCTGCAACAGGCGCTGTAAGCGCATCTTCCTACCCACACACTGAAAGGAACACATCATGACATCCAACTACCTCCGCCTTGCCCCGCTCGTCCTGTCCACCGCCATGGCTTTACTGTCCCTGACCGGCTGCGGAGCCGGTCTGGCCAACGCCGTCGACAAGCAAGCGCTGCCAACCGCCGACGCCAGCCAGTACCAGCCCCTGTTGGACTATTGTGGCGCCAGCACACCTCCCCAAGGCACTGACTGGAACTGGCAACAGCCCTACCACAGCACGAACGGCAACCTGGGCTATCAGAGCAGTACCGTGGCCTCAGCCAACGGCAACAGCAACGTAAGCACGGGCACAATGAATCTGAGCGTCGCCGTCAACGACTACCGCGGCGTCAGCGGCCAGTATGTCGCTAACGCCGCCGCAGACGGCGCCGCCGCCATGGGCGTGAGCATCGCCCCCCTGTTCGGCCCGCAATCCGTGGCCTGCGTATCGCCGGTGTCGCGCTTTCAGGCGCCGCCGCCGAGCTACACCGATGTGCCGGTCGATCCCCGCACCCAGCTACCCACCCTGGTTTGGAGCAGCTACTGGAACCACAACGCCGTACCCGTAGCGCAGGCCGGCGGCTACGCGGTGGACGCCTTCGAGTTCGTCAGCAACTTCGCGCCGAGCAGCAGCAGCGTATTTTTCACCGTGCCGAAAAGCCGCTTTGCCAGCGCGCAAAACATGCCTGTCTGCTTCCTTGCCCCGCACAGCGCCCAATGGAGCTGCTCGCAACCCACCATCACTGACCAGAGCGACCACTGGACGCTGTCGCTCAGCGGCGCGCAGCAGGGTGTCTACCTGCTTAAATCTTTTTTCGATCAGTAATTAAATTACCCATGGACAACTAATTTCTTATTAGGTAAAGTTCAACAGCTAATGCCAGTTAAACCAGAAAAGAAACCAACCATGAAAACCACCGCCTTCTGCTTGTTACTCGCTGCTAACAGCCTCGTCTTCGCAGCAGATCGTCCCATGTCACCTCAAGAGCAATCATCGATGACCATCATCCGTCAGGTATATGCCCAGCAAATGGGCCGCCTGCCGACCCCGGATGAAGAGCGTAAGATCCTGGAGACCTGGCGCAGCGCCCATCAGAACAACGGGCCCAAGAGTGTCGCCATCGCCGCAGCTGCCGAGCCCATGGGCAATGGCGGCTCGGCCGAAGACCAGCTGGCACGCCGCGTCGCGGCCATGGGTGCCGCCAAGACCAAGGTCCGCATCGAAGGCGCGCGTGATGGTTTGCGTATCGACGGAGCCAGCTTCCTCGACCCGGAAGGCCAGATCAGCACCTATGCCTTCGACGCGCTGACCGGCGACATCACCTACACGATCCGCTCCGGCCAGGACGTGATCTACAAGTACTTGCGCGCCGGCACCACTGGCGATGCCATCACGCTGGCCAGTGCCCATCCGATGCAAAGCGGCTGGCAGATCACCACGGTGACCGGCAAGACCTTCAGCGGCGACGCAGTGGTGCCTATCGCCAAGGGCTTCATGGTGTCCCGCGCGGGCTCGGTATTCCGCTATGAACCGGGTCAGACCAGCAGGGGAACGCCGGTACCGGAGGGCTGGAACATGGCGCAGTTCCAGCGCGGCAATGTCGGCTCGACCCACTTCGTCATGCTGGAGCGCATACAGCCTGAGCCGGGCAGCAGCAGCGGCCTGGGCGCTCTGCTCGGCGCGGCCAAGGACCTTGGCGCCATCCTCGGCACCAGCAAGCGTGAGGATTACGCGCTGATGAACCTCGATACCAGCAAGCTCTATCCGCTCAACGTCCAGGCTGACGGCAAGCTCTATGCTCAGATGAGCAATTGCCGCCGCATGAATATGTTTGTCAATAACTGCGCCACCGTGAACAGCTTTGAATCGCTGTATGTCAAAGGCGGCGACCGCAACTATGGCCATTACTACTGGAAAGCGAGCTGGTACTCCACGCCGTCGGGTCCGATCGCCATCACGCAGGAAAACGGCGTGGCCGATATTTACGTGCTCGATCTCAACACCGGCAAGAAGGTCACCGCCTTCCATCGGACCTTGGGTATCAGTAACTTCGACGTGGGCCAGAGCCCGGAAGGCACGGTGAACATCGTCGCCAGCATCGCCACGGAACACAAGGAAGTGGCGGACGCAGCAGCCTTCCTGCAGCAGACTGCTGCGGAGGCTGGCGGCACCCAGTAAGACGCCTTTTCAGTGATCCGACGTCGCCCCTGTCCGCCAGCCCATGGTGGATACGGGCGACGTCGTCATTTGCGCGGCAAATAAAATAGTCGTCGAAAATTCGACAGGCGCGACGCGATCTTTACGTTTCTGCAAGGCAATCTTAATCGCTAAGATGGACTCCATTGATGTGACGCATACACATCACGCCATCAACCTCAAAGGAGTCCGAAATGTCGATCCAATCCACTACCCCGCAAAACGGTGTCGTCGCTGAAATCAAGCGCAGCTTCATGTCGCTGCCCGTGGCACAACGTCTGCTGCTGCTCGCTGCAGTACTGCTGTTTTCCAGCACCTACGCCAACTTTATCGAAGGCGGTGACGGTTCCTGCTACTGGATGGGCGGTGACGAGCTGCGCTGGGTGATACGCGCCGCCGCAGTTGCCGCCGGCTGGGCAGCGCTGCGTTGGCCTCACGTGACACACCAGAAAACGCTGGCCATCGGCGGCATGTGGACGGCGCTGGCGATGATGGCGTACGGCGTGTATTTCGCGGTGGAAGGCCTGAATTGGGTGGCTGGATGTGTGAGCGCCTCGCTGGCGCAAGCGCGTGCGAGCGCCATGCTCGCCGGCTTGCTGTTGCCACCGGCGGCCAAGGACTCGGGACCATACATAGATTGGCTGCGCGGCATGTTCTCGGTGATGGATGAGGTCAGCGACGCCATCTATCCCGGCATCGGCGCTGTGATGTATGTGCTGGCCTGCGTGATCCTGTTGAAGGTCAGCGCCAAACTTTCCCGCGAATTGTGCGCCTGAACCGGACCAAGGAAATCGCTATGTCGAATCAAGGCAACTATATGACGGCCCCGTTGGTATTCCTGGAACTGGAAGAGGTACTGGTGATGGAGCAGCTCAACTTCTTGCACTGGATACCCAGCCTGTACCGCCTTCGTATCAGCATGCACAGTGAGAGCATGCGCGACATGTGGGCCACACTGGTGCCACCAGAGAAGCGCGCCAACTTGCGCAAGCTGCATGACGAGCTGGAGCCACGTTACGTCATCACCAGCCGTATGGCCGGTCGTATGGACAAGTTACAAACAATGGATATGCTGCACCGCGCAGGGCTGTCCTTTGTGGCGAATAATCTGCACACTATGTGGCGCACTGAGGGTGAGAACGTGGCCCATCGCGCGGAGGACATCGCAGACTGGTTCACAAGGCCACGCAGTACAGCCACAGCCTTTGTCATCCTGGACAACACTGCGTCGGCCGAATCACTGTGCGCGTCGCAGTTCGCACTGCAAACAGTCACGTCCGCCGCCGGCCAGGGCCTGACTGCAGCCGCCACGGCGCGGGCGCTGGAGATCCTGCGCTGGCAGCGGCGCGCGGCAGCCTAAGCCGAACAACCGTATTTCCACAGCTGAAAATACAAATGCCATTTGGCAATTGTATGCTTTAAACTGGCAATTGCGACACTCTTGAACCGTCCACAACTTTAAATAGCAAATGAAACCAAGCATCCTGAAATCGTATCTGCTGTTCTTGTCTACCGTCCTTCTGGCCTATGTAGTGGTCTAATTTGCCCGGACACCTCGATAGGTGGACAATCCACCATCCGAGGAGATTTGCATGACAAGGCAACGCCGCAGTTTCGATCCCAGCTTCAAGCTGGAGGTCGTCAAAATG
>Ga0209901_1000443_pt1 | contig 16259 bp, 11 predicted proteins | sample OrgsoiDNA_201058_FD_185806 | JGI IMG/M metagenome (GOLD analysis project Ga0209901, IMG submission 185806) | Permafrost soil microbial communities from the Arctic, to analyse light accelerated degradation of dissolved organic matter (DOM) -... | ecosystem: Environmental > Terrestrial > Soil >...
GGTTCTTGCGCGTGTGGTACATGGTGGTCGCCATCGCCATCGGCGTCGGCATGAAGGTCTGCACCTGGTCGAGCTTGAAGTTGTTCTTCTTCAGCCACAGCGCCAGGTTCAGCATGTCCTCGTCGGTCGTGCCCGGATGGGCCGCGATGAAATACGGAATCAGATACTGCTTCTTGCCGGCTTCCAGCGAGAAGCGGTCGAACATTTCCTTGAACTCGTCGTAGGCGCCGATGCCCGGCTTCATCATCTTCGACAGCGTGTTCTCTTCCGTATGCTCGGGCGCGATCTTCAGCAGGCCGCCGACGTGGTGGGTGACCAGCTCCTTGACGTACTCGGGCGAACGCACGGCCAGGTCGTAGCGCAGGCCCGACGAAATCAAGATCTTTTTGACGCCCGGAATCGCCCGCGCCTTGCGGTACAGCGAGATCAGCTTGCTGTGGTCGGTGCCCAGGTTGACGCAGATCGACGGATAGACGCACGACAGGCGGCGGCACGAGGTTTCGATTTCCTTGCTCTTGCAGGCCAGGCGGTACATATTCGCCGTCGGCCCGCCGAGGTCGGAGATGGTGCCGGTGAAGCCCTTGGTCTTGTCGCGGATGTGTTCGATCTCGCGCAGGATCGACGGCTCCGAGCGGCTCTGGATGATGCGGCCCTCGTGTTCGGTGATCGAGCAGAAGGTGCAGCCGCCGAAGCAGCCGCGCATGATGTTGACGGAAAAACGGATCATTTCCCAGGCCGGGATGCGCGCCTTGCCGTACGAGGGATGCGGCGCGCGCGCGTAGTTCATGTCGTAGACGCCGTCCATCTCGTCCATCGCCAGCGGCAGCGGCGGCGGGTTCAGCCAGACGTCGCGCTCGCCGTGCGCCTGCACCATGGCGCGCGCGTTGCCGGGATTCGACTCCAGGTGGAACACGCGCGAGGTATGCGCGTACATCACCGGATCGGTGCTGACGGTTTCATACGACGGCAGGCGCACCACGGTCTTGTGGTGTTTTTCCCGCTCCATGGCCTGACGCTCCTCGCGGCTCATGAAGCGTATGGTTTTGACGACCTCGGCCGGCGCGGCGGCGGGCGCCTTCGGTTCGACCATGGCCTCGTTCACTTCGGCCTCGGCCTGGGCGCCGCCGTTCTCGGTGGCGCACGAGGCCGTGTTCTGCTGCACCATCATATACGGATCGACGGGCGCATCGATCTTGCCCGGCGTGTCCATGCGGGTGCTGTTGTGCACGCCCCACTCCTCGCTCGGCAGCCAGCCGGCCGGCACCAGAAACGCCGTGCCGCGCAGGTCGCGGATGGTCTTGATGTCTTCGCCGGCGGCCATGCGGTGGGTCAGGTCGACCAGCGCGCGCTCGGCGTTGCCGAAGATCAGTATGTCGGCCTTGGAGTCCGTCAGCACCGAGCGGCGCACCTTGTCCGACCAGTAGTCGTAGTGGGCGATGCGGCGCAGCGAGGCCTCGATCGAGCCGATCACCACCGGCGTGCCGGGGAAGGCCTCGCGCGCGCGCTGCGAATAGACGGTGACGGCGCGGTCGGGGCGCTTGTTCGGCTCGCCGTTCGCCGTGTAGGCGTCGTCGGAGCGGATCTTGCGGTCGGAGGTGTAGCGGTTGACCATGGAATCCATATTGCCGGCGGTGATGCCGAAATACAGTTTCGGCTTGCCGAGCACGCGGAAGGCGTCGGCCGACAGCCAGTCCGGCTGGCTGATGATGCCGACGCGGTAGCCCTGCGCCTCCAGCAGGCGGCCGACCAGCGCCATGCCGAAGCTGGGATGGTCGATATAGGCGTCGCCGGTGATCAGGATGACGTCGCAGGCATCCCAGCCCAGTGCGTCCATTTCGGCGCGGGACATGGGGAGGAAAGGCGCGACGGCAGCGCGCGCAGACCGCTTGGGGACGGTCGCAAATAAGTTGGCTGGGGAATTCATATCGACGGGATTGTACCGGAAATGCCGGCGCCCTGCTCATCGCATGCTCTTTTTTTAAGCAGATGCCTAGCCAATACGCAGGAAAATTCTTTTATTTTTCAATAACTTGTGAAATATGGACTAAGAGGCAAGGCGTATAACGACGACCATGATGACAGACGTACATTGCATCGCCCTGCAGGTTTGCTATAACTAATAGGCCACCCAAGCCGAGGAGACCATCATGCGACGCCGTCTGTATTTCACGCTGCCATCCGTCCCGCAAGCCCGCGCCATGCTCGACGAAATGCTGCTGGCGCGCATAGAAATCGGCCACATGCGCTTCATGGCACGCGACGGCACGCTGCCGGCCGACATGCCCGGCGTGAGCTTCTTCCAGAAAACCGACCTGGTCCACGGCGCCCAGCTGGGCATGGTGATCGGCGCCATCGTCGGCCTCGGCGCCGGCATCTTCCTGGAAATGTTCCCGCCCGACGGCTTCACGCTGCGCACGGCGGCGATCTTGCTGGTGGCGCTGGGCGGCGCGCTGTTCGGCGGCTGGGCCTCCGGCATGAACGCGGCGGCGATCCCGAATACGCGGCTCAAGCAGTTCGAGCGGCCCATCGAAGAAGGACAAGTATTGTTGATTATCGACGTGCCGGTGCGGCGCGTGCATGAAATCGAGGAGATGATCGCGCGGCGTCATCCCGAAATCGGCTTTGGCGGTAGCGAACCGCCGATGCTGGCGTTTCCGTAACGCTGGCCGCCCGGAGCCGTGTGCTCCGGGTCCTGTTATCGAGGCCGGTCCTGGTGACCGGCCGTTTTTTTCGGCGAATTCAGATGCCCATGCTGGACAGGATGTTGCCCAGCTCGCGCAGCGCCGGTTCCAGCGCCGGATGGCGGATGGCGAACTTGGCCGAGATTTCCTGCGTCCGTTCGGCCAGGCCGTAGGTGGTGGTCGCGCCGGCTGCATCGCCAGGGCTGGCGTCGGCGCGGCGCTCCAGCAGCAGCTTGATGTCGCCATCGAGCTGCTTGAGCAAGTCCTGCAACTCCTCGTCCACCGGCCCCGTCGTGGCCAGTTTGCCGTGCAGGGTTTTCAGTGAATCTTTCAGCGTGCTGTCCATAATTCTCGTCCCATCAATTGGTAAACTTTGTCGCCAGATACAGTTCTTCGACCTGGGTTCTGGCCCATGGCGTCTTGCGTAAAAACTTCAGGCTGGACTTGATGCTCGGATCGCTGTTGAAGCAGTTGATGTCGATGCGCTGACCCAATTGCTCCCATCCGTAATGCTCGACCAGCTTGGTCAGCAGCGATTCTAGGGTAATACCGTGTAATGCCTGCACACTCATGGCGATGCTCTGTTCTAGGTTGACGCCCGCAGTATATACCCAACTTATACACCGAAATGCCGCCAGCGACTATCGCTGGCGGCGAACCCGGCAGGGTCGAGTCGCCGCGCGCTTGATCCGGCTCAGCGCGGACGTGCTCACTGGCTAGTTGGCGGTCAAGCCGCGCCGCTCCAGCAGCGGCTCGATCTGCGCGTCGCGGCCGCGGAAGGCGCGATACATGTCCATCGCATCGAGCGTGCCGCCGCGCGACAGCAGCATCTTGCGGAAGTAGTCGCCGTTCTCGCGCTTCATGCCGCCGTGTTCCTTGAACCATTCGACGGTGTCGGCGTCGAGTTTTTCGGCCCACAGATAACCGTAGTAGCCGGCCGAATAACCGCCCGAGAACACGTGCGAGAAATAGGTCGTGCGATAGCGCGGCGGCACCGGCGCGAAATCGACGCCGGCGGTTTTCAAGGCGTCGGCCTCGAAGGCCAGCACGTCGGTGGGCAACTGGCCGACGCTCAACTGGTGCCAGCGCTGGTCAAGTATCGAAGCGGCCAGATACTCGGTGGTGCGATAGCCTTCGTTGAATTTTTTCGAGGCCATCACCTTGTCCAGCAAGGCCTGCGGCATCGCCTCGCCGGTCTGGTAATGCTTGGCGTAGTTGGCCAGCACGTCCGGCCAGACCGCCCACATCTCGTTGACCTGCGACGGGAACTCGACGAAGTCGCGCGGCACGCGGGTGCCGGAAAAGCGCGGATACTCGACGTTGGAGAACATGCCGTGCAGCGCATGGCCGAATTCGTGGAAGGCGGTCTTGACTTCGTCGTAGGTGAGCAGCGTCGGCTCGCCGGCGTTCGGCTTGGGAATGTTCAAATGGTTGGCGACGACCGGATGGGTGCCCATCAACTTCGACTGCGACACGTAGGCGTTCATCCACGCGCCGCCACGCTTGTTGGAGCGCGCGTAGTAGTCGCCGATGAAGATGGCCAGCTGCTTGCCGTCGGCGTCGAACACGTCGAACACGCGCACGTCCGGATCGTAGACCGGCAGGTCGTGGCGCTCCTTGAACGTCAGGCCGTAGACTTTGTTGGCCGCGTAAAAGACGCCGTTGAGCAGCACATTGTTCAATTCAAAATACGGCTTGAGCTGGTTCTGGTCGAAGGCGTAGCGCTGCGCGCGCACCTTGTCGCTGTAGAAGGACCAGTCGGCGGCGTCGATTTTAAAGTCGCCTTTTTCCGCGTCGACCACGGCCTGCAGATCGGCCGCCTCCTTGCGCGCGTTGGCCACCGCCGGCTTGGCGAATTCGGCCAGCAGCTTGTTGACGGCGGCCGGGGTTTTCGCGGTCTGGTCTTCCAGCGAGTAGGCGGCGTAATTGGCGTAGCCGAGCAGCGCGGCCTTTTCGGCGCGCAGCTTGACCATCTTCAGCACCACCTCGCGGTTGTCGAATTCGCCGCCATGGCTGCCGCGCGCCAGCGACGCCGCCATCAGCCGTTCGCGCACGGCGCGGTTGCTCAGCGCGTCGAGCGAGGCCTGGCCGGTGGTGTTGACGACCGGGATGGCGAACTTGCCATCGAGGCCGCGCGCCTTGGCGATGTCGGCGGCCTTGGCGATGGCCTTGTCGGACAGGCCGGCCAGCTCCTCGCGCGTGTCGACGATCAGCGCCGAGGCGTTGGCTTCCTTCAGCACGTTCTGGCTGAAGGTGGTTTGCAGCTGCGCCAGTTCGGCGTTGTAGGCCTTGAGCTTTTCCTTGTCGGCGGCCGACAGCTTGGCGCCGGCGCGCACGAAGTCGGTGTTGTAGCGCTCCAGCAGATACTTCGATTCGGCGTCGAGGTGCAGCTTGTCGCGCTTGTCGTACAGCGCCTTGATGCGCGCATACAGCTTGGAATTGAGGCGGATGGCGTCATTGTGGGCGGCCAGCTTGGGCGCCAGATCGCGGTCCAGCGCTTCCATCGCATCGTTGGTGTTGGCGCCGGACAGGCTGCCGAACACGGTGGCCACGCGGTTCAACAACTGGCCGGATTTTTCCATCGCGACGATGGTGTTGTCAAACGTCGGCGCTTTGGGATTGTTGGCGATGGCCTCGATCTCCAGCGCGTGCAGGCGCATGCCTTCGGCGTAGGCCGGCGCGTAGTCTTCGTTGTGGATCTTGTCGAAGGCCGGGTATTCGAACGGCAGCGTGCTCACTTGCGCGAAGGGATTCGAGGCCGGCAGCTGCGAGGCCGGCGCGGCTTGCACGACGCCTGCGAAAGCCATTGCAACGCCGGCGGCGATCATCATCATGTGGGGTTTGGACATGGATTTATACCGTATAAATAGTTTATATGAAAAAAGGGGCCAGGTCCCGCATGGGGCCTGACCCCTCGTCGATGCGGGATCGTTGCTTACTGGCCGGTCAAGCCACGGCGTTCCAGCAGCGGCTCGATCTTGGCGTCGCGGCCGCGGAAGTTGCGATACAGTTGCAGCGCGTCGTCGGTGCCGCCGCGCGACAGCAGCTTGGCGCGGAACCAGTCGCCGTTCTTGCGTTGCAGGCCGCCGTTTTCCTTGAACCATTCAACGGTGTCGGCGTCCAGTTTTTCAGCCCACAGATAGGCGTAGTAACCGGCCGAATAACCGCCCGAGAAGGCGTGCGAGAAGTAGGCGGTGCGGTAGCGCGGCGGCACCGGCGCGAAGTCGACGCCCATGTCCTTCAGCGAGGCCGCCTCAAACGCCACCACGTCGGTCGGCACTTGCGCCGGCGTCAGCTGGTGCCAGCGCTGGTCCAGCAGCGACGCCGACAGGTACTCGGTGGTCAAGAAGCCCTGGTTGAATTTTTTCGCGGCCAGCACCTTGTCGAGCAGCTCTTTCGGCATCGGCTCGCCGGTCTTGTAGTTGGTGGCGTAGTTGGCCAGCACTTCCGGCCAGACGGCCCACATCTCGTTGACCTGCGACGGATATTCGACGAAGTCGCGCGGCACGTTGGTGCCGGCGAAGCGCGGGTACTTCACGTTGGAGAACATGCCGTGCAGCGCGTGGCCGAATTCGTGGAAGGCGGTCTTGACTTCGTCGTAGGTCAGCAGCGTCGGTTCGCCGGCGGCCGGTTTCGGAATATTCAGGTGGTTGGCGACGACCGAGTGGGTGCCCATCAGCGACGACTGCGACACGTACTCGTTCATCCACGCGCCGCCCTGCTTGTTGCCGCGCGCGTAGTAGTCGCCGATGAAGATGGCCAGCTGCTTGCCGTCGGCGTCGAACACGTCCCAGGTGCGCACGTCGGGATTGTAGACCGGCAGGTCGTGGCGCTCCTTGAAGGTCAGGCCGTACAATTTATTCGCGGCGTAGAACACGCCCTTGGTCAGCACGTTGTTCAATTCCAGATACGGTTTCAACTGGTTCTCGTCGAAGGAGAAGCGCTGCGCGCGCACCTTGTCCGAGTAGTAGGCCCAGTCGGAGGCGTCGATCTGGAAGCCGCCTTTTTCGGCGTCGACCACGGCCTGCAGATCGGCCGCTTCCTTGCGCGCGTTGTTGACGGCCGGCTTGGCCAGCTCGGACAAGAGCTTGTTGACGGTGGCCGTGTCGTGCGCGGTCTGGTCGGCCAGCGAATAGGCGGCGTAGTTGGCGTAGCCGAGCAGCGTGCCTTTTTCGGCGCGCGCCTTGGCGATCTTCAGCACCACCTCGCGGTTGTCGAATTCGCCGCCGTGGATGCCGCGCGCCAGCGAGGCGGCCATGATGCGTTCGCGCACGGCGCGGTTGGTCAGCACGGCCAGTGGCGGCTGGCCCGAGGTGTTGACGAGGGCGATCAGGTATTTGCCGTCCTGGCCCTTGGCCTTGGCGGCGGCCGCCGCGGTGGCGATGGCGGCGTCGGTCATGCCGGCCAGTTCCTCGCGCGTGTCGACCAGCACCGCGCCGGCGTTGGTTTCCTTGAGCACGTTCTGGGTGAAGGTGGTTTGCAGCGTGGCGATGTCGCCGTTGATGACTTTCAGCTTGGCCTGGTCGGCCTTGGACAGATTGGCGCCGGCCAGCACGAAGTCGGTGTGGTAGCGTTCCAGCAGGTGTTTCGATTCCGCGTCCAGGTGCAGCTTGTCGCGCTTCTCGTACAGCGATTTGATGCGGCTCCACAGCTTGGCGTTCAGGAAGATGGCGTCGCCGTGGGCGGCCAGTTTCGGCGACATGTCGCGGTCGACGGCGTCGAGCGCGTCATCGGTGTTGGCGCCCTGCAGATTGCCGAAGGTGGTGGCGACGCGGGTCAGCATCTGGCCGGCCTTTTCCATCGCCACGATGGTGTTGTCGAACGTCGCCGGTTTCGGATTGTTGGCGATGGCCTCGACTTCCTTCAGGTGGATGCGCATGCCCTCCTCGAACGCCGGCGCGAAGTCGCCGTCCTTGATCTGGTCGAACGCCGGGTAGTTGAACGGCAGCGTGCTGGCCTTGAAGAAGGGATTCGACGCCAACGACGCCGCAGTGGCGGCGGCGGCGGGCGCAGACGCAGACGACGCAGCGGCCGCGTGCGCCACATTGGCCATCTGGGTCAGCGCCAGGCCGAGACTGGCCGCGAGTACGAGCATTTTAGGACGGGACATTTGGGATCTTTCACAGTACGCCGAGGGAATGCGGACGCGGGTAGCGCCGCATGGAAGCGATAAATCATAGCAGGCGGACATGCTTGCGTCATCCGCAAAAAATGCTGCGCCGCACGCAACAGCGTGGCGCTTGCGCTATAGTCGGTGCTTGGTCCAGGTCAGCGCGGGACGCGGACAGCCCGTCCGGCGGCGGCGGCGCTGGCCAGTTTGCCGGCGCCGGTCATGAACACACAGCAATTGAAGTCATTTTGCCAGCAACTCCCCGCCAGCGTGGCAACGCTGCACGGCGCGCCGGGCAATATCCTGCGCTACACGGTGGGCGGCAAGGGCTTTGCGCATTTCAAGACCAGCGATCCGGAAATGTGGCGTTTCAGCATCAAGGTGGCGCCAGAGCGCTTCATCGAGCTGACCGACGTGCCGGGCGTGAAGCCGGCGCGCTTCCGCGCGCGCCACCATTGGATCACCATCGTCAAGGTCGGCGGCTTTCCGGACGCGTATCTGCGCGAGCTGGTGCTATGGTCGTACCGCAAGGCGGCCGATGGCTTGAGCAAGTCGGCGCAGCGCGAACTGGGCATACTGCGCGACTGAACTTATTCAACAATATAAATCGTTTATACGATTTATACCGATTATCCGAGCACCGCCCGCAAGTCGCCCAGCCCGAACGGTTTCAGCAAAAAGCGCGCGCCGACCTTGTCGGCCTGTTCATCGATGTTGCCGGCGCCGGAAATGAACACCAGCCGGACATCCGGCTGCTGCTGTTGCAAGCGAGCCGCCAGCTCGATCCCGCTCATGCCCGGCAGGTTGATATCGGACAGCAGCAAGTCGAAAACCTCCGTCACCAGCAAGGGCAAGGCCTCCTCCGCGCTGGCGACGGCGCTGACGCGGTGGCCCATCATTTGCAGGATGTCCACCGTCATCGACAGCGCGTCGGGTTCGTCCTCCACCAGCAGGATGCGCTTGCCGACCGGCTGGCGGACCGGCTGCATGGACGCCTCCTCCCGGCCCAGCAGCTGGCGGATCTTGCGCGCCAGCTCTTCCCGCGTATAGGGCTTGGAAATGAGTTCCACGCCCGGGTCGAGGCGGCCGCCGTGGATGATGGCGTTTTGCGTGTAGCCGGACGTGAACAACACCCGCAGCGCCGGCAGCAGCGCCGTCGCCTGCCGGGCCAGCTCGGGGCTTTTCAACTGGCCGGGCATGACCACGTCGGTGAACAGCAGGTCGCAATGCGCGCCCGAACGCAGCACCGCCAGCGCGCTGGTCGGATCGTCCGCCTTGAGCACGTGATAACCGAGGCCGCGCAGCGTATCGACGGCAACCTGCTGCACCGCCAGGTCGTCCTCCACGACCAGGATGGTTTCGCTGCCGCCGCGCGCCGGCAGGCTCGACACGATGGGCAGCGCGGTTTCGGCCGCATGCGAGCGCGGGAAATACATCTTGACGGTGGTGCCGTGGCCGACCTCGCTGTAGAGGCGGAAATGGCCGCCGCTTTGCTTGGCGTAGCCGTAGGCCATGCTCAGGCCCAGCCCGGTGCCGCTGCCTTCCGTCTTGGTGCTGAAGAAGGGCTCGATGGCGCGCTCCATCACCTCCTTGCTCATGCCGCTGCCGGTGTCGCTGACGCTGACCAGCACATACTGGCCGGACGGCACGTCCGGCAGCGCCATGACATAGGCGTCGTCGAGCATGGCGTTGCCCACCTCCAGCGTCAGCTGGCCGCCGTCGGGCATGGCGTCGCGCGCGTTGATGGCCAGGTTCAGCAGCACGTTGTCGAACTGGTTGGGATCGACGGCGGCGTTCCACAGCCCGGCGGAGATGACGGTTTCGACGTCGATGGTTGCACCCAGCGCGCGCTGGATCAATTCCTCGTTGCCGGTCAACAGGCGGCCGAGATGGACCACCGACGGCTGCAGGGGCTGGCGCCGGGCGAACGCCAGCAGCTGGGACGACAGCTTGGCGCCGCGCTGCACGGCTTGCAGCGCCGAGTCGAGGTGGCGCGCGGCGGTCGACGTGCTGCCGACGTGCGCTTCGATCAGCTGCAAATTGCCGCCGATGATTTGCAGGATGTTGTTGAAGTCATGCGCCACGCCGCCGGTCAGCTTGCCGACGGCCTCGAGCTTTTGCGAGTGCTGCAGCGCCGCGTGGGCGCGCTTGAGCTCCATGCTCTGCGTGATGTCGCGGGTGATCTTGGCGAAGCCCAGCAGGCTGCCGCTGTCGTCGCGGATGGCGTCGATGATGACGTGGGCGAAAAATTGCGTGCCATCCTTGCGCACGCGCCAGCTCTCCGACTCCCAGCGGCCGTGGACGGTGGCCTGGTGCAGCGCCCGCATCGGCTGGTCCATGGCCTGGTCCTCGGGCCGGTAGAAGCGCGAAAAATGCAGGCCGATCGCCTCGTCGGCCGTGTAGCCCTTGATCCGTTCGGCGCCGGAATTCCAGTTGGTGATGTAGCCCTGCGGCGAGAGCATGTAGATGGCGTAGTCGACGACGCCCTGGACCAGCAGGCGGAAGCGGTCCTCGCTGTCGCGCAGCGCGTCGTGGGCGCGCTTTTTATCGCTGATGTCGCGGGTGATCTTGGCGAAACCGATCAGTTCGCCGTTTTCCTCGCGCAGCGCGTCGATCACCACCGAGGCCCAGAAGCGGCTGCCGTCCTTGCGCACGCGCCAGCCTTCGTCCTCGAACTTGCCGCTGTCGCGCGCGCACTGCAAGGCGCGCTGCGGCAGTTGCAGGGCGCGGTCCTCGTCGGTGTAAAAGCGCGAGAAATTCTGGCCGATGATTTCGGCGTCGGCATAGCCCTTGAAGCGGCGCGCGCCGGCATTCCAGCTGGCCACGTCGCCGTCCGGCGTCAGCATGTAGATCGCATAGTCGGCCACCTGCTCGACGAGCAGCAGCGTTTGCCGCAGCAAGACCGGATCGTCCCTGAGCACGTTGGTACGAATGGTAGTCATGGGCGGGGCAGGCGTTGAGCGGCGTAGGTGCGGACGGATCAGTATAGCAGCCCAAGGCGGCGCGCAGTGCCCGCCACAACGGCCGGAGCGCCGCCGTCCACGCGGCGTTTATCCGCTGCCCGGCTGGCCCGGCGCACGCGTCCCGGCGGGCCGAAATCCTCGACCCAGCGGCTCCCCGGCCAGCGCTACCAGCCGCTGTCGCGCAGCATCGCGTGCGCGTCGGTTTCCTCCAGCAGGCGGCGGATCGCGGCCTGCTTGTCCGGCGTGCGCTCGTAATAAGCCTGGGCGATGCGGTAGCCGACCCAGTAGCCCAGGTCGCCCGGATGCTCGGGCGTGCCCATGCCGTTGTACAGCCAGGCGGAGGCGTCGGTCTTGTCCATGTCGGCGCGAAAACGCGCGGCGATGTCGGCCTCGTGGCCCTTGGTCCACTCGTGCAGCTGCGTATTCAGCGGGTGGCCCGACGCCAGCTCGCCGATGAAGTCGGCGATGCCTTCGTTGAGCGACATCGACAGCACCGTGCCGCCCGCATACACACGCTGCTGGGTGTGGACCAGCTCGTGGGCCAGGATATAGCTCAGGCGGTCGACGGTGGAATACGCGCTGTGGCTGCGGTTTTCGCACACCACTTCCAGGCCGAGGATGACGCCGGAATCCGACACCGTGCCGCCGGAACTATCGCGCCCGATGACGATGGTGGCGCGCGGATGGGTGGTGGCGGGATACAGCTCCGCCATGCGCGCGATCAGCTGCGGCACGCGCTGCGCCAGTTCCACCAGCGCCGGCTGGCAGCTGCGCGCGTTCTCGTAGATGGCCGGCATCCGGGCGATCTGCTGCGCCAGCTGGTCGGCCGACAGGATGCGATAGGGAATAAAGTCGCGCAGGCCGTCGCTGCCGGCGTCGAGATAATCGCGCTGCAGCGTGGCGGCGTCCGGCTTGCCGTGGGCCGCGTCATAGACACGGTAAAACAGCGCCACGTCGCCGGTCGCCAGTTGCGCCGTCGCGGAACCGGCAGCGCCGGCAAACAGTAAAGCGGCCATCATGGCGGACCTCCAACGCATGCTCATCCCTTTATCGATTTAATTTTTAAAATGCGCCTCGATGCGCCGGTCCGGCAGGAACCACAGCGCCGCCACCAGCACGTAGACCGCCAGCGCGGCCCAGGTGTTGAAGTAGGCCAGCGGTATGCCCAACAGGTACAGCAAGGCCGACAGCAAGCCCTTGCCGTCCTTGCCGACCGCGCGCGCCAGCGGCGAATTGGCCGGATGGCGCGAGATCAGCGCCCGTTCCAGGATCATGTAGGCGACCGCCGACAGGAACAGCATCGCGCCGTACAGCGCCACCGGCAGCGGCGCGAAATGATTTTGCCCCATCCAGCCGGTGGCGAACGGGATCAGCGACAGCCAGAACAGCAGGTTCAGATTCGCCCACAGCACGCAGCCATCGACCACCGAGGCCGCGTGCAGCATGTGGTGGTGATTGTTCCAGTAAATGCCGACGTAGATGAAGCTGAGCACATAGGCCAGGAACACCGGCAGCAGCGGCGCCAGCGCCGCCCAGTCCGCGCCGCGCGGCACGTGCAGCTCCAGCACCATGATGGTGATGATGATGGCGATCACGCCATCGCTGAATGCTTCCAGTCTGCCTTTGCCCATCTGCTGTCCAAGCCTGTTGGTGATTGTGCATCAATTGTACACATATCGTTTATACGGTTTATACCGATAGTCATGCCGCCAAATTCATCTCTCCATGATGCAATGCAATATAATGATTGTTAATTTCTAACAATTATTGATATTACATTTATGCGCGCATGGCGTGAAACCCTGGCATCCCTGCTGCTCGCGGCCGCCGCGCTGTTGCCGATGGCGCCGGCGGCGGCGCTCAATCCGCAGATCCGGCTGCAGGACTACAACCACACCATGTGGACCGCCAAGGACGGCGCACCGGCCGATATCCAGACGATGGCGCAGACGCCCGACGGTTGGCTGTGGCTGGGCACGTCGACCGGCTTGTACCGCTTCGATGGCGCACATTTCAGTCGTTATGCGCTGCCCGGCGGCGACGAGATGCGGCACAGCCAGATCCGCAGCCTGTACGCCCGCCCCAACGGCGACCTGTGGATAGGCTATGCGGTCCAGGGCCTGTCGGTGCTGCGCAAAAATGGCAGCTTCGAGGACATACCCTACGATGGCGCGAAGCTGAACCTGGCCGACAATTTCGCGTTCGACGGGGACGGCAGCCTGTGGATGACCAGCGAAGTCGGCCTGCACCATTATGCCCAGGGCAAGTGGTACTCGACCGGCGCGCGCGAAGGCTTGCCGGCCAACGTAGCGGTACTCAGCATGCTGATCGATCCGCTGGGCCGCTTCTGGATCAACAACCAGCACGGGGTGTATCTGCTGGACCGCGCCAGCGGCCGCTTCGAGCCGACCGCGGTGCGCCATGGCGGCGGTAGCCTGATGCAGTCGCCGGACGGCCGCATCTGGTTGCTCGACCGCGACCACGTGGAATTGCTGCCGGCGCCGCCGGCCGGTCCGCGCCCGGCCAACGTGAATCCGATCGAGTCGCACCGCAACGGTCTGTTCGACCGCGACGGCAACTTGTGGGCCTTGCACTGCCCGGCCAGCATCTGCCTGGTGCAGGCCGCCGGCGCGAAGAACGACGCCGTCATCGCGCCGTCGCGTCAGGCCAGCGACAAGCTGGACCAACCCTGGCAGCTCTCCAGCACGCAGGTCGACACCGTGCTGGAAGACCGCGAGGGCAATATCTGGATCGCCACGCAGGCCGGCCTGGACCGCTTCCGCGAAAACAGGCTGATCCCGGCACATATCCCGGTGGCGTTCGGGATGTACACCATGGCCGGCGACGCCAGCGGCGCGGTATGGGCCGCCGAGCCGGTGAATTCGACCGCCTGGCGGCTGGACCGGCACGCACTGGTCGCCGAAACGGCCCGTTTCAGCAACGTGGCCACCGACCGCGACGGCGCGCTGCTGCTGGCCGGCCCGCGCAGCATCGAGCGGCGCTACCACGGCCGGGTCGAGCGGATCGCCCTGCCGCCGGTCCGTGACGGCCGGCCGGTCGACCAAAATGTCAATGGCATGCTCGACGACGGCAAGGTGCTGTGGATCGTCACCGTCCAGACCGGCTTGAGCGGGCTGGTCGACGGACACTGGCTGCCGCGCAGCCGTTTCAACCTGCCGCCCAACATCTACACGATACGGCCGGGCGGCAAGGGCCAGCTGTGGCTCAGCGTGGCCGACGGTTCCGTGGTCCTGTACGACAACGGCCGCCAGACGCGCTACGACAAGCCCGACATCGGCACGCCAACGGAAATGTATGCCGGCAGCGAGCTGGTCGTCGCTGGCGGCAAGGGCATGGTGGTCCTGCACGGCAAGCAGTTCCTGCCGATACGCGCGGCCGAACCCGAAGTGCTCAGGAACGTGTCCGGGATCGCCGTCACGGCCGACGGCGACCGCTGGTTCAACGGCGCGCAAGGCATCGTGCACGTGCTCAAGGCCGACTGGGACGCTGTCGTCGCCCATCCGCAGGCGCTGCTGCGCTACGAACTGATCGATGTGCTCGACGGCTATCCCGGCCAGGCCATGCTGGCCAACCGCTCGCGCAGCATTTATCTGGCGCCGGACGGCCAGCTGTGGTGCATGACCAGCCGCGACATCGTCCATTTCGATCCGCGCCGGCTCGGCCGCAATCCGGTCGCGCCGCAGGTGCAGATCGAACGCCTGCGGACCGGCGGCGGCAGTTACGCGGCGCAGGCCGGACTGACGCTGCCGGCGGCATCGTCCAGTTTCAGCATCGAGTTCACCGCGCCCAGCCTGAGCAAGCCGGAAAGGGTCAGCTTCCAGTACCAGCTGGCCGGCGTCGACGCCGGCTGGCAGGACGCGGGAGCGCGCCGCGCCGCTTATTACACCAACGTCGAGCCGGGCAGCTACCGCTTCCGCGTGCGTGCGCGCAACGAGGACGGCGTGGCCGGCGCCGACACGGCCGAGCTGGCGGTGCGCATCCCGCCGGCGTTCTGGCAAACGCTGTGGTTCAAGCTGGCCTGCGGGCTGACGGCGGCCGGGCTGTTGTACCTGCTGTACTTGACCCGCCTGCGCATCGTCACGGGGCGCGTGGCCGAGCGCCTGCATGTGCGCATGGCCGAGCGCGAGCGCATCGCCCGCACGCTGCACGACACCATTTTGCAGAGCGTGCAGGCCATCACCCTGCGTCTGCATCTGGTGGCGCAGGAGCTGCCGCCGGACGACCGCGTCCGCACCAAGCTCGATGCGCTGCTCGAACAGGCCGACCTCGCCCATGTCGAAGGCCGCGACCAGGTGCACGAACTGCGCGCGGGCCAGGCCGGCGACGTCGAGCATGCCGTGGCCGACGCCGGTCAGCACCTTGCGCTGATGTATCCGACCACCGCGTTCAGCCTGCAAGTGAGCGGCGCCGGGCGGCGGCTGCACAGCCCGGTCGCCGAGGAGGCCTGCGAGATCGCCCGCGAAGCGCTGCGCAACGCCTTCCGCCACGCCGGCGCGGCCAAGGTCGAGGCGCTGCTGTCCTACGACGCCGACCGCTTCACGCTGCTCATTCAGGACAAGGGCCGCGGCATCGACGCCGCGCGCGCAGACGGCCACGCGGAACACTGGGGCCTGGTCGGCATGCGCGAACGGGCCGCGCGCATCGGCGCCAAGCTGGCGATCGACAGCAAGCCCGGCGCCGGCACGCGGGTCACGCTGACGGTGCCGGGCCGGCTGGCGTATGCCGGCCAGCGCCGCTCACGTTGGTGGTTTTTTGGGAAAACAGAATAAATCGTTTATACGATTTATATCGAAGACGCTCGTCGCCCTTGTCAACGCAGCGCAATACCGGTCGCTGTCCTTCAGGCGGAGCATGAACCCGCCAGCCGGTTCGGCGTGCTCCGGCATCCACGCTCGTCAACCGGCCAGACTCGGTAATTGCCGGGCGCCGGTGATGCCGCTGCCGCTGCTAACGCAGCGATCAGCCGCACGACTGCGCAGTCTATTCAGCCTGCCAGCGCCAGCCGCGCTTTGCTCAGCGGTTTGATGGCCGCCAGTTTCACAGGCTGCTGCCGCAGCTCCCACAGCCTGACGGCTTCCTGCATACGCAGCCAGCTTTCGGGCGAGGTCTGCAGCAGCGTGGCGATCCGGACCGCCATGTCAGGCGAGAGCGCGCGCTTCTCGTGCAGCAATTCGGACACTGTCAAGCGACTGACGCCAAGCAACCCGGCCAATTCGGTTTGCGTCATCGCCAAGGCCGACAAGACGTCCTCGCGCAGCACCGCGCCGGGGTGGGTCGGACGACGATTCGCATCACGTAGCGATTTCATCCAGTGATAGTCCTCCAAATTAACATCGACGACATCTTCGCCTTCGAAGAACCCCAAGCTATCAATAATGCGGCGGCCGTTCGTTGCTGATGCCGCCGCTCTGCGGCTGCTCGCGCAGGCGTTGCGCCAGCGCCAGCAAGGTCTGCTCCAGTTTGTCGATCTGCTGTTGCTGCTCG
>Ga0209901_1000444_pt1 | contig 16256 bp, 14 predicted proteins | sample OrgsoiDNA_201058_FD_185806 | JGI IMG/M metagenome (GOLD analysis project Ga0209901, IMG submission 185806) | Permafrost soil microbial communities from the Arctic, to analyse light accelerated degradation of dissolved organic matter (DOM) -... | ecosystem: Environmental > Terrestrial > Soil >...
AGAAAGGTATTAACGTTGATACCATCGCCAGCATCGTCCGTAAGCGTCTGCCAGAAGCGATTCATCACTTCCCGGAAGATTACATCACTGACCGTTCGCAGCGCTTTATGGCCTCTGAAATCATCCGTGAAAAACTGATGCGTTTCCTGGGCGAAGAACTACCTTACTCAGTGACGGTGGAGATTGAACGTTTCGTGACCAATGCACGTGGCGGCTACGATATCAATGGCCTGATTCTGGTTGAACGCGAAGGCCAGAAGAAAATGGTTATCGGTAACAAGGGTTCAAAAATCAAAACCATTGGTATCGAAGCACGTCAGGACATGGAAAACATGTTTGAAGCGAAAGTCCATCTTGAGCTGTGGGTCAAGGTTAAATCCGGTTGGGCAGATGATGAACGTGCGCTGCGCAGCCTGGGTTACACCGACGACTTATAAGGTCCGCGCCTATGGAAGGCTGGCAACGCGCATTTGTTTTGCATGGGCGACCTTACAGTGAAACCAGTCTCATGCTGGATCTGTTCACTGAAGGACAAGGGCGGGTGCGTATTCTTGCAAAAGGTGCGCGCGGTCGCCGGTCCAATCTGAAAGGCTGCTTGCAGCCTTTTACGCCTTTACTGGTTCGCTGGAGCGGGCGCGGAGAAGTGAAAACCCTGCGTAACGCCGAGCCGGTTTCTCTGGCACTCCCTCTTTCTGGTTCGATGCTCTACAGTGGCCTTTACGTCAATGAGCTGGTTTCCCGCGTGCTTGAGCCGGAGACAAACTACTCTTCGCTGTTTTTCGATTATCTCAACTGTTTACAAAATTTAGCCGGGGCCAGCGGTTCGCCTGAGCAGCCTTTGCGTCAGTTCGAACTGGCTCTGCTTAATCATCTTGGTTATGGCGTCGATTTCCTGCATTGCGCGGGAAGCGGTGAGGAAGTCAGTGACACCATGACCTATCGCTATCGCGAAGAAAAAGGTTTTATTGCCAGTCTGGTGATAGATAACAATAGTTTCACCGGACGGGACCTTAAGGCGCTGGCCAGCCGTGAGTTTCCCGATGTGCTTACCCTGCGCGCGGCCAAACGTTTCACCCGCATGGCGCTGAAACCTTATCTGGGGGGTAAGCCGCTGAAAAGTCGGGAACTCTTCCGCCAGTTTTTCGTTAAAAAGCCCGACACGCCCTCTGACAATTCCACCGGCTAAATTACCTTTCGGGGTACCCGTCACGCGGGTCGAGGGTGTAAACTGCTCCATTAGCTGCATTGTTTCCCTGTAATTAAACTCTACAACCAATCTGGAGCTGTCATGGCTGAATTGCTGCTGGGCGTTAACATCGATCACATCGCGACACTGCGCAATGCGCGCGGTACGGCTTACCCCGATCCGGTTCAGGCCGCATTTATTGCTGAGCAGGCGGGTGCTGACGGTATTACCGTTCACCTGCGCGAAGATCGCCGTCATATCACTGACCGCGACGTACGCCTGCTGCGCCAGACCATTCAGACCCGCATGAATCTCGAGATGGCCGTCACCGATGAAATGGTCGGTATTGCCTGTGACATTGAGCCCCATTTTTGCTGCCTGGTTCCCGAAAAACGTGAAGAAGTGACTACTGAAGGTGGTCTGGATGTCGCCGGTCAGATAGACAAAATGACCGTGGCAGTTTCCCGTTTGTCAGAAGCCGGCATTTTGGTTTCGCTGTTTATTGATGCCGATATGCGCCAGATTGATGCGGCCGTGGCCGTTGGCGCACCCTATATTGAGATCCACACCGGCGCCTACGCGGATGCCAAAAACGATCTGGAACGCCGGGCTGAGCTGGAACGTATTAAACAGGCTGCGGGTTACGCGGCGGGTAAAGGCTTGAAAGTGAACGCCGGACATGGCCTGACCTATCACAACGTACAAGCGATTGCGGCAATACCGGAGATGCATGAATTGAATATCGGACATGCCATCATCGGGCAAGCGGTGATCGATGGGCTGTCAGGTGCAGTGCGTGAGATGAAAGTGCTGATGCGTGAAGCGCGCCGGTAATGGCTATTCTCGGACTGGGTACTGACATCGTCGAAATTACCCGTATAGAAGCTGTAGTTGAGCGCAGCGGCGACCGGCTGGCAAAGCGTATTCTCTGTGCCAATGAGTGGTTGCTCTATCAGAATCACCAACAGCCTGTACGTTTTCTGGCCAAACGTTTTGCCGTTAAAGAGGCCGCCGCCAAAGCCCTGGGAACCGGTATTCGTAACGGTCTGGCGTTTGAACAGTTCGAAGTGGTTAACGATCCGCTGGGAAAACCAGGGTTGATATTCCACGATCGCGCCGCTGAAATGGCGGCCGAGTTGGGCGTGAAGGCGGTACACGTTACGCTGGCTGACGAACGCCGTTATGCGTGTGCAACGGTCATTATTGAGAATTGATGAATCGCATCACGCTGTATAATCAAACGGCGTGATGCAGTACAACGAATTTATCCCACAGTTGTTCATTGGATTCATTGTGCTGCGGATCGATGATGATGGTGTTATCAATCGGGCAAACGCTCTGACAGGTCGGTTTATCATAATGACCCACGCACTCAGTGCAGCGGTCACAGTCAATCTCGTAAATCTCAGCGCCCATCGAGATTGCCTGATTCGGGCACTCCGGCTCGCACATGTCGCAATTGATGCATTTGTGTGTGATAAGCAGGGCCATAATCTCTCTCGTTTCAGCAATAATCCGGGCGCGCAGTATAGCAGATTTGACCTTAACCGCGCCTTTGCTTGTCGCCTATCCCTCTCTGAAATGATCCGGATCAAACCAACTTCTTCACTAACTCTTCGCTGTGTTTGATTCTTTCCGGAGCATGGACGGTATCTTGTTGAATCAGGGCCATAAAGAGCAGATCGGTCAGTGAATATTGCGCTGTGGTCGCCGAAACGGCCGCGCCGCGCGTTGCGGGTAATTCCGCTACCGTATAGAGACAGTGATCGGCCTGTTGCTGTAAGGCGTTGGGTGAAAACCCGGTCAGGGCCAGTACTTTGGCACCGCTTTGACGCGCCACGTCAGCGGCCAGATTAATCTCCCGCCGTTCCCCGCTAAACGAAATTGCCAGCAGTAAGTCTTCGTCAGACAATGCCTGAACCGTCGCCAGCAGGACATGCGTATCCGATTCTGCAATCGCCGTCAGCCCAATCTTTAGCAGCTTGTAGGCCAGATCTTTTGCCACCAGACCGGATGCCCCGATGCCGGTCAGAATGATTTTTCGCGCACCGCTGAGCATTGCCAGCGCCTGTTGCAGGCGCTGCTCGCTGTTGATATCCAGCGTGGCGCGCAGGGCAGACTGTTTCTCCGCCAGTAATTTCTCACCTACCACCAGCAGGCTGTCGGTGCTGATAATCTGATTATGTACCGTGACGGCCGACTCATTCTGTGGCAATGCCAGCGCTTCACTCATGGCCAGCTTCAGGGCGGGGAATCCTTTATAACCCAGCTTTTGAGCAAACTTAACGACACCTGACTGGCTGACACCCGCGAGCTCTGCCAGTTTTTGTGAGCTCAGATGACGCGCTTGCTCCGGATGTTCCAGCAGAAAATCAGCCAGTCTGCGGTCATTTTGCGCCAGCGTTGGATAGATCTGGCGAATACGAATCATGCTGCTCATCGAGAAAACCCCTTTGCTCTGGTGGCCACGCACATCACGATTTGGAAATTATGTTTACTAAAGTAGCAAATTTTGCTCGCCTTTAAGAATAAAATATTCAAATATCGATAAATGTTTATGAATTAAAAATTCAAGAGGTAACGTAATGAACTTAGGATCCCTGGTTTCCGAAAGCCGCAACCCGGCAACAATGAACCTTGACGAGATGTCGACCCTGGATATGGTGACGGCTTTCAATCGCGAAGACAGAAAGGTCCCGGAAGCGATTCAGGTTGTGTTGCCGCAAGTGGCTCAGGCTGTTGATATGGCAGCTGCCTCTTTTAAAGCGGGAGGACGGTTGATCTATCTCGGTGCCGGTACCAGCGGGCGTCTTGGCGTGCTGGATGCTTCGGAATGTCCCCCGACGTTCGGCGTGCCGCATGGCATGGTGGTTGGCCTGATTGCCGGCGGCCCAGGTGCGCTGCTCAAAGCAGTCGAAGGCGCGGAAGACAGTGAGGCATTGGGCATTGAGGATTTGAAGAATATTCAGCTCACTGCCATTGATACCGTCATCGGCCTCGCAGCTTCGGGCCGTACACCTTACGTTATAGGGGCGCTGCGTTATGCCAGCCAGCTCGGCTGCGCCACGGTGGCTATTTCCTGCAATCCGGATTCGTCCATTGCACATGAAGCGAAAGTGGCAATTTCTCCGGTCGTCGGCCCCGAGGCGCTGACCGGCTCAACTCGCATGAAATCGGGTACGGCACAAAAGCTGGTGCTGAACATGATCTCCACCGGCGCGATGGTCAAAACCGGCAAGGTCTATCAGAACCTGATGGTGGATGTGAAAGCCACCAACGTAAAACTGGTGGATCGCGCCTGCCGTATTGTGATGGAAGCTACCGGAGCGGCCCGCACCGATGCAGAAGCCGCGTTAGCACAAACTGAATTTGAAGTAAAACCGGCTATTCTGATGCTGCTCAGCCAAATCAGTGCTGAAGAGGCGATACAGCGTCTGGCAACGCATCATGGCTTCCTGCGGGCGGCGCTGGCAGGCTGATGCTTTACTGATAAAGGGGAAAAGCATGGCGACGGCAATCGATAAAACGCAGCTCCTGGCATCGGAAATCCTGAGACGCGTGGGCGGTGCAGGCAATATCAGCAAACTGGAAAACTGCATGACTCGCGTGCGGGTTGAGGTCTTTGATGAGCAGCAACTGGATCTGGCCGGCATTAAAACCCTGGCCGGCATCAAAGGCTATATCAAACAGGGCGAGCAACATCAGTTTATTGTCGGTCCGGGCGCAGCGGCCAAGGTAGTCGATGCTATGCGCGAGTTGATGATTGGCAAAGAGACCTGCACGCCAGCTGATACCATTTCCCTGAATAAGGCTCAGGCCAAAGCAAAATATTCCGCACCGATGAGCGGGGCGCTGCGTCAGCTCGCCAACGTATTCATTCCGCTGATCCCGGCGTTTATCGCTTCGGGCCTGATCATGGGTATTATTAACCTGCTCAAGCGGCCAGATATCGCCGGTTCACTGGCGCTTGATTACCCCAACATTCTGGGTCTGCTGGCCATATTCGGCGGTGCCGTATTTGCGATCATGAACATTTTGGTTGGCGTCAACGCTGCCCGCGTGTTCGGTGGTTCCCAGGCGATGGGTGGTGTGATGGCAGGGATTCTCTCCAGCCCTGCGCTGGCGCAAATCACCCTATTTGGTGAAACCCTGCAACCGGGGCGTGGCGGGGTGATTGCCGTATTATTCGTCGTGGCGCTGATGTGCTGGTTGGAAAAACGCCTGCGCCAGTGGCTGCCCGAATCCGTTGAACTGATACTTAATCCGCTGATCACTACGCTGGTGACGGCGACGCTGGCGATTGTCATTCTCCAGCCGTTGGGCGGCGTTATCTCGGATGCCATCGCGCACGGCGTGAATATGGCAATCGATAAAGGCGGTTTGGTCGTCGGTGCACTGCTGGCCGGCTTCTTCCTGCCGCTGGTGCTGTCGGGGTTACATCAGGGATTAGTGCCTATTCATGTCGAACTGATTCAGGCGCACGGTTCGAACCCGTTACTGCCTATTTTAGCGATGGCGGGTGTCGGGCAGGTCGGTGCAGCCCTTGCTGTCTATATGAAAACGCGTAATGTTCGACTGAAAAAAGTGATTAAAGGTGCTCTACCGGTCGGGATCCTCGGCATCGGTGAGCCGCTGATATTCGGCGTGACGCTTCCTCTCGGCCGGCCTTTTATCGGGGCCTGTTTAGGCGGGGCAGTAGGCGGGGCGCTAATCTGTTACTGGAAAGTCGCCACGGTGATCACCTTTGGGATCTCGGGTTTGCCGCTGGCGCTGACCATTGTCTCCGGAAAAGTGATGTTGTACCTGGCGGGGATATTGATTACCGTATTAGCCGGATTTATTTTCACCTGGATGATGGGGTTCAACGATCCCGAGGAGTAAGGCATTGAGTGCGAAGGCGGAGCGACGAGTAGTATTTTTTGACCTGGATGGCACGCTTCACCAGCAGGATATGTTTGGCACCTTTATGCGGTTTCTGTTGTGGCGGATGCCGCAAAACCTGCTGCTGGTGATACCCATGTTACCGGTGGTCGGCCTTGGGATGCTGGTACAGGGGCGGGCAACGCGCTGGCCGATGAGTTTACTGCTGTGGTCGATCACTTTTGGTCATAGTGAAGCCAAACTTAAAGATCTCGAACTGCGCTTTGTTAACTGGTTCCGCCAGAAAGTCGTGGCCTTTCCCGTAGTACAGATGCGTTTGCGCGACTACATCGAAAACCACGATGCTGAAGTGTGGCTGATCACCGGCTCACCTGAGAATCTGGTGCAACAGGTATATAACGCCTCACCTTTTCTGCCAAGGGTGCGTCTGGTAGGGAGCCGAATGGCCAGAGGCAAAGGGGGCTGGGTGCTACCGTTACGCTGTCTGGGGGAAGAGAAGGTGGTTCAGCTGGAACAGCGCATTGGTTCTCCGTTAAAACTCTACAGCGGCTACAGCGACAGTAAACAGGACAACCCGTTATTGTTCTTCTGTGAACACCGTTTTCGCGTCAGCAAACACGGTGAGTTGCAACAGCTTGAGTAATCGTCCGTTGTAAAAAAAGCAGGCCGGATTATCCGACCTGCTTTTTTATTGCCTGAATTTCAGAATATCTACAACGCTGCTTTGAAAATATTCACCACGTCCTGATGGCTGCCCTGAATCGGGTTAGTCAGCGCGCAGGCATCGTTCAGTGCATTGGTGGCCAGCGTGTTGAAATCTTCTTCTCTCACTTTCAGTTCACGTAATCCTGCTGGAATGCCGACATCACGCGCCAGTTGGCGGATCGCACTAATACAGGCTTTTGCACCTTCTTCATCGCTCATGTTAGCGACATCAATATGCATTGCTGCGGCTATCTCTTTCAGACGATGACTGGCAACGCGGGCATTATATTCCTGAACAAAAGGCAGCAGGACCGCATTACACACGCCGTGAGGCAGGTCATAGAAACCGCCCAACTGGTGCGCCATCGCGTGAACGTAACCCAGTGATGCATTGTTAAAAGCCATACCAGCGAGGAACTGTGCGTAGGCCATATTTTCACGTGCTGGTAAATCCGTACCATCGTTGACTGCGATGCGCAGTGAATCGGTGATCATGGTGACGGCTTTCAAGGCGCATGCATCCGTAATGGGAGTCGCGGCGCTGGATACGTATGCCTCTATGGCATGAGTCAGGGCGTCCATTCCTGTCGCAGCAGTCAGCCCTTTCGGCATTCCCGCCATGAGATGGGGGTCATTAACCGACATCAGGGGGGTGACATTTTTATCAACAATGGCCATTTTAATATGACGATCTTCATCGGTAATGATACAAAACCGGGTCATTTCCGATGCTGTCCCCGCGGTGGTATTGATAGAAATTAACGGTAGCTGGGGTTTGGCTGAACGATCTAATCCTTCGTAATCCTCAATTTTACCGCCGTTAGTCGCCAGAAGTGCGATGCCTTTGGCGCAGTCGTGAGGTGAGCCACCTCCCAGCGAGATCACGAAGTCGCACGCATTTTTCTTAAGGATTTCCAGACCCTCGCGTACATTCCGGGTGGTCGGGTTTGGATGTGTGCCAGGATAGACGCAGCTTTGCACATCATTTTCTGCCAGTAAATCTTGCACCTGTTTAACCACGCCAATGTCAAACAGCACTTTGTCGGTAACGATCAGCGCGTGGCGAAAACCATGTTGAGTCATGGCATTGGCGGCTTCCTGCAATGCGCCAGTGCCGATAACGTTCACAGAAGGGATGAAAAAAGTTGAGGTGGCCATAGTGTCATTCCTGTTGTCAGTTTAAACGAGGTATGCATCTACCTTAAGTTTGTTACAGGTGATATATAATGATCTGGCGCAATCCCCATCGGTTTTTTTGATTGAAATCTTTTTTATCAACATGAAATATAAGGGTATTTGTAACACTTCCCCGTAAAGGAAGTCTGAAGGAGTATGATGATTTGCCTGCGAATTGTTCAGTTTTTCTGTCTTTATTCAGAGATCAACAGCGGTGAATCGGAAGTTGAGTTACCGCGGCAACCATTGGGTATAATATTTGCAGATGAAATCGGGATGAGGTGAGAGTGGCAGAGCAATACAGTGACGAAGATTGGATGCGCCACGCATTGAATCTGGCCCTTAAGGCGCAGGAAGAGGGGGAAGTCCCGGTGGGCGCGGTGTTGGTGCTGGACAATCAGGTGATTGGCGAAGGCTGGAACCGGCCAATCGGCCATCACGATCCTACCGCACATGCTGAGATCATGGCTTTGCGGGAGGGGGGGCAGAGAGTACAGAATTATCGTCTACTGGATGCGGTGCTGTATGTGACGCTGGAGCCCTGCGTGATGTGCGCCGGTGCGATGATCCACAGCCGTATTCGTCGGATGGTCTACGGCGCGGCGGATATTAAAACTGGTGCAGCAGGATCGCTGCTGGATATATTAGGCCATCCGGGAATGAATCATCAGGTGCAGATCACGTCTGGTCTTTTGGCGCAGGAGTGCTCGGCCATGTTGAGCGAGTTTTTCCGCCAGCGCCGCAGCCAGCATAAAGCCCTCAAACGGGCGCAACGCACCGCCGAAGGGCTTGACGACAAAACATAATCTCAACGCGCAGGCGCTAACGCCTGCGCCGCATCTACCACCGGATACCCGGAACCCAACTGAGCCTGTAATGCTGCTTGTTGTGCCAGTTTTTTCTCTTTTTCCATTAGATAGCCCACCAGACTTAATTGATAGCGTCGGATATTCTCAACGTATTTATAAGCCTGAGTACCGCGCGCATAGCCGTAAGTGGTGCGGCTGAAATAGCGTTTCTGATTGAGCATCGGCAGGCGTTGTTTCACATCCAGCCAGCTGTCAGGATTACCTTTTTGATCTGCCGTGAGCTTACGTGCATCCAGCATGTGACCATACCCCATATTGTAAGCCGCCAGTGCAAACCAGATCCTTTCATCTTTGGGGATCGTTTCCGGCATTTTGTCCATCAGGCGTGACAGATAGAGTGCGCCGCCCTGAATGCTCTGCTCTGCGTCCGTTCGATCATCTACATCCAGACCTGAGGCCGTCGCCCGCGTGAGCATCATCATGCCGCGTACGCCGGTCGGCGACGTTGCCAGTGGATCCCAGTGTGATTCCTGATATGAAATAGCCGCCAGCAGTCGCCAGTCAATATCACCGGCATATTTCTCAAATAGCGGTTGCAACTCAGGAAGCTTGGTATCGATCGCCTTCAGGAAAGTACGGGTATCGACATAATCGAACTCTCCCACATGCCCGAGATACTTCTCCTCCAGCTTCTCCAGCGTACCGTCTTCAGAAATCTGACTGAAGAAGTCCAGCATCGCGGCATACAGGCTGTCATCATCAGCCTTTTTGCTGAAATACCAGGTGACCGGTTCATCAGCAGTGACGTTAAACGCAACCGCTAACCGCGGATAGACCCGCTGCATCAGCGCCACGGTCACAGAGTCACCCAACGTATAGTCGAGTTTGCCTTCCGCGACCTGTTGCAGTAAATCGCTCGGAGAGAGCTTGTCGGTTTCGGTCCACTGTAAATCGGGGAACTTCTTATTTGCAGCCTGAAGCGCCACAATATGCGCCGTCCCGGATGAGACCACCAGTTGACCTTTGACATCAGCCAGCGTTTTTGGCCGCACCGATCCCTGGCGGTACAACAATTGTTGTGACACCGAATAGTATTCAGGCCCTGTACGGTAGTTTTTCAGGCGCTCTGTATTGTAGATAAGGCCCGACGCCAGCATGTCGGCCTTATTATTGTCGAGGTCATTGAACATTGAGGTGATGTTGTCATGTGACGACATCACCAGCGTTACGCCAAGGTAGTCAGCGAAGCGTTTTGCCAGTTCGTAGTCAAATCCTGGGCTACCGTCGGGGCTGTTGAAAAAAGTCAGTGGAGAATTAAGCGTGCTCACGCGTAATTCTCCACGGGATTTTATCTGTTCCAGTTGGTCGCCTTCACCCCGGTGCCAGGGGATCGTTGGCCATAAAGCCAACGCCAGCAACAGGGCAGCAAGACCTACCAGAAAGTAGTTTAATTTTATGCGCGTCAAATAGTTATCTCTCTGCGGCGCTATTATTTTATTGAGCTCAGGCTCTTTCATTTCTATGGTTATATTCCCAGTGCCGACGCATTTTGCTCAACAAAACGGCAGGCTGCAACTTTATTCATAATAACCACCCGATAAGTAAGCCTAATAGTTAATGTGAATATTCCCGACGCAAACGGTTTCGTCGGGCTCAGGGTTTCTTTATAATAGCCCGCGTTTTCCCCCTGTTGCGCCCAATGAAGCACTGCGGTCAGTTGCTTCGAAGACGAGAGATCTGTGATTATGGAAATACTGCGTGGTTCGCCCGCTTTGTCGGCTTTTCGCATTAATAAGTTATTGTCCCGCTGTCAGGATGCCCATCTTCCGGTCAGCGATATTTACGCAGAATATGTACACTTTGCCGACGTCAGCGCGCCGCTGAGCCCGGACGAACAAACCAAATTACAACGCCTTCTTAAATACGGTCCTTCTCTCGCTGAACATGCTCCTGCCGGTCGCTTACTGCTGGTTACCCCGCGTCCTGGCACCCTCTCTCCCTGGTCTTCCAAAGCCACTGACATTGCGCATAATTGCGGTCTGTCTCAGGTTGTGCGCCTGGAGCGCGGTTTGGCGTTTTACGTTCAAGCCCCGACGCTGACAGACGAGCAGTGGGCGCAGTTGGGTGCATTGCTACACGACCGCATGATGGAAACCCTGTTCGACCACCTGGAAGATGCCCAGGTGCTGTTCGCACACCACCAGCCTGCACCGGTACAGTCTGTCGATATCCTCGGCGAAGGCCGCAGCGCGCTGGAAGCGGCGAATACCAAACTGGGGCTGGCGCTGGCGCAGGACGAAATTGACTATCTGATGGATGCTTTTACGTCGCTGGGGCGCAACCCGACCGACATAGAACTATATATGTTTGCTCAGGCCAATTCAGAACACTGCCGACACAAAATTTTTAACGCCGACTGGATAATTGACGGTCAGGAGCAGCCAAAGTCGCTGTTCAAGATGATCAAAAATACCTTCGAGAAGACGCCGGATCACGTGCTTTCAGCGTATAAAGATAACGCTGCGGTGATGGAAGGATCGCAGGTAGGGCGCTTTTATGCCAATGCCGCTGACGGCCTGTACGACTTCCATCAGGAGCAGGCGCATATCCTGATGAAAGTGGAAACTCACAACCACCCGACGGCTATCTCTCCATGGCCGGGAGCTGCGACCGGCTCCGGCGGCGAAATCCGTGACGAAGGTGCCACCGGACGTGGTGCCAAACCGAAGGCTGGTCTGGTGGGGTTCTCTGTCTCCAACCTGCGTATTCCTGGTTTCGAACAACCGTGGGAAGAGAACTTCGGCAAGCCGGACCGCATCGTGACTGCGCTTGAGATCATGACTGACGGCCCGCTGGGTGGCGCGGCATTTAACAACGAATTTGGTCGTCCGGCTTTGCTGGGTTATTTCCGTACCTACGAAGAGAATGTTAACAGCCATAACGGCCCTGAACTGCGCGGTTATCATAAGCCGATTATGCTGGCAGGCGGTATCGGCAATATTCGTGCTGACCATGTGCAGAAAGGTGAGATCACCGTTGGCGCCAAACTGATTGTGCTGGGCGGTCCGGCGATGAACATCGGCCTGGGCGGCGGTGCGGCTTCTTCGATGGCATCTGGCCAGTCAGATGCCGATCTGGATTTCGCCTCGGTGCAGCGTGATAACCCGGAGATGGAACGCCGCTGTCAGGAAGTGATTGATCGCTGCTGGGAGCTGGGTGAAGCCAACCCGATTCTGTTTATTCATGACGTCGGTGCGGGTGGTTTGTCCAACGCCATGCCTGAACTGGTTAGCGACGGCAACCGCGGTGGTCGTTTCCAACTGCGCGATATACTGAACGACGAGCCGGGCATGAGCCCGCTGGAAGTGTGGTGTAACGAATCGCAGGAGCGCTATGTATTGGCAGTTTCTCCGGCCCAGCTGGCGCAGTTTGATGCCATCTGTCAGCGTGAACGCGCACCTTATGCCGTTATCGGTGAAGCCACCGAAGAGATGCACCTCTCCCTCGAAGACAGCCACTTCGACAACCAGCCGATCGACATGCCGCTGGATGTGCTGCTGGGTAAAACACCAAAGATGACCCGTGACGTCACCACGCTCAAAGCGATGGGTGACAGCCTGAATGCCGAAAACATTCAGCTGACCGAAGCCGTGAAACGCGTCATGCACCTGCCGGCTGTGGCGGAAAAAACCTTCCTCATTACCATTGGTGACCGTACCGTCACCGGCATGGTTGCACGCGACCAGATGGTCGGTCCATGGCAGATTCCGGTAGCCGACTGTGCGGTCACCACCGCCAGCCTCGACAGCTACTATGGTGAAGCTATGTCACTGGGCGAACGGGCACCTATCGCCTTGCTGGACTTTGCCGCCTCGGGCCGTATGGCCGTGGGTGAAGCGCTGACTAACCTGGCGGCCGTCGAGATCGGGGACCTCAAGCGCGTGAAGCTCTCCGCCAACTGGATGTCTGCAGCCGGTCATCCGGGTGAAGATGCAGGTCTTTACGCGGCGGTAAAAGCCGTTGGTGAAGAGCTCTGCCCTGCATTGGGCATTACTATTCCGGTCGGCAAAGACTCCATGTCGATGAAAACCCGCTGGCAGGAAGGGAATGAACAGCGCGAAATGACTTCGCCACTGTCGCTGGTGATCACCGCCTTTGCCCGCGTTGAAGACGTACGCAGTACCGTGACCCCGCAGTTGCGCACTGATAAAGGCGACACCGCATTACTGCTGGTGGATCTGGGCTGTGGGCACAATGCGCTGGGTGCTACGGCGCTGGCACAGGTTTACCGCCAGTTGGGTGATGTTCCTGCTGACGTGCGCAGTGCTGAGCAACTGGGTGGCTTCTTCAATGCCATGCAGGCTCTGGTGGCCGATCGAAAACTGCTGGCTTACCACGACCGCTCTGACGGCGGCCTGCTGGTGACATTGGCTGAGATGGCATTTGCTGGCCATTGTGGACTGAAGGCGGATATCGCTGCGTTGGGTAAAGACACATTGGCTGCACTGTTTAATGAAGAGCTTGGCGCTGTGATCCAGGTTCGTGCTGAAGATCGCGCTGAGGTTGAACAGACGCTGGCGAAGTTCGGTCTGGGTGACTGCACTCACTACCTGGGCCGTGCCGAAGCGGGCGACCGTTTTGTTATCACGCATGGCGACAAACCGGTGTACAGCGAAAGCCGCACCACATTGCGTACCTGGTGGGCAGAAACCACCTGGCAGATGCAGCGCCTGCGTGACAACCCGGAATGTGCCGATCAGGAACATGAAGCCAAGACCCACGATCGTGATCCGGGTCTGAACGTTAAGCTGAGTTTCTCTCCAGAGGACGATGTTGCCGCCCCTTATATTGCCAAAGGTGCACGTCCTAAAGTGGCTGTGTTGCGTGAGCAGGGCGTTAACTCCCATATCGAAATGGCTGCCGCTTTCCACCGTGCAGGTTTTGACTCAGTCGATGTGCATATGAGTGACCTGCTGACCGGACGCCGTGATCTGCAGGAGTTCCATACGCTGGTGGCTTGTGGCGGTTTCTCCTACGGCGATGTGCTGGGCGCGGGTGAAGGCTGGGCGAAGTCGGTCCTGTTCAACGACCGCGTGCGTGACGAATTCGAAGATTTCTTCCATCGCCCGCAGACGCTGGCGCTGGGTGTATGTAATGGTTGTCAGATGATGTCTAACCTGAAAGAACTGATTCCAGGGGCAGAACACTGGCCACGCTTTGTACGTAACCTGTCGGATCGTTTCGAGGCACGTTTCAGTCTGGTCGAAGTGACTGCCAGCCCGTCGTTGCTGATGCAAGGAATGGTTGGCTCACGTATGCCTATCGCCGTATCGCACGGTGAAGGACACGTGGAAGTGCGCGACGCGGTGCATTTGTCGCAACTGGAACATGCCAATCTGGTGGCACTGCGTTTTGTAGATAACCACGGGCGCGTAACGGAGGACTATCCGGCCAACCCTAACGGTTCCCCGAATGGCATTACGGCGGTGACCAACCTGTCAGGGCGTGTAACAGTGATGATGCCTCATCCTGAGCGTGTCTTCCGCACCGTCAGCAACTCCTGGCATCCGGAAGCGTGGGGCGAAGACAGCCCGTGGATGCGCATGTTCCGCAATGCCCGTAAACAGTTGGGCTGATGCTTGCCTGAGCATGAAAATCCGGAGCGGTCAGCTCCGGATTTTTTTTGATTAATTTTGGTGAATATATTAGAAATATCAATATCACGATAAGAGACCAAATAAGGTTGGGAGAGTCCAATTGGCATAATGTAGCTAGGAATTGTCCCAATATTTAAATCATAATACCTAAAAATATAACCCTGTATTTTTCGTTACACATTGCTCCCGCTCTGTTTAAAACTTATTTAACTCAAAGTTGGTAGTATTACTTCATAACTCAGGGAGTAATACATTAAATGGTTATTTATAAGAAGATGTTTTTCCGGATTGTTATATTATCCGTTTTTTTAGCCGCACCTGCATTCGCCAGTTCTGAAAACACCTCACCAGCAGAAAGACCCGGTTTTATGGGGTGGTGGGACTCGTGGTCGAATGATGTCGCTACGACATGGAGTGACTCACCCAATAAAGATGCCTATTTACCGGTGATCACCTGGCATAACCGCCTGACCTATGACAAAGCGAAAACCGATAGCTATAACGAGCGCCCATGGGGCGGAGGTTATGGTATTTCCCGTTATGACGAAAATGGCGACTGGCACGGTCTCTATTTTATGGCCTTTAAAGACTCCCATAATAAGTGGGAACCTATTGGCGGCTATGGTTATGAAAAAATATGGCAACCGGCTGAGGACAAGAATTTCCGTCTGGGTCTGGGATATACTGCAGCTGTCACGGCACGTGATGACTATTCGTATATTCCCATACCGATCGTGTTGCCTTTAGCCTCCATCAGTTATGACAAACTGAGTTTTCAGGCGACGTACATTCCGGGAACCTATAATAACGGAAACGTCTTTTTTGCCTGGCTGCGCTATCAGTTTTGAATGTGCAGGCCGCGCTGTCACAAAAGTGTCATTGTTAATGTTTTGATGTGAGCTTGATCCCTCTCTGTTATCGCATTATCCCCTATGCTGGAAATTCACCGCTGGAATCAATCTGTTGAAAAGTTTGAGCCGCGGTGTATGTCTATTGCCAAGGAAACTACAGAGGATTAATACGTGAAAATTTTACCCCGCACTTTTGTAATGACGGCGTTGGCTTGCCTGCTGCCGGTGTCTGCCCCTTCTTTTGCTGCCAGTTCGTCTCTTGAACTGCAACAGGTTCTGGTCATGAGCCGTCACGGGATCCGTGCGCCGCTGGTGAACTACGGTGACGTACTGGCAGAGTCGACCACTCATACCTGGCCAAAATGGCAAACAGAAGGTGGGTTACTGACGCCGAAGGGGGGGAAAGTTGAAGAGCATATGGGTCAGTATTTCCGTGCCTGGTTGGCTAAAAATCAGGTGCTTCCAGCAGCTCAATGCCCGTCTACAGGCCAGGTTTTTGCTTATGCCAACAGCCTGCCACGCACGATTGATACAGCCAAACATTTCGTAACCGGTGCATTTCCGGGCTGTGACGTTGCGGTCGTGAACAGGGTTGAAATCGGAAAGATGGATCCTGTCTTCAACCCGATCATTACCGCCGATGTAAACGAAAAATTCAAAACGGACGCGCTTAACTCCATCAACCAGCATGCGGGTGAGGGCGGTATTGACGGCCTGAATCAGCGCCTGAAACCGAATTATTTGCTGCTGCAAAAAGTAATGGACTATCAGAATTCCAAACTCTGCAAGCAGGACAAACAGTGTGATTTGGCATCGCAGCCGTCGGCTGTCGTTTTAGTCCAGGGCAAAGAACCCGGCATTACCGGACCTCTGCGTATGGCGACCGGTGCCACTGACGCCTTTATGTTGCAGTATTACGAAGGCTTCCCGATGAAAGATGTGGCCTGGGGGCAAATCACCACGTCAGAACAGTGGACGAAACTGGAAACCA
>Ga0209901_1000450_pt1 | contig 16152 bp, 17 predicted proteins | sample OrgsoiDNA_201058_FD_185806 | JGI IMG/M metagenome (GOLD analysis project Ga0209901, IMG submission 185806) | Permafrost soil microbial communities from the Arctic, to analyse light accelerated degradation of dissolved organic matter (DOM) -... | ecosystem: Environmental > Terrestrial > Soil >...
CCTTGTGTTTCTCGGCCGGAGTCGTGCGGGAACGGCTGCTGGCCGCGCGCCATTGGATAGATCGCGCGTTCGGCGGGCTGCTAGTCGGATTCGGGGTATTACTGGCGATTGCCCGCAGTTAAAGCTGACCGCGCATTTATCCATGACGACGGGGGGCTGCCAATGGCCCGGCTGCCGTAGCAGGCGGTTTCTATCGATTATTCCGCTCGTCAATCAACTGAGAACGCCAAACTTGGCGGAGGTCGGTGCGCATATTCGGCATGCGGTATGGCCACTTGCGGCAATTTCAATCATTGGCAAGATTTAGCTGGTATCGACGAATCTCAGAAAGCGACATGCGTCGTGACAAGACACACTGCGCGGGATGCTTGTCGCGAAAGCGTATCGCTCGAAGAAAACTGCGGTGGAAAGCTTGCGACCGGAAATGGACCGGACGCGAGGACTGCGAATTCCAGAAACAACAACGCCCACTTCCATGAGTGGGCGTTTCGTGAGGTATGTTCTTGGTGGCCCGGGGCGGAATCGAACCACCGACACAAGGATTTTCAAAACAAGGCTCTGCTGCACGCGCCAGCGCTATTCCTGCTGCATCCGCTAAGTAGCTAGTCTGAAGACGATAACGGAATGCGTCAAGGAAATCCTTAACGTATGGGATTTTCCGGTCCTGCCCGATAAGTCCGCGACGCGGCAGTTTGAGGCAGTATCGGTATGGCGTGATCGGCCCGGTGTTTCCGGACCGGCAAACCGGGTATGGACAGGGGGAACTTGGAGCCAGAAAACTGGCGCGTCGCGGATATCCTTCAAGGAGCCGGGCTGGATTGCGTTGCCTGTCGCGGCCACGTTGGCCGAGCGACAGGGGTAGGACAGGCAGCCGCATTTTGGTCACGTCATATGGACCATTTTCTTTGTTAAGAATTCGCTCCCTCCTCATCCATTTCCCATCAGACTTTCGTAAATCGTCGCCTATCGGACTTCTCAAAAAACCTCGACTATCGAAAGCTCACTTTGAAATTAGCAGGTTACGAATCAGATTTAGTGGGGAAATAGGTTTTTCGAGGCACCCTATAATTTTAATACCTGTAGGCGTCGTTCGCACGTAGCTATTTTTTCGATGAGCCACTTTTCGTTCTCAGGCGACACGAGAATCTGTCCGTGATCCGATTGCACCCGCACCTCGCCAGCCAAGAACCATTGCAGCGTGGTGTAGTCGCCGCTGTCAATCGCACGCTGGGCTAACTGCGTAAGTGATGGGGTATCGACGAAACGATGCTTGAACGGGATTTCTTGTTGACCGTTTGCCGCGTCGAGTTCCGGGGAAAACGGCACTTCGTTAAATCGAATAGTCTCCCTTTGGCGCTCGCCGCCTATAACCAAGCCCAACCCGAAATCCGAATATTCTACGTTGTAGTCCTTGTCGCTATGGCTACTAGTGAAAGTCATCACACCTTCAAGGACAGGCGCGTTGTTGTCGAAACTGACGACGCTTAACGCCACCGATTTCAGTATCATTGCCGGCGTTTTTAAAAAATTCTGAACCACTCCCAAATCTTTTTCGGCTGTACCTTTTTCCTCGATTAACGACCAGTTCAGGAATTCGCGCACTGTCATTTTTTCAATCCTGCCGCGATCCTGATAGAGGGACATCAAGGTTTTATCCGCCAGTACCACCGGGTTCTCTTGCGGATTGAGTTTCCGATAGAGCACGAAGAGCGGCAGCATGTCGGTCAGGACCGCTTTCTGTTCCGCAGTCCCTGCTTCGACGGCGTCTCCATAGAGCTTATCGACAGCTGCGCTTGATTCGAGATTCATCTTTGCATCTAGCCCTTTGCCGCTACACGCGGTCAAAAAAATAATAGCGGACAACATCACTGCTCTCATCAATCTGCTCATAAATCTCTTTTCTATTAGTATTTTTTAGTGAAATCTTTGATTTTTTTGAGGTAATTATGGTGCAGACATTCTGACCTAAAGTACCCGGCAGCTTACATCGCGTATTAGAAAGCGAAATTTTCGGAGAAACTCAATTCATTAGATTGCTTGCGGTTGAAGCTTCTATTCCCCAATTTTTCCATAAAAAATCACCATAATAGTTTTGTTGCGATCTGGTATGCGATCATTGCTGCTGTCGCTATAACAAGAACTTTGCCCCAAGGTTGGCGCGTGTATTTATTTCCGTATACGGACAAGATGTACTTGTTTTGTTTACGGGCCGAACGAAAATTCCAAATTATAAAATATATTAAATATACTACGATCCATGTAATAAATCCGTAATCCCCAAAAATTGGAATTAAAACCCAACCTAAGAGAATTGCTCCTATGCTGGCGTAGAACCATGAAAGCGATTCTTTTGCTTCGTGCTTTTTTCCCATGGCTTTATAGTTTTCAGTCACCAAATAAGTGCCAAAAATAGGAGTCAAAAATAAACTCCAATTAGAAAGCGCGATTGGATTCCAAAGAGCCGGATTAACAATGTCAGGTGTTTCGTCAAGAGCATCAGTCGGCAATGGCGGAGGTATTTCTGCCGCTGTTAGCGAAAACATTCCCTTGAGTGATGAGGCTGGAACCCAATTCGCTAGTCCTTCTTTCCATACTAAGTCTGTTGATATGAGGTCGCCGCCAGCGGCAATTAATTTAAGTTCGCTTCCCGAATATGGTCCAAATCGTTTGTCCGATTTTGCATACCACCATATTTTTTCTTCAACGGGCTTTGAGACATTCAACGCCGACATTTTTACGTCTGAACCAACTTGACTCGCACCACGCATGGAATTTTCTGGCGCGACTACCGAACTCTTAGTTCTTTTTTCCTCTAGCATGGGAGGTTTAGAATGAGGTAAATCTATGTCAAAAGGAATTACTTGCGTTTCTTCCGGTATAACCTCGCAAATTCCTCCTGCTGACTCGATAGCGGTTTTGTACTTGGAAGCAAGTTCAGCGGTATTACCCTTTTTTACCACATAACCTGGAGTCGCTAAGAGATAGTTGATCTGCTCGGGAGTTGCCTTGAAAAGAGCAGCAAGCTTTGTCCTTGCCTCGGTTTCTGAGACGTTTGGCCGGAGCCCGTTGAGAACGACTTGGAACGTGGTGTCACCACGTTGGTGCTTTGTGGGTATAGTCTGGGCCGGTTGGTTCACGTGCTCTTCCCCTAGATGTCGATTTGATTGCACGAAATATACGTTCATATTTTAACAATTGTTTCTAAGAAATGCAATCCGTATTCAGCCTGAGTAAACGTTGCAAATAGCAGTTGTAAACGAAGCCAGTTTTTAGATCGTGCGGACCAGTTCAAGAATACTGCTGGGCGTACAAATAGACCGTAAAACCGATACCTTCAAGCGCCGCACTGCGTGCGAAAATTCTCGCAAGAACGGTGCCAAAATCTACACGGTGCTGCACATCAGCGGTCTGAGCAATTTGAAACAACGCGTCTTGTTTCTACCATACTGTGCTGAGTGGGGCCGGACTCAGCGTGGTAATGCGACGTCGTCACGCCTATAGTGTATATTGTAAAAACGATAATATTTTGACCGAGTGGCCCGGGCTACAAAAAAAGGGCATAATGTCAAAATATTACGCCCCTCTTGTGATTGCTTTTCGGATTAGGACTTATTGACGAGGTTCGATACTAACTGCGAGGTGTTGCGCAGCGTGCTAGAAGCCAGGTGAGCGTAGCGCTGCGTTGTCACGCTGGAAGCATGTCCTAAAAGCAACTGCACCTGATACAGGGACGCACCTTCATTGACCAACATACTGGCGAATGCGTGGCGGCAGTCATGCAGTCTGCACTTGTCCACCTTGGCGGCGGCGAGGATACGATGCCACGCCTTGGTCGGGTTATTGAGCGGCTTCATCGTGTCTTTGCCGGGGAAGATCCACGGCGAGTCGTCCAGGCGCGGCGCGCTCTTGAATACCTCAATGGCGGCATCATTGAGGACAACGTGACGGGAGCGACCGCTCTTGGTCTTGGGCAGGAACAGCGATCCCTTTTCCAGGTCCAGGTGCTCATGGCGGCTTTGCAGGATTTCTTCCCGGCGCAGGCCGGTCAGAATCAAGGCGGAAATCGCGCTGGCCGCTACGGGGTTCATGTCCATTGGGGCCGCAGCCAAGATGCGGCGTATGTCGTCCGGCGACATGAAATGATCTTTCCGGTTTGCCTCCTTGAGTTTTTTCAGATTAGCGCAGGGCGAGTGCGCGATACGCTTCCATGACACTGCTAAGTTAAAGAAAACGCTCAGTAGCGCGTGGACGCGGTTGACGGTCGCTGGCGACAGGGTTGCTTTCAGGCTGCCCAGCAGCAACTGGATATCGCGGGGAGAGACGTCGGAGAGGCGCAGGTCTCCGATCACAGGCAGGACGTGGTCGCGGAATTTTGCGCTGTCATTCTTGTGGGTGATCTTGGTCAGTTTGGCCTGCTCGATATATTCGTCGGCGAACTCGCGCACAAGCGGCATGGATTTAAGTTGCTGGCGTGCGTCCTGCGGATTGCCGCCGAGGTCGAGCGTGGCGCGGTGCTGCTGCGCCGCTGCACGTGCCTGCTCAATGCTCATGGGACCGAACTCGCCGATGCGTACTGCGAGCTTATCGCCGCGATAGGTATAGCGGAACCAGAAGAACTTGCGGCCCGTCGTGCCGACTTGCAGTTTCAGCCCGGCGGTTTGCGGGTCGGTGATTTCATAGTTGCTCGACTTCGCGCCCTGGGCGTGCGCTGCCAGTTTCTCCAGTGCCGCCTTGGTCCATTTGATAGATGCTGCCATGTTTGATGCCTTTCTTGATGTTAGTGATCGGATTACTGAGTGCTTGTGTTTTTCGCGTCGGACAATAGGCAGTCAGGGTGTGCATCAAGGTGGATGGTGATGAATTCCCCTTTATGGAAAACGCTGATTGCTTTGCGGCCAGCCTCGTCAGTTGGCAATTGCGAATCAGCGAACTCACCACCTGGCTTGTACATGGCCAGCACCTCGATAGCGGTCGGCAGCCAGTCGAAGGGATCAGATGCCAATTCACGCTGGTTTTGTTTCATTTTTCTTCTCCTGTCGGTACCAACGAATGCGTTGATAGGTAGGACTTTACGGACTATGATTGACCACTGCAGACGGGGGAAAGCCCGCTGTATAAGGGGTTGTGAGGTGATGCCGATGGCGACGGTCGTGCATCGGGGAAGTCCCTGATGCGGCTTGTTTTGGCATTTCGAATTTGTCTAAAAAACGGTGACTGGACGCGACGTGGTGGCGTTGAACCTAGTCTTCCAAGTCCTTGGAGCCGGGCCGGATATCGGAGGTGCCGAATTGGCATGGACTCGGCGCTGGCGACGATCCATGCGAGGCGCGGAGTTTCGGCTGGTGACGGTTGTCCCCGCTTTCCGGTCCATTCCCGGCCTTTGGGGTTTGCTTTGCAGGTGATGCTGCGGATTCGATGCGGTCGGCGCGTGACGAGGGATAGCGGGCGACACGGCGACACTGGCGACACGAAAGAAATACCAAGGCCAGCGACGGACAGGGGGACACGGCAGGCGTGAAGTCGATCAGTGCGTGGCGACACGGCGACACCGGCGACATGAAAGAAAGACCAAGGCCCGCGATGGGGGGGGCGACACGGCGACATTGCGACATCACGCCGAGCCGAAAAACGCGGAGCGCATTTTCGCCGGCTGGAGGGTCAATATTCCGAGGCCAGCAGGATCGTCGTGGCTGTGCGCCCGGCCTCGGTGATGATCCAGATTTCACCGCCGTCAGCGAGTCGGTAGCTCGATAGGATGCGTGCGCCAAACCGCAAGGAGTCGGCGTTGGCTTTGGCGTCGGCCGGGTCGATGTCGCCCCAGTCGCCGCTGCGATGGCGTGCGATGAGCTGCATCGGGACAATGTTGTGTTGTTCCAGTAGCTGGAGAGCGCCGGGCGTGGCGACGAGCTGGCCCAGCTGGAATAATGTTGGCTTGTGATTGGCTGATGTATTCATGGTTTGCTTTCAGGTTGCGGCGGACATGGCCCTGCTTGCGCAGGCCGTGTCGCCAAGGTGGGGATAGGCATAACGTGCTGCTTGCCGGATATCGCATGACGGGGCCGGATCATAGAAACGTCGGAAATGGCATGGGATAGTTCTGGGTCGCCAGTGTCGCCATGTCGCCACGGGCAGGCCGGGGCGCGTCGCCAGTGTCGCCGTGTCGCCACAGGCTCCGTCGTAGCGGGCATGGCGACCTGGACTACATGGCGACATCCTCCGGGGAGGGATGTCGCAGTAGGCGCGGATTACATGCTGGTCACGGCGTAGTTGTCGAAAGAGCGCTTTCCTTCGAACGGGACAGGCTTGGTGTATTGCATCACGTCGCCGCGTGACTCAAGGATGGATAGCAAAGCCTTAGTGCGATCATTAGGGCGCGCACAGCGTGGGCCTTGCCGATACATCATGCGGACGGGGATGGCTGGGATGTCGAGGGCATTGAGCTTGCTGCGCATCCAGTCCAGTAGGATTTCCGCATTGTGTTCGTCCATACTGGCCGGTACGTCATTGAAGGCGTCCATGGCGGAGTCTAAATAGTAGTGACCAAGCTCGGTCGCACGCTGCATGACATCCTCGCTGATGATTTCCGCATTGGGGTCATCAAGCATGGCCAGCAAGGCTGCCATGCGCATGACCTGTTCTGGATAGCGGGTGACGTAACCGGCGTGTCCGGCCAGATCGCCACCGGGACCGGCAGCGCGCTCCAGCGCATTGTAGAAAGCGACCCAGATTGCTTTCGCACCGGGACTCATGCGTACCGTCCGCGTCTGCACGCCTTCGGTGTGCGGGTTTGTTTCCCATGGCAGGTTCGCCAGTTCGGTAATTTTTTCGCAATATTGCTGATAGAGCGGTGCGTCGTCCAGTTCGATCTCGTCGAACTGGCGCGACCCGAGCAGCGATGCAGGGCGGCTATATAGGAAGCGGTTTCCCAGACCCTGCTGCATCACCATCGCGGAACTGAGGAATTCCATGGCGACAAGCGGCTGCGTATAGAGCGTCACGCTGAGGCGGCGGTCTTCCGCGTAGTGATGTCCCGTGACCCTTGTCCGGGAGATGATTTCGCCCGAATACAGGGAGGAAACCGTACCGAGAAAACGTCCCAGATTTTCCGCCTTCATGGCGTGTCCGCCAAGGAGTGCGGCACCCTCAAGGGCCAATAGGAACTGGGACGCGCAGCGTTCGATCAGTCCGACAATCATGCCGTCAACCGTCACATCCTGGATAATCATTTGGCGGCGGTTGTCGGTAGCATGGCTGATCGCCTTGTAGACAGGTTTGGCGATGGCCTCGATCGTGCTGGACTTACGTTCGCCCGACGAGGCGATGATGAATAGATTGAGTGAGACCGGGCAACCGGTACCGAATGCCTTGGCGGAGACGTTGATGACTGCCTGGAGCAGCGCCGCCAGCACGCCGAGCAGGGACGATCCAACCATTTCCGGGCAGACCTGAACGGCCTTGGCGATTAGCGTGATGACGCCAGCCATGCGGCCAAAGGCGTGTACGGGGTAGGGCTTTTTGTGGCCCGGTACGATGCCGGTAGCGACGGCAGGAGGATGCGCTATTTCCCGCGTTTTATGGCCTGCGGCGTGCGTCAAGGGCTGTTTGTCGCTGGCGTTGTCGTTGGCCGGTGGCAGAGCGATTTCGCTCGCGCCGTCATCGGCTTGTTCATCTTGCGGTGCCTGATTTTTTTCGATACTGGCCCGCGCCAGAGCGCGCCGCTCTTGACGTTCAATATCTTCTTGCATGAGTGTCATCATGCTGATTTTGGCTTTCTTCGGAGGCTGGGGTTCGGCCAGGCAGTTGTCGTCGATGGCTTGCTGTTCGTCATCGGCTGGTGGCAGGGGCTGGTCATCGTCGCCTTCGTCGTCCACTTCGTCATTAGCCGGTGGCGGGGCGATTTCGCTCGCGCCGTCATCGGCTTGCTCATCTTCCTGTGCCTGATTTGCTCCCTTGGATTTTTCCGCCGCCGCCTTTCGCATTGCGGAGCGCTCGTTATTTTTGCGCAGCTCGGCCACGAGTTCCTTCATGGTTTTCGATTTCTTCTTCGGTTTGATGCCGGTAGCGATTGCAGGGCGGGATGCTATTTCCTTCTTTTCATCGTCAGCGGGCTGCGCCATGGACTGGTTATCATCGTCCCCGTCATCTGCCGATGGCCGGACGATTTCGCTTGCATCGTCATTGACCTGCGCAGGGTTTGCTCGGCGTGCTTTGATCTTTTCCATCATTTCCTTCATACTTGGTTTCTGCTTCATTTTCTTTCTCCGGTTAAGCCCAAAAATGTTTTGGTGAAGCGGATTATGGCGTTGGAGTGGCATCTCTATATAATCATGTAAGTATTTGATTTTAAATATGTATTTATTATTTTAATGACGCTTATAATTCGCGTCAGGTTAGTCGTTCAGGGAACGGATTGAAGAGATACGAATTTGTCTAATTCTGAAGATAAAAACTTGCTGATCGCGCTGGCGAGAGAGCTTGCCGAGCTGATGGGCGGGAACCCATCGCGCTTGTATCAATGGGGGAAGGATTTGGAGCTGCCGGTGCCACGGGCACGGCAGACCTTCTATACGTATCTGGAAAGTGATGGCTGGGCGATGGAGAGCGAACCTGCCTTGATCGAGACGTGCCGCATGGGTAGCTATCCTATGAGCTGCCAGCTACGCTTGCGGGTGGTGTCGCTAGGGACGCATTTCAGCCGGGATATGCGTGCTGGCAAGAAGCGTCAACTGATCGTATTACTGGGCTATGAGGTCTGCTCTCACCTGATCCATTTTCGGGTCTACCGGGGCCGTGATGTTGATGTTCAGGAGCATGAGGAAAAGGAAGGCATCGAGGGCTGTACGGTGCTGCCCGTCGCCACGGTAGCGGCTTTCGTGCAGGAATGTGGGCGAATGGTCGGACTGCCGCTAGAGCAGATTTTTTTGACGCAAAATCTCATGGACTTCCAGCCGGTAACGGACAAGTCTACATTCCTGTCGCTTTCGGAAGGTAAAGTGATCTTTAGGAATCTGAGCGATGAAGGCGGCGATAACGAAGTGCTGTGTAGCGTTGGCAGCAAGCTGCCGTATCGGATGCTCGAAGGCGATCACCCATTCATTGACTGGTGCAGTAAGACAAATGCGGCCAAGCTTACGGCGGACCTGTCGGACCTGGTTAAACGGCACAACAAGGCCAATGCTTTGCCGCGCCTTGAGACTGCTCGGGCGGCTTTGGATACGCTGTTGGGTAAATTCCATGATGCTGCCGAAAAGCGGCGCGGACTATCCCGCTGGAATAAGAAGGAGGTACCGGAAACGCCTTTCGAAACACGATTGAAGAAGCATGACTATGCTTTGGATCCTTATACTTTGCATGAGGTACGTTTCTTTCGGCGGCAGTATGAGAACTTCAAAAAAATCCCAGGCGATAGTGCGCCAGTAGCCGAGTGACTGGGATGTCTTGGCGACACGGCGACACTGGCGACACGAAAGCCGGGTAGGCTTTCCGGATATACAGAGGATGGATTTTTTGTGTCGCCAGTGTCGCCGTGTCGCCACCAGTCCCTATCGTTGGTTTTCTCCGTTCCCCGATATTGCCGGATGATACGCCGCTTCGATTTCTGGGAAATCGAGTACGGCAGATCGGAATTTCTTCCAGCGTTCGCGTTGCATGGAAAGTGCAGGAAGGTGTCTCGCGGTGCGATCAATACGTGTAGCCGTAGTCGGATAACTCTCCCCTGATTGCCGAAATGATAATCATTTCATGATCGGGCGATGCCAGCACGTCGGAGATTTTCAGATATAGCGTTTCCGATAGCTGGGTGGACCCGGCGAGGTATTCCCGCGCCGATTGGTAGCCCTCCATCTCGATGCCGAGCATGCCTGTATTGACCGGGATGGTCACGGCGATAAACTGATGGGGAGCCAATTCCGCGACCGCCGCCGCCAGACCGGTAAGGACAACGACGACGCCATCACTGAGCAGGGTATCGACAGCGCCGCTTGTGCCGTCCCCGGCCAAAGCGTCGCTGCTTTCGTCATTCAGACGGACGCAGTACGAATTGAGAACGTTCTGGTAGAACACGCTCCCCCGATGAAAGTTGGCCGGAACCAGCGGCGACCAGCAGTTGATGATCTTGGCGTAATCACGCGGCAGGTTCGGCGCTCCGGAAAAGATGGGGCCGCGCAAATTGGCGGGGATGCTGACATGATGATGGAATGTCGTCGGATCGGCTGGCGTGATGTGCATGGCGATGTTCGCATCGGCAGGCAGCACGGCGAGTTGGAGAGCGTTGGTATTGAGGTAGTACCCTGGCGATGTGGTCAGGTCGGCGGCGGGATCGTCGTCGCCCAGGGAGACGCGATCGTAGTAGTCCAGATTGATGATGGCGCTGACGGTCGCCATGGCTTCGGTGCTGATATAGACGGTGGCCTGCATGGTGTGTATCCTTTATGCGTTGATGGTGAAGCCCTTTCGCAGCAGCTTGAGTTTGTGGCGCTGCTCTACGAGAGGACGATTGATGCTGAACAAGCTGAGATCCCGCGTGCCGCTGACGAGATTGACCTGCTTGGTGTTGATGGCGTTTCGTATGGCCTGTTCGCCGACCATTCCATCGAACTCGAACCGTCCTGCGCTGTAGCCCACGCGATCAGCGTCGTACTGGGCGCTGGCGATGAATTTCACTGCATCTGCGGCTGACCTCATTAAGATGAATTGGATGACTTTCCCGGCACGTGTCGATTTGCCGAGAAAGTAGCGTGGATAGCTGGTCGCTGACAGCGATACGTCCTTGAAGGTGTAGGAAAACTGGTCTTCAAGAATCCGCATCGTGTCGGTGGTCAGGGAGATCAGGTCGATATCCGAAAACTCTGGATGAACCCGTGGAGCGAGAAGGTGCTTGACGAAGCCGCCAAACAGATACAGGCGCGGTTCGTTCATGAGGTAGTGCGCGAGCCGTTCGGTGTCCTGCACGATGTCATGGCCGACGCAGTCCACGGTAGACAGGTAGCGGCTGGATAAACATAGTGCCTTGGCGACGAACACGATGCCGCTATGTCCGAAGGTCAGGTTGTCAAAATTGAGCGGGTGGATGCTGTTGAGGTTTTCGCGTAGCACGAGGCGCTGACCCAGACGGCGGTATAGCGCGAAATACTGTGGCTTTAGCGTAGCGATGTCAGCGGTGGGTAGTGGCGGCAGGACCAGCGAGTATTCGATGTTAATTCCTGCCCATTCGTGCTGATAGCGCCCGAGCGCGTCCAGCACGTCAGCGTCCAGGGACACCGATACGTAATGAACGATACCCCGCAGCTTGGCGATGTGCTGGATTTCGCGGGTGATGATGCGGACCTTGTAGCCGTGGTCCTTGATGGTCTGGATCATCGCCAGCAGTTGCGGGCCGTATTCCTCGAATCGGTATAGTGGATCGGCACCACCGCTAATTGTGATAAACGATTTATCACATTGCGTAATGAAGGAAGAAATCGCCTCGGCGCTTTGACCTCCATGCGGCAGCAGCGGCGAGTCGCGCCAGTTACAGTAAGAGCAGACCTTGGCGCAGCCGAAGCCTCTGGCTTTCCAGTTGACGATGATCGTGAAGTTTGGCGATGTCGCCGGTCTCATTTTCGGTCCTTTCGGTGCCGGACGCTAATGTAGCTTGTCTGTTGGATGAAATGATGAATAAGGTCGGCGCACCACCGCACGAAGCGCGCGTGCGATGGCGGTGGCGGATTGCGTGCCCACGTCAGGATTGGGCGTGGTGATTGATTGCTCATGATCGAGGCCTTGATTTGGTAGGGGAAATGAAAAACGCCCGAAGATCCAGGGGATCGTCGGGCGCTTGGCGGGAGCCTTATCGGCTCGGTGAAGAGTTACTGCGGGTTCGGTGCTGCCTGCTTATTGGAACTTTGCCATCTCAGCCTTGTAACCGGGATCTTCGACGACAGTTTTCGTGATGGCCCACATGATTACCCAGCGTGCCACGCCAGCAGGAACAAATGTCGATCCGCCGCGAGGCTCTTCGCGGCTATAGACGACTTCGTGGTTGATGTCGAGATTGCGAACGTCGGTGCGGACTGTGAAGCCATCGCTGTATTCGCCGCGCATGCTGCACACGATAGCGCCGGTGCCGTTGCGCGTGCCTTTGAAGACCGCGTCCGTGAAGCGGTAATACATCTTCTTGCCCAGACCGGCAGGGAGCGTGTAGGACTTCAGGATGAAGTCGTAGTCTTGTCCACTGTAGTCCGACTTGAGAATGAACGCGCCCTTGCGGTTGAAGTAGATATCGTTATACGTCCTGACGGCATCAGCCGCCAGCGCCTTGGCGATTGCGGCGTTGGCCTCGGTCGCGTAGGGGATGCATGGGTTTGCTGCCGCAAGGGCCGATGCGGACAGCGACAGCGCGGCGGCGAATAAAGCGATTTTGGTTTTGTTCAAGATGACGATCCTGTTAGAAGTGATTGAAGAATTGGGGACGACCGGCCACGCTTTATTCGCGTCTTGGAGCCGGGACAATTAAGTGCCGCAGAGTAATTTTACAGTAACTATTTGGTTTTAAATAAACTTCTTGGTACTACATAGTTACTGCGCAAGTTGGTAGCGTCCGACTACATGGATGACACAAACGAAACAATCAGGCAGCAGTTCAGCGATCGGCTCAAGAAGGAACTGGCCCGCGCTGGACTTCCGGTTTCCAGCCCGACGCAGATAACGAACGAGTTCAACCGCCTTTACCCACAGCACAAGATGGCCGCCCAGACGATGCGGAAGTGGTTGTTCGCGGAAGCGATACCGACGCAGGCAAAGCTGTTGGCGCTGGCCGATATGCTGGGCGTGTCGCCGCAATGGCTGCGCTTTGGGATGGGGGCGCGGAAGGCGTCGAAGGCAAGCGGAATGGCGCATGATGATGCCGCCATTCCTGCGGGAAGCGTTGTCGTTAGCCAGCAGCAGGCCGCGTTAGCACCTGTCGTTGAGCTGTTGGCAGGGCTGTCGCCGTCGAACGTTCGGTTGGTGGAAAATATCGTGCGTTGCGTCCTTGCCGAGCAGGACGCCCGGCACTGAATCCGATGGGCTGGTGATTGGCCCGCTAATGCTGCCTAGTGCGATTTTTTGGCTGGGATTCCCTGCGCTTTTCTGTGTTCCTTGTGATCCGGTAAGGCGGCGCTTTCGCCCTGCTTTTCGCCACCTTTTTCTACGCTGGTGGCGATCAGCGTTCCGGGTTCGGAGAGCATCGCTTTTTTCCATGTCGCCATGTCGCCGTGTCGCACATGCTGCGTTTCGGAATCCGGCGCTGCCGCCAACAAGCCTTCTTTGCGCATGATAGTTGCTAAAAAGCCAGCATTGTTACTGCTGCGCCCGATGAATGTTTCCTTGAATGTCTTCGACGGGAAGGGCTTGCCGTTCTGGATCGCGTCCAGGCAGGCTTCGATTTTGTCGAACGGTACTCGCTCGCGGCTGAAATAGCCGCCGCTCTCGTTGCCGGTGATGGCGATGTAGAGGCGCTGGCGGTCAGCATCCGCGAGAACCTGATAGCGGATACCGCCTTCGGCGCGTGCGCCCAGTTTGTGGGCTGTGCCGTCCTTGAGCAGCCAGAACGATTGCGTGGTGTTGCTGTCAAGCGCCGTCGTGTCCGCTGGCGTGGTCGATTCGAAATTGGTCGGACTGGTATCCGTGGTGGTGGGCTTGGTCATGTACTTCTCCAGTGTTGTATGTATTTTCTTCAGATAGCAAAAATCCCCATGACGCGCAGTCATGGGGATGGGAATGTATTGGTGCGGGGGTGTTGTCAGCCGGTTAGCGCCTGTACTTCAGCGAGAATTCCAGATCCAAGCTGCGCGGCATGAGCGCTTGCTTGAGCGCTGATGCCCCCGTGTTGCGAACTTGTGCGCCGGGGGAACGTGGCAGGGCGTTTTTGCCTGACCAGTGCCAGGTCGGCTTTGCCGTAAGATTTATCATTGATGGGATTTCCTTTTTCTATGTTGGAATGAAAAAAGCCCAAGACCTTGTTAGGGCTTGGGCTTTGGCTGAGATCAACCATCAGAATGATATATGCAGGAAATCGCGGTCGATTCGGGATCGGCTCGACTGGGGATTACCTTTTTCGGGTATTGGCCCAATCTGTTGGGAAGACACCATCCCTCGGGTTGCTTGGTGCTGGCGAAGGGGTAGGTTTTGGCGTAGCATTTGCGTTGGGCATTTTTGTCATCATGGCATCTTCAAAGAGCATTTGTAAAAATCGGCTGGAATTGCATTTTAGCATTATTGATCGCGACTAGACGCGACGGAATGGCAATGCTCCGGGCTGCCGTGATATCTGCGCTGAGGAAAATCCGATGATTGAGTGTGGAAAGCGATTGGCAAATAAAGGCTTGATTGGCTTTGTATCACTATTTCTGCTTTTCTTCGTTTGCATTGATGTCCAGGCCAGCGAAAATCGTCGCGATGGGAATTGGTGGAACTCACAAAGCGAAATTGGAAAATTGATGTACATCGAAGGCTTCTTCGATGGGATGGACTACCAAGATGGGACCTGGGATTTCGCTTTATTGGTAGCTGAGAAAGAGTTCGATCCAAAGTTGGCCAAGTATGCGTCTGACACTGAGAAATTTGTTAATGGGAAAACTAATAAGGACTTCTCCCATATTACTGTTGGACAGTTGAGAGATGGATTCGACAAGATTTATTCTAATTATGAAAATCGGCGTATTGAAGTTCGTTCGGCGATGACGATTGTACTGAGAAGTATTGACGGCACCTCTGACGAAGAGTTAAACAAGATTATTTTGTACCATCGGAAAAAGGCTAACGAGTAATCTTGTAGCGGATAAAACGCCAGACTATCCTGACGGGGAAAGACGGCGGAAACCTTCACCGTCCTGCCTACGTCGATATCTTGTAGCCGACACTTGAACAAAAGCTTTACTGCAGGAAGTGGGCCTGTCATACGACCCCGGTAGTCTTTGTCAATCTCCAAGAGGAAATTATTTCCATAAAGTTATTATTTGCCCTGCGACGGAAACTTAGCGATACTTGTGCTCTAACTTCTGACGGGGAACATATGCTGACATGGAAGAACGTGGTTGCGTTTGCAAAGGCCGCAATGCCGGTAATTATTGCGTTTTCCTTGGGGATTTGCTTGGGTACGACGATACCCGGCAAGACCAATTGGATGTCCGATCATTTCAAGGATGTGCTGGGTGTGGTGGTGTTCTTCGTAGGCATCTACACCTACGTCGACCAAATGGGACGTTCACGTTTCGCGCACAAGACCGACACCATGTTCAAGCTGCGTGAGCAGTTTTCGGGCAAGGGCATGCTGAAAGCACGTGCTGGTGCCGCTCGCCATTTGATAGCAAATGACAAAGGCCACGACCAAAACGTCGATGAAGTGATGGATTTCTTTGAGGATGTGGCGTTCCTGCTGCGCCGCGACGCAATTGATGTGGAGTCCGTCTGGCAGTATTTTTCCTACTGGTCGGAAGCGTATTGGCAAGCTGCGCTCTATTACCGGATGGAGAAGCGCAGAAATGGCCATCTTCAAGACGAGGTCTGGGTGGAACAGGACGCCTTGCGTGAATGCATTAAAAGATTCAAACCGGTTGCCGAAATGTCGTCGGAAGCGCTGCAACGCTTCCTGAAAGACGAGACAGAAGTCGATCAGCATGTCGCGGATAATGCTAGCGATGGTAAATAAAGTTAAATATTCATTCTATAAACTTTGCAATGTTGACGTGCCAGGTACGCGCCGAATGGCGAATTCGATCTTAGCCAGAAGTGGGCCGAAAATAGACCGGAGCCGAGGATTCTGAATCCTGGAAACAAAAACGCCGATCTGCATGGATCGGCGTTTCGTAAGGTATGTTCTTGGTGGCCCGGGGCGGAATCGAACCACCGACACAAGGATTTTCAATCCTCTGCTCTACCAACTGAGCTACCAGGCCAAGGAGCAGAATTATAGCAGGCTCGTGCCGGATTGCAAGGGCGTGGCCAAAATTTCGCGCCGCCGGCCATCCAGATCGATGGATTGCTGCCCGCCGCGTCGAGTTTCCCGACCGATTCTTCCGCCGCCATCAATAATGCCGCCACCTTGCAAACCACCGCCGCCAGTCTGTGGCCGAAGCGAAACGTTTGCGTCACAAACGCTATAATGGCTGGATGAACAGTCCAACATCCCCCACC
>Ga0209901_1000451_pt1 | contig 16134 bp, 12 predicted proteins | sample OrgsoiDNA_201058_FD_185806 | JGI IMG/M metagenome (GOLD analysis project Ga0209901, IMG submission 185806) | Permafrost soil microbial communities from the Arctic, to analyse light accelerated degradation of dissolved organic matter (DOM) -... | ecosystem: Environmental > Terrestrial > Soil >...
CGCCCCACTGGTTCCATGCACTTGGGCCATTACCACGGCGCCTTGAAAAACTGGATCAAGATGCAATCCGAGCTGCCCTGCCTGTTCTTCGTGGCCGACTGGCACGCGCTGACCACGCATTACGATGCCCCGACCATCATCGAGCGCAGCACTTGGGAAATGTTGATCGATTGGCTGGCCGCCGGCCTCGACCCATCCCAGTCGACCTTGTTCATCCAGTCGCGCGTGCCCGAGCATGCCGAGCTGCATCTGCTGCTGTCGATGGCCACGCCGCTGGGCTGGCTGGAGCGCGTGCCGACCTATAAGGACCAGATCGAAAACCTGGCCAGCAAGGATTTGGCCACCTACGGCTTCCTCGGCTATCCGCTGTTGCAGGCGGCCGACGTATTGATCTACCGCGCCAGCCAGGTGCCAGTCGGTGACGACCAGGTGCCGCATATCGAGATGATGCGCGAAATTGCGCGACGTTTTAATCACTTGTACGGCAAGGAAAAAGGTTTCGAGGAAAAGGCGCAGGAAGCCGTCAAGAAGCTGGGCAGCAAGCGCGCCAAGCTCTACAACGAGCTGCGCACCGACTACCAGCAGCACGGCAAGGACGACGCGCTGGAACAGGCCAAGGCCATGCTGGACGACGCGCAAAGCCTGTCGATGATAGACCGCGAGCGCTTGTTCGGTTATCTCGAAGGCAGCCGCAAGCTGATCCTGGTCGAGCCGCAGGCGCGCCTGACGGTGGCTTCGCGCCTGCCGGGCCTGGACGGCCGCAAGATGTCCAAGAGCTATGGCAATTCGATCGCCTTGCGCGAGGACAAGGATACGCTGACGAAGAAAATCCGCACCATGCCCACCGATCCGGCCCGCGTGCGGCGCACGGACGCCGGCGATCCGGCACGCTGCCCGGTCTGGCAGCTGCACGAAGTCTATTCCGATGCGGCCACGCAGGAATGGGTGGTCAAAGGCTGTAAATCGGCCGGAATTGGCTGCATCGAATGCAAACAGCCGGTAATTGACGCCATCATCAAGGAACAGGAGCCGATGCACGAGCGTGCCCAGCAATATCTGGACGACCCGTCGCTGGTGCGCGCCATCGTCGCCGACGGCAATGACGTGGCCCGCAAACTGGCGCTGGAAACCATGCGTGACGTCCGCGAGGCCATGGGCCTGGCCTACTCCTGAGCGACGACATGAGCGACAACGCGAATAATCAGCTGGCTGGCGCTGAACTGGCCGCCCTGCGCGAACATGTCAACGCCACCGTTTCGCCTTGGGTGCAGCGCTGCGCGCCGCAAATACCGGGTGGCGAAGTGCTGGACCTGGCTTGCGGCAGCGGTCGTCACGCGCGGCATTTGGTGTCGCTCGGCCACGCCGTGCTGGCCGTCGACCGCGACCCGGCCGCACTGGCCGCGGCCTGCGGCCCCGGCATCACCACCAGCCAGATCGATCTGGAGGAGGAGGGCGTGGAATGGCCCTTTGGTGCGGAGCGCTTTGCCGGCATCGTCGTCACCAACTACCTGCATCGGCCGCTAATTGCCGCGATGTTGAGCAGCCTGGCGCCGAACGGTATGCTCATCTACGAAACCTTCGCGGATGGCAACGCCCAGTTCGGCAAACCGTCGAATCCGGCGTTTTTGTTGCAGTCGGGTGAGTTGCTGGATTGGGCGCGCCAGCACGGTCTGCGCGTGATCGCCTACGAAGAAGGCGTCGTGGCGGCGCCGAAAGCTGCCATGGTGCAACGAATCTGCGCGGTGAAGCCGGCGTTTCCGCGCGAGGCGGCGCAGTTACCGCCATTTTAGAGAGGGATTGGGTGACGAGATGCACCGCTGGCGCGGGCTATCGTCTACAATCGACGTTTTAATACTTTTTGTTCTGGTTTCCTATGATTAAGGGCAGCATAGTAGCAATCGTCACCCCGATGCACGCCGACGGCAGTCTGGACTATCCGGGTTTGAACAAGTTGATTGACTGGCACATCGCCGAAGGCACCGACGGCATCGTGATCGTCGGCACCACCGGCGAATCGGCCACGGTCAATGTCGAGGAACATTGCTCCTTGATCAAGGCGGCGGTCCAGCACACCAAGGGCCGCATCCCCATCATCGCCGGCACCGGCGGCAATTCGACGGCCGAAGCCATCGAACTGACCCGCTACGCCAAGGAAGCCGGCGCGGACGCCGCCCTGCTGGTCGTGCCGTATTACAACCGTCCCACGCAGGAAGGCATGTACCAGCACTTCAAGGCCATCGCCGAAGCGGTCGACTTGCCGGTGATCTTGTACAACGTGCCGGGCCGCACCGTGGCCGACATGAGCAACGAGACCATTTTGCGCCTGGCGGCCATCCGCAACATCATCGGCGTCAAGGACGCGACCGGCAACATCGGCCGCGGCATCGACCTGCTGCGCCTGGCGCCGAAATCGTTCGCCGTCTATTCCGGCGACGACCCGAGCGCGATGGCATTGATGCTGGCCGGCGGCCAGGGCAATATCTCGGTGACGGCCAACGTCGCGCCGCGCGCCATGCACGAGATGTGCAAGGCCGCCATGGCCGGCGACATCGCCCGCGCCATCGAGATCAACAACAAGGTCTTCCCGCTGCACCAGAAGCTGTTCATCGAACCCAACCCGGTCCCGGTCAAATGGGCCTTGGCCGAGATGGGCCTGATGCCGGCCGGCCTGCGCCTGCCGCTGGTGCCGCTGGCGGCCGAGTGCCACGACGCGGTGCGCGCGGCCCTGCGCGAAGCCGGTGTTTTACAATAAATCAACCTTGATACCACGCCCCGGCGTGCATCGTCCGGTCCATCCCTGATTTCAGCTGGTTTTCAGCTACCTACTTAGCAACGACATGACTATACGCAAGACAGCCACGATTTCCTCCCAACGCGTCCTGGTGCTGGGCGCCCTGATGGCCAGCCTGGCCGGTTGCGGCATGATCAGCTCCATCACCGGTGGCGACAAGGTCGACTACAAGGCGTCCAAGAAGGCCCAGCCGCTGGACGTGCCGCCCGATTTGACGCAATTGCAGAAAGATAATCGCTACGCCGTGCCGGACAACGCCAACGGCGTCGCCACCGCGTCGGGCTACAACGCGCAGAAAGCCGGCGCCGCCGCCGCGCCCGCCGCCGCGCTGGCCAACGACGGCGTGGCCGTCGTGCCGACCGATATGAACAGCATCAAGGTCGAGCGTTCGGGCAACACCCGCTGGCTGGTCGTCAAGCAGACGCCGGAGCAGCTGTGGCCGCAATTGAAGGCGTTCTGGGAAGACAGCGGTTTCACGCTGCAAACGGAAAACCCGACGGCCGGCATCATGGAAACCGACTGGCATGAAGACCGCTCCAAGATTCCTAACGGCATCGTCCGCCAGACCTTGGGCAAGCTGTTCGACAACCTCTATTCGAGCGGCGAGATGGACAAGTTCCGCACCCGCGTCGAGCGCCTGCCTGACGGCGGCAGCGAGATCTACATCAGCCACCGCGGCACGCAGGAAGTGGTGACCGGCGCCGAGAAGGAATCGACCGCCTGGACCCCGCGCGCCAACGATCCCGGCCTGGAAGCGCAGATGCTGGCCCAGTTGATGACCAAGCTCGGCTACACCGAAAACGCCCAGGCGGGCAATACGGCCGTCAACAACGCCATCGTCCAGCCGCAGCACGCCACGCTGGTGGGCGAGGGCGCCAGCCGCCTGGTGGAAGTGGACGAGGGCTTCGACCGCGCCTGGCGCCGCGTCGGCCTGGCGCTGGACCGCGCCGGCTTCACCGTCGAAGACCGCGACCGTACCCAGGGCATCTACTTCGTGCGCTTCCTGGACGCGGATGCCAAGGCGCCGGCCAAGAGCTGGCTCGGCAAGCTGTTCAGCTGGGGCACGTCGGAGGAAGACAAGGAAGCGCAGCGCTATCACATTTCCGTCAAGGCCGCCGCCGTCGTTGGCGTCAGCCAGGTCACGGTGCAGAACAACGAAGGCAAGCCGGACGGCACGCCGACCGCCGACAAGATCCTGACGCTGCTGCACGAGCAATTGAAATAAACTGGGGCGGCCGCAGCGATGCGGCCTGCACCATAAAAAAACCGGCCGCTGGCCGGTTTTTTTGTATCCGTGTTCTATATGAGGGTGTGATTGCGCCCCCTCACAAAAACGCGGACGAAAAAAAACCGGCCCGCAGGCCGGTTTTTTTCGCAAGCTGATTACTTCGAAGCAGCAGCCGAAGCAGCCGACGAAGCGGCCGAAGCGGCGCTCGAAGCAGCAGCAGCAGCGTCCGAAGCGGCCGAAGCAGCAGCGGCAGCAGCAGGAGCAGCAGCGTCAGCAGCAGGAGCGGCTGGAGCTGGAGCTGGTGCTGGCTCAGCAGCTACTGGAGCTGGAGCAGCAGGAGCTTCTTCTTTTTTCGAGCAAGCAGCCAGAGCAACAGCCAGCAGGGAGATGATCAGCAGGGATTTTTTCATGGGTTTTCCTTAATTAATTCAAATAATTAGAAACTACAATGTTGCGATGAATAATTACCGGTAATTATCGCTCATTAGGGCGTCTTCGAAGGCTTTTCGTACCTGTAATGGTGCCTGCCAGACAACGGAAACTTCCTAACCGAATATTATAGCGATTTTTGGTGTGTCGCAATAGGCGCACCAGTCGTTTGCACAACTATTTTGCGATATCACAACATTTCATTCCATCCCGCGCAATACGGAATTTGAATACCTTACCAGCTTTCGTGTCGAACACCGGCATTCTACCTTGATCTGGCTCATAATCCAGTTGTACTTGCATGTAAACCGGCATCGGACTCCAGCCAAATGGCTTCAAACCGGTCGATACTGAGTTTTGTATCAAAACGTGTCTGGAATGCGGCTTCGCCGCGCAGATGGTCGCAATGGTAGCGGCGCACGATGTGCACGCCGTCGGCGACGCAAAACGAGTCGGTCAGCTGTTTCAGGCTGGCATTGGTGAGCCGGCATTCGATGGCATGGCTGAAATCCTTCAGCAGGCGCACGAAACGGGGCGCATGGCGCTCCAGATGGGCGTTGCTGTGGGCCACCAGCCGCAAGCGGCCCTGGCCCGCCAGGAAGCGCCGCAGCACGGCGTCCGTGGCCGAGCCGCCCAGGTCCCACAGCGCGAAGTCCGGGTCGAACATCAGCAGCGTGTGCTCGGCCTGTGCCAGCACCTGCTGCAGATAGTCGTCGAATTCGCGCCGTGTCGAAAACTTCTGCACTTGCGCCTCGTCCATGACCCGCCTCCGCTTCGATTGCTTAGATTAGCCCAGCTCGATCCAGCCGTCCGTGTACCACGTGTAGAGCGCGTCCAGCACGTCCTCCGACGCACTGGCCAGCGCTGCGCCATCCAGCGCGCGCGCGTTGGCCAGCGCCTCCAGCGTGGCCTTGTCGGCCCGGCCGATGGCGAACGATTCGCCGTTGATGAACACGTGCTTGCCGCGGTACAGCATCTGCGTCTTGCGCGACAGCGACAAGCCCTTCTTGGTGGCCGCGTCCTGGAACTTGCCCACCGCCAGCGGCTTGGCCGGCCCTTTGAAGAACACATTGTGCTTAGGCTCGGACAAATGCTCGCCCAGGAAGATGGTCACGTCGTCGTCGGTGAAGCGCACCTTGTTCATTTCCTCGGCCACGCTGTCGAGCATGTGGCGCGGGATCTCGGCCGGCTTGGCGCTGGTTTCCAGATCCGGATCGGCGTAGCGGCCCGGCAGGTCGATCGAGTCGGCCATGAATTGCAGGAAGGCCTCGCCCAGTTCCTGATAGGACGGCGCGCGGAAGCCGATCGAATAGGTCTGGCAGTCGCCGATGGCGACGCCGTCGTGCGCGTAGTGCGGCGGCAGGTACAGCATGTCGCCCGGCTCCAGCACGAATTCTTCATTCGGCTTGAATTTCGCCAGGATCTTCAGCGGCAGGCCCTCGACCACGCTCAGGTCCTTTTGCGGGCCGATGCGCCAGCGCCGTTGTCCGGCCGCTTGCAGCAGGAACACGTCGTAGGAATCGAAATGCGGGCCGACGCCGCCGCCGTCGGTGGCGAAGCTGACCATCAAATCATCGAGCCGCGCGTCCGGGATGAAACGGAACTGGCGCAGCAGCGCGTCGGCGCGGGCGTCGTGCAGGTTGACGCCCTGCACCAGCAGCGTCCATTCCTTCTGCTCGCGCGAGGGGATGGCTTCGAGCGGGCCGGTCTGCATGTCCCAGTGGCCGCCGCCGGCCGTCACCAGGCGCGACTCGACGTGGTCGTGGGTGGCCAGTTCGGCCAGCGCCTCGACGCTCAGCAGTGGTTTGAAGCCGGGGATGGCCTGGCGGATCACCAGGGGTTTTTTATGCCAATAATCGCGCAGGAATTGCGCCGGCGTGATGTCGCCGAGGAGAGGTAATTTTTTCATACGCCATTATAACCATGCCGTCCACACATAGACATCGGCTGTCGAGGGTATAATCTGCCTGCTTATAACAGAAAGGAACTGAAATGAAGATTGCCAAGAATACAGTCGTGACTGTGAATTACAAACTGTCCGATGCCCAGGACAATCTGATCGAAGACGGTAGCCAGCCGATGGTCTACCTGCACGGTGGCTACGAGAACACCCTGCCGAAAATTGAAGAAGAGCTCGACGGCAAGGAAGTCGGCTATTCGTCCATCATTCAGATCGAGCCCGACGACGCTTTCGGCGAATACGACCCGGCGCTGGTCAAGGTCGAGCCGCGCAACCGCCTGCCCGAGCCGCTGGAAGTGGGCATGCAGTTTGAAGGCATGCCCGACGGCGACGACGACGACGACGCGATGATCTTCACGGTCACCGACATCGCCGACGACAAGGTCGTCCTCGACGGCAACCACCCGCTGGCCGGCATGGCCCTGCGCTTCTCGCTGAACGTGGCCGACGTGCGTGCCGCCACCGACGAAGAGATCATGCACGAGCACGTGCACGGCGCCCATGGCCACCACCACGGCGACGAGGATGACGAAGGCGAAGAGGGCGATCACGTCGCCATCCACCCTATCCACTAAGTCCCATCCTTGGTAGCAGCCGACGCCGGCGCCATTCAGGCGTCGCTTACGGCGCAGTCTCGGCGCCGCCGTCCTTGAGCGTGAACAGGGCGGCGGCGCCGGGACTGACCCTCACCTCGGCCGCCCGCGCCGCCAGGCTCAAATGTCCCACATTGTCATGCCACGTGATCGTGGGCGCTGATGCGCCATCGGCCGCGCCGTGCGCGTCCACCAGCAGCACCTTGCCCTTGAATTTTTCCGCCAGCGCCTTGAGCTGCTTGCGCGGTTCGGCGAAACCGTCCTGCTTCGACGAGAAGCCCGACAGCAAAGAAAATCCCTGTTCCTTTTGCAGCCCGACGTCGCCGTCCGAAAACAGCACCAGGCCGTCGAGCTTCTGCTGCTCGGCCAGCGTGAACAGGCGGTGCAGCCACGCGCGGTTGGCCACCAGCCGGTCTTCATACTCGCTGTTGCGGCCCGCCTCGGGGCGATAGTGATTGTTCGGCGCCGGCAGGTTGATGGTCGCGAATAGCACGCTGCCGACCTGCCAGTGCGCGTATTCGGCGTAGCTGCGGAACTTGGCGGTCGCCGACAGCCGCGTGACGGCGACGCGGCGCGCGCCCAGCGACTGGCCGTCCGTGAAGAACACTTCGCGCAGCCGGTTCAGGCGCTCGATGGCGTCCGAGCGGCCGGCCGAATTGAGGCAGGCGCTCCAGTCGCTGCCGGCCAGCGAGACGATCAGCGGCGGTTCCGAGTCATCGAGGATGGCCTTGCGCTGCGCGTACAGCCTGTCGCTGCAAGGCTCGCCGGCCGCCTTGATGCCGGTGGCGACGACGAAGGCCGGCTTCTCCAGATTGGCGTCGGCGATGGCGCGCTTGAGCACCGCCTCGTCGCCGCCGGTGCTGAACGAGTGGCCGATGACGCCGAACACAAAGCCGCCGGCACCGGCAGCGGCAGCAGCGGCGATAGCCGCACCGGCTGCACCGGCCGATGCCATCAAGGCGCACGCCAGCGTCGCGGCAAGCGCCAGCCGGCGCTTGACGGGCATCGATCGCGGCATCCATCGCGGCGTCAATCGCAGCGCTGGCGCCGACATCGCGTCGCGCGGATCTGCCAGCGCTTGCTGCGGCCCTGCGGCCTGCGTCGACAAGGGCGCGGCGCGATGCGCCTTCATGTTCATGCCAGCGCCGGTTGCGCCAGGCGCTTGAGTTGATACAGCTGTTCAAGCGCTTCGCGCGGCGTCAACGCGTCGGGATCGAGGTCGTCGATCGCTTCGAGCAGTTCGGCCAGCGCCGGATTCGGCGCCGCCTGCGCGACCGGCTCGGCCTCCTCGTCGTCGGCGTCGGCCAGCGGCATCGCGAACAAATCCAGCTGCGGCGTCGCGTCCAGCGCCTGCGCCTCCAGCCGCGCCAGATGCTTGCGCGCCGCCTTGATCACCGTCTGCGGCACGCCGGCCAGCTGCGCCACCTGCAAGCCGTAGCTCTGCGACGCCGGCCCGTCCTGCACCGCGTGCAGGAAGACGATGCTGTCCTTGTGCTCGACCGCCGACAAGTGCACATTGGCCGCCGTCGGATGCGCCTCCGGCAGCTGCGTCAATTCGAAGTAGTGGGTGGCGAACAGCGAGAAGCTGCGGCTGGTGTCGATCAGATGGCGGGCGATGGCCCACGCCAGCGCCAGGCCGTCGAAGGTCGACGTGCCGCGTCCCACTTCATCCATCAGCACCAGCGAATGCTCGGTCGCCGCGTTGAGGATGGCCGCCGATTCCGTCATCTCCACCATGAAGGTCGAGCGGCCGCCGGCCAGGTCGTCGGTCGCGCCGATGCGCGTGAAGATGCGGTCGATCGGGCCGATGATCGCGCTGCTGGCCGGCACATAGCTGCCCACGTAGGCCAGCAAGGTAATCAGCGCGACCTGGCGCATGAAGGTCGATTTACCGCCCATGTTGGGACCGGTGATCAGCAGCAGCCGGCGCTCGCTGACGAAGCGGCAGTCGTTGGCGATGAAGCGCTCGATCTGTCCCTCGACCACCGGATGGCGACCTTCGCGGATGTCGATGCACGACTCGGCCACCAGCTGCGGCGCGCACCAGTTGTGGCGCAGCGCGTGGCTGGTCAGCGCCGTCAGCGCGTCGAGCTGCGCCAGCGCCTGCGCGATCGTCTGCAGGCTGCCGATGTGCGGCGCCAGCTCGGTCAGCAGCTGCTCGTACAGCATCTTCTCGCGCGCCAGCGCCTTGTCCTGCGCCGACAGCGCCTTGTCCTCGTAGGCCTTCAGCTCCGGCGTGATGTAGCGCTCCGCGTTCTTCAGCGTCTGGCGGCGGCGGTAATCGTCCGGCACCTTGGTGGTCTGGCCGTGCGTGACTTCGATATAGAAACCATGCACGCGGTTGTACTCGACGCGCAGGTTGGCGATGCCGGTGCGGGCGCGTTCGCGCGTCTCCAGGTCGACCAGGAACTGGCCGGCGTTCTGCGACAGCGAACGCAGTTCATCGAGTTCGGCGTCGTAGCCTTCGGCGAACACGCCGCCATCGCGCACCATCGCCGCCGGCTCCTGCGCCACCGCGCGTTGCAGTAGGTCGAGGCAGGACGTCGGCGTGGCCAGCGCGTGGTGGATGGCGTCGAGCAGGCCGTCGTCGCGGCCCTGCGTGCCGGCCAGGCTGCGCTGCATCGAAGCGCGCAGCTCCGGCAGCTGGCGCAGGCCGTCGCGCAAGCTGGCCAGGTCGCGCGGACGGGCCGACAGCAGCGCGATGCGGGTGGTGATGCGCTCGATGTCCGGCACCTGCGCCAGCGTCACCGCCAGCGCGCCGGTGGCGTCGCTGTGGCCCAGCGCGGCGATGGCCTGGTGGCGCGCGCGCGCCACGTTCTGGTCGCGCCGCGCGTGGTGCAGCCAGTAGCGCAGCAGGCGCGAACCCATCGCCGTGCGGCAGTGGTCGAGCAGCGAGAACAGCGTCGGCGCTTCCTGGCCGCGGATGGTTTCGGTCAGTTCCAGGTTGCGCCGCGTCGATGCATCGAGGCCGATGAATTCACTCTCCGTTTCGGTGGCCAGCGTACGCACGTGCTGCAAGCCGCGACCCTGTGTCGATTGGGCGTAGCGCAGCAGCGCGCCGGCCGCGCCGAACGCCGCGCCCAGGCCATCGGCGCCGAAGCCGCTCAGCGTCGCCACGTTGAGCTGGTCGAGCAGCGACTTGTGGCCGCCGGTGACGTCGAAATGCCAGTCCGGCACGCGGTTGATATTGGCGCCCGCGTGGCCGTCGAACAGGTCGGCGTTATCGCCGCGCAGTATCTCGGCCGGCGCGATGCGCTCCAGCTCCTGCTGCATGCGCGTGGCGACGCTCTTGCTGTCGCCGGCGAACTCCATCAATTTGAGCGCGCCGCTGGCCAGCGACAGCCATGCCAGGCCGGCGGTGACGACCTTGCGCTGCGTGACGTAGCACAGCGCCAGCAAGGGCCGCTCGGCCTTTTCCGGCAGCAGGTCGGCGTCCGTCAGCGTGCCCGGCGTGACCACCCGCATCACCTTGCGCTCGACCGGCCCCTTGCTGGTGGCCGGGTCGCCAATCTGCTCGCAGATGGCGACCGACTCGCCCAGCTTGACCAGCTTGGCCAGGTAGCCGTCGAGCGAATGGAAAGGCACGCCGCACATCTTGATCGGCTGGCCGTTCGAGCTGCCTCGCGCCGTCAGCGTAATGCCCAGCAGGCGCGCCGCCTTTTCCGCGTCCTCGTAAAACAGCTCGTAGAAATCGCCCATGCGGTAGAACAGCAGCATGGTCGGATGGTCCGATTTCAGCTTTAAATACTGCTGCATCATCGGCGTGACTTTTTCGGTCGGACTATTCTTGACGGCGGCGGCGTTGATTTCGTTAGGGACGTTGGTCATTGGTTCTTTTTGGCGGTGCGCTGTGTCTGGTGGCGGCGGCGCGCCCGGCCTTGCGGCGGCGCGCGCGGTAAGGCCGCCATTTTACCGCTTTCGGCGCGCGCATTACGAGAGTACGGAGGATGGCACTGGCGGAGGGCGGGGAATCGCATTGATGCGGCGCTCCGGCGGCAGGAAAAATGGAGCTGCAGCTAAATTGCTGGGACTGCTGGAACAAGGTGTGCCAGCTTTGCTGGTAGGGGAGCGGTGCTGCGCCCATCAGCTGGTACTTGTGGAGGCGCGGCGTTGGCCGACTATTTTTCAGACGCGTCGGCCACCCTTGCCGGGCAGGCTGGCGCGGCAAGGTAGGCACTGAGCGCGAAGATCACAGGTCGGTTTCGGCTTCGGCGATGGTTGCGCGGACGGCGTCGGCGAAGCCGAACTGGACTTCGTGGCCGTGCGGGCCGTCGATGTACATGAAGTGGGCCGGGCCGTCTTCGTCGACGATGATCCAGGCGTCGACTTCGCGGCGGTCTTGCGGATTGCCGGCATTGACGACATCGATTTTCTCGCGCGCTCCCGGTCGCAGATTCTTGACGACGGTTTTGGTCCGCTCCGTGCTCAGGGGCACGTAAGCTGCGGTGTGACGATCGATCATGGCTTTCCTCCGTAGGGTGAAAATTGATTATAGGGAGTACGCCGGATCGCTGGCGCAGCCTATGCGCTCTGTGCCGTGCGCTGGCTGGTCGAGCGAGCGGGCGGTGGGCAACAGTCATCCATCCGGAGCGCCGGCCAGCCGCGGCCTTCCCGCATTGTCCGGCGGGGTAATTCGTGCCACTATGGCGACCTTGTCCGCGAGAATAATCGAACGTGGGCAGTGCGATAAACGGATACTTTTTCTTGTCTATGAGTTTACGGAGGTTCGTCTTGAAACACCCCATGCTGATCGTCTCCCTGCTTGCCGCTGCCGCCGCCCACGCGGCCAGCGTACCCCAGTTCGACCCGCAGCGCCTGTCGCAGGATGTCAAGGAAATATCGTCGGACGCCTACGAAGGCCGGGGCCCGCACACGCCGGGAGAAACCAAGACCATCGCCTATCTGGTGGCACAGTTCAAGGCCGCCGGCCTGCAACCGGGCGGCGACCTGGTCAAGGGCCAGCGCGCCTGGACCCAGGACGTGCCGCTGGGCCGTTTCGAGATCAAGGGGCCGGTCAAGCTGACCGTCAACGACGGCAAGAACCATGTCGAACTGAAGCAGGGCGACGACGTCGCCATCCGCGCCGCCATGACCGGCACCCACCTGGTCGATTTCAAGAACGCGCCGCTGGTCTTCGTCGGCTATGGCGTCAGCGCGCCGGAGCGCCACTGGGACGATTTCAAGGGCATGGATTTGAAGGGCAAGCTGGCCGTCGTGTTGATCAACGATCCCGATTTCGAAACCGGCGTCGGCGATTTCGGCGGCAAGGCCATGACCTACTACGGCCGCTGGACCTATAAATATGAAGAGATGGCCAGGCGCGGCGCGCTCGGCACCCTGATCATCCACGAAACGGCGCCGGCCGCGTACGGCTGGGCGACCGTCAAGAACTCCAACACCAACGTCCAGTACGACATCGTCCGCCCCCATCCGCGCGAGGCGCATGCGGCGGTCGAGGCGTGGATACAGCGCGATGTCGCGCTCGATTTGTTCAAGCGCTCCGGCCTCGACTTCGAGGCCCTCAAGACGCTGGCGCAGACGCGCGACTTCAAACCGGTGGTGCTGAACGGCGTCACGCTGTCGGGCCATTACGCGGTCGACGCCCAGGTGATCACCTCGAAGAACGTGGCCGCGCGCATGGTCGGCGCCAGCCGGCCCGACGAGACCGTTATCTACAGCGCGCACTGGGACCATCTCGGCATCGGCCTGCCGGACGCCAGGGGCGACAAGATCTACAACGGCGCCGTCGACAACGGCACCGGCATCGCCGCGCTGCTGGAACTGGCGCGCGCCTACGGCAAGGCGCCGGCGCCGCGGCGCAGCGTGCTGTTCCTGGCCGTCACGGCCGAAGAGAAGGGCCTGCTCGGCTCCGAATACTACGCCAATGCGCCGCTGTATCCGCTGGCGACGACGGCCGGCGTGATCAATATGGACGCGCTCAGCCCCTACGGTCCGGCGCACAATTTCACCATCTCCGGCAGCGCCAAGCTGGACTTGCTGGACCAGCTGGTCGCCAAGGGCAAGCAGTTCGACCTGGCCTACGCGCCGGACCCGACGCCGGAAGCCGGCCACTTCTTCCGCTCCGACCACTTCTCGTTCGCCAAGCGCGGCGTGCCGGCCATTTCCTACGGCTCCGGCGACGACTGGGTCGATGGCGGCGTGGCGGCCGGCAGTGCCTCGAAAAAGGCTTACGTCAGCGCCAACTACCACCAGCCGTCGGACGAGTGGAGCGCGCAGTGGCCGTTCACCGGCATGGCGCACGACCTGGGCATGCTGTACGCCGTTGGCCGCGACCTGGCCGAGTCCAGGGATTGGCCGAACTGGTCCGGCGACGCCGAGTTCCGCGCCGTGCGCGACGCCAGCGCCAGCCAGCGTCAATAAGCCTCAATATGCGTAGCGCGGTTTCAACAGGCATGCGCCTGTTGAGACTCCGCGTCGCGGCCCTATCCGCGAACGGGTGCGCCGGCGCTTATGCCGGCGCCGTGTCCGCCGGGCCGGCGCCGTGTTCGTCGTCGACAAAGGGCCGGCAGTCCACCGGAATGTCGATCAGGAAGGTGGTGCCGGACGCCGCCGAACTGTCCACCGCGACGCTGCCGCCGTGGCTCTCGGCGACGCTTTGCACGAAGGGCAGGCCGATGCCCCAGCCCTCTTGCACGCCGGCGCCTTCGCGCCGCAGATACTCGAAGATGCGGCCGCGGTGCTCCATGGAGATCGGATTGCCCGAGTTGTGCACCGACAGCAGCATGCGCTCGTGCGCCGCGTCGATCTTGATGCCGATGCCGGAGCCGTCGCCGTATTTGACGGCGTTGGTGATCAGATTTTCTATCGCCCTGCGCAGCGAATTTTCGCACCACCAGCCGACCACCGAGACGCCGGTCACCACGCATTTTTCCTCCCGGTTGCCATTGCTTTCGTCGCACACCGTTCGGGCCAGTTCGAGCACGTCGAAGCGGGACAGGGCCAGCGGCAGCTTTTGCCCGCGATGGAAACTGAAGGCTTCCAGCAGTTCCTCTATCATCTGCGCCAGCCGTTTGCCATTGTCGAGGATTTTTTTGGCGAGTTCCGGGGTCCTCTCCGGAGCGCGTGACAGCGCCAGCAAGCGCGCGGCGCCGACCACCACCGACAGCGGATTGCGCATGTCATGCGACAGCGACGCGGCCAGCCGATGCCGGAAGGTGTCGTGCATGGCGGTGAATTTTTTCACGGATTCGCGCACCGCGCTGTCGATCGATCCGTTGACCACCGCCCATTCGGCGCGCGTCAGCTCGACACCCTGCTGGTCGGCGACGCGCGAAAACGCATCGCGGAAAATCTGATATTCGTGGATCACCTGTTCCGGCCCGTAGTGCGTCATGCGGGCCCGTTCATTGCCGTGGGCGCCGGCGACGTCGGTGTTGCTGGTGGCCCGGGCGCGCGGATGGCTGGGTGTCAGGGCCTCGGCGATGTTGTCGTAGAAAACCGGCAGCGTGTTGATCAGGATGGGATGCAGGATGTCCTGGGCGCCATGGATGAGGCGCCGCACGTCCGTCTCCCACTCGGCGAACACCGCATCGCGCATTGCCAGGACGCGGCGCGACGTCGCCGAAAGGTCATCTGCGCTTGACTTCTGATCGGTTGCCAACATCGGTGCTACTCCTCCGTGGTCACGCTGGTGGTGGTTAACGCCCTGTCGGCCGACGCAATAAGCCGCGCGGGCATGCCTGCGGCTTGGTGTCGAGGTGGGGGCAGCAAGCGGGCGGGGGCGTGGACCGCGAGGCAAACCAAAATGCCTCGAAATGATACGCCATCTGTATGCCGCCAGGCGTAACGTCGGCGCCCTGTGTGGTTTTGGCGTCGCCGCCGGCTGCCGCCTTCAGGCCAGGTGTCGAAAATCACGCGGCGTGGGCGAGGGATAGGTCGCCGAGGCGATCGCCCCCATCAAGCACGGGATGGGGGCGGTTTTAGTGATGTGCAGATCGAAACCGGCTTGCCGTGCCCTGAGTATGGTCGTCTGGTCGTTCCACGCCGTAAACGCGATGATGAACGGTTGCTCGATCTCCCGATTGGCGCGCAAGGACGCGGCGACCTGATAGCCGTTGATGACGGGCATGCCGATATCCAGCAAGATGATTTCGGGCTTGAATTGTGCCACGGCCGCAAGTCCGTCCTGCCCGCCGTGGGCAGTCATGCAGCGCTGGCCATGCAGCTCCAGGATGGAGGCCAGCATCTCGGCCGCGTCCGGATTATCGTCGATAATCAAAATGCGCCTGGGGCCTGGCGGGCTGGTGTTGGCAAGTCCGGTGTTGGTGGCGTTCATGGCGGCGTTTTGTTGGTAAAAATCCATTTCTCGATGCAATAATGATAGCGGCGGCCGCCGCCACGGACTTGCCTTTGCGTCCACAATTGATGACTTATCGTGTCAAAGCCCGGTCACGCGCAGCGGTCGCGGCATCTTGCGCCAGCCATTCGCGCGGCGACAGCCCCAGGTGGGCGCGAAAAGCGCGGGTGAAGGCCGGTTGGCTGCCGTAACCAACTTCCCAGGCGATCTCCTGCACCTGCATGCCGCGTCTGAGCAGGGCCTGGGCCCGCAGGATGCGTTGCCCGCTCAGGTAGTCGGCCGGGGTCACGCCGATGACGGCGTGAAACTGGCGCGCGAATTTGCTGCGCGACATGCCGCAGGTGGCCGCCAATGACGCCACCGTCCAGCGCGCCCCCGGCTGGTCGTGCATCGCCAGCACGGCCTTCGACAAGGCCCCGTCGCTCAATCCCGAGAGCTGCCCGGCCGAGACGAGATTGCTCTCGAAGGCGTGACGCAGCAAGCGTATCAGCAGGATCTCGCCTAGCCTGTCGAGCACCAGCTTGTGGCCGCTGGCGCCGTGTTCGGCTTCGTCGAACAGCATATCGAGCGTGCCGGCCAGGGACGGCAGCTGGCGCAGCCGGATGCGGATACAAGGCGGCAGCGCTATCCGTATGCTGGCGTCGTCGACGCGCAGGTGGATGGTGGCACACAGCAGCTGCGCCGGTTCCGGCCCGACCTCAAGGCCATGCGCATAGGGCCCCGGATAGAGCACCAGACTGGGCTCGTCAACCTGCAGCAGCGTGCCATCGTCATGGCGGAAGCCCACCGCACCCTGGCGTACCAGATGCAGGTGTC
>Ga0209901_1000452_pt1 | contig 16132 bp, 14 predicted proteins | sample OrgsoiDNA_201058_FD_185806 | JGI IMG/M metagenome (GOLD analysis project Ga0209901, IMG submission 185806) | Permafrost soil microbial communities from the Arctic, to analyse light accelerated degradation of dissolved organic matter (DOM) -... | ecosystem: Environmental > Terrestrial > Soil >...
CCTCCCCGGTAAAACATGCATTTTTTGCCTTGTTTCCGCATCTGCGGCGCTAGCTGTTGGCGCTGCGGGCAAAAAAATGCCCGCGTACCTTGCGGCGCGGGCTGAATCCAATGTTCGGAGAACGCTTGGAGGAGACAGTTCCAATATATGCCCATTTATGTTGCGGTGCAATACAGTAAAACTACGATGTCTAAAGCGCCATAATGACAGTTTGATCGCGCCGCTTGTCGCGCTTGAAATGATGCCGAATTTTTAAGCCGCTTGACGGGCAGCGGCCAGCGCCCGTTCGATGGCGTCGATCAGCTGCAGCGGCTCGATGGGATGGGCGAGCAGGCGCGCGGACGAAGCGCCCAGCAGCGCGCCGACATCGTCGGCGTGGTCGGGGCGCAGCACGATCAGCGGCAGGCCCTGGTGGGCTTGCAGCGCGGCGCCGGGAAAGCCGCTGCGCAGCGCGTGCGCCGGGTCCAGGTCGCACAGCAGCAGATCGTAGTCGTGCGCGCCGCGCGCGTGTTCGGCTTGCGCCGCGTCGCTGACGACCGTCAGCGCGTAGCCGAAATGCAGCAGCACGCTGGCGACCAGGCCGCAGTCGTCGGGCGCCGCGTCGAGCAGCAGGATGCGCGCGCCGCTGGTGATGGCGAGCGGGGGCGCTGGCGCGCCGTCGCCGGGCGCTGATGCCGCTTGACTGGCGCCGTCGGCTGCGGCATCGGCAGCCCATGCGCCATCGCCGCCATGTTGGTGTATATCGTTTATATTATTTATATTATTGTCGCCGGAGTCGTCGTGAACCTGCGGCAGCGGACCGGCGCGCAGCGCGACGGGCAGCAGGGCGTCCAGCGCCGGCAGCATTTCTTCCGGATCAAAGGATTTGGCGAGGTTGCCGTCAAAGCCGGCCGCCCGCAGCGCCGCGCCGCCGTCGGTGACGGCCAGCGCGCTGGCGGCGAGGATGGGGATGGCGCGCGTGGCGGCGTCGCCCTTGAGTTGTTGCATCACGCCGTAGCCATCCAGCTTGGGCAACTGCAAATCGCAGATGATCAGGTCCGGCAGCGCGCTGCGCGCCAGCGCCACCCCTTGTTCGCCGTCATGTGCCTGCAGCGGCTGGTGGCCGAAGGCCGACAGCAGGTAGACCATCAGCTCCATATTGGCCTGATTGTCTTCGATGATCAGTATGCGCGCCCCCATCGGGCCTCCGTAGCCTGTCGCGTGCGCCACGGCGCCGCCCTGCCGACTGTTATTGCTGGCTTTTCAGGGCCAGCGTGAAGGTGCTGCCGTGGCCGAAGTCGCTGCTGAAGAACAGCGATCCGCCGATCAGGTTGGCCAGGTTCTGGCACAGGTACAGGCCCAGGCCGGCGCCCTCGGCGTGGCGCGTCGACGTCGAGTCGAGCTGCGAGAAGGCCTGGAACAGCTTGGCCTGGTCTTCCACGCGGATGCCGGCGCCGCTGTCGGCGACGGCGAATTCGGTGATGCGCTGGCCGTCCTCGCTGCGCTGGCGCAGGCTGAGGCCGACCGTGCCCTTGTCGGTGAACTTGATGGCGTTGTTGAGCAGGTTGATCATGATCTGCGTCAGCGCGCGGCGGTCGGTCTCGATGACGACGGACTCGTCCATCAACTCGACGTCCAGCGTCAGGCCCTTTTGCTGGGCCAGCGGGCGCAGCGTGTCGGCCACGTCGCGCATCAGCTGCTGGCAGGCGACCGGCTCGACGGCCAGCGTGACCTTGCCGGCCTCGATCTTGGCGACGTCGAGGATGTCGTTAATCAGCGACAGCAGGTGGCGCGCGCTCGACTTGATGGTGTTGAGCTGCTTGTCCTGCTCGGTGGTCAGCGGTCCCGGCAGCTTCATCAGCAGCGCGCCGGTGAAGCCGATGATGGCGTTCAGCGGCGTGCGCAGCTCGTGCGACATATTGGCGATGAAGGCCGACTTCATGCGGCTGGCCTCGGCCAGTTCCAGGTTTTTCAGCGCGATTTCGCGGTTGATGGTTTCCAGCGCGCCGGCGTGGTGGGCCAGCCGCATATTCAGTTCGATCACCTGGCGTTCGCGCGCCTGCAGCTCGGCGTTGACCTGCACCGCCTGCTCATAGGTCGAGATCAGCAGGTCGAGGATTTGCTGGCGCTCGGCGTTGATGAAGTGCTTTTGCTCGCCCAGGTAGAGGGCGATGCCGATCTCCATGTTCTGGTTCTTGCGCAGCTTCTGGTTCATCAGCATGTGGCCGATGCGGTTCAGCAGATAGTCTTCGGCGTAGGGCTTGCGGATGAAATTGTCGGCGCCGCATTCGATGCCGCGGATGATGTCCTTGGGGTCCATCAGCGACGTCACCAGGATCACCGGGATGTCGCGCAGCGCCGGGTCGCTTTTGATGGCGCGGCACAGGTCGTAGCCGTCCATCTCCGGCATGACGATGTCCGACAGCACCAGGTGCGGCTTGCGTTCGCGGATCGCGTCCAGCGCCAGCTGGCCGTTGGCGGCCACGCGGGCGCGGTAGCGCGCCGACTGGATCAGGCGGCGCAGCCGCTCGGCCTGGGTCGGGCTGTCCTCGACGATGAGGATCTCGATGTCTTCCGCTTGTATTTCGTAACTGGTGTCCACTGACCATCTCCTGGGGTGCTAGCTGCAGGCGGCCGTGCGCATGGACGGGCAGGGGCGGCGTGCGGGCTTGCGTGTTGCTACATTGGGCTTTTGCGACTATATCGGATTTAGCCGCGCCGCTGTGATTTTTTGCCGGCCGGCTTGTCGCCTATGCGGCAGGATTCAGGCCGGCTGTCCCTGGAAGGCGCCGGCGCGCAGCGTCAGCACCAGCGTGTCGCGATGCGCGTCCTCGCCCAGCGGCTGGATCGGCGTCGACTCGTGGATCACGGTGGCGTCGTCGAGCAGCAGCATGGTCCACGGCTCGGTCAGCGTGAAGCGTTTGCCATTCGGTCCGCTGGCTTCGAAGATGCGCGTCTCGCCGCCCTTGATGTGGTGGCGGCCGATCAGGACCACGGCCACGAAGTCGACGCCGTCGCGGTGCGCGCCCTCCGGCGTCGGACGGCCGATGCCGTCGGTGGTGTCGATACGGAACTGGTGCGCCTCGATATACCAGGGCTGCGCGCCGCGCACGGCGCTGCACAGATGGCCCAGCGCGCGCAGCAGCGCGTGCCAGGCCGGTTGCGCCAGCGTCGCCGCCAGCATGGGCTCGAACAGCCGGTTCATGCCGCCGTGCAGCGCGTTGTATTCCAGCGGCTGCCAGTGCGGACGGTGGGCGGTCTGGGTCAGCGTGTCGCCCTGCTGGATGAAGCAGGAGTGGCGGCGGCGCCGGTAGCGGCCGCCGTCCTTCAGGTAATTGTCCGGCGCCAGCGTGTCCCAGCTGGGGTTGAGCGCGTTCAGGTCGGCCAGCGCGCAGCCGGCCAGCGCGGCCACATCCTGCGGGCGCAGCAGCGCGTAGCCGTCGTCGCGCAAGGCCTGTTGCACGTGGTCGGGAGCGGTGAAGATCGGGGCGGAGGTGATCATTGTTGCCGGCGGCGGTGGGGGGAGCACCATTTTACGACGAGCGCGCGGCAATTGCAGCGAACGCGGCGCGATGGCGGGCACGGCCGCCATCGCCGGCGATGTGCGGCGACCTTGAGCTGCGCGGCAAAACGCTTCGTTCTTGCTGGTTTCGCCGCGTTTTTGCTCGCCTCATGACGCTGCGGGCAGGTGGTTAAGCGCTTTGCATCAGGCTGGCGCGCAGCGCGTTGAGCTCGTCCTTCATGCCGACCACTTGATCGATGCTGCAATGGGACGCGTCGAGCACGCAAGGCGGGATCTTGGCCGCTTCGTGGCGCAGCGCGTCGCCATGGGCGGTCAGCGAGATGATCACCTGGCGCTCGTCGGCGGCGGCGCGCACGCGGTTGAGCAAATCGGCCTGCTCCATGCGCTTGAGCAGCGGCGTCAGCGTGGCCGAATCGAGGAACAATCGCTCGCCGACGGCCGACACGGTCAGCTCGTTCTGCTCCCACAGCACCATCATCACCAGGTACTGGGAATAGGTCAGGCCCATCTTGCGCAGCAGTTTGCGATACAGCTTGCTCATCGCAAGCGAGGTCGAGTACAAGGCAAAACACAGCTGATCGTCCAGCCGTGGCGCCTGCGTTTGGGGAGGGGATAGGGTGTCCATGAACGCAGTATAAATAGTGCGCTATTCAGTTGCAAGCTATTTCTGTGGGCCGCGTCACTGCCCGCCGCGCCATGCCATGACCATTCCGCACAAAAAAGTCACAAACCGGGAATTGAAGTCGCGCATGACGAAAAATAGTTGCAAACGCATCCCGGATGCTTGAGCCGGAAAGCTGAAAGCGGCTAGCGGCGTTTGCTTCTGATGTGCTTGATCTGCAGTAAAACGTCCGGGCCATATCTTCACCGCGCATCAGATCTGCTGTTACATCAACTTGACCCAGTTGCCTTTATAGACGATAGGCCCACTCGGTGCGCCGTTCGGATCGCGCGATCCGCCCTTGGGTTCCAGCGTGACCGCGATCAATGCGACGTCGCCACCGATGGCATAGGCCGGCAGCGTCAACTTCGCGCTGTGGTTGTCCGCCACGATACCAAGCGAACGCGGTGCGCCCTTGGCCGGCACGGCCCACAACTGCAGAGTCTTGTCATCGGCGACGGCGACGCCCGCCAGCAAGCGCGCATCGAGTTCGTGGTGCGCGCTGTCGGCCGTCAGCAGCATTGCGCCCTGCGACTTCTCGTCGGTCAGCGTGGCGACGTAGTTGATCGTCGGCGCCTCCAGCGTGCGGCCGGCGAGGACGACGATGAGCAACGCGGCGATCGCCGTTGACGCCAAGCCGAGCGCACGCCAGAACAGCAGCGATTCATTGCGCCAGAACTGCCAGAATCGAGCGGGTGGCGTCAGATTCAGGCGCCGTTCGATACCACGCCAGACCTGCGCGCGCGGCTTTTGCGCTGCGGAGAATTCGGCCAGCGGCGCCAGACGCTGCTGCCATTCGGACGTCGTGCGACGCAACGCGGCATCGTTGTGCATCCAGCCCTCGAAGCGGCGGCGCGCACCACCCTTGAGCGTGCCCAGCACGTATTCGGCAGCCAGTTTTTCGCGCAGCGGCAGATTGTCGCGGAGGTTCATGCGCGCTCCCGCTTGGCCAGGCAAGTCTTGAGGCGCTCAAGGCTGCGCCGTATCCAGCTCTTGACGGTGCCGATCGGGATGGCCAGCTGCTGCGCCACCTCGCTGTGCGACAGGTCGTGGAAGAACGCCAGCCCGACCGCCTGCCGGTGCGCCCCCTCCAGCGTCGACATGCACCAGGCCAGCGCCTTGGCGTCGGCACTCATTTCGAGCGCCTCGATGGGCGTCGCTTGCGGGTCGTGCAGTGCATCGAGCACCTCGCTGTCAAATTGTTCGCCATCGATCTCGGTCGCCTCGTTGCTGCGGCGCAACAGGTCGAAAGCCTTGTTGCGCACGATGGTCGTCATCCAGGTCATGGGAGACGCCAGATGGCTTTGATAACTTCCGGCATTATTCCAGACCGCGACGAAACTCTCTTGCAGGACTTCCTCGGCCAGCTCCCGCTTATGCAATATACGCAGCGCGAAGCCAAACAGTTTCGATGAAGTAGCATCGTAGAGCAAACGGAAAGCCAGGGCGTCGCGGCGCGCTGCGCCTTGCAGCCACAAGCGCAGCTGTTGGGGATCGAGGGGATTGACGTCGGAGAGCACGGCTCGCCTTTTGGTAGAAGATCATTGATCGGAAGGCCAGCGCCACAAGCTGGCACTTGCGGCAAGCGTGTGAAAAATACCATAATCCGGCGCGGCGTGAGATAAATCAATTGAATCCGGCGCCAATTCGAGCACGTATATAAGCAGTACCCATCGCCCTCTTGGAGAGTTCAGTGCGCCTCAAACCAAGCCTACGCGTGATACCGGCGGCACTGTGCGCCCTTGGCCTGCTGGCATCGGGCGCGGCACGCGCCGACGATGCCGCGACTCCGGACGCTGCCGCCACAGTGACCGTGGTAGGCCATTACGACAACGCCGTCGGCACCTCGGACGCCGCCAGCCAGGGCACGGTGACGGCAGACCTGATCGCCAACCGTCCCGCGCTGCGCACCGGAGAACTGCTTGAATTCGTGCCCGGCATGATCGTCACGCAGCACAGCGGAGACGGCAAGGCCAATCAGTATTTTCTGCGCGGCTTCAATCTCGATCACGGCACCGACTTCGCCACCTACGTCGACGGCATGCCGGTCAACATGCGCAGCAACGCGCACGGCCAGGGCTATTCCGACCTGAATTTCCTGATACCGGAACTGGTGCAGCGCATCGACTACAAAAAAGGGCCCTATTTCGCCGACGAGGGCGACTTCGCCTCGGCCGGCGCGGCGCATATCCGGCTGGCCGACAGCGTGCCGCACGGCGTGGCCAGCCTGACACTGGGCGACTACGGCTACCAGCGCGGCGTGCTGGCCGACTCGGTCGCGGCGCTGGACGGCACGCTGCTGTACGGACTTGAGCTGGGCCGCAACAACGGGCCGTGGGACGTGCCGGAGCAGGTGCGAAAATATAGCGGCACGCTGCGCTACAGCCATGGCGACAAGGACGACGGCTACAGCGTCACCGCGATGGCTTACCAGAACACCTGGAACTCGACCGACCAGATCCCGCTGCGCGCGGTGCAATCGGGCCTGATCGACCGCTATGGCTCGATCGACCCGAGCGACGGCGGCGACACGGCGCGCTATAGCCTGGCGTGGGCGCTGCACCGGCGCAGCGCGGGCAGCATCAGCGAAGTCGATGCCTACGTCGTGCGTTCGCGGCTGGACCTGTACAGCGACTTCACCTACCTGCTCGACGACCCGCTCAACGGCGACCAGTTCCAGCAGAGCGAGCGCCGCACCATGGGCGGCGTCAACGCCAGCTATGCTTGGTTGGGGCGCATCGGCCGCTTCGACGTGCGCAACAAGGTCGGCCTGCAAAGCCGCTACGATGACGTCGCGCCGCTCGGGCTATACGCCACGGTGGCGCGCCAGCGCATCGCCACCGTGCGCCAGGACAGCGTGCGCGAAGCGAGCGCCGGCGCCTACTGGGAAAACACCATCTACTGGCTGCCGACCTTGCGCACCATCGCCGGCCTGCGCGAGGACGCCTACCATTTCGACGTCGACAGCAGCATCGCCGGCGACTCCGGCACTGCCGGCGCGCACCGCGCCTCGCCCAAGCTGTCGCTGATTTTCGGACCGTGGGCCAGGACCGAATACTTCGTCAACTACGGTGCCGGCTTCCACAGCAACGACGCGCGCGGCACGACCCAAACGCGCCTGCCGGACGGCAGCCCCTCGACGCCGGTGACGCCGCTGGTGGGCACGCGCGGCATGGAGGTCGGCACACGTAGCGAAATGATCCCCGGCCTGCAAAGTTCACTGTCCTTGTGGCGCCTCGATATCGATTCGGAGCTGGTGTTCGGCGGTGACAGCGGTGATACCGAGCCGAGCCGGCCAAGCCGGCGCACCGGCGTCGAATGGAGCAACCATTACATTGCCAAGCCATGGCTGCTGTTCGACCTTGACCTGGCCACCTCGCACGCACGCTACACGCAGCATGATCCGGTCGGCGACGACGTTCCGGAGGCGCTGGGCAAGGTGGCTTCGTTCGGCGTCACCGTCAAGGATATCGGCCACTGGTATGCTGGCTTCGAGATGCGCTACTTCGGCCCGCGCGCGCTGATCGAGGATGACAGCGTGCGCTCGGCCGCCACCACGCTGGCCTATGGTCGCATCGGCTACCAGATCGCGACTGGCACCAAGCTGACGCTGGATGGCTTCAACCTGTTCAACCGCCAGGCCAGTGACATCGATTACTACTATGCTTCGCGGCTGGCGGGCGAGCCGGCGGCGGGCGTCAGCGACATCCATTTCCACCCGGTCGAGCCGCGCACGCTGCGCCTGACGCTGAGCCAGCGCTTCTAAGCGCTGCGCCATCAAAACGGTATAAACGATATTGAACGTTTGCGAAAATTTAATCTTATCGAATCTGAATCCGAACTCCCGCTCCCCGCGTATATGCCTGTGCAACACCTCGCAGGCAAACTAATATTGGGGGATCAAGATGTCAACTATAGTCAAGAAAGCGCTCGGTCTGGCGCTGTTATCCACGTTCGCAAGCGCCTATGCGCCGTCGGCGATGGCGTCCAGCCACCGCGAAGCACCCTTCATTTCGCAAAATCCCAAAGTCGACGGCACCGACTTTTATATGTTCCGCAGCTATGAGCCGGGCCGCTCGGCGTTCACCACGCTGATCGCCAACTACGTGCCGCTGCAGGACGCCTACGCCGGCCCGAACTATTTTGAAATGGACCCGAACGCCCTGTACGAGATCCACATCGATAACAACGGCGACGCCAAGGAAGACCTGACCTTCCAGTTCCGCTTCACGAACACCAACAAGGATAGCCAACTGACCGTCGGCGGCAAGCAGGTCTCGATCCCACTGGTGATCAACGGCGGCGCCATCGCCTCGGTCAACGCGCCCGGCACCAACGTGCGCGAAACCTACGCCGTCACCGTGGTGCGCGGTGACCGCCGCACGGGCACCCGCAGCACCGTGGTCAACGCCGATAGCGGCTCGGCCACCTTCGACAAGCCGATCGACAACGTCGGCAACAAATCGATCCCGAACTACGCGGCCTATGCCGCCGCCCACGTCTACAACATCACCATTCCCGGCTGCGCCACGCCGGCCAGGATGTTCGTCGGCCAGCGCAAAGATCCTTTCGTCGTCAACCTCGGCGAGACCTTTGACCTGATCAACATCAAGGCGCCGGCCACCGAATTCGCCGCCAACGCGGAGAGCGCGGCCAAGGACGACCTGGCGCTGAAGAACGTCACCGCCATCGAACTGGAAGTGGCGACGTCCTGCCTGACGGCGGCCGGCAGCACCGATCCGGTGATCGGCGGCTGGACCACCGCCAGCATGCGCCAGGGCCGGCTGCTCAATCCGACGCCGAACAGCAGCACCGCATCGAAGGAGGGCGGCGCCTGGACGCAGGTGTCGCGGCTCGGCATGCCGCTGGTGAACGAGCTGGTGATCGGCTTGAAGGACAAGGACACCTTCAACAGCAGCAAGCCTTCCGGCGACGCGCAGTTCGCGACCTACGTCACCAATCCGACCCTGCCCGCGCTGGTCGAGGTCCTGTACGGCAGCGCCGGCGCCAAGGCGCCGACCAACTTCCCGCGCAACGACCTGGTGGCCGCCTTCCTCACCGGCGTGCAGGGCCTGAACCAGCCGGCGAAAGTGACGCCGTCCGAGATGCTGCGCCTGAACACCTCGATCGCACCGCTGGCGATGGGATCGCAAAACCGCCTTGGCGTGATCGGCGGCGACAATGCCGGCTTCCCGAACGGCCGCCGTCCCGGCGACGACGTGGTCGACATCGCGCTGCGCGTCGTCATGGGCAAGCTGTGCACGCTCAACATCGGCTGCGCGCCGAGCGACGCGCCGGCCGGCGGCCTGCACTTCACCGACGGCGCCTATCTGGACGACAGCTACTTCACCGCCGCCTTCCCGTATCTGAAAACGCCGATTGCCGGCTCGCCGCAGCAATGACGCGGTCCACCATGAACAGGAGAGCGACATGAAAAAACTGAGTTTGATTGCGCCGCTGGCCGTCGCATTGGCGTTGAGCGCCTGCAGCGGTGGCGGCGATACCAAGGTCGCGGCGGCGCCGCCATCGACGCCGAGCAGCCCGGCCGGACCTGGCGTCGACGCCTTCGTCACCTATGTCCTGGCGCTGATCGGCGTCAGCGACGAGACCAGCGAGCCGATAGCGATCGACACGGTGGTCGCGACCGCGCCGGAAAACACTGAGCCGGTCGCCGTGCACTAAGGCAGTCACAGGGCGGGCGCCGCGCGGCCCGCCCTCTTCATTTTTTCGGAAAACGCTATGAAACCAGATTCCATTTTCCGCTGCTCCGTCGCCCTGCTGGCCGCGTGCGCGCTGACCGCGCCGGCCAGCGCCGCTCCGTATATTCCAGCGTATGGCAGCCAGGTGGTCGAGACGCTGCCGCGCCGCGGCGACCCGGTGCAGCAAGACCTGCACCGCCTGCGCGCCGATTTGAACGCGCGGCCCGACGACCTGGCGCTGGCCACCAATCTGGCGCGGCGCTACATCGCGCTGGGCCGCAGCGAAACCGACCCGCGTTATCTCGGCTACGCGCAGGCTGCGCTGGCGCCGTGGTGGCGCATGCCGGCGCCGCCGGTGCCGGTGCGGCTGCTGCGCGCCACGCTGCTGCAAAGTAGCCACCACTTCGACGCCGCGCTGGCCGACCTCGACGGCGTGCTGGCGGCCGATCCGAACAACGCGCAGGCATGGCTGACGCGCGCCACCGTGCTCACCGTGCGCGGCGACTACGCCGGCGCCACCGCCAGCTGCGCCCACCTGTCGAATCTGTCGAATGAACTGGTGGCTATCACCTGCATCGCCAACGTCGGCGCGGCCACCGGCCGCTCGCTCAAGAGCGACCAGCTGCTCGACCTGACGCTGCAACGTAGCACCGGCGCGCCGCAGGACTTGAACGTCTGGGCGCTGACGCTGCTGGCAGAGATGGCGACCCGCCGCGGCGACGCTGTCCTGGCCGAGAACCGCTACCGCCGCGCGCTGGCATTGAGTCCGCGCGACAGCTATCTGCAGGCGGCCTACGCCGACTTCCTGCTGGCGCACAAGCGCCCGGCCGAAGTCATCGCCATGGTCAAGGACGAAAGCCGCATCGACGCGCTGCTGTTGCGCCACGCGCTGGCCTTGCAGCAGATGCCGAACCAGTCGGCTGCGCTGGCCAGCGACACGGCCGAACTGGCGGCTCGCTTCAACGCCGCCATGCAGCGCGGCGACACCGTGCACCAGCGCGAGCAAGCCGCGTTCGAACTGTATCTACGCCACGATCCGAAAGCCGCGCTGGCGCTGGCCAAGCTCAATTGGGCGGTGCAGCGCGAAGCCGCCGACGTGCAGATCTATCTGGCGTCGGCGCTGGCGGCGCAGGACGATGCTGCCGCCAAACCGGCGCTGGATTGGCTCGCCGCCAAGCACTCGGACGACGTCACGGCGCTGCGTCTGGCGCGCCAACTGAAAGGCATATGATGAGCCGCATCCTGATGTGCATCGCGCTGCTGTGGGCGACGATGGCGCCCGCGCAGGCGCACAAACCGAGCGACAGCTACCTGACGCTGAACGTCAATGCCGACCAAATCGACGGCCAGTGGGATATCGCGCTGCGCGACCTGGACTTCGCCATCGGCCTCGATCAAAACGGTGACGGCCAGCTGACGTGGGACGAGGTGCGCGGCCAGCACGCGGCCATCGCCGCCTACGCCTTGCAACACCTGGAACTGGCCACCGCGCGCGGCGCCTGCAAGGTCGCCGTCATCGAGCAACTGATCGACAAGCACACCGACGGTGCCTACAACGTGCTGCGCTTCCATGCGGCCTGTCCCGATCCCGTCGCCACGCTGACCATAGCCTACCATCTGTTCGCCGATCTGGACCCGCAGCACAAAGGCCTGCTGCGCATCGAACACGCCGGCGTCACCTCGACCGCCATCTTCGATCCCGACCATGCGCGCCAGGCGTTGTCGATGTCGGCGCCGGACCGTTTCAAGCAGTTCAGCGCCTACGTCAAGAACGGCGTCTGGCATATCTGGATAGGCTACGACCATATCCTGTTCCTGCTGTCGCTGCTGCTGCCGGCGGTGCTGCTGGGCGCGCGCGGCGCGCCATCGGCCAGTTTGAAGGCCTCGTTCATCGACGTGCTCAAAGTGGTGACCGCGTTCACGCTGGCCCATTCGCTGACGCTGACGCTGGCCAGCCTGTCGGTGATTTCGCTGCCATCGCGCTGGGTCGAATCGGCGATCGCGGCGTCGGTGGTGCTGGCGGCGCTGAACAATCTGTTCCCGCTGTTCCGTGGCCGCAGGCCGCTGGCCGCATTTGCGTTCGGCTTGATCCACGGCTTCGGCTTTGCCAGTGTGCTGATCGATCTGGGCCTGCCGCAAGGTGCGCTGTTAATGAGTTTATTCGGCTTCAATCTGGGCGTTGAAATCGGCCAGCTGTCCATCGTCGCGCTATTCTTGCCATTGGCCTTCCTGTTGCGTGGGACACTGTTCTACCGCCGCCTGATGACTGGCGGCTCGGCGCTGATCGCGCTGATCGCCGTGGTCTGGCTAGTCGAACGAGCGTTCGACCTTAAGGTGATCAGCACCTGATCCCGATTGTTGGCGTCGACGTTAAATTGAATCAGGTCGCCGAGATTCGCTACCCCTGCAGAACCTTGTCGGCGTCGTCGGCGGCGACCACATGGGCTTGCTTGCGACTTTAAAAGTCTTAGCTACATCGCTCCCCCCTGATTTAGCCTTTGAGCATGTTTTCGACTTTATTTGTTTGGAATAATGACGACAGCGAGCTGGAAAAGATGCACTATAGGAAACAGGCTGATGCTATATTTCTTGGATTGTCCGCTCTCAAGGAATCATAGTGCCGTCGCGCCGCGTCCCATCTACTGCTGTTCTTTTCTTGGCGGCCTGCTTCGCTTGCACGACATGGTCGACGGCTTGGGATGTGGGGGCGACAGAACCGGCAAGCGCATCGACAAGTGGGCGAGCGGTTCGGGTATTGAGCAAGCTGGTCACGGTTTCGTCGAACCATGCAACGGCGGCGCCTGGCGTTCCCGACAATCTGATCGCTGCGCCAGCGGCCGCCAATCTCAGATTGTGGCTGTATGATCCGCGCAAGATGGACGGGGCAGGCCTGGCCAGCGGCATTTTCCTACAGAATATGCCGGCCACGTCGGGCTGGAAATTTATCCCCGCCTATCCAGACGGCAGCCTGTATCTGTCCCTTGCGCCGGGCAACTACCAATTCGACACAGTTGAGCCGTCCGGAATGGCCGCAACCTTGTTGCGCCACCGTTACCAGGTCGCCGTCTCGGTGGCAGGCGTGGCGACAATTGGCGGCCTGGAGGCAAATAAGCTGGGCCTGTATTCTGTCACGCTCGATTTGGCTGTGGCCCCGGCCAGCGGGGAAGCACGCAAGCGGCAGGAAGCCCTAAGAGCATCGGCCAGCGAACCGGCAGCGACTTTCAAGCCGACCTCGGCCTGCCAACTGATGGACCAGGTGACGCCGGAGCGCAGTTTCGCGACCGACGTCTCCGCAGGATTTCCGAAGGTGAGGATACGGCTGCCATCGACAGGCCATATCCGCGCGCTGATCGTCCCGGTGGATTTCCCCGAGGTGCGCGGACAGGACCAGCCTGCGCGCTTCTTCACGCCGCTGGCCAACGATGTGCGCGACTTTTACCTGAAGCAGTCCTATGGCCGTGTCACTTTCGACTTCGATGTGCTGTCCCATTGGGTGCAACTGCCTTTCTCACCAGGCAAATACGGCATGACTTCCGTGAATGGAAGCGGGGACTTTGCCGCCTTTCGCAACGAAATCATCGCGCTGACGGAGACGCAAATCGATTACAGCCTATACGATGCAGTCTATTTTCTGGTGCCGAAGGAAATGCCCATGGATCAGATGGGCTATGGACCGGCGATCACCGGCCCAAGCTGGACCAGTACCGGCTACGTCGTCAATGGCGCCACCGGCGGCGCGGACATGTATTACAACGTAGCGCGCGGCGTCGTCGGCGCACAATGGAAATGGATGGCGCATGAAACGGGTCATGCCTTTGGCCTGTATGACGAGGACCTGGCCCACAAGTCGGCCACCCTCGGCTCGTGGAGCATCATGGCCAACAACTGGAGTAACCATGCGATCGAGCACAATGGCTGGGATCGTTACCTGCAAGGCTGGCTGAGCGACGCGCAAGTCGCCTGTCTGGCGAGGCCGACGCTCACCCACGCCGGCACGAGCGTCAGACTGGGCCCGCTGGTACGGCAGCAGGACACAGCGACCAAAGTGGCGATGGTGCCACTGAGCGGTTCTAAAATCCTGGTGATGGAGTCGCGTAAGAACGAGGGCTACGACCGGATACCGGCTGGCCACGAAGGTGTGCTGGTGTATACCGTCGACATGACGCTGGGCACGTTGGGCGGCGGCTATCGTACGCAACGCCGCGGCGGTTCGACCGATGCGACCTTTGAAGACGCGGCATTGCATGTCGGCGACTCTGTCGAGGTCGAGGGCGTCACGGTCACCGTCACCGAGACCGGCGCCGATGGCGATACGGTCAGGGTGAGCCGTGACCAGTGATACTTTTCCGTGCCGCGCAAAGGCACTGTGTCGTATCGCTGGAATCATCCGGAGATGCGTCAAACAGCCCTTTGCTGCTGCGTTGCCGGCGTTACTCAGCTGGCGTGAATCGGCGCGCCATCGCTCAGGCCAGGTTGATCGTCACATTGATATTCCCGTGCGTCAGCTTCGAATACGGGCAGGTCTGGTGCGCCGTGCCGACCAGCGCCTCGGCCACCTCGCGCGGCAGGCCCGGCAGGCTGATGTCGAGCTGCGCTTGCAAAAAATAGCCGTCGCCTATCATCCCCAGGTCCACTTCGGCGTCGACCGCCACGCCGGCCGGCAGCGCCACTTTCATCTTGCTGGCCGCCAGGCTCATCGCGCCGATGAAGCAGGCCGACCAGCCGGCCGCGAACAGCTGTTCCGGATTGGTGCCGGCGCCCATGCCGCCGGGCGCCGACAGCGCGATGTCGAGCCGGCCGTCCGAGCTGCGCGCCTTGCCGTCGCGCCCGCCGGTGGTGTGGGTTTTACCTGTGTACAATACTTTTTCAAGCTGGGCCATGATGCTGTCCTTGTGCGATGTCGTGTGCCGGATGGCGGGCCGGACGCCTCGGCGCCGGCCATGCGAGCATTGGACTGCGGCGCCGTGTCGGCCGCGTGTCGCCGTGTAGGAGGCGCCGCCTGCGCATGTATCGCGCCCCGCGCCATACACAATCCGATACAAAGCTATAATTGCTACCGTAGTTTTCATAGATAGCGTCACGCACGCGCCGACCGGGGAGTAGCAGGCCATGAATGTCAAGCCGAAGGCCATCATCTTGATCGTCGACCCGTCGCCCGATCACCTGGTGTCGATGAACGGCCTGCTGCAGGACCAATACGAAACCAAGCTGGCCAACAACGGCCGTGGCGCGCTGCGCCTGGCGCAGCAGCTGCCGCGTCCCGACATCGTGCTGCTCGATGTCGACCTGCCCGAGATCGACGGCTACGACGTCTGCCGGCAGCTCAAGTCCGATCCCGACACGGCCGGCATCCCCATCATCTTTTTGGCCCGGGACGAGCTGCCGCTGCACGAGCAGCGCGGCTTTTGCGCCGGTGCGGCCGACGTGCTGACCAAGCCGGTGGTGGCCGAGACGCTGCTGGCGCGGGTGCGCACGCATTTGCTGCTGAAGCAATCGGGCGACCTGCTGCGCCACCAGCACAAGCTGGTCGAGCACCTCGTGGCCGAGCGCACCTACGAGCTGACGCAGATGGTCGACGCGGCGATCTGGGCGCTGGCCACGCTGGCCGAGACGCGCGACAACAAGACCGCCAACCATATCCGCCGCATCCAGCTGTACATGGGCGTGCTGGCCCGTCACCTGCAGCCGCAGCGCCGCTTCGCCGATGAACTCAGCGACGACAATATCTCGCTGCTGTGCCAGGCCGCGCCGCTGCGCGACATCGGCAAGGTGCGCATCCCGGACGCCATCCTGCTCAAGCCGGGCAAGCTGACCGACGCGGAATTCGAGGAGATGAAGCTGCACACGGTCTACGGCCGCGACGCCATCGCCGGCGTCGAGCGCCACCTCGGCCACAGCAACACCTTCCTGCGCTACGCGCGCGAGATGACCTACTCGCATCAGGAGAAGTACGACGGTTCAGGTTATCCGCAGGGATTGGTGGGCGATGACATCCCCACGTCGGCGCGCCTGATGGCGGTGGCCGACGTGTACGACGCGCTCATTTCCAAGCGCGTCTACAAGCCGGCCTTCACGCACGAGACGGCGCTGGAGCTGATACGCCAGGGCAGCGGCGACCACTTCGATCCCGACGTCGTCGACGCGCTGCTGACGGTGGAAGAACAGTTCATGGACATCGCCGCGCGCTACAGCGACGAGCCGCAGCCTTAGTCACGCGGGGAGTCACCAGGCAGGCCGATAAGTCAGCCGGCGTAACGCGCGCGCAGCAAC
>Ga0209901_1000458_pt1 | contig 16044 bp, 14 predicted proteins | sample OrgsoiDNA_201058_FD_185806 | JGI IMG/M metagenome (GOLD analysis project Ga0209901, IMG submission 185806) | Permafrost soil microbial communities from the Arctic, to analyse light accelerated degradation of dissolved organic matter (DOM) -... | ecosystem: Environmental > Terrestrial > Soil >...
TCAAGGGCGTCGAGATCGGCGCCGGTTTCGACGCGGTGGCGCAGAAGGGCTCCGAGCATGGCGACGAGCTGACGCCGCAGGGCTTTGTCGGCAACAACGCCGGCGGCGTGCTGGGCGGTATTTCGACCGGGCAGGACATCAGGGTGTCGATCGCCATCAAGCCGACGTCGTCGATCCGCACGCCGCGCCGCTCGATCGACAAGCAAGGCCATCCGGTGATGGTGGAGACCTTCGGCCGCCACGACCCTTGCGTCGGCATCCGCGCCACGCCGATCGCCGAGGCGATGCTGGCGCTGGTGCTGATCGACCACGCGCTGATGCACCGCGCCCAGTGCGGCGACGTGCAGGTGGCGACGCCCAAGCTGGTCTGAGATCGGCCGGGGAGCGTTGCGCTGCGGTGCGCAGCCTGACATCAAAAAGCCGGGGCTGGACTTGCCGAGTCCGGCTCCGGCTTGGCGTTTAAAGGCGCGGCCGCAGCGGCCCGCGCGGCCTCAGGCGGCGCGGTGGCCGGCCACTTCGACCTTGTGGCGGCGCTCGATGGCGCGCACCACCAGCGCGCGCAGGTCGTTGAGCAGCCCGAACTCGGTCTGGCTCAGCTGGATGGGCGGGAAGGTTTCGTCCCAGTCGCCGTACAGGAAGCCGGCCGGCTGGCCGGTCGACGACAGCGGCAGGATCACGAAGCTGCGCGCCTCGGACAGCGTGCTTTTCCACCACAGCGGCAGCTTGGCGGCGAACTTCTGGTCGTGGGCGTTTTCGATGAAGATCACCCGGTCGCTATTGAGCGCGGCGTGGAACACGTTCGGCTCGTAGCTGTCGTCGAAGGCCATTTGCGGCAGCATCTCCTTGACGCCGTCGCCAAAGCACATGCGCGCCGTGTAGCGGTTCTCCTTGCGGTTGCGCACGAAGGCGACGGCGCGCGAAAAGTCCAGTCCCTGGTAGACGGTTTCCAGCGCCACCGAGACCATCTGGCCGGGGCTGGCCGATTCGAGCATGTCGCGCATGTCGGCCAGGCCGCTGAGCAGGATCTTGTTGCCGGCGGCGCGCAAGCGCGTCTTGGCCAGTGCCTTGGCGCGCCGTTCGGCCGGCCGCGACAGCGGCGCGATGGTCAGGTCGGCGGCGGCCACGGCCTTGGCCTTGTCGATGGCCAGCATCAGGTTGGCGGGCTGCACGCCGAGCATGCCGGCGTAGCGTTCGGCCAGCAGCTGCACGGCGGCGGCGCCCTCGGCGTCGTCGTGCCACAAGGCGTCGGCGCACAGCGAGGACATGGTCGACAGGCCGGCGATCCAGTCGGCCGTGGAGACCTCGGCGCCGGCTTCCGGCGGCGCGAGCTTGCGCATGCCGTTGATGAGGTTGTTCGGCAGGCCCCAGTGCAGCGCCGCGGCCGTGCCTATCTCTTCCATGCTGAGGCCCAGCAGCTCGGGCGCCATGTCGTCCGGATTGGCGCCGTCGGCGCGCTGCAGCAGCTCGGTCCAGCGCTCGGGCAGGTAAAACGTCAGCATCATGCGGCCCAGCGTGTGCAGCATCGAGCAGACCACGGCCTCCTCGGCGTGGCGGCTGTCGGCGCTGGCGGCGATCTGCTGCGCGACGATGCCGGCCAGCACCGCCTTTTCCATCTCGATGTGGGCGATGCCGGAGTCGGGCGAGGCGACCGACAATTCCTCGATCAGCTTCAGGCCCAGCGCCAGGTGGCCGATGGCCTCGGTGCCCAGCACCAGCACCGCCTTGGTGACCGTGTTGACGTGCTGGCCGAAGGCGGCATACATGCCGCTGTTGGCCAGGCGCAGCACCTTCTGCGTCAGGACCGGGTCCGACAGCACGGTGCGCGTCATATTGAATTCCTGCTCATCCTCGCCGCGCATGGCGCCGAGGATGGCGCTGATGGCCTTGGCGAAGCCGGGCATGTCGCCCTGCGTGCGGGTGCGTTCCCACAGCTTGGCCAGGGTGGTTTCGCCCAGCGGCGTGCTGGCGCTGTAGCCGGCGCTCATAGATGGGCCTGGCGTAGTTCGGACGGCACCACCTTGGCGTAGGTGCTTTCCTGCAGCGCCGTCATGGCGACGTGGGCCGGCATCGGCTTGCCGGTCAGGTAGCCCTGGATGTACTGGCAGCCGCGTTGTTCGAGGTGCTGCAATTGTTCTTCCGTTTCGACGCCCTCGGCCACCACCGACAAGTCGAGGTGCTTGGCCAGGTCGAGCACGGCGTTGCAGATGGCGCCGTCTTTTTGCGAGCCGGGCAGGTCGCGGATGAAGGCGCGGTCGATTTTCAGCACCGAGATCGGGAAGCGCTTCAGGTAGGCCAGCGAGGAGTAGCCGGTGCCGAAATCGTCGATCGCGATGCGGGCGCGGCGCTCGGCCATTTTGGACAGGATGGCTTCGGCATGCACCGGGTCGATCATCAGCGTGCCTTCTGTAATTTCTAACACCAATTGCTCACCAGTGAGGCCGGAGAACGCCAGCGCGTCGTCCAGCACGTCGAGGAATTTATCGTTGCGGAATTGCCGCGGGCTGATATTAACAGACATGTACAGCGGGCGCTTGGCCACCTCCTCGAACTGCTTGAGCTGCACGCAGGCGGCCTTCAGCGCCCAGGCGCCGAGCAGGTTGATCAGGCCGTTGGTCTCGGCGATCGGGATGAAGCGCGCCGGCGGCACCATGCCCAGCGTCGGGTGCTTCCAGCGCATCAGCGTCTCGAAGCCCTGGATTTCGCGCGTGTGGGAATCGACGATGGGCTGGTAGTGCAGCAGGAACTCGCCCTCGCGCACCGCCTGAAACATCGCCGCTTCGAGCGAGATGTCGTGTTCCGGCGGGCCGCTGTGGCTCTCGTTGTAGACCACGCAGCGGGCCTTGCCGGTCTCCTTGGCGCGCGACATGGCCGCGTCGGCCAGCGCCACCAGTTTGACCTCGTCCTCGGCGTGCTGCGGATAGACGGCCACGCCGACCGAGGCGCCGACGTAGATGGTGTGGTCGTCGATTTCAAACGGTGCCTGCAAGGTGGCGATCAGCCGTCCGGTGACCAGCTTGATCTGCGCCTCGGTAGAGGTGCCGGGCAGCACGGCGACGAATTCATCGCCGCCGACGCGGGCCAGGGTGTCGCTGTCGCGCAAGGTCTTGCGCAGGCGCGCGGCGGCCATGTGCAGCACGGCGTCGCCGATCGGGTGGCCGAGGCCGTCGTTGACTTTCTTGAAGCCGTCCAGTCCCACCGTGGCCACCGAAAAACCCTGGCCGGAGCGGCGCGCCTGGGCGATCACCATGCGGATGCGGTCCGACAGCAGCAGGCGGTTGGGCAGCTCGGTGAGGGCGTCGTGGGTGGCCATGTGGCGCAGCCGCTCCTCGGTGGCGCGCTGGGCCGTCATGTCGCGGCCGACCAGCAGCAGCTCCATCGCGTTGCCGTCGACACGCAAGCTGGACACGCGCAGCTCGTGCCACACCTCGTGTTCCGGCGTCTTGATGCGCATCTCGACCCGTCCCGGCTCCAGCAGGGCGTTGCCGAGCGCGCTCTTGAAGGCCGGCAGGTCGAGCGAGGCCACATGCAGCGCCATCTGCTGGCCGCGCAGCTCGCGTCCGCAAGCGATCAGGGCGCTGGCCCGCTGGCTGGCAAACAGTATCTCGCCCAAGGGGTTGAGCCTGAAGACTACATCGCCTGCCTCTTCCATGAACTGCTGCAATTCATGGTGCGCGTCGCGCGAGGTCATGGATGAGGGACTGGAAAGCATCGGGATGATCTAATCTTTCATTTTTTACACACTGCGGTTGCGATGCCTTGGCGGGCCGGATCGGCGCCCGGGCAGGCGCCTGATAAGTCTTGCAAAACCAGAACGAAATGTATCATTGTTAGCAGGGGATTTACATGAAAATAGACAACATCTTTTGTTTTCTATTGTATGGCGTCAAAAAAATCGGTTTTGCCAGTGGGATGGGCAGAAAAGCGGCAGGTTTTCATAGGAGCTTGTAGGATAGCTCTTACGCGTAATTTATGGAAATTCCCTGTGCCTGGTGGGCCCGCCGTGCCGTCTTCGCGCTCTACTTATCATAGTAAAAAATTATCAGGAGGGCAATCGCTTGCTTCGCCTCCGCGCATGCGCTAGTCTGGCCCTGACCGCGCCGCGCGCAGACGGCGGGCAGCCAACCGGAGACCGTCATGAACCCATACGACACGCACGAGGTGAGCAACCAGGTTGCGCCATTCGCCGACATCAATCTGTTCGACTGCGACCCGGCGTTGCGCGAGGCGCTGCTGCGCGAGGGCGGTGCCGCCGAAGTCGACGCGCTGCACGCGCTGGGCCGGCAACTGGGCCGCGCCGAGACGCTGGAGCTGGCGCGGCTGGCCAACCGCAACGGGCCGCTGCTGGTCAATTTCGACGGCAACGGCCGGCGCATCGATGAGGTCGAATTCCATCCGGCCTGGCACAGCCTGATGGCCTTGCTGATCGGGCACGGCGCGCACGCCTCGCCCTGGGATAGCGGTGCGCCCGGCGCGCAGGTGGCGCGGGCGGCCCGTTATATATTGTTCGGGCAGGTGGAGAACGGCTCGCAATGTCCGGTGACGATGACCTACGCGTCGGTGGCGGCGCTGCGTCTGTCGCCCAGGCTGGCCGCGCGCTGGCTGCCGAAGATACTCTCGCGCGTGTACGATCCGCGCTCGCTGCCGATCGAGCAAAAGCATGGCGCGCTGCTGGGCATGGGCATGACGGAAAAGCAGGGTGGTTCCGACGTGCGCAGCAACACCACCATGGCCACCGCGCTGGCGCCGGCCGAGGCGGCGCGCCTGTTCGGCGACGACGGCGAGGACGTCCACCGCATCGTCGGCCATAAATGGTTTTTCTCGGCGCCGCAAAGCGACGCGCACCTGATCCTGGCGCAGACGGCGGAGGGCGGCAGCGCCGGTCCGAGCTGCTTCCTGCTGCCGCGCTACCTGCCCGATGGCAGCCGCAACCAGATCCGCGTCCAGCGTCTGAAGGACAAGCTGGGCAACCGCTCCAACGCCTCGTCGGAAGTGGAGTTCACCGGCGCCTACGGCTGGCTGTTGGGCCAGCTCGGACGCGGCATCCCGACCATACTGGAAATGGGCAGCCACACCCGCCTCGATTGCGTACTGGGCAGCGCCGGCACGATGCGCGCCGCGCTGACGCATGCGCTGCATCACGCGCGCCACCGCGCCGCGTTCGGCCGGCCGCTGGCGCAGCAGCCGCTGATGCAGAACGTGTTGGCCGACCTGGCGCTGGAATCGGAAGCGGCCAGCGCCTTCGCGCTGCGGCTGGCGCGCTGCTTCGACGAGCACGCCGATCCGGCCCAGGCGCTGCTGGCGCGCATCCTGACGCCGGCCGGCAAGTACTGGATCTGCAAGCGCGGCCCGGCTTTCGGCGCCGAGGCGATGGAGGTGCTCGGCGGCAGCGGCTATGTCGAGGACGGTCCGCTGGCGCGGCTGTACCGCGAATTCCCGGTCAACTCGATCTGGGAGGGCTCGGGCAACGTCATGTGCCTCGACCTGTTGCGCGCCCTCGGCAAGACGCCGGCCGCGCGCGAGGCGCTGGCGGCCGAGCTGGCGCTGGCGGGCGAGGGCAGCGCCTGTTATGTCTGCTACACGCAAGCCTTGCTGCTGGACCTGGCCGAAGCGCCGACCGACCCGCACGTCGCCGAATACGGCGCGCGCCGGCTGGCCGAGCGCATCGTGCTGGCGGTGCAGGCCGGCCTGTTGCTGCGGCACGCGCCGGGATACGTCAGCACGGCGTTCGTCGCCTCGCGGCTGACGCGCGACGTCGGCGGCGCTTTCGGCCGCCTGCCCGATGGCGTCGATTGCGCGGCCATCCTGGCGCGGGCGCTGGTCGAGCCGACCTGAGCGGGTGGCTGGCGTTTTTTGCGGCCGGCTGATTTATTTCGCAAAACCGTTCCCTGGCGCGCCGATGGCTGGGATAATGCCGAATACACCATGATAGCGACTGGCGCGTCCCGGCTTCCGGCGATGGCGGCCGCAGTCCTCATGCAGTCTCATAAAAAGAGCCCAACCGACATGAAACAAGATCCGCGCTTTCCCAACCTCTTCATCACCGACCATCCGCTGATCCAGCACAAACTGAGCCACATGCGCGAGCGTGACACGTCCACCCGCACCTTCCGCGAGCTGCTCAAGGAAATCACCCAGTTGATGGGCTACGAAATCACCCGCGACCTGCCGCTGACGACGCGCCAGATCGAAACCCCGCTGATGACGATCGACGCGCCCGTCATCGCCGGCAAGAAGCTGGCCATCGTGCCGATTTTGCGCGCCGGCATCGGCATGAGCGACGGCCTGCTGAACCTGGTGCCATCGGCGCGCGTTGGCCACATCGGCGTGTTCCGCGATCCGGAGACCCACCAGCCGGTCGAATACCTGGTGCGCCTGCCGGATCTGGTCGAGCGGACCTTCATCCTGTGCGACCCGATGGTCGCCACCGGCAACTCGGCGGTCCACGCGGTCGACGTGCTGAAGAAGCGCGGCGTGACCGATGAGCAAATCATCTTCCTGGCGCTGGTCGCCGCGCCGGAAGGCATCACCGTGTTCCAGAACGCGCACCCGAACGTGAAGATCTATTGCGCCTCGCTGGACTCGCACCTGAACGAGCACGCTTATATCGTGCCGGGCCTGGGCGACGCCGGCGACCGCATCTTCGGCACCAAATAAATCATGGCGACCTTGGTCGATAAGGATTTTTACGCGCGCCTGCAAGCGCTGGGCGACAAGTTCGCCGCGCGCCTGCCCGAGACCACGGCCGGCATCGCGCGCGCGTTGGCCGCCTGCGCGGCCGACGGCGCCACGCCGGAGCACCTGCACGAGCTGCATGAGTTGTTGCACGGCATCGCCGGTTCGGCCGGCACCTTCGGCTTCGCCGTGCTGGGGCGGGAGGCGCGGCGGCTGGAGCAGCAAACCCGCCTGGTGCAGGCCGGCGAGGCCGAATGGGCGCCGTTGCCGGAGCAGATCGCGCAATTCTTGCGCTGGGCCGCGCACGACCCCAAGTCCGATCAATACGACGTGGCGGCAGGGTCCTGAGCCGCGCACGATTGACTTTACTCAAAGCGCGGAGAATTTTCTTGTCTATAATGTCAGACATGCCGCGCGAAACAGGGGGCGCTTTGAAGGATTTTTCCTTTAGTTATCAAGCCCTTGCATTTATTTTCGCGAAAGCGTGCTTTTTGACGTTTATTAGGTATAATGCGGGATCGTTTAGATTCAAGAGTAGTGCAGTTCAGCTGTCATTTCTTTCTTGCCTCAAACGATATCACGGGCGCAAGCCCAACTTAACTGAAATAGGAATTGTAATGGCAACTGGTATCGTAAAATGGTTCAATGATTCGAAGGGCTTCGGCTTTATCACCCCTGACGAAGGCGGCGAAGATCTGTTCGCTCACTTCTCGGCGATTCAGTCGGCAGGCTTCAAGTCGCTGCAAGAGAACCAACGTGTTTCTTTTGAAGTGACCGCTGGTCCTAAGGGCAAGCAAGCTTCGAACATTCAGCCAATCTAATACGCTGAATCAAACGAAATAAGAAATCCTCGGTATCCGAGGATTTTTTTTCGCCTGCTGTTTTGTGGCGGCTTAATTTACCGCCATGCTTTGCGCCAATAATCGGGCTGGGCGTAGCTGTGCCGCAAAAAGTCGACGAAGACGCGTATGCGCAGCGGCAAATGGCGGCGCTGGGCGAACACCGCATAAATATCATTGCCGGGCGCCGAATAGCCATTCAGCACGGCGGTCAATTTCCCCGCCTCAATTTCCGCCCCCACTTCCCACATCGACCGCCATGCCAGCCCCTTGCCGGCCAGCGCCCAGTCGTGCAAGACTTCGCCGTCGTTGCAGCCCATGTTGCCGGCCACTTTCAAGGTGACGTTCTTGCCGTTGTCGTGGAAGGTCCAGCCGCGCTGGCTGCCCGCGCTGCTGATGGCCAGGCAATTGTGCTTGGCCAGGTCGGCCAGCGTCGCCGGTACGCCGTGGCGTTTCAGATAGGCCGGCGAGCCGACCACCACGCGCTCGTTGTCGGCCAGCTTGACGCTGACCAGGTTCGAATCGGGCAGGCTGGCGATGCGGATGGCGACGTCGACACCTTCGCCGATCAGGTCGACCACGCGGTCGTTCAGGTTCAGCGTGACGGTCACGTCGCGGTGCTCGGCCAGGAAGGAGGGCAGCAGCGGCGCCACGTGCTGGCGGCCGAAGCCGGCCGGCGCCGAGATCAGCAAATGCCCGCTGGCGCGCGCGCTGCGTTCGGCCACGGCCGACTCGGCTTCCTCCAGCTCGCCGAGTATGCGCTGGCAATCCTCCAGGAAGGCCGAGCCTTCGTCCGTCAGCGCCAGCTTGCGCGTGGTGCGTTGCAGCAGCTTGACGCCCAGGCGCGCCTCCAGCGCGTCGAGGCGCCGTCCTATCATCGCCGGCGCGATGCCTTCGGCGCGCGCGGCGGCGGAAAGGCTGCCGCGCGCCACGACTTCAACAAAAGTGGAAATCTGTCTGAATTGGCCCATGTTTTGACTTGTGATAAAAACGCATAGATGTAGTGATTTTTAATTTGGTTTGCATAACTAAATAGTGAATATACTGGAAAACAGATCGCGGCGTTACCGAGCGTGAGCACTAAAATTCTTGCGCCGCAACATGGTTTCCTGCAATAAGCTCTTCACTTCTACCATCGGAGATACACCCATGACGCAGTCCACCACGCAGTCCATCATCGCCTTGCCAGAAGGTATGGAAATCACCGGCGAGATCAAGCCCGGCTACGAGCAGGTCCTGACGCCGGCGGCCTTGGCGCTGGTGGCCAGGCTGACGCGCGCATTCGAGCCGCGCCGCCAGCAGTTGCTGGCCGCACGCAGCGAGCGCGCCCGGCGCCTCGACGCCGGCGAGCGTCCCGATTTCCTGGCCGAGACCGCGCACATCCGCGCCGGCGACTGGAAAATCGCGCCGATTCCGCCGGCGCTGGAATGCCGCCGCGTGGAAATCACCGGCCCGGTCGAGCGCAAGATGGTGATCAACGCCTTCAACTCGGGCGCCGACAGCTATATGACCGACTTCGAGGATTCGAACACGCCGAACTGGGACAACCAGATCACCGGCCAGATCAATATGATAGACGCGGTGCGCCGCACCATCTCGCTGGAGCAGAACGGCAAGTCCTACAAGCTCAACGACAAGATCGCGACGCTGGTCGTGCGTCCGCGCGGCTGGCACCTGGATGAAAAGCACGTGCTGGTTGACGGCCAGCGCATTTCCGGCGGCATCTTCGATTTCGCGCTGTTCATGTTCCACAACGCCAAGGAGCAGTTGGCGCGCGGCGCCGGTCCGTATTTCTACCTGCCGAAAATGGAATCCCACCTCGAAGCGCGGCTGTGGAACGACATCTTCGTGATGACGCAGGACGAGCTGGGCCTGCCGCAGGGCACCATCAAGGCGACCGTGCTGATCGAAACGATACTGGCTGCGTTCGAGATGGACGAAATCCTCTACGAGTTGCGCGAACACAGTTCGGGCCTGAACGCCGGCCGCTGGGATTACATTTTTTCGTGCATCAAGAAGTTCAAGCTGGACAAGGATTTCTGCCTGGCCGACCGCGCCAAGGTGACGATGACGGCGCCGTTCATGCGCGCCTACGCCTTGCTGCTGCTGAAAACGTGCCACAAGCGCGGCGCGCCGGCCATCGGCGGCATGGCGGCCTTGATCCCGATCAAGAACGATCCCGAAAAAAATGAGGTCGCGATGGGCGGCGTGCGCAACGACAAGGCGCGCGACGCCACCGACGGCTACGACGGCGGCTGGGTCGCGCATCCGGGCCTGGTCGATCTGGCCATGACCGAATTCAAGAAAGTGCTGGGCGACCGGCCGAACCAGATCGACAAGCAGCGTCCGGATATCGAAGTGACCGCCGCCGACTTGATGCAGTTCGCGCCGGAAGCGCCGATCACCGAAGCCGGTTTGCGCTACAACATCAATGTCGGCATACATTACCTGGGCAGCTGGCTGGCCGGCAATGGCTGCGTGCCCATCCACAACCTGATGGAAGACGCGGCCACGGCCGAAATCAGCCGCTCGCAAGTGTGGCAGTGGATACGTTCCGACAAGGGGGTGCTCGACGACGGCCGCAAGGTGACGGCCGACATGGTGCGCGCGATGACGGCCGAGGAACTGGTGAAAGTCCAGCGCGACGCGCCGGGCGGCGATGGTCCGACCTATGTGCGCGCCGGCCAGATTTTCGAGGAAATGTCGACGTCGGAGACCTTCGCAGAATTCCTGACCTTGCCTTTGTACGAAGAGATCTGATCCGCATCAAGCTGCGATGACGGCGCGCACTTCCAATGCTGCGCGCCGTCCAAGGTCGGATACAAAACTTCAGAAATTATTCTTCCACAAGCGCAGCGCCGTGAACGTCGCCAGCGGCGTCTCGCCCGGCGCCAGCTTGTCGGCCGCCACCAGTTGCCGCGCGATGGCCGGGTCGCGATAGCGCAGGAAGGGATTGGTGGCCTTTTCCAGTCCTATCGTGCTCGGTATCGTCGGCAGATTGTGCTCGCGCTTGTCGGTCTCGGCCACGACCCTGTCCTTCAATGCCTGATTTTCCGGATCGACCGCGCGCGCAAAGCGCAGGTTCGACAGCGTATATTCATGCGCGCAATACACGAGTGTCGACTCCGGCAGCGCGGCCAGCTTGCCGAGCGAGCTGATCATCTGCGCCGGCGTGCCTTCGAACAGCCGGCCGCAACCGCCGCCGAACAAGGTGTCGCCGCAGAACAGCCATGGTTCTTCACCCTCGCGCACGTAGGCGATGTGGCCGTTGGTGTGGCCGGGCACGTCCAGCACGGCCAGCTTCAGCGCCAGACCCGGCACGTCGACCTGCTTGCCTTCGCCCAGCGGCCGCGTGACGACGGCGATGGTCTCGTTGTGCGGGCCGAAAACGGGCACCGGATAATGCTGCAATAATTCCGGGACGCCGCCGATGTGGTCAGCATGGTGGTGGGTGAGTAGAATGGCGGTCAGGCGCAGGCCGTGTTGCTTCAACGCGGCCAGCACCGGCTTGGCGTCGCCCGGATCGACCACGGCGGCATGCGTGCCGTCATGGATCAGCCACAGATAGTTGTCGTTAAAGGCGGGAATCGTGAGGACACTCAGGGTGTGGATAGCGGAATTGGTCATTGGGTCACAAAAGGGTAGGCATGGATAGCGCGGCATCCGATCAATCAATTATAGCGCTGGATGGCTGGTTGCAGACGCCCGCCGGCGTGTATGTGCGTGCGTGGGAACAAGCTTGCCTCGATAATTTGACGGCCGACATCTTCGGCTATAACGCCTTGCAGATCGGCATGTCGCAACTCGACGCGCTGGCCGCCAACCGCATGCCCAGCAAGTGGCTGGCGGACACGCGCGTGCGCCCGCCGGCCGCCGAGGGCGCCACCGCGCGGCAGGTCGCCGTCACGCTCGATTATGCCGAGCTGCCGTTCGCCTCGCAAAGCCTGGATCTGGTGGTGCTGCCGCATGTGCTGGAATTCGCCGCCGAGCCGCACCAGGTGTTGCGCGAAGTCGAGCGCGTACTGATTCCGGAAGGCCAGCTCATCATCTGCGGCTTCAACCCGACCAGCTTGTGGGGCGCGCGCCAGGCGCTGGGGCGGGTGACGGGCTCGCCGTTCCTGCCGCGCGAGGGCGAATTCATCTCTATGCCACGGCTGAAAGACTGGTTAAAATTATTGAATATGGGCGCCAGCCAGAGCTACCTGGGCTGCTACGCGCCGGCCTGCCGCACAGAAAAATGGCTGCACCGCAGCGCCTTCATGGATAATGCGGGCGCGCGCTGGTGGCCCTATCTGGGCGCCGTCTATATCGTGCAGGCGGTCAAGCGCGTCAAAGGCATGCATTTAATCGGTCCGGCATGGACCAAAAAAACGGCAACGGCTACGGCCGGCGTGCCGGTCACCAATAAAAGGCGGGAACAGCAGGATGGATAAAGTCGAGATTTTTACCGATGGCGCGTGCAAGGGCAATCCCGGCGTGGGCGGCTGGGGCGCGCTGATGGTGTCCGACGGCGCCGAAAAAGAAATCTTCGGCGGCGCGCTGAACACGACCAACAACCGCATGGAATTGCAGGCGGCCGTCGAAGCGCTCAACGCGCTCAAGCGTCCGTGCAGCGTCGTGCTGCACACCGACAGCCAGTACGTGCAAAAAGGCATCAGCGAATGGATACACGGCTGGAAGGCGCGCGGCTGGAAGACGGCGGCCAAGGAGCCGGTCAAGAACGTCGACCTGTGGCAGGCGCTGGACGCGGCCCAGGCCGTCCACCAGGTCGATTGGCGCTGGGTGCGCGGCCACAACGGCCACCCCGGCAACGAGCGTGCCGACGTGCTGGCCAATCGCGGCGTCGACTCCGTCAAGGGCAGCCGCTGAGCGCCGTTTGCTATACTGCGCCGCTGCCACACCGAACCACTGAGACTGTCCCATGCGCCAAATCGTCCTAGATACTGAAACCACCGGCCTCAATCCTAAGTTGGGCAACCGCGTCATCGAAATCGGTTGCGTCGAACTGCACAACCGCATGCTGACGGGGAATAACTTCCATGTCTACATCAATCCCGAGCGCGATTCGGAAGAGGGCGCGCTCAATGTCCACGGCCTGACCACCGAGTTTCTCAGCGATAAGCCGAAGTTCCACGAGATCGTCGAAGACTTGCGCAGCTACATCGCCGGCGCCGAAGTCATTATTCATAACGCGCCCTTCGATCTGGGTTTTTTGAACCATGAGTTCGCGCGCCTGAAGCTGCCGAGCTTCAGCGACCATGTCGGCGGCGTCATCGACACGCTGGTGCAGGCCAAGGAGCTGCACCCGGGCAAGCGCAATTCGCTGGATGCCCTGTGCGACCGCTACGGCGTGTCCAATTCGCATCGCAAGCTGCACGGCGCGTTGCTCGACGCGGAACTGCTGGCCGACGTCTACCTGTCGATGACGCGCGGGCAGAACAGCCTGGGCATGGATGTCGAGGAGGAAGTCGCGGTGATCGACATGAGCCTGGAGCCGATCCCGCTGGCCGAGGTCATCTTCCTGCCGGCCTCGGACGAGGAAATAGCCGCGCACGAGGCGACCTTGGCGGGCCTCGACAAGGCCGTCAAAGGCCAGTGCGTCTGGACTGCGACGCTGGCGACGCAATAAAGTTGGCCGGGATCGCAATATTTCGCCAAGATGGCCTTCCATATTTGCCCGGTTAGTGCGATAATTCGCCCCGCTTCGGGAGGTTAGCTCAGGGGTAGAGCACTGCATTCACACTGCAGGGGTCGCAAGTTCGAAACTTGCACTTCCCACCAAGAATACGTTTCAAATCAAAGGCTTGCGAGATTTACTCGCAGGCCTTTTTTGTTTTGTACGGGGAAAGTACGGAAAATCGTTTCCTACCCTGCTTTCGGGGGCGAGGAAATTGTTCGTGTGATAAGGTCACTTGCAAAATTCCGAGCTACGCCTTCGCTGCATGGACGTGTGTGCGGATATTTGATGACCTCACACTGCGATAGGTCGCACTCATGTACGCCTGTGCCGTCGGACATTATTTAGCCGCGACCGCTGGTCGGCACGGTCGATATCAAGACCGCGCCGCAGCTGGTCTTGTGTCCGTCGAACGCCACCGGGACGCCGTCGATCAGCACCTTGGCGTCTCCCTCGGCGATCTCGCATTCGCCGTGGCCGGGGATCGGACAAGTGCAGCGATCGCCCTTGCGGGCGACGGCCACGGCCATGACTTTGCTTTTCGGCGCCGCCGAGCTGACTTTGCCGCCGTGGCTGGTGGGGTCGTTCAAACGTATCACGCCGCGCATGGGGAATCTCCCGTCGAAGTTATGGAACGGTGGGCGCTATTTGGAATAACCCTGCATGCGCCACTCGGCGTCGTGGCGGATGCCCCACCACATCAGATAGGCGTTGTCCTCGCCGCGCGCGCGGAACCAGGGTTTGTCCGGGTCGATCGGGCGGACCGTGGCAGGCGGCACCACCAGCACGGCCGTGGGACGGGCCAGGTCGGTGGTGCCGGCCACCAGCACGTTCTTGCCGAAATGGTTGGCGTAGGCGATGGCCAGCGCGACGTTGGTCAGCGCCGTGCCGGCGCCCATCTCGCCGAGCAGGGCCGGGGTGTTGAAGGTTTGCTTCATGAAGTCGAGCTCGACCACTTCCATCGTCAGGATCTGCCCCAGGTTGCCGAGGCGATCCGGTGAGTCCGGGTCGGTGATGTTGGCGTCGTGGATCACGTAGCCGATGTCGAGGTTGTCCTTGCGGCCGTTGTGCGTGGCGCCGTCCAGAGTCGCCTTCCACGCCTGGTTGGCGCGCGACGGCAACCCTTTTTGAAGCTGGAAGTCGGCGACGGCGGCGCTGGCCGGATAGCCGATCCAGGCCAAGGCGTCGCGTTCGGTCTTGTAGCCGGGGCCGGCCAGCACGAGCAACACCATGTTTTCGTTGATTTGCCGGTCCTTGGGCCGGCTGGGCGCATCCCAGTTCATGGCCCAGACCGTTTCGGTGGGATGCGTCTGCAAATAATCCAGCGCGGCCGCTAGCGAGGTGAAGCCGGCGTTCGGGCCGCCCATCGTCACATGTACGTCGGGTGGGATGTCGCGGGTCCAGGCGGTGGGCGAGTGAATATTACCGATGGCAAAAAGATGGACAATGCGATCGCGTGTATAGCTGGTCGCTTCTACGGGATCGAGCTTGCCCTCCGGCAGCGCATATTCCAAGTGGATACCGGCCAGCTCGCGCCAAGTCGTCTTATCCTTCAGCGAATGAGCGTTATAGAAGTAGCTGGAGCTGGAGAAGTAGATGTCGTGGAACAGCACCGTCAGCGCATCGACATACTTATGGTGATAACCCTTGAAAGTCTCCTCCCCGTCATTTCCGGCCGCGATCGATGCCACCATCTGCAGCGTGGAAAACTTTTTTGGTTCGGTCCTGACCATGTCGTCGTCCTTATTGGGCTTGACCAGCCCCATCGTCCACAACAGCTGCCATTCGGTCGGATAGTCGCGCCGCTGCAAGGGGTTCAGCCACTGCACGCCGACGACCTGGGCCATGAAGGGCTGAGGGGGGGCTGCCGGCACGACTGCGGGCGCGGGCGCGACCGCCTGCGTGGGCGCTGGCGCACAGGCGCTCAGCAACGATAAGGCGGCAACGGCGGCGAGCGCGGGCAAGAGCAGGAAACGTTTCATGAATTCTCCATCGGTGAGTACGCGTGAGGGATCGGCGAAGGCTTGCCGCGCGAGCGGGATCATGGCGCCGAGGACGAGCAGGAAAACAAGGACGGCCCAGCACAGGCGCCGGGTGCGGGTCGAGATCAGCGTAGTCATTAATTGTCTCCAGGGCCATACGTGCGGGGTTGCAGGGGCGGATGCTCGCGCACATCGACGATCTTGTCCGGCATGCGCCCCGCGCTGTTCGCGGCGCGCGTCCATTCGAGGGGCGGAACGTCGGTAAAATAGCCGGTCTCAAAATATTCCTTGAAAACCTTGTTCGGATCGCCGTCGTCCAGCCCATCCAGGAAGCGCCAGTCGGCGGCGACCCTGAACGTGTGCATGTCCTTGTCCCGGATATGGCTCAGGCCGATGGCGACGTCGTAGGCCAGCACGTTCTGCGCGTGCAGGTCGTTGGTCATGATGGTCGAGTGGTCGGTGGCGTGCGCGTCGACGTTGGCGGCCAGATAGGTTTTGATCTGCTTGTCGTGCCACGCCTGGTAGTCGGCGCTGGCCTGGTCGGGGTGGTCCTCGCCATCAACATGCCCCTTCTTGTCGGCCAATCCTTCGCGCCGAGCGCGCATGCGCAGCCGCGCGTGGTCTTCGTAGCGCATGGACGCCTCGCTGTCGGCGTCGCCCTGGGCGGCATCGGTGGCCTCGCGCGGCGCCTCGCCTTCCTCCCCCTTTGGGATGGGCCGGTCGCCCGCATAGGACGAGCCGGCGTCTTGGACGCGGTTCACGTCGCGTGACTGTCCGGGGGCTTCGCTACCCTGATGGAACTGGTCGCTTCGCTTGCCGAAGCGCAGCAACTGCGGCTTGAACGCCGGCAGCGTGGGCGCATTAATCGGAATCT
>Ga0209901_1000462_pt1 | contig 15887 bp, 16 predicted proteins | sample OrgsoiDNA_201058_FD_185806 | JGI IMG/M metagenome (GOLD analysis project Ga0209901, IMG submission 185806) | Permafrost soil microbial communities from the Arctic, to analyse light accelerated degradation of dissolved organic matter (DOM) -... | ecosystem: Environmental > Terrestrial > Soil >...
CTCGCACAAAAGCGTCAGCGGGGCTTGGGAATCGGGATCGGTGACTAATCTGACGAGCCTGCGTCCGGCTCGATTGTCAGCGATGTAGACATGAACCGCGAATGGCCGAAAGTGGCCGATCACAGTCTGATGATTCGGCATGCGTCGACCCGGAGCAGCCAGCTGAATTGAGCTATGGCTGTCATTTATCCGACGCGAATTTCCGATTTCTTTTACGGTTTTCGAAGTGCAAGATAAGTCATCGTATCTTTGTAGCTAAGCATCTCAGTGCCATTGCACCGCAAGCCATAGATCCAGTAACTGATCATGGAACCATGTATCGGATAAAACTCGAACTCCGCGTGTCCACAGTCTGCAAGCAATGCCAACTTCTCCCGATCGAACGCGCCGGTATCGCGCACATAGATGTTGTGGCCACCGTGCTGTGGGAAGACCAGGAATGTGGCTAGCAAGTCTCGCCCGTCGTCTAAATGAACTTCGAGGTATGGTATGTGATTCGAAACTATCGCGATTTGCCCTGTTTCGTGAACTAACTCTCCTTCTCTCGGTGTCGCGTATCGGGCGTAGTCGCGATAGTCTTGCAGCTTTTGAACATAAAAGGCGCCGAAGCCTCCGCAGAGTCCTGCGATCACTATGGCGCTAACCACGAAGCTCGGACTCTTGCTCAACTTTGCTACGCAAGCATGCAGAGATGTCTTTTCAAACGGAAGCATGGCACCTTGGGTAAAACAGTCGATGACCTCGAATCTTGATTGTCAGCGATTTTAGCCACGGAGTCGAATGTCCGTCGCTGGCCGCACTGCGTTCCACATCCGAGCGCGACGGTCCGCACGCAGTCACCGTTGCAACCAATCGTCCCGACCAATGCCATAGACGTGATCGCACTCGTCATATGCCTCTTCGAGTGAGGCATACCAATGATCCGAGGTCGGAAATGACGCTTCTACGGATTCGTACCGCATCAGTAGAAAGCTTCCATCGTTAAGCTGTTCGATCTCGACCTTCCCGGTCGTGCCTTGGCTTGTGCCTCGGCCATCAAGGGATGTCCGGGTCGGTGCCCAAATCCGCATAGGTAGCTGGCGTCCGTTGACCGTAGTGTTTGGGGGGCCGTCATTCATGGCTGTTAGCTTACGTTCAACTGGAATTGTCAACGAATTACGGGCGAGTGTTGAATGTCCCAAACTGGCCGGCTGGCGTCCTTCGCGTCGACGCCGACTGAACCCCGGCGAGCGACCGGACTGAACCCCGTGCCATACTTGTGGATCCTCTCAACCATATGTCAACGACCGTGATGACCGCCCTTTCCGCGTCCATCGGCTTTAACTTCAACCCGCTCGACCGCCGCTCCGACAAGCGGGACGACCTCGCCTTCGTCGAGCATCTACGCAGCGACCCCGCCGCGCGCTTTCTCGTCTTGGACGGCGACGTCCCCTTGCTCAAGCGAGGCAGCGAGTATGACCCGTGGTTCGTCGCCAGCGAGACCGCTGCCTTCGGCCAGCCGCTTCATAGCGTCTTCCTCGGGGAAGACACCGACGGCAGCGGACGCTTCGCGCTCGGCTTCACGCTCAACCTTGCGCCAGAAGACCCATCGCCCGCCAGCGGCTATGACCGCATCGACCTTCGCTCGCTCGCGCTGCAAGACCTCGTCGCTGCGGGAGCGCTCGGAATACTGGCAGAGGCGAAGTCGATGCTCGACTGGCACCGCCGCCACTCCTTCTGCGCAAACTGCGGCTCCGCAAGCCGCGTCACGACGGCCGGCTGGCAACGCGTCTGCGATGCTTGCGGCGCGCGCCATTTCCCGCGGGTGGATCCAGTCGTGATCATGCTGGTGATAGACGGCGAACGGTGTCTGCTCGGACGCCAGCGCCATTTCGCGCCTGGAATGTACTCGGCGCTTGCTGGTTTCGTTGAACCGGGCGAGACAGCGGAAGACGCCGTGCGTCGCGAAGTGATGGAGGAGGCTCGCGTGAAGTGTGCACAGGCTGTCTACTTCGCGTCGCAGCCGTGGCCGTTTCCTTCGTCGCTGATGATCGGCTGCTTTGCGCAGGCGAGCGATACCGACATCGTCGTCGATACGGACGAACTCGAAGACGCCCGCTGGTTCTCGCGCCAGGAGGTTGCGGCGATGCTCGCGGGAACGCATGCGGACGGGCTGTCGACGCCCAAGCCGTTCGCCATTGCCCATCACTTGCTGCAGGCGTACGTCGAGAAGGGTGGCTCGGTATTGCTCGGCTGAGCGTCGCGCGAAAGGAGTGCTTGCAATTGCACGGAATCGCCGGTGCGCGAGGCCGGCAGCGGGATCGCTCACTCCGGAGTAAGGCGTCGGTGGGAACCGATTCTCGCCGCCCCCTCAGCTTATCCCGTCGGCCCGATTCGAATGACGCGCGACGACCCGCTACGGCCATACGAGGTAACACAAAGCAGTCTGTCATTGGGGAGTTGGTCACCAGAGACACCACTCAAAACGCGTCATCTCATATCGACTTCGCAGGCATAGCTCTAACGCTTGTAAATAGCGCACCGATGGCACTCAGCCAAAGGATGATGCCCGCCCCGAGCGGTCCAACGGCACTTGCTGGACCTCCAACTGCGACAAACGGATACACGACCCCCAACAATATCAACGCCAGGCCGGTGATGTAGTGGACGCGGTACTGAAAGATCAGAGCGAGCGGAAGGAAATGAAGCCCCACGATCACGATAATGGCTGCAGCAAGCCAGACACGATGGTCCGAATTCGCCAGCGTGTTCACTGTGATAACGATGGCTACCCACTGTATGACATTGATTGCGACAAGTTTGCGGCGTGTCCTGATGTGCTTCGCGCTGCGGGAACCTTCATCTAAAACGGGACGCAGTCTCATCCAGAGAGCCAGAAAGAAGAGGAACCCTCCGCCTGCGAGTATCGCGGCAAGCTCGCGAAATGATGCGCCATAAGTCTCAAGGCACCACCAGATTAGCCATGCTGTGCCAAAGACCGAGAAGAACATAGCGCCGCTAGCGCGACTTGGCGACGCCGAAAGACCAGAGTCCATGATTTTCGCCATTCCCGATTCAAGGTGTTGGTCAATCCGCATATTTCAGAGTCCGTTTGAAAGCACGGGGATTATGTGTGCTGGGTCGACGTCTATGAATTGATGATGGATTGTCGACGATCCAACCGGCGATGTCGAACGACCGAAAATGGCCGAGGCCGTGTCAAAACTCAAAATCACCGGGTTTTAGAGGGTCGCTTTACCCCTCCCGAGGTGCCGCGAGGCCGATATAGAGCGTTCTGACAAGCCGAGTTTTGCACTGAGCCAAAGCGGCGTGCGTTTTGACACAACCTGGGCCGATGACCGCCTCCACGCTCAACGGGCAAGTGCGGGGTCGATCTCGTTGTGCGTCAGCCCGAATCTTGCCATGCGAGTGCGATGGTCCGGCGAGCCGAGATATAAACGCAGTTGCGCGTTTACCGCATTAAGCAAATCGCTATTTCTTCTGTTGAAGGAGAATGCTCCGAACGGCGTCGTTTGTTGCATGTCATTCGTTCCCGGCTTGTGCTCCACGGCCTCCAGGACTGAACGGCCGATACGATCCGCTAGTATGCGATTGCCCAAAGCAGTGCTCGCATATGCATCGATCTTTCCTGACCGAACCGCCTCGATAGCATCGGCCTGATGTTCGAAGATGGCTATCTGGTCGTCGCTCACGCCTGCCGCCCTCGCCGAGTCGTGTTGCACCTGCCCGGCAATTATCCCAAGGCGCGTATCGTGCCGGTTGACAAAGGACGAGTAGGTGTTGAGCGCTTTTGGATTTCCTGCCCGAACCAAAAAACCGTCCTTGATCGCCCAAACTGGCACGCTGAAAGCGACCAGATTGACGCGCTCTGGTGTAACGAAGAGCGGGACATTCATATCCCAGTGGCCGGCTTCGACACCAGGCATCAGATCGCTGAACGTCGTCAAGCAATGCTCGATCTGAGTGGCGCCAATAGCCCGCAAAACCGCTTCCGCAAGATCAATGTCAGCGCCAACAGCGGTGCGATCCGTTTCCGTCCAGCCGAACGGCGGTTCTTCTATGTACGCGATTGTTACCTTCATAGCTGTCACTCATGAATTAGGAATGGCCATCAAGTACCTACAGCCCATTGCTGACGATTCCACTTGCATGCACGAACGTCGCTTTGTGACCGGCTGCTGTGTTAGGGCGTTAGGGCATTGTCAAGTTACCGAGAGCGAGGTGCCACGACGGCAGGTGTGACGGCTATCAGAAAGCGGTCGACGGATTTTGGGCGAGTTCGGCGAATTCGCGCCACGCAACGAACCGTGCTGCTAGTTGTTTGCGGTAGAGTGAAGCGCGCAGCAGATGCCGCTTGAGTGCGAAATGTTGCCGGATCGGTCCCAAGCACGAGAGAAATTTCTGTGTGCGTTTAGGATCGCGAAAGCCGCGCATGCGTCGCTCGCGTTCGCGCGTCGGTTGGTGGCTGTTCTCTGCGCGGTTGTTCAGTCGAGCTGCGGCTTTGACGAATACGTGCTTCACGTTCGCGAGCTCCGGGATCTCGGCTTTTGCCGCCGGATAGCTGCGCAACTGATCGGTAACGATCTTGCGTGGCACCGGGTTCGCGCGCAGCACACGCTTGAAGAAGCGTTTGGCGGCGGTCTTGTCTCGCCGCTTTTGCACCAGGATGTCGAGTTGGGCGCCATGCTCGTCCACCGCACGCCACAACAGGTACGGCTCTCCACGTAGCGTGACGAACATCTCGTCGAGGTGCCACGTGCTACCTGGTTTGCGGCGCGCTGCTTTCACCCGGTGGGCAAAGCCCTTGCCAAATTTATCGCACCAGCATCGGATCGTCTCATATGTCACGGTTACACCGCGCTCGAAGAGCAGTTCCTCGATGTCGCGCAGGCTCAACTGGAAACGGAAATACCATCGAACAGCGCAGCTGATGACACCAGCCGGAAAACGGTGACCGTGATAAAGCGATTTCGATTTTTTCATCGCGCCATCTTACGTGACCGACCCAACAACCTGACAATGCCCATTGCACGTATCGCTCGCTCTTAATGCCGCCCTCATTGCGCGAGCATCGGGGCGGCCCAGTCCTTCCAGTCGAAGACTGACGGAGGCACCTCCATCGACTGCTCAACTCGAGTCACCTGACGAAAATCCAATTGCATAAGCAGGTCTGTGACCGGTACCCGGCGAGCGGGCCGCCTCTCACGACCATAACGCTGGCCGGCGGTGGGCAACCCGCCAGGCGCGCAGCATGACGTTTGGTCCGACATACGCCGTATTATGAATGAGCGGCGGGCGATACTCGAGACCACACGGGCGGGGATGTGGGCTGCACGACTCTTTGATAACAAAGGAGATCGTTCGGCAGGCTTGCCCGTGTGTGTCGAACCACGTGCCGGACACCAACTTCCCTCTGAAAAACCTTGATAGACCATCTCAGGGCGTGAAGGAGGGAGTCGTCCATCACATCAGCCCCCCCTTTTCCGATGGCCTCCCGGTTCGGCGCCCGTTGCTTACCCCTGCATGTCACGTACTGGCTATCTCCGCCGGTTTCGGCTCACGCGCACACGCCGCTGCACGTCCGGTCACCTGCCTGCGATATCGATTCAATTCTTGAACCGTTGCAAACGAACCGTCGAACAAGAGCGACAGGTTATGCAAGATCCGCTCGACGACCTTCGCTTCGCATTGACCGTCGAAACGAATCTGCTCGTCGAGCCAGTGGTCTAGCCAGCCTGGTTCAGGAACGCGCGACTGGACCGTGTCGTTTGGAAAGAGTGCCCGGTTCACATGAAGGTTGGTCGGATGCAAAGGTTTTTCCGTGCGCCGTGTCGATGCCATCAGGACCCCGATCTTCGCGAACGCCGCGCGCGCGATATCGCCGGTTTGGGCCATCGCCTTCTTCATGTATCGCAGATACGCACCACCGTGGCGGGCTTCATCGCGCGAGATGGTTTCGTAGATATGCTTGATGACAGGCTCGGTATGCCACTCAGCAGCTCGCCTGTACCAGTGGTTTAGGCGAATCTCGCCGCAGAAATGCAGCATCAGGGTTTCCAGCGGCGGCGCCGGATCGAATTCGAAACGCACGGCGTGCAACTCTTCTTCGCTTGGCACCATCTCGGGTTTAAAGCGGCGCAGGTACTCCATCAACACGAGGGAATGTTTTTGCTCCTCGAAAAACCAGACGCTCATGAACGCGGAAAAGTCGCTGTCGTGATGGTTGTCGCGCAGGAACATTTCGGTCGCCGGCAGCGCGGCCCATTCCGTGATCGAATTCATCTTGATGGTCCAGGCCTGCTCGTCGGTCAGCAGCGACGCGTCGAACGTGCTCCACGGAATGTCTTTCTCCATGTCCCATCTAACGGATTCCAGCGACTTGTACAGCTCCGGATACAGCATGGTGTTAGTCATTGCTCGACCCCTTGAAGTCCCGAACATTCACCCACGCGAAGCAGCGTCGCGGCTTCGCTTCGATGGCGGCTCAACCCCTCGCTAACCGGCCGCCTGGACGACTTCACCGCCGCATCCTGCGCCACGATGAACACGCCCGCCACGACCATCGCGATCCCGCCCAGGTGCTGCATATGAAACGTCTCGCCCGCGAACAGCACGGACAACACGGTCCCGCTGACCGGCGTCAGCGCAGTGAACGCCGATACAACCGTGGTTTCGATCCGGTTCAGGCTGTCGTACATCAGCACTACCGCTACGCCGTTGATCGCGACCCCGGTGTATATCATCAACGCCCAGCTATGCAACGAAACGGCCCCTAGCGGCATGTGCCTGAGCTCTTGCGCTGCCGGCACGGCAACCAGTGCCGCGCCGATCACCGAAAGCAGCAGCGACAACACAGCGGGCGAAACCGGCGTTGAAAGCAGCCTGGCGAACATCAGGAACACAACTTCGCATCCAACGGCGCCGAACAGAAGCACGGCTCCGAGTACGGCATGACCGGCTTCATGGGCTGCCCCGGCACGTGACGACAACACGTTGATCCCGGCCACGCCACATACCGAGATCGCAATCCCTGCAAAGCGCGGCATACTCATGCGTTCGCGCAGGAACACCAGTGCGACGATGCTCATGCCGACAGGCACCATGCTCAGCACGACACCCGCTTCTATTGCACCGGTGTATTCAACGCCGTACATGGCGCACACGCTGAACGCCAGCATGCCGAGCGTCGCCTGCACGACCAGCACGAGCACATCGCGCTTGCTTAGGCGCGGCAAGCGAATGCCGCGTGATCGGACATAAATGCCAAGGATCACTGCCGCACTCGCGAGACGCACGAAGGTCGCGACGAAGACGGGAACCTCACGCACGATCAGCTTGCTGGCCACCAGGAACGAGCCGAATAAAACGGTGGCCAGCAACACCTTCAGATAGTCGGTACGCATAGCGCCTCCGGGTGGAAAACAGGCTCATGGACATCGGGCAACAACGCCTGGGCGACGATGGCCGCAACATGTACTTCGACTGTATCGATCGGTAACACGGTCAAGTCACCCGGACGGATCACCAACGGAATCTCCGTGCAAGCCAGCACCAGTGTCTGTGCGCCCCGGCTCATCAGCGCCTGTCCAATCTCAAGAAACCTGCGCCGCGTCTCGGGACTCGCGGCACGTACACTCAACTCGGTCTCGATAGCGTGCTGGATAAAGCGCCGCTCGTCGGGAAGCGGAATGATTGCATCGATTCCGCGATGTTCGAATTCGCGGTGATAGAACGATTCCTCCATCGAGTAGGCGGATCCCAGCAAGCCCACACGTTGATAACCGAGCAATGCGGCGTGGTCGGCCGTGCATCGGCAGATATTGACTATGGGCACATCGAGACGAGCCTGGACCTCGCTCGCATACTTGTGGACCGTATTGCAGCAAATGGCGACAAGCTTGGCCCCCGCGCCAGTCAGCCGCGACGCCGCGTTGGCCAGTTCGTCGACAATCGATGTCTTGTCTCCGGTCGTCAACCAGTCGGCAATACGCTGGAAATCCAGGCTTTCGATCACGACGTGCGGTGAATGCGCTTCACCGAGATGCTGATTGCCGAGCCGGTTGATGCGCTCGTAATAAGTGATGGTCGACGGATAACTTAAGCCGCCGATCAACCCGATTTTTTTCATCCTCTTGTTCGAACGCATTGCTTCTCCTGATTGCTCAACGTGTTCAGCGTGTTCAATGCACGGCGGTGGCGATCTGGGACCGCAGCCCCAGATCCTGCATCGCGGTCTCGATACTCTGGTAATAGTCGACCGCGATGTTGTGACGAATCAGGCAACCCGTACAGAGTTCGCGAATCATCTCCGGATGTCTTGTCACCAGCGGCAACAGCACACGCTGCAGGATCTGCTTGCCATGTCTCGCATCGACCTCGATATGCAGTTCGTGATAGCGGATCACGCTCTCCGGCATATCGAAGCGTCGAAGGCCGCGCACCAGGCGTGCGAAGCGGTACGGCGCGGTATGTTCGAGCAGCGCGAGTGCACCGAGCAAACGCGGCAGATAACGACGGCGCAGCGCATACATGAGCAGCAGGTTGCCGTTCCTGAGTGCGGCGTCCGGCACCATGGCCGACAGATCGATACCGCCGAGGAAACCGCGCAGATGCGCCACCGACTCCGCGAACAATGTTGTGTGAAGGTCCGCGAGATTGCCGCAGCCCATCTCGTCCCAGTAGTTCTCTGCCAGTGCGAGTTTCATGTCGTCGGTCATGCCGAGTTGCGCCAGTGCGATGACATCGTCGAAACGGCCGTCTACCTGCTCTTCCAGGCTGACGTAGAACGCCAGTTCGCGAAGGCTTGCGCGCTCCGACAGGATCTCGAAGAACGGCGCAACCGCGTGGCGATGTTCGCGATGCAGCTTCGAATACCACACAGTGAAACTGGCCGCGTCAGTCGGCAGGTGGTCCAGGTCGATGCGGCTTTCCTCGAACGTATTCCAGCTTTGCTCAAGCGCCGCGATAGCACCGTATTCCTCGAGTTGCGGCGTCTTCCCGTAGTCTCCCGGCGCCCCCAGCTCGCGCAGATAAAACGCATTCAACTGACGCTGGACAGACGGGGTGTCACTGCCGCCAGCCGGCCGAAGCAAGGGCCATTGCGGGGCGCGCATAAAATTGTGGGAACTGGTGCCCGAGGCAAGCGCAATCGTGGACATGCGTGGAATCTCCATTCATGATGCGGATAAGCGGTTCGATAAAAAACAGGACGTTTCGGTATCCTTCGCAATCAGACCAGGTCAGCTTGACAAGATGCAGCGTTCAGGCGGACTGCGTGGGAGAGAGGACTTCCGGCGCCTCTGCGGGGCCGGCATGTTGATCAAGCTGGCGCGGTGTGAGCTGCCCACGCAATAAGGCGCCGTAAAACTCGCGATAAGTGCGGTGGTAATAATGAATTTGCGGCGCAATGACGTGGTGCAGGTCCTGCAGCCGGTCGATCGATAAACCCGGCATCATATGATGCTCGACGTGATAATTATTGCCGTTGGTTAGCCACGTCATGAAAGAATTACTGGTAATTGTCCGGGTATTCAGAAATGGATCGGTACTTGTCATATCACAGCGATAATGTTCCGGCATTTCTATCAGTGCATGAACCGGGGCTGCCACAATAAACAACGGAATGACCCAAACAAACAGAATTAAACTGCTTCTAAAAATTACCGATGCTGCGCCAAGTGCGAGAATAGCGAGCAGCATTAAGACGTGATCACGACAAATTGCTTTCGACACACTTTCATTTACGCCTGATATCCGTCTCAGCAAAAGTGCGAGGAAAAGATTTTTAATAAAATTTACGTAATGCATCGGCATCATCAAACGCAACAGCCAGCTCCATAAGGTACGAAAAGCATTGGCACCGTATTGATCGCCGTAGTCGAAAAACTCCTTGTTCTCCTTGGTGCCGAGCAAGCGATGATGCCGCAGATGGCTGTCCTGATAGGCTGCGAACGAGACCAGCATGGGCAGACCGACTACTATCCCAAAGATTTCGTTTAGTGCCTTGCTTCTGAAACCCTGGTTGTGCAGCGCCTGGTGCTGCAACTCCACGCCGTGAGCGAAGATCACGCCCAGCAGCAGGACGCCGATTATTTTTATTAGGGGAAGAGCAGACAGAGCGAATAAAATTCCACAACCGAGTGTTATAAAATAAATTGCCAGTTTGAGAGAAAAAACTACATCGTTTGGACGGCTTTTTAAGTCCTGTGCTGATTTGGGGCGTTCATGGAGGTGAGCGGTAGCGGACAAGTGATTCTCCCGGAGCCTGGTTCATCGAACACGTTCGAGAGAGCTGCCAGCCTGCCGGTGACTCGGAGACAACCGGGCTAGCAGTAATCGTTCGTGTGCCGGGGTGCATTGTTAATAATCTGCAATAGCCCGACAAACGAATTTTCCGAACTCGATGCATGAGGCTCAAGAATGGGAATCCGCAAGAGACTAAAGAATCTTCCGTCACTCGATTTTCTGCGAGGTTTCGAAGCCGCTGCGCGTCATCTGAGTTTCACAAAGGCGGGGCAGGAACTCAACATCACACAGTCGGCCGTGAGCCGGCAGGTCAAGACACTCGAAGAGCAACTGGGGCTCGAACTCTTTCACCGCCAGATCCGTGCGCTGACGCTGACCGAAAACGGGCGCGCGCTGTATGCGGCCTTCTCCTCCACCATGGCGGAACTCGAGTCTGCCGTCAGCAAGCTGCACGCCAACGCAGAGCAGCGATCCATCTCCGTCTCGACCACGGTGTCGTTCGCGGCCTTGTGGCTGATTCCGCGGCTTGGTGGATTTCGCACCTTGCATCCCGGCATCGATGTCCGTGTGTCGGCGACCAGCGAAGTGCAGGACATCAAACGCAAGCGCCTGAACCTGGCTGTGCGATATGCACGGCTGAACATGCGGCATCCAGATGCCCATCTTTTGTTCGAGGAACAGGTGGTCGCCGTCTGCAGCCCGGGCTTGCTCGCGCCCGGCGCACCGCCGCTACTTACTGCGGGCGATCTCGAACATCAAGTGCTGCTCCATATGGACGATGCCTGCGGAAGCTGGCCATGGTACCGCTGGGACAACCTGCTGGAGGAGCTTGAGGAGCCGGGGCTTAAGCCAGCGGGAGCGTTATATTTCAGCCAATATGACCAGTTGATCCAGGCTGCGGTGGATGGTCATGGCATCGCGCTTGGGCGTCGCCCGCTGATCGACCGGCTGATCGAGCAGCGCCGGCTCGCTGTGTTGTTCGATTCGCGCTCCATTGAATCGGGTGCCTACTATCTCGTCACCGACCATCTGCCGGAGGCCGGCTCCGAAGCGGACGCACTGATCAAGTGGCTGATCGAAGAGGCTCGCACCGATTCCAGCGCGATCGAGCAAAAGACGCAAAAGGCTCGAGCGGCGCCAGACGCTGAAGCACAAGACACAGAAGATCTTCGCCTCGTCTGAGGCAAACACCGCCTGCTTTTTTTCCCGGCCGAAAACGCATGATGCGTTGGCCGGGGTTGCGCGCCCACTTTTTATGGTGCGCATTTTCTGCTTGCCTGCGCGCCCGAACCCACTCCCCGCTTCGCTTCTTCCTTTACGGACGGGCTCTTCAGCCCTGTTGTCCGGTCGCATTCCCTGAACGCATGCATTGCTTGAGGAGATTGCGTTTGTCGTGATCGATCGTTTTGCCAAGAATCCGTTCTGTCAGATCGACGCACACCTTGCAAGACGAACCGGTCGCGTCGGACAGTCTAACCCGCAGCATTTGCATGGAGGGGCATCCTCGTGACGCACTGTGTTTCAACCACCCGCCGTCTGCTCGAGTCGCTCGACAGCAATGCGATCTCGCACCACGGCATGACCTTCGTCGACGACGCGGGCAACGACGAACGCATCAGCTATCGCGAGCTTGCCGAACAGGCGCTGTTGCATGCCGGGGCACTGCGCGAACTCGGCATTCGCGAAAACGACCTCGTGATGCTCGCGCTGCCGGCTTCGGTCGCGCATGTCAGCATGCTGATGGGCTGCGTCGTGCTGGGCGCACTGCCCTGCACCGTTCCGCTACCCGGCAAGCGCATGGTGACCACCGCCACGCACGTGGTCGATGTGGCATGCGACATGTACCGTCCCAAACTGCTGATTGCAACGGACGCATGTGCACCTTCGCTGGTGTCGATGTCGCAACGCACCGGGGTGCGCGTGATCGACGAAACCGCGCTGGCGGCTGTCCTTGCCGTGGGCACGGCACCGATCATCAGCGCCAAGGCGGACAATGACGCGCATCACGTCCAGCTCACGTCCGGCTCGATCTCGTATCCGAAGGCAGCCGTGCTGAGTCATCGCAATGTGATTGCGAATTCCCTCGGCATAGGGGGCTCGGTGGGCTTCGATACCGAACGCGGCGACCGCACTGCGTCGTGGCTGCCGCTGTATCACGACATGGGTTTGCTCACGCTGCTCTCGAACCTGCACTATCGCTCGCCGCTGCTGATGATGCAGCCGAGCAGCTTCATCCGCAATCCACTCGGCTGGCTCAAGCGTGTCGCCACGGCGCGCGCGACCACGACTTCGGTTCCCACATTTGCATTGCGCTACTGCGTGCGACGCTTCAACGAAATCGCGATGGCTGGTATCGACTTGTCAGCATGCCGAAACATCTTTATTGGCGGAGAGCGAGTCGATGAGTCCACGCTGCACGCCTTCGCCGATACCTTCGCACCGTACGGTCTGGAACGCTCGGCGCTGCAGCCCTGCTACGGAATGGCCGAATCCACGCTCGCTGTCACAATGCACCGCGCGTGGCATGAAGGCCGCGTGGACGGATATCCGTACGTGATCGCCGACCGTATCGATACGCGAGACCTGATCGAGCAACGTCGCGCAGTGCAAGCGCAAACACAGGATGGCGAAGCCGTGCTCGCGGTCGGCACGCCGATCCCCGGCATGGACTACGCGATCGTTGGTGACCACGGCGACGCGCTGGACGACCGCCATGTGGGCGAAGTGTCGGTGCGCGGAACGTCAGTGATGCTGGGTTACCTGAACGCCGGCGACGGCTCCCTCACCACGCCCTTCAATCCCGATGGTTGGTTCGCCACCGGCGATATCGGCTATGCCGCGAACGGCCAGTTGTTCATCCTCGGGCGCAAGAAAGAAATCATCATCATCCGTGGCTGCAACTACTTTCCGCACGAGATCGAGGAAGCGCTCGGCACGCATCGCGTAATGCAGAAAGGTAATTGCATCGCGTTTGGCCTGCATGATGAAGCGGCCGGAACGGAGCGGCTGATTGTCGCCGTCGAAACCCGTCCCGCCGATGCCACGGCGAAAACGCGCGCCGAGTTGCAGACGCTGCTCCAGCAGCACATCGGTTTTTCGGCGCAGGAAATTGTGTTCGTCGAAGCGGGCGGTCTGCCGCGCACGACCAGCGGCAAGCTGCAACGCCTCAAGTGCAAGGCACAGTATGAAGCGGGCACGCTGGCGGTGGTCGAGACCACGGTGCAACCTGTCGCGCCAGAGATCATCACGTTGCCCGCCGAGGTCCTGCTTGTGCAGCCATCGCAAGCCGGTGTTCGCGCTGCCGAAGGGGCCCTCGCATGAGCCCGTCAGTCTCACGTCCGCCAATGCTCGAACTGCGTCAGGTCACGCGTGTGTATGAACGTACGGCCGAGCGGCTGGTCGCCGTCAAGCACGCGGACCTCATCATTGACCAGGGCGATATCGTCGCGCTAGTAGGTCCATCCGGCAGCGGCAAGAGCACGCTGCTCAACCTGGCCGGTTTTCTCGACACTCCAAGCTCCGGGTCACGCTGGCTCGAAGGCAAGGAGATCGGCACCGGTCCGCTTGCACTTGAAGCCATCCGGCGCGACCGCGTCGGATTCGTGTTCCAGAATTTCAACCTGATGTCCGTGCTGTCCGCGCTCGAAAACGTCGAACTCGGCATCTTCAACTTGCACGACAAAAAACGCCGCCGAGAGAAAGCCCGCGCGATGCTCGACGCCGTAGGCCTCGCCGCACGCGAGCGTCACCGGCCGGGTCAGTTGTCAGGTGGCGAGCAACAGCGTGTTGCACTGGCACGCGCCCTTGTCAAGGAACCCGCAGTCGTGATCGCCGATGAACCTACGGCCAACCTCGACACGGCCAACGCCCTTGCCGTCGCTGAACTGATCCTGTCGATCAACCGCACGCAACGCACTGCGTTCCTGATCGCCTCGCACGACGAGCGTCTGTGTGCACACCTGCCACGCCGTATAGAAATGCTCGATGGCGTCCTTCAACCCGAACCGGGAGTGAACCGTGAACTGGTCCATATTCGCGTGGCGTAACTTGTGGCGCAGCACGCAGCGCACCTTGCTCACCATGTCCACCATCGGCGTGACGGCGTTTGCCGCGAGCATGGCGCTGGGTTATGTGCTCGCTACCTTTGACGCTGTGCGCGAAGGCTCGATCCAGAGCGGCGTCGGTCATCTGCAAATCCTGCATAGCGGTTATCTCGACAAGATCGGCGACCGGCCTCTGCAGTACGGCTTGACCGCTCAGGAACAAACCGCGGCCGAACAAGCGGTAGAAGGCTTGCGCAACGTTGCCACGACCGCGAGGCAAATCGATTTCGACGGCCTGATTTCCAACGGCGACCTGAGCTATGGGTTCGTAGGCGAAGGCGTGGAACCGGGCCGCGAGCCGCCGGGGTACTTCGACTATCACGCGGTGCTGTCCGGTCGATACGTCAAGGCAGGCGCCGCAGGAACAGAAGTCGTGGTCGGCGCGGAACTCGCCCGCAAGCTCGGCATCCACGTGGGATCGGTCGTCTCGCTGATGGTGTCCACCACACACGGTGGCATCAACGCAACCGACGCGCAGGTGGTCGGCATCATCAGCACCGGCACGAAGGATCTGGACGACCGTATTGTCAACATTCCCTTCACGGCGGCGCAAAGCCTGCTGCGTACCGACAAGGCATCGCGCCTCACGGTGTTCCTCGATCGCACCGTCGATACCGCTGCCGCCGCGCAGATCCTGCGTCACGAACTCCCCGGGCAAGACGTACGCACATGGGATCAGATCGTCACGCTGTATCACCAGATTGTCTCGCTGTACCGCAACCAGTTCTCCGTGTTCGGCGCAATCCTCTCGCTCACCATCCTGCTCTCCATGAGCAACTGGATCCTGATGAGCGTGATGGAGCGCCGTCAGGAGATCTCGACGCTGCGTGCGCTCGGTGTACCGGCGAGCGTGGTGCGTTTTGTGTTCGTCAACGAGACCGCATTGCTCGGTCTGCTCGGCGGCGTGGCGGGCATTGTGTGCGCCGTGCTGCTGATGACTGCGCTCAACCACGCGCAGTTCCACTTGCCACCGCCGCCCGGACGCGTCAAGCCCGTGCTGCTGGAGTTCGCGGTGTCCCCGGCCGCGGTGCTGGGGGTGGCAAGCGCCTTCGTCATCCTCGGCATCGTGGCCGCCTTGACCGCCACCGCCGGTCTGCTCAAACGCGACATTCTCAAGGGCTTCGCATCATGAAACATCTCTCTCGACGCATCGGCGGCATGGCTGGCGTGATCGCTGCTTTCATCGGCCTGGCGCTTGGTCAGATGAATCCCGCACACGCCGCGGACAACCTCGACGCAAACCACATGCTGGCCCGTGCCGACGCGTATCGCAGCACGTCCGAAGACGCGCAGACCACTATCGACATCACCAACCTGGTCGATGGGCAGGCCGACGACGACACGCGCTATGTGGTCTACACCCGCGCCGACGGCGACACGCTCGCACTGACCCGCAGTGGCGAGAACCAGGGCCAAAAGTATCTGGCGACCACGCGCGGCCACTGGTTCTACGTGCCGAACACGCATAGCGCAGTGCGCATCAATGGCATGCAGCGCTTGCAAGGCGAAGTGGTGATCAGCGACATTACGCGTACCCAC
>Ga0209901_1000465_pt1 | contig 15659 bp, 17 predicted proteins | sample OrgsoiDNA_201058_FD_185806 | JGI IMG/M metagenome (GOLD analysis project Ga0209901, IMG submission 185806) | Permafrost soil microbial communities from the Arctic, to analyse light accelerated degradation of dissolved organic matter (DOM) -... | ecosystem: Environmental > Terrestrial > Soil >...
TGGCTACGGCGCTTTCAATACCGGGAATGTCGAGTTGATAGAAGCCCGCTATGCCGCCGGCCGCCATGCAGCAAACAAAGGCCGAGGGGACGACCCAGATCGCGCGACCGCCTATCTGCGCGCTCCACGCTCCGACCGCTATCATGGCCAATAGGTGATCTGGTCCGGTTAGCGGATGCAGCCAACCTTGCGCGGAACCGGCGTGGGCTTGCGCCGATACGCAGCTGAACGCGAGGGGAGACAGCACGAACGCTTGGCACAGGAAGTGGACGCATCGCGACATCGGTCGCTTCATGAGTCTGCCATTTCCACAAAATACGCTGCTCATCGCTGCTGCAACGCTATAGTCAGCGAGGCCCAGATACTCTCCCAATCGGCTACCGCCTCCATCGAAGACTCCATGTGTACGGCATTAAACAGCCAGATGCCGCTCGATGGTAAAACGAAACTGGCTACACCAAGACTGTCGGTTCGCGCACCAAGTTCGACCGGTATGTCAGCCTTAAGCTGGGCCTTAACTAGCGCCTTGGGCAAGGGCTGGCCATTCAACATCAAGCGCAGGGAAAATCGCGCCATCGGCTTGAATTGCAAAGGATCATTTAGCGGTATCAGTTCCAAGGGCAGATTGAGCACGCGGTCATAGCCGTCGCTTTGACCATCGACCAGGATGATGGCCTTCGCGCTACGGGAAAATAGCTCGCGGCCGGGCTGCCCTTGCATACCGTTTTTGTGTCGAAATGCAAGAACATCGTCCAAGCCTTCCTCCGACAAGTATGGCTCGAATTCCGTACCGGGCAGTGTCAGCCGAGCCGGGTTGGTGCGCAGTGCGACGACGGCGGCCCCAGGCTGACGCATTTGCACATGGCCCACCGCCATCGCGCCATCGCGCCCCGAGATCGTCTGTGTACCGTCGCTGTCACGCATCACAAAACTGCTGAACAGGCCGGGCAGTCTGGCGCTTTGCAGGCCCGGCCAATTTGGACCTATCCGCAGTTCGAAGACGACCATCGCGCCGCTGTGCGTGACTGGGTCATGCGGCACGATCCAGAATTCGTGCGCCTGAGTCGGCATGCAGCACAATGCCAGTGGCAAGCATAGCCATAGAAAGCGGTAAATCGGCATGTGCGGGCCGCGCTATTTCAATTGTGCCGGCAAGACATAGGGGAAATTCGCACTATACAGTTTGGGATTGGCGATGGCCTGGTCGATCAACGCGCCGCACCAAAGCGATAGCATCGCGCTCATAGCGTCGTCGTCGATCGCACGGCCATTGCGCACTCGGGTAGAGAACTCGGCCTTGGTGCCGGTCTTGTAATGGATCACATCCGGGATCAGCATGTCCGCCACCTTGTCACCGTAGGCAAACGGATCGGGCTGGGTTTTGCCCAGCCCGGCCGCGCGCGCCACCCGGGCTGCAATATAGTGTTTGGTTTCGGCCTGACTGTCAGGCCGGCTATGGTCGTGCTGTGACTTCAGCGTCTCGCTCTCGAACAGGAAGGCATGCGACAGCAAGGGGTTAGCCGAATACTGAACCTGCTCCCACTGTTCGCCGACTTTGACGGCGGTGGTCATGAAGACCTTGATGTCGCCCCCCAGCATACTGTTCGGTACCTCCAGCACGATGATGGCGGACAGTCGTCCCGAAAAAATATTCGCGCCCTTGGCGGCCGTCCACGCCTGAGCATCATAGACGCCACTATCGAGCTTGCTGCGGAATAATCCGATGCCAGGCGAGTTGCCGTAGAACGGATCATGCGCAACGCCGGCCCAGATCCTGATGCCGTTCGCACTCTCGGTCGACTGGCCTGTTGTTCCTGCGCCGACCTTCTGGCCGACGGCGCCGACGGCGGCATTTGGTGCATCGGATTCAAATACAGTGAAATGATCGCCTTCAAAAGCGAGGCTGAAGGTGTGCCCGGCGCTGAACTTATCATCATTGGCGACGTGAATATTGTAGAGGGCGTTTTCAGCAAAGACTCCGCCAGCGCCAGTCTTGGGCGCTGAGTTGACCGACATGACCAGCACCGTGTACCCGGGCCGGGCCGACTCGAAGACATAGTTGTCCAGCTGATTGAGCGCGCTGGCCTTGCGTACCACGCTAGTTTCGAAATGATGGCTGGCGCTGGCCGACGGTGCCAACACGCACAACGCCGCCCATATCGCCACCGCGTAGCGTCGTGCCCACATCCGAGTTGCCACTGCCTGCGTCGTTGTTTGATCCATAGTTGTCTCCATGAGTGTGACTTTTAAAAGTAGCCGTCATAGTCGAGTCGTCGACGAAGATGCAAACGGGTGCGATAGACCAGGACGTGAAAATTGCTGACGCTCAGATCGAGCAAGGCGCAGATATCGCTGATCTGGACATTGCTCAGTTCGTACATCAAATAGGCGTTGGCTTGACGGTCCGGCAACTCATCCAGGCAGCGTTTGAACTTATGGACAAATTGTCCGCCCGATAGTGACGCTTCGGGGCCGCGCCAGAGATTGCACTGCCATTGATCCAGCGTGGACCTGAGGTCGTCATCAATCGGAAAATCGTCTCCGCCATGATCGAGAGCACTCAGGCTGATTTCGTTGTGCTGATAGCTTGAGCGCAGTGCGTCGTTGATCTTGTGCCGCAGGATGCCAAACACCCAGCTCTTCCACGCAGCCCGACCCGCGTACATGGCATCGTTTCTCAACGCGCCGATCAATGCTTCCTGCACCGCATCCTCTGCCAAATTGGTATCTGGCAAGCGGGAGCTGGCAAATCTCAGCATATGCCAACGAAGCTTTTTGAGTGATTCCTGATCGGCATGTAACGGTCGGGCAAGGGCGACCTCGGTTTGTTTCGTCATGCGCATCCCGCTTTTGGAAATATCAGTTCAATCTACGTTGTTTAAGTTGCTATCGAAAGCATGGCTACGCAAAAACATATTTTCAGCGACTAATTCAGGACGATGGGTGAGGCTGACCTCATCGGGCGTACAGCGAACATCCGACCACAAGGACCGAATCGATGTCGGGCCGAGTCTGGCAGTACCAACAAATAATGGTTTTCTTCGCGCAGCTTGGTGCGAACTCAATGGCGCGTTGCCCGTTGTCGCTAGAGGGGAACGGTCCTAATAACAGAGCGATCTTCCTATCGCTATGTCAGATTAGTGCCCGGTGATGCAGCGACACGAAATACCGTGCAGTTCATCCTGAAAAAGAGACGTATCGTCCGCGTTTTCCCGTGTTGCCTTCCAACATATTGGCTAGTCTCGTAACGTCTGCGCTGTTAGCCCAATAGTCAATCTATGCAACAGCACACCTCCTTCGACTTGGAAATGTAACCGCATGCCCTGCAAGCCCATACTACGAATTTCCCCTTCCGACTTAGACAAGCTCATGAGTACCCTGGACGTTAGTTTTATCAAACTGGCGGAGTGCTTGGTGAGCCCCGGTTGGCGGCTGCTGTTGGCGGCCAGCGATGCGCCAGGCATGCATTATGTTGTGGCGGGCAGTGGGCAACTCTTCATCAGCGATCAAGCGCCCATAGCGCTGGTGCCGCATACCTTGATAATCATTCCGCCTCAGCACAGTTTCCGGATCGAAGTGCCGGGCGTCCACTGTGCCGGCGCCGGTCTGACGACGGTTGATGGACGCGGGCGTAGCTTCGCACCGGATGAACTGAGAAAATTTATAGCTGGTGAAGGAGCGCCCCAACTCATCATGATCTGCGGCTATTTCTGTGCCCGTTATGGTGCATCGATAGATTTGTTCGCAGCACTTTGCACGCCGATAGTCGAGCAGTTCGATGCCAGCGACCGCGTGGATCATAAGCTCAATGCCGCGCTGAGAGAGCTGGTGGCTCAGGAAATCGGTGCCGGCACGATGAGTAAGGCCTTGCTCAAGCAAGTACTGGTGGTCCTGCTGCGTCGCTCACTCAGCTCCGTAAATTTGTGGGTAGAGCGTTTCGCGGTCCTTAACGACCCGCATATTGCACGGGCGTTCGCCGATATGGTGGCGAGACCCAGTGCTGCGCATACGGTACAAAGCCTGGCACAGATCGCGTGTTTAAGCCGGTCAGCCTTTATGGCCCGATTCACCAACCTGATTGGACGCGCGCCCATGGTCGCGCTACGTGAACTGCGTATGCGCCATGCCGCGCTCTTACTTGCCAACGACAGCGCATCGATCGGTCAAATCGCGCTCATGGCAGGTTACGCGAGCAGTAGCAGTTTTCAGCGCGCATTCCGTAAAGTATACGGTGGCGACCCGCTGGACTATCGGGCCGAGGCACTACGGTCGTGCGCTGAATAGATCTGGCTGTCGCGTCTCAATTTGAGAAATACAGGGAACTAGATGCATACGACGAAACGCAGAACGGTAAGGCTTGCGGTACTCAGCGCCTTAAACGTGCTCAGCGCGCAATATGTCCTTGCCGATGACGATGTCATGCCGACTCAGACTGTCGCAGTCACAGGCCACTACGATAACGCTGTCGGCACTTCGGATGCGGCCAGCCAGGGCACGATCACCTCGGACCTGATTGCCAATCGGCCGGCCCTGCGCACCGGCGAAATGCTCGAATTCGTTCCCGGCATGATCGTCACGCAGCACAGTGGCGACGGCAAGGCCAACCAGTATTTTCTGCGTGGCTTCAACCTCGACCACGGCACCGACTTCGCCACCTATGTCGACGGCATCGCGATCAATCAGCGCAGCAATGCGCACGGCGAGGGCTATTCCGACCTCAATTTCCTGATCCCCGAACTGATCGACCGCATCGACTACAAAAAGGGCACGTATTTCGCCGACGAGGGCGACTTCGCCTCGGCTGGCGCGGCGCACTTTCATCTGGCCGATTCGCTGCCCCGGGGAATCGCCAGCATCACGGCGGGCAGCTACGGCTATCAGCGCGGCGTGCTGGCCGACGCGTACGCCGCCCTGAATGGCACGCTGCTGTATGGCCTGGAAGTGGGGCGCAACAACGGTCCCTGGGATTTGCCCGAGCACGTGCGCAAATACAGCGGCACGCTGCGCTACAGCGAAGGGGGCCAGGATGACGGCTACAGTATCACCGCCATGGCCTACCACAACACGTGGAATTCGACCGACCAGATCCCGCTGCGCGCGGTGCAGCAGGGCCTGATCGACCGCTACGGCAACATCAATCCGACCGACGGTGGCGATACGTCGCGCTACAGCCTGGCCTATGCGATGCACAAGCGCAGCCAGGATAGCCTCCTCGAGGTTGACGCCTACATTCTCCATTCGAGCCTGGACCTGTATAGCGACTTCACCTACTACCTCGACGATCCGCTCAACGGCGACCAGTTCAATCAAAGCGAGCGGCGCACCACGAGTGGCGTCAACGGCAGCCAGACTTGGCTCAAGCACTGGCTCGGCCTCGACATGCGCAACAAGGTGGGCGTGCAGACGCGCTACGATGCCCTGTCGCCGGTCGGTATCTACCACACGGTCGACCGGGTGCGCACCGGCACCATCCGCGAAGACCGCGTCAAGGAAGCCAGCGCCGGTTTCTACTATGAAAACACCACCTACTGGTCGCCGAGCGTGCGCAGCATCGCCGGCCTGCGTTACGACGCCTACCACTTCGTCGTCGACAGCAGCATCGAAGGCGATGCCGGCACCGTCAGCGCCCACAAGATGTCGCCCAAGCTGTCGCTGATCTTCGGGCCGTGGGACCAGACCGAATACTTCATCAACTACGGCAGCGGCTTCCACAGCAACGACGCGCGCGGCGCCACCCAGACCCGGCTGCCCGACGGCACGGCCACGGCGCCGGTGACGCCGCTGGTCGGCACGCGCGGCGAAGAGCTGGGAGTGCGCACCGAGATCATCCCCGGCCTGCAAAGCTCGCTGTCGGTGTGGAAGCTCGACATCGACTCCGAACTGGTGTTCGACGGCGACAGCGGCGAGACCGACCCGAGCCGTGCTAGCCGGCGCATCGGCATGGAATGGAGCAATCACTATATTGCCCGGCCGTGGCTGCTGTTCGACCTCGACCTGGCCAACACGCACGCGCGCTATAGGCAGAACGACCCGGTTGGCAACTACATCCCGGAGGCGCTGGAAAAGATGGCCTCGTTCGGCGTGACGGTCAAGGACATCGGCAACTGGTACGGCGGCTTCGAGATGCGCTATTTCGGCCCACGCGCGCTGATCGAGGATAATAGCGTGCGCTCGGCCTCGACCGTGCTGGCGTATGGCCGCGCTGGCTATAAGTTCAACCGCAACACGCGCTTGACGTTGGACGGCTTCAACCTGTTCGCGCGCCAGGCCAGCGACATCGATTATTATTATCAGTCGAGGCTGCCCGGCGAGCCGGCCGGCGGCGTCAACGATATCCAGTTCCATCCGGTCGAGCCACGTACGGTGCGCCTGACGCTGGCATATCACTTCTAGGCGGACGGCGCAGGCTGTGGAATATTTCTGCAACCAACACAGTTAAGGAGAATAACTCAGCCGCCGAGCGGGCCCTGCGTGGTGTCGCCATCGGTCGCCGCAACTACTTGTTCGCCGGCGCCGACAGCGGAGGCGAGCGCGCCGCCGCCGTCTACTCGCTGATTGGCACGGCCAAGCTCAACGGCATCGCCCCCGAAGCCTAGTTGCGCCATGTGCTGACCAAGATCGCCGAGCATCCGGTCAACCGGGTTGATGACATCCTGCCCTAGAACTGCGCCGCGCAGCTCACCTCGGCTTAAAAACGCGCCGCGCCGAAGCGGGGTGATGCCATCATCAATCAGTTCGACATCAGACTCAAGACGGCGCTGAATTTGCACTTACTCCATGTCTTTCATAGTGGTGTATGGCCGTGACTAAAAATGCGGCATTCGGCTCACCAAGCCTTGGCGGGATTGCTTTCAAGCAATTGAGCCGGAAAGTGATTTCAAGCGAACCGCCGCAGAACGAGTCCGCAGCGGTCAACTTTCGTCAAGCAATCTTGTTCAACTCATAAAGAAAAAAGTCGCCGATGGCGTGGCCAGCAGCCGCCCGGAATTCCGTCATATGCTGGCTCTCCATATGGGCCTGCCACAGTTCGCGCGTTTGCCACTCTTCGACGAACATCACCTCAGCCACATCCCGCGATGACCTGTGCAATTCATATCGCAGACAACCGGGGCTGCTTTTCGTGGCCGCTACGAGGCGTATTTGCTCGGCGATCATCAGTTCCTCCATGCCGGGCTTAGCACGGACACGGGCAACGATGGTCAGCGTATTTTCCATTTTGTTGCCCTTTTTTTAGTGCAGCTTTGCCGGAGGATATTGGTCGAGGTCTTCGATAGACGGGCCGCCTTTCAGCCAATTCACTACCCAGCCGCTTTCCAAGATATTGACCGTTTCCGATCCAGCGGGTAGCCACGCTTCATGCACCACGCCACCAGGCGCGCGGAAGAAGCCGCCGTTTTCGACGTTGTAACGTACGCCGTTCGAATCGAACGTGTGGGTCCCTCCGATCAGGATGACATGGCTTTCGGCCAGGTCATGGGTGTGCGGCTTGATGTGAACTGCGACCGGCGTGCGGAAAAAGATCATGGTCAGCTTCGACTTGGGATCGCTGCGGAGTAACGCATATTCCGGCGAGCGGTCGCCGGCCTCAGGTATGGTCTTGACCCATTTAAGCTGGCCCGGGTTAATCAGCAACGGCGCAGTGTCGATCGCGGCAGCTGGTTCGGCTACTTTTGGTGGTGCAGCCATGGTTTGTTGCATGGCGCCGGCGAACGCAGCCGCGAACAGGAGTGTCGCACTGGCCTTACGAAGCAGATTGGTTTTCATGATGTCGTCCTCAAGATTATGGGGGAGGCAACGCGACGCGCTGCCTTGGAATGAAGTATGGGACGCGGACGACTTGCGAAAAAGTGGCCTAGCGGAACAAGATTCTTGAAGTAAGTTCACTTATTCATATTCCTTGCAGTGAGTTCTAAGGGTGAATTGAATTCAAAAATTGAAATAGCCCCCTGATTCACCGGACACAGCCTATGCGCTATTCTTACGGATAGGAATAGGACTGTGCATATGACTAGGAACAAGCAAACAATCGAGGTTGTAACGATAAGCGAGGAGCGCCGTCGGCGTTGGTCAGCCGATGAGAAGGCTGCGCTGGTGCGCGAGACATACGAACCGGGCATGACCGTCTCGCTGGTCGCCCGCAAGCACGGTGTCGGCGCCAGCCAGCTGTTCAATTGGCGCAAGCTCGAACGCGAAGGCGCGCTCACAGCAGTCTCTGCTGGTGAATCGGTGGTGCCGGCAAGCGAGCTGGCTGCGGCCCGCGCCCAGATCGCCCAGCTGCAACGGATGCTGGGCAAGAAGACGATGGAAGCGGAGATCCTGAAGGAGGCAGTCGAGTTCGCTCGCGAAAAAAAGTGGATTGCGCGCTCGCCCTTGTTGGACAAGGACGGCCAGTGAAGGCGGTCTGTTCGGCGCTGGGCGTGGCGCGCTCGCATGTGTGCACCAGGGCGGCGCGCCCGGCCGACTGGGTTGATGGCCGCACAGTGCAGACGTTCCATCAGCCTGCCGACGCAATCTTGGTCGACGCGGTGCGCGCCGAAATCACGGCACTGCCGACTTACGGCTATCGCAGGGCTGGCGCCTTGGTGAATCGAACGCGTGCTTTGATGGGCCTGCAGTCGATCAACCACAAGCGGTTTTATCGGGTAATGAAGGAGCATCGCCTGTTGCTGCCGAAGGCGCCAAAACGCCGCGTCAGCAGCCGCGTTCACGACGGCATCGTGGCCGTGGCCGAGCCAAATCAGCGCTGGTGTTCGGATGGTTTCGAGATCGCTTGCGACAATGGAGAGGTCGTCACTGGCGTGTTCATGAAGGACTGCTGTGATCGTGAAATCATCGCGTGGCGTGCCTGGGCTGAGCGAGGCTTGCCTGGTGAGCCCGTACGCGACATGCTGGTGGAAGCGGTCGAGGCTCGGTTTGGCCAGGCCAGTATCGGCTCTGCGAAGCTGGAGTTCTTGAGCGACAATGGCGGCGCTTACCGGGCCCATGAAACGCATGCTCTGGTTCGCGCACTGGGCTTGGAGCCGATTCATACGCCAGTGTGCAGCCCGCAGTCGAACGGGATCGCTGAAAGCTTTGTGAATACGTTTAAACGGGATTACGTCAGCCTGATGGACCGCAGCAATGCCAAAGTCGTTCTCGCTCAACTGCCAGACGCTTTTTTGCATTTCAATGAGGTTCATCCGCATTCGTCGTTGAAGTTAAAATCGCCTCGCTTGTTCAGGAGGGAGCTGGCGCGCCGGGCTCAGGAAAGCGGCGCTAACTAAGCGATAGGCTGTGTCCGGTTATACGGGGGCAAGATCACTCGCGAGTCGCGTTGCACTGTCGCTGCTTAGTTGATATGCGATACCTTCGCGCACATGCGGCAAAACACTACCACAGCTATTACATGCCTAATTTTGAACTTTCCAGAGCGGTCCCGTGACATTATTTTTAGCATTTTGATCTATTTCTGTAGCGGGAAGATACTCGCTACACGCAAGCTAAGTATCTTGAACATGTTGCAACCAAAACACGATGTCGTACTTACTTACCCTCGCGGTGGCTAGATACAAAGCAACATAATTTAACAATACACAGCTTGTTATCATTCTTGATGGGGATCGCCCCATACCACTTACTGGCGAGGAAAACCATGCACGAGAAAGTTAATCAACAGCGTCGTTTCTTGATGGGCGGCGCCGTTGCACTGGCGGGTCTGACCACCCTGGAATTGACTTCGATGGGCGCAGTCAACGCCGCCGCCCTCGGGACTACAGCGGGCCGTGAGCTTGGCCCGCTACGCCAAGTTCGGACCGTCGAACTTGACATTGGCTATGCCGAACTGGGGCCGGCCAACGGCCAGCCGGTCATCCTATTGCACGGCTGGCCTTACGACATCCATAGTTTTGAAGAGGTAGCCCCCCTACTCGCGAGTGCTGGATACCGCGTCATTGTTCCCTACTTGCGCGGATATGGCAGTACTCGCTTCCTTTCAAAGGACACCTTCCGCAATGCCCAGCAAACCGCTGTGGCACTCGACATCATTGGGATGATGGATGCACTACATATCAAGAGCGCAGTGTTTGGGGGCTTCGACTGGGGCGCTCGTACCGCCTGCATCATTGCTGCACTGTTCCCTGAACGCTGCAAGGCGCTGGTCTCTGTTAGCGGCTACCTGATCGGCACTCCAGCGTCCAACAAGAAGCCGCTGCCACCGCAAGCTGAATTGGAATGGTGGTATCAATACTATTTCGCAACAGAGCGTGGTCGTGCCGGCTATGAAGCTTATCGCAGTGACTTCAATCGCCTGATCTGGAAAACTGCTTCACCGCAGTGGGCTTTCAATGAAACTACCTATACCCGCAGTTCGGCAGCTTTCGACAATCCGGACCACGTGGAGATCGTCGTTCACAATTACCGCTGGCGCCTAGGTCTGGCAGATGGTGAGCGCAAATACGATGCGCTTGAGGCAAAACTTGCTCAGGCCCCTGTGATCACCATACCGAGCATCACAATGGAGGGTGACGCAAACGGCGCGCCGCACGCTGCCCCCAGCGCGTATGCGAAGAAATTCTCAGGCAGGTACGAACACCGAGCACTGAAAGGTGGAATTGGCCATAATCTGCCACAGGAAGCACCTCGCGAATTCGCACAAGCTATCTTAGACGTGGCAGCGTTCTGACGACTCTTCTACGGCCGCCGAAAGAACCTCTCTACACGCCGGCCGTAGAAGCACTTACAAAATGACTATTTATTAGAATTGCACCAGATGATTGCCCTGCTTAAGTTCAACCAGGGCGGTCCGTTTTACGTTACAGCTTCTCGACACCGCCGCTTTCCAGAATCATAGGACTCAGTTTTCAACGAAAAAGTCGATGAACGCGCGAATGCGCAGCGGCAGGTGGCGCTGGTTACTCAGCTGCGGACAGCGGTTAAGAGTGCTAATTCAAACTGAACCTAGTCGTTTTGACCAAGCCTTGCAATCGAGCTGCCTCTTCTGATGTTGGGTCGTCAGCAAGCATTTGCGCAAGCCGCTCTTTGATGAAGGCTTTTGCTAACTCGTCGAAATGCGCAACCAAGTCCTTTTTCGATGCCAGCTCAACAGGCATTTCAAGCTGGCACTTGGGGCACGCGCATGCGAATCGAAAATTATCGACGAGGTTGAAATTACGCTGAACGTAATCGGACGCATCGAACTCAGTAAGCGTCCGCTCAGCGCCGTCTTGAATGCCGTGGCGATTTGATCGATGGTGGCGTCACACCGCTGGGAAGCGGCGTGATCTCAAAGGGCTGCTGGCAGGTTGCAGTTCCAAGGCAAGAAATCATCAACCCGGTTGACGGGATGATCGGCGATATGCGTTAGCACGTGACGCAACCAGGCTTCGGGGTCGACACCGTTCAGCTTGGCCGTGCCGATCAACGAGTAGATCGCGGCGGCCCGTTCGCCGCCGCTGTCGGCGCCGGCGAACAGATAGTTGCGGCGGCCGATGGCTACGCCACGCAGGGCACGTTCGGCCGCCGAGTTGTCTATCTCGATGGCACCGTCGTCGCAGTAGCGCAGCAGTGCCGGCCAGAGCTTGAGCGCGTACAGGATCGCCGCCGCCGTGTCGGACTTGCGCGATAGCGTTTCGAGCGTGGTGCGCAGCCAGCGTTCCAGGTCGTCGAGCAGCGGGCGCGAGCGAGCTTGCCGAACTTGTCGTCGTTCGTCGGGAGGCTTGCCCCGGATCTCGGCCTCGATCAGATAGAGCTCGGCGATGCGGCGCAGCGCCTCGGTCGTCAGAGGCGTCGCGCGCGCCGCGTGCAGGTCGTGGAATTTTCGCCGCGCGTGCGCCCAGCAAGCCGCTTCGCGGATCGTGCCGTCCTCGAACAAGGCGTTGAAGCCGGCGTACGCGTCCGCTTGCAGCACGCCCTCGAACTTGGCCAAGTGGGTTTGCGGATGGATGCCCTTGCGGTCGGGCGTGTAGGCAAACCAAACCGCCGGCGGCGTGGTGTCGCCGGCGGACCGGTCATCGCGCACGTAAGTCCACAGACGGGCCGTCTTGGTTTTGCCATTGCCGGGCGCCAGCACCGGGATCGGCGTGTCGTCGGCATGCAGCTTCGACGCCGTCAGCACATGGCGGCGAATGGCATCGACCAACGGACGCAGCAATGCGCTGGCGGCGCCGACCCAGCTCGCCAGCAGCGCACGATCGAGGTCGACGCCTTCGCGGGCGTAGATGACGGCCTGACGGTACAGCGGCAGGTGATCGGCGAACTTCGCCACCAGCACATGCGCCAGCAGGCCGGGGCCGGCAATGCCGCGCTCAATCGGCCGGCTTGGCGCCGGCGCCTGGACGATGGCGTCGCAGCAGCAGCACGCCAGTTTCGGACGAACATGGCGGATCACGCGGAAGCTGGCCGGCACGAACTCCAGTTGCTCGGCCACGTCCTCGCCCAGCGGCCGCAGGCCGCCACCACAGGCGGGGCAGGCATCGGCCGGCGGCGCATACACCTTCTCGTCTCGCGGCAAATGATCGGGCAACGGCCGGCGCACAGACTTCTTTCGCGGCGCCTGGTCGGCCGCCGGCATCTCGCGCGCCGCCTCGGCCTCGTCGGCCTGCAGGTCTTCCAGCTGCAACTCCAGCTGCTCGATCTGATGGTCCAGCTTTTCCGACTTGCGGCCGAACTGCATGCGCCGCAGCTTGGCGATCTGCAGCTTGAGGTGTTCGATCTCGACGGCGCGCGTGTTCAGTTGTTCAGCCAGCCCGGCCAACTGCGCATCGCGCTCTTGCAGCAGGCGCTCGCTGACCAGTAGCAATGCCTTCAGGGCATCGATATCGTTGGGCAGGTCGGCTGGGCTGAGCATGCGTCGAGTTTACGCCAGGCCCACAGCGTTTACAAGGCCGACGCCGGCTTCCAGGTGCGTTCTGGCCGCCGCCAGTCGATACCTTCCAACAGCATCGACAGCTGCGCCTGCGTCAGCGCCACTGAACCGGTGGCAGCTTGTGGCCAGACGAAGCGCCCCCGTTCCAGCCGCTTGGCCAACAAGCACAGGCCATCGCCAGTCCACCACAACAACTTGATGAGGTCGCCGCGCCGGCCTCGAAAGACAAACACATGACCGCTGAATGGGTCTTCCTCCAGCGCTGTCTGCACTTTTGCAGCCAAACCATTGAAACCTGAACGCATGTCGGTGGCGCCAGCTGCCAGCCACACCTTGGTGCCTGCGGGAAGGCCGATCATCGCAGCACCTGTTCGAGCATGAGCGCGAGTGTAGCGGGATCGGGTCGGCCTTCGATACGCAGGCACACCCTGCCGACTTCTAGCGTGATGGTGCCGGCTTGGTCCGGTGCAGGTGCCGCCGGTGGGGGCGCCACCACGACCGACAGGAATTCGCTAGCGGCCACTGGCGCACCAGCCCCCAGCTGCCCCGCCGCGTGCTGCCTGCGCCACGTGAACACCTGGTTCGCATTGACGCCATGGTCGCGCGCTACGCGCGCCACCGAGGCGCCGGGCTGCATCGCCAGCTCGACAACCATGCGCTTGAACTCTTGCGAGTGCTGGCGATATTTGCCGCGCGGTCCGCGCTTGGTGACTGGTTGAAAACTTGTGTCCATAATTTAGTTTGTGGGCACAACCGCTGTGCCAAAATTAGATCATGGATGCACGCCAGTGGTGAGTCTAGACGGCGCTGGCTTTACGCTTACCGAACTCAGCGGTGCCTGCGTAGTTCCATGTCACGGGCTCCCCTGTCGCGACTGGGCTGAGCGCAACCAATGACACCTCTTTTGTTGTCAATTTTCGGTCGGCGCCAACACCAAAGCCGCTTTCAAAGTCTGCATTAACAGGTAAATCGGTAGCCTCCACTATGACCTTTAAATGCGCCAACACAGCCGCTCGTGTTAAAGCGCCGTCCGGCAGGTCCTGCGACCACGCATATCCAGAACTCGTCGTGGCCAGCGCCTTGAATCCCATGCCTGCGAGTATCTTGGCACTGCCAATATCCCATGGATTTGGCAGTACGAAGCAGCCTGTCTGATGCAGCTTCTTAAACGCAATTCGTCGGTCCGTAATGTTCATGTTTAGTGTCCCCTGCCCTAGCCAAAGAATGCATCAGAGAGCAAATCGATGGGGTGGTGCGTTCGTAGTAATCCTGCGTGTCGGGTCAGCCGACCGCACAATTACGTTTCTAGAAAAGCTCGTTTTTAGGTGACGGCTTCGATTGGCAATCAGACGGTGCTGGGGCACTCGGACATTCCGTCCCAGTGCAATCCGTTTGCTTGGACTTATCGCTACTTGCACAGTCCGCAGGAGCAGACTGTGCGCTTGCCTGCTCGTTAACTTTCTCAGTGTCAGCAGGAGTATTCTGCGGCGCTTCAGCTGCGGGCTTACTCTCGGGCGCTATTTCTGCTGGAGCCGGAGCAGCCTCTGGTGCCACTACCACGGCTGAAGCAACCTCCGGGACTGGAGCTGCTTCAGTGACAGTTTTTTTATTACCGGCAAAGAAAATAAATGCCACGACGATCACCACCAACACTCCTAATCCGCCTCCCGCGAACCCTACTTCATTGCTGCCGCAGGAAGGACATTTTAGTGAAATGCTTTTGCCGCGTGGGTACCACGTATAACCACACTTCTTGCACTTATTTTGGGAGCGTTTAGTTGGCGACATTGGTTTGAATTTGGTTAATTAATGTGGCAGCAAAATTTCACAGTCGTCTTTTTGCGATCGGCGTTGGATTTTCTTCAAAATTATGGACCATTTGCTACGACGAGCGGAAGCTATTTTTATAGCTGAAAAAGTCTTAATTTCACTGTTCATTAATAGCATCCAATCAGGTGTTTTTGTTCAAAATTTCAACAAATCAAAATTTACAATAAATGTGACAATTTGCGTATATTTTCCAATTGGAAATGTTCTAAACTATCGGTTATTGCCAAATAAATCGTAGCAGAGGCTTGCCGCTGCATGGCTTTTCGATGTTGGTATCGGCAAACCCCGGATAACATTTCGGATTGGACTCTAGGAAAAACATGGCTCGCAAGTTGCTCGACGCTCAAAGCATGTCCGCCTCGCTTTCCCTGACATCTACAACCTCCCTGCGCGCGGCTAACAAACTAAACCCTGACCAAGTCGAATCGCGTCTTCGGCAAAAGCGATCCTTAGCCTATATCGAAGCGCTCACGAAGCTTGATGCCGGGGGCCACATTCAAACGCAAGAATCAATCAACGCCCTTCTGGCAGCAATTCAAATGGAACTTCCTGAGGTTGCCGTTGAATGTTGGCCTGCTGGCTACGTAGCAAAGTGCCATCTCGGTAAACCATACGAGGTGCATTCACTAGATCGCGCCCGTAGCATCATCAGCCACTACAAAGCGGGTCAGAGCCTGCCTGGTGGAATGGAGCGAGCGCGTGGCCTGGCAGAGCATGGGGGATATGCATTTATTGAAGTCTACTCAGACAAATTGATAGCAGTAGCATCAAACGGCGACATTTCACTAGTTAAAGGATAAACATGAGTACTGAACGCATCATCCATCTCGCTGACATAGCGTTCATCGAAAATGGAATTCGAACGATCCGCAAGGATGTCGACGCTGTCTCGCGGCAGGTTGAGAGTGTTGGCCAAGAGGTAACCAACACGCGCTCCGAATTAGCAGAGCTTGAAGAACTCTTCCGAGAGTTTATCGCGGCCGATGCC
>Ga0209901_1000469_pt1 | contig 15579 bp, 10 predicted proteins | sample OrgsoiDNA_201058_FD_185806 | JGI IMG/M metagenome (GOLD analysis project Ga0209901, IMG submission 185806) | Permafrost soil microbial communities from the Arctic, to analyse light accelerated degradation of dissolved organic matter (DOM) -... | ecosystem: Environmental > Terrestrial > Soil >...
CCTCGCTGCCGATGGCCGCGCCCGAACTTATTCCCGCCCGCTCGACCTGCACCGTGCCCTTGAGGGTCTTGACGACGCCGGCAGCATCGGCCCCAAGTGCATCGGCGACAGCCATGCAACCGCAGGCAAGAATCAAGGCATATTTGATGGCTTGGAAACGCATCGGCGGCACCTGATTGCTTAAACGCGCTTAAACGTACCTAAGCGCTGCTTTGCGCGGGGCAGCGGGGCTCCCCATGTCGACCCGGTGTTGTGAGGGATCATTTCCCGACTGCCCGTAGAACTCGGGCTTGTGAAGCACCTGCAGAAATACTGTTCGTTGAACTCAGGTGAATATGTTTGTGCGTAATCGAACAGGGTATGGCCCCCAACCCAAATGACACTGTGCGCTTGCGCGCATATCGCCACCAGACACTTCGCAAAGCGCTCGTTTTCCCTACTACGCAATTCATAAAATCGGTCGATATCTGGAATGAGCCTAAAACAATTAAAGTGAGGAGCACCGTGGCCGAGCCCGTGGAAAAGCCGGACATCCATGTCTTGGACGCCATGTCAGCGACCGGGCAAGCGAACGAGCGTCCCGCGGTATCGATCGAGGACTCCAATCCCGCGTCTATTCCTGTGGTGCTACTCGTCGACGACGAACCGAGCGTCTTGTCGGCTCTCAAGCGTTTGCTCAGGCCAACTCGTTACCTGATACTCACGGCGGAAAGCGGCGCGGCAGCTCTGGACCTGCTCGCAACGGCCAAGGTTGATCTGATCGTCTCGGACATGCGAATGCCCTATATGAGCGGAGCCGAATTCCTCGCTCACGCCCAAGCGCTCTATCCGGATACGATGCGCATTCTGTTGACCGGCTATTCGGAAATCGAATCGGTTGTCCGCGCTATCAACGAAGGCGGCGTCTACCGATATCTGAACAAGCCATGGGACGACCAGGACTTGCTCCTGACAATCGCGCAGGCACTCGAGCAACGCAGACTCGTCCAGGAAACCAGGCGACTGACTGCGCTGGCACACAAACAGAACGACGACCTGCGGCGTTTCAATGCTGCACTTGAGACGCAAGTACTCTCTCGCACGGAGGAAATCCGTCAGACCGTCATGTTTCTCGAAGATGCGCAACACGATTTGAAGCGCAATTTCTCAACGATGGTGCAGGTCTGCGCAAGCATGATCGAACTACGCTGCGGCGTGCTCGGTGGCCAATCACTGCGTATTGGTGAAGTCGGCCGGCGACTGGCGCTGTCGTTCAATATGAGCGGCCTGCAGGCACAGGACGTGTTCTTCGCGGGCCTGCTTCATGGCATTGGCAAGTTGTCGCTGCCTGACGAACTGCTGCGAAAATCGCTCGATCGTCTTTCGCCCGAAGAGATCCAGTTCTTCTATCAGCATCCGCTGCGCGCGCAAATGGTTTTGACACCCGTCGCACAGTTGGACCACGTCGCGCACATGATCCGGCACCAGTACGAGCGCTTCAATGGTCGAGGCACGCCAGACGGTTTATCCGGTTCAGACATTCCGTTCGGGTCGCGAATTTTGGCCGTCGCCCGCGACTTCGAGGGTCTGCGTAGTGGCGGAATTGTGAAGCAAGCCATCTCGCTCGAGCAGGCGATCGTGATGCTCAAGTCGCAGGCTGGAACGCGCTACGATCCGCAGATTGTCGATCGCTTCGTGGAGTTGGTGAACGACCCGCTCGCGTTGAGCTCGGAGATCCCAGTCAAGCAAATCGACGTATTGCACCTCAGGGAAGGCATGCGTCTCGCCGACGACCTGCGCACCAGCCGAGGTGTGCTGCTGCTCGCCAAAGACGGTGTAGTTTCCGCTCATCAAATCGAGCAGGTGAGACGCTTCCAGGCACAGGAAGGGACGCCATTCAAGATCCTGATTCATGCGGCCGTACTGGCTCAATCCGAGCCCGTGCTCCCATGACCGTGTCAGCATAAAGCAGTGCTTGCCAGATGGTGCCGCGCGATTACGCAACGCCAGGGCTTATCCGGAAGCGCCGCAGCAACGAGTCAGCTCAAAGAGAGACATAGATGAACGCCATTAATGGTCCCTGCGCACGTGTAGCGGAACTTGACGAGCCGATGCGCACGCGCAAAGAGCTGGTGCGCGAACTGACGGTTCAGCGGGACCGGCTGAAAACCGCACTGGAGAGCATGCCGCAGGGTATTTGCATGGTGGACGAGATGGGCCATCTCACCATCTGCAATAAACATTTCCTTGAAATGCTTCAGCTTCCTGCCAACGCTTTCGACGACGGCAAGACCTATGTCGATGTCCTGTCGCGCAGCCCGGTATTCGGGGAACATATCGAATGCCTGGTGCGCCCTTACGCTGCTGAATATTTCGCGATGGTCTGGGCGAACGCTCCCGCGACTGTTCAACAGGTATGGTTCGACGATCGCGTCATGTCGATTACACATCAGCCGTTGGCCACAGGCGGTTTCATTGAAACGTTCGACGACGTCACCGAACTACGCCGGGCCGACGCGCGCATTGCGCATATGGCAATGCACGATGCGCTGACCGAGCTGCCTAACCGGGCACTGCTGCGGCAGCGGATCGAAGAGGCGTTGCTGCACGGCGACCCCGCGGGTTTTGCGCTGCTATACGTCGATCTGGACCGTTTCAAGAACGTGAACGACACCCTCGGGCACCCTATCGGCGACGCCCTGTTGCAACAGGTCGCGGCACGGCTCACGCAGCAGTTGCCGACCAGTGCCATGGTCGCGAGGATCGGTGGCGACGAATTTGCCGTGCTGATGCGAAGCGACACCGAGCGCGGACAGATCGCAATGCTTGCCGAGCGGCTAATTTGCGGCGTTAGTGATCCCTACACCGTCGAAGGACATGACATCGTGATCGGCACGAGCGTTGGCATCGCGATCGCTCCGGACGACGGTGAAGAATGGGCCGCGCTTGCGAAGCACGCGGATCTCGCGCTGTACGAAGCGAAGTCAGCCGGGCGCGGATGCTACCGCTTCTTCGAAGCCAAGATGGCGCATTCGATACAGGCTCATAGAGCACTCGCACTCGAACTGCATCAGGCGATCGGCCGGCACGAATTCGAGCTTTGCTACCAGCCGCTCATCAATCTGCACCCACAACGCATCAATGGCTTTGAAGCGCTGTTGCGATGGCGTAATCCGAAGCGGGGTATTGTCGGGGCAGGCGAATTCGTGCCGCTGGCAGAAGAGCTGAGTCTCATCGTACCGATCGGCGAGTGGGTGCTCCGCCATGCCTGCTGGCGAGCAACGCGCTGGCCGGAGCCTCTGCGCGTATCGGTGAATCTCTCCGCCGCCCAGTTTCAAGGCGACGGTCTCGTAGACACTGTTGCATCCGCATTAAGGGAGTCGGGTCTCGCGCCGCATCGGCTCGAACTCGAGATCACAGAGTCGATGTTGCTCGACAACACGGAAGCAGTGCTAGCTGTGCTGCATCGGCTTCGACGGATCGGCGTCAGTATATCTATGGACGATTTTGGCACGGGCTACTCGTCACTGAGCTATGTGACGATGTTTCCGTTTGACCGTATCAAGATCGACCAGTCGTTCACGAAAGGAATTGATGAACGTCCAGAAGCGGGGGCCGTGATCCGGGCAGTGACGGGCCTATGCACGAGCCTTGGCATCGTCAGCACGGCGGAAGGGGTAGAAACGATGGCGCAACTCGACTTCTTGTCCCGTGCCGGATGCGACGAGGCACAGGGATATCTTTTCAGTCGCCCGCGCCCGGAACAAGAAATCGCGCGCTTCCTCGCTTCGTGGGAGCCCGGCGAATCGCGCCGTGCACCGATTCCTTTGGAGACGAGTGCCGGTCAGCACATAGTGCAGGGCGATCTGTCGTGACCTCACTCTCATCCCCCCGGATTCTCCCTCAGTCGACAAATCCCGATGCGCGCCTCCCGGCCATGTTCGATGCGTTGCGTGCACTGACGGCGACACGCGCACCGAACCAGTTATTCGATGCCTTGATTCGTGCCGTGATCGAGATTTCGGAAGCGTCCACGGCCTGTTTGTTGTTGGCAGAGGGTGGGACGTTGGAAATAGTCGCGCAAGGAACGGCGAAAAACCAGCGCGTAAACGTCCGCACAAATCATCAAGGCACGTCATTTTCCGCATTACCTGAATCCATAGTCGCTAGCGTACAACGCGAGCGAGTCCAGGTCGTTCTTGCTGACGCGGCAGAGGCTAGCCCTTTTTCCAACGATCCCTATCTGATCAAGCAGCATGTCCGGTCTGTTGCTTGCTTGCCTATGATCGGGCAAGGCGATTTCCTCGGGCTTGTCTATCTGGAAAACAATCTTCAGCGCGGCGTGTTTACGGAAGAGCGCGTCATGCTCCTGAACTTGCTGGTCGCGCAGGCGGCCGTCTCGCTGGAGAACGCCCGGCACTACGAACACCTGACAAAAGAAAATGAGCGCATGAATGCAGTGCATGGTGAACTGGTGTTCCAGCGCAATCTGCTACGGACGTTAGCTGAAACGTTCCCGCACCGCATCTATGCGAAGGATACCGAAACTCGCTTCATTTTCGGCAATATGGCTGTTGCGCAGGGCATGGGGGTGTCTAGCCCCGATGAATTGCTTGGAAAAACGGACTTCGGCTTTTATCCAGAGGCATGCGCCACTCGTTACCATCGAGAAGAACAGGCGATCATGCAATCCGGCCAACCGTTGATGCATCGGGAAGAAGAAGTTAAGTATCTGTTGACCAATGACGTAGCGTGGATGTTGACGACAAAGGTCCCTCTGCGGGATGACGACGGAAAAGTGGTCGGCATTGTCGGGGTCAACTACGACATTACTGAACGCAAGAGAACGGAGATGGAACTGGTCTCGCGTAATGCTCAACTGCTGGAACTTAACGCCAAGCTGTCTCGAGCTCAGGCGCAACTTGTGCAATCCGAAAAGCTGGCTTCTATTGGTCAGCTTGCTGCGGGCGTTGCGCATGAAATCAACAATCCGATTGGGTTCATTTTCTCGAATTTCACCACCCTGGATGGATACCTGGAGAAACTGTTGACCATGCTCACTGCCTATCAGGAGGCGGAGCATCTCATTGATTCCCAAGCAATGAAGGACGAGTTGACAGTGCTGGGTGAGACCGTGGACCTGCCATTCCTGAAGGAGGACATACCGGTGTTGATGACCGAGACCAAGGATGGAATCGCAAGGGTACGAAAAATCGTACAGGCGCTCACGGAATTTTCACGCGTGGGCGGTAATGCAGAGTGGCAATTCGCCGATCTGCACCACGGTATCGACGCTACGTTGAACATCATCAATAGCGAGATCAAATACAAGGCAGATGTGATCAAGGAATACGGTCAGATCCCGGAGATTGAGTGCCTGCCCTCGGAAATCAACCAAGTGATCATGAACCTGCTCGTTAATGCAGCACATGCGATAGGGGAAGATCGAGGCAAGATAACTATCCGTACGAGCGTAGCGCGCGAGACCGTATTGATCGAAATTTCGGATAACGGTTGTGGCATTGAGAAAGAGAGCCTGTCACGCATCTTCGACCCGTTTTACACCACGAAACCAGTGGGTAAAGGAACCGGACTCGGGTTGTCGTTATCGTATGGCATCGTACAAAAGCATCGCGGAACCTTGGAAGTCGAAAGTGAAGTCGGGCAAGGTACGACTTTCCGACTTACTCTGCCGGTCAAGCAAGGTGCCTTCAAACAAGAATAGCCAACGCGTGAGGCCGTACGTCAGGTTATGCGCATTCTCGGTGAGGCATCATCACGCATCGCCTGTTGTTCGCGCGATATTGCCCGACTCGCCCGCGGGCCAGACAACAGGAAAAAGCAGGTGTTCCATCGGCGCGCCTTCACTCAGCGTCTCCGCAAGGCCCGGAAACTCCGGCGAAGTTCGCCAACGCCGAGGCGCATGCCGAACGTCATCGCCAATATAGCGAATCGAGAACGCACGCCGTCGCGTCTGCCCGCTCACGCCACCAGACGCATGCAGAGTCAGCATGTTGAAGCACACCATATCGCCCGGTTCCAGCGCCCACCCAATAATCGGATGCGCCCCCCGGTCGGCCTCTATATCCGGCAGATCCGCGAGGCTGCCTTCAGGAAACCACTTCGCCTGATTGTCCATGAACGTACGCGGCATCAGCCACGGTCCAAGATGCGAGCCCGCAACAAACTCCAGCCGTGACTCCTGAGAAACAGGATCGACCGGAATCCACATGCTGACGTTATCGCGGCCGGTGATGTTGTAGTACGGCTGGTCCTGATGCCACGGCGTACGCTGCCGGGTATTCGGCTCCTTCACCAGCAGATGATCGTGGTAAAGCCGTATTGTCTCGCTCCCCAACAGCGCCGCCGCAACTGCCGGTGCCGCCGAGTGAAAAATAAACTGGCGATACGCTTCGTTATCCTGCCAATTACAGAAGTCTTCGAAGAACCAGCCCGGATCGTCGGGACGGCTCGCGACCTTCGCGCGCGGACTGGGCGCCCGCAGGTTGATATCGATACCTTCACGCAACAGCGCAACCTCTTCCTTCGTGAAGATCTGGCGGATACACACCGCGCCATCGCGGTGAAAGTCTTCCATCAATTGCGGCGTGACGGCCCGCGCAAGACGGGCGGTTACGGTCTCCAACATACCTGACTCCCTACGAGAAAGAATGGCCTAAGTCCTGACGCTCAATCGCCGTAAATATCGAAATTGAAGTACTTCGCAGCGACCTGTTGATACACGCCATCCTGACGTATCGCGGCAATGGCCTGGTTGATCTGCGTTTCCATCGGCGTATCGCCTTTTCGTATGCCAATCGCGACGTCACCCGCCACGCGGCTGTCCCCCACCGGCTTGCCGACCAGTGCGAAGCCTTTGCCTTGCGGCGTCTTCAGAAAGCCGAAGTCGGCTTGAACGGCCGCCTGAAATGCCGCATCGAGACGGTTCGTCACGAGGTCCTGATAGATCTGGTCCTGCGTCTGATACGACACCACCGTCACGTTCTTCGGCGCCCATTCAGCATTCGCGTAGCTCTCCTGGGTCGAGCCCTGCACAACCCCTACCCGTTTGCCCTGCAACGCCTGCGCGGTAGGCTGAAGGTTCGAGCCCGAGCGCGCAATCAATGCCGAGCTGCTGTTGTAAAGCCGGTGGCTGAAATCAATCTGCTGACGCCGCGCCGGCGTAGCCGACATCGCGGAGAGTATGGCGTCGAACTTGCGCGCCTTGAGCGCCGGGATCATGCCGTCAAAGGTTTGCTCGACCCACACACATTTCTGATGGAGCTGCGCGCAGATCGCGTTGCCCAAGTCGATATCGAAACCTGTGAACGATCCATCCGGCGCCTTCGACTCGAACGGCGGATAGCTGGGGTCAACGCCGAAGCGAATGGCCTCTTTATCCTGTGCAAGAACAGCAAGGGGCAACATCGCCAGTGCGCAAAAGGCTGAAAGCGTTATGTGTTTCATGGAGTTCCCCGTCGGTGTTGAGTCAATTTGAGCTTGCCTGCGTTCATGCCATGTCGAGCGGTGCAACGTTGGACGATCCTCTGCAGCGCGAACACCATCGCGTCACACGGGTGCTTCGCTAGCGCCAAAGACGAATCGATGCGATCACGCACCCGGCTCATTTCGTCGCGGCTGGCGAGCACGTCGGTGGAAGCAGTCATTCGCGTAGGTCCGTGATTAGCGTTGGAACTTGATCGGGTGACGCTACCGTAGCGCGACAGAAAACGAGGCGGGAGAGCTAGAATCGTGAACGTGGCAACCAGAAGTGAACACCCCGCGAACCCAAGCTTTGTCATTGAGGGCGTATGAAACTCCATCAACTCCGCACGCTTATCGCCATTGCCGAAGCAGGCGGTGTGCGCGGCGCGGCGCGCGTTTTGAAAGCCTCCCCGGCGGCTATCACCAAGAGCCTGCGCCAACTGGAGGAAAGCGTGCAGATGTCGCTGGTGGTGCGCACGTCTTCGGGCGTCACGCTCACGGAGAGCGGCCAGGCGCTCCTGGTTCACGCCCGCCTGATGTCCGGGCAGATGACACGCGCCGAGGACGCCATGAACGCCCTGCGAGGCGCTACGCAGGGCAAGCTCACGGTTGCTGTCACCCCATGGATTGCCATGACGTTCCTGGCGGACACGGTCACGCGCTTTTGCGAGCGCATGCCCGATGTCCGCCTGGAATTCTTTGAGGGATTGTTGTCGATCGCTAATCCGCGGCTGCGCGACGGCAGCCTCGACTTCTTTATCGGCCGGCCGGAGCCTGGGGCGTTCGGTGTTGAGTTTCAGTATCGGCCATTGTTTTCATCGACTTGCGCGCTCGTCGCTCGAGAGGGGCATCCGCGAGCGAATTGCCACTCACTGGCGGACCTTAGCGATCTGGACTGGGTCTTGACGTGGGATCCGTTAAGCGAAAATGCCCTTGTCGACAACATGTTCACTCGATACAACGTGCCGGTGCCGCGAAAGATTCATCTGACGCATTCTGTTTCGATTGCCATCGCGTTGCTCAAAAAAACCGACATGGTCAGCGTATTTCCGTGGCCGCTCGTCGAGGTCAGTGCAGCCAAAGAAGGACTGTGCGCCATTCCGTTGCGCGAGCAACTGGACGACGCGATGGTCAGCGTCATCTCGCGCACCGGTCATCCCGCGAGTGCCGCGTCCGAGTGCTTTATAGAATGCATGATCGAAACAATTCGCGAGGGATGCGAATCGAGTTTGCCGGAAACACGCCACGTGCTGCAGTCAGTCGAACTGTTGATCTGATGGCGTGCTGCTGCCCCTGAATGCCTTAAAAAAACGGCGCGCACCAATGAGTGCGCGCCGTTGGTTCGGAAGTGTCATGCCCGGCGGCAAACAGGGCAGCCCACGTCAGAATATGTTGCGAAGGCCGACCGCAACGCCGGTCTGGTTGTTGCGTCCCGGAAAGTCTGCCTGCGCCGCGCCAGTGCCACGGATGAAGTCGACCGTGCCATACACCTCTGTCCGCTTGGACAGCGAGTATTCGGCGAGCAGCACGCCCGAGTAGCGGACGCCGCGGCTAAGCGTGGTTCCGTCGGCGTCCAGCGCATTGCGGGAGTGATCGTAGTAGGCCGCCGCAGTCAGCAGCAACGGCGGGGTGACCTGCCAGGTGGCACCCGTGTAGAAGCCGTCGTCGATGCGGTTGGTGTTCGTCACAGGCGCCGCAAAGTTGGCAGCCGGCGAGTTTGCAGCCGACATGAAGATGTCGACCATGCCGGTATTGTCCTGCGAATGCAGCCAGCCCGCGAAGGTCTTGACCGTGCTGAATGCATAGACCGCGCTTACGTTGACAACATTGAACTTGTTGTTGTGCACGTCGCTGTTCTGCTGGAATCCCGCATCAAGAGACAAGCCGGCAAACGTGTAGGACGCCGTCAAGCCGTACATGTTGCTCGCGCCAACGCTGCCGGCCACGTTGCCGAAGCTGTACATGCCTTCCACGTTCACGCCGCCGAACTGGCCGTTGTACTTGACGGAGTTGTTCTGGCGCAGGCCGTAGCCGAGTGCGCCGGGCAACCAGCCGTCCTGATCGTAGTTACCCACGGTCAACGGGTCGTAGACGTTCCCTAACTGGTCAAACAGCGGCGTGTTCTGGCGACCCAGGGTGACGGTGCCGTACTGATTACTCGACAGCCCGACATAAGCCATCCGGTTGAAAAGCGTGCCCGAGCTCGCAAGCTGGCCGTTCCAGAGGTTGAAGCCGTTTTCAAGGCGGAACACTGCCGACAAGCCACCGCCCAGATCCTCAGATCCCTTCAAGCCCCAACGGCTTCCGGTGATCGGGCCGACGCCCATCGATACCTGGTTGTCATTGTTCGCATCGGCGTTGGTGAGATAGCGGACGCTCGTGTCGACGATGCCGTAAAGGGTGACCGAGCTTTGCGCGAAAGCGGATTGGGCAGCAATGGCAATTAGTGCGCCGCCGATGGCGCCGATTGCGCTGGTAGTTTTCTTCACAGAGTGTCTCCCCCCATTGATTTGTTGAGCAACTTCTGGTGTATGTAACGCCAGAAGTTCGTGCGCGATTTTTGATCGCAAGCGGGATAATATTTCCTTCAAATTAAATCGGGATCGGTTTTCGATTGCGGTGTCTCCCGTTCACAACATCGGATTGACTTCCGTGTCGCGGGATAGTCCATAAAATCCGGGTTGATTAACAGTTACTGAAACGCGTTTAAATACCGTTTCGTTTTGCAGCCGTGGAATTACCAATAGACTTCTGACGCATTGCAGGGGCAGCCGACAGAAGTCCCGCGAAGTTAAAATGAGCTTTCACTGCGCACGGACCTCCCTCCGCCGCCGAATCTCTATGCATCAGAGTCGTTCGAAAGACGCGTCAGCCAATAATCAGTTTTAATCCGGCAGGCAGTGACTCCCCGAATACGCGCCCCGTGTCTGCGTTATCGAGTGTCACGACCTCTCGAACCATGTCGGCCCACGCTGGCGGCGCATTTACGGCTTCGAGTCGTCGCACGACAGTTTCGCGGATCGGCTCCTGCAGATCCCTTGAACGGTCGCCCGTCATCCGCGCGATTTGCGCTGCGGCAAACGCGGAGGGCTCAACCTTTTTCCAGTCCAGCGCGAGGATTGCGTCCAGCCATCGGGTCGCCACCTCTGCCGGCACGACGCCATGCGCGCTGCCATAGAACGGCCGACGTGCACCGATGCGTCCAATTGCCCACCAGCCCTGGTGATTTTCAGAGGGCCGCTGAAGCCGGACCAGAAGCTGTTCCGCGATATCGATCTTGCGATCGACCGTGACGCGTTCAAGCGACGCGGAAAGGCGCAGCATGTCCGCATGGCCCACCTTCGCGGGATCGAAGGGCAGCTTGTGCCGCTTCGTGCCCGCAGCGGCCTGAAGCCAGGCCATTGCATCGAGCACCTGAAGCTGTGCATCCTCATGCAGCCCGCCCGCCGCGCGACGCCATAAGGTCCACCATTCCGACCACACTTGGCCCTCGTTGACGTACTGAATGCCATCGTCGAACAGCGACCAAAGCTGTTCAATGCGCCATTCGTCGAGCGGATAACCAAATCCCGGGCGCACACAGTATCCCGCCAGATTCAACCATAGGCGCTCATGATCTGCGGAACGCCGCCGCCGGCCCGCGCGCTCCCAGAGCGCCCCGAACAGTTCGCGAAGCAGTGCGCTATCCCAACTCTGACGCGGGCCCAGTAGCTGTTCGAGTCCCGCGCGCAGGCGCTTCACTTCCTTTGGATCGACATTCGCTGATCGGGCGCCGAACGTGCGGTCGATGAGTTCGATGGCCTTGTCGAGCGACGGATTTCGACTAGCCGCGGAGACGTCGTGCTCAGCGTCGTCACGTCGCAACTGGAACTCGAGCAGCCATCGTTGCGAAGCGTCGTCGGTTGCAATGCAATGCATCTCCAGCCGGCCGAGTTCCGTGAGTGATGTTGTGAGTCTGACCGGTCGCTCGCGAGGCCCGCTTGCGTCCTGCTGCTGTACCACCGTTGCGACCGGCGGCAAGCGGACGAAGTCACCCGCAGTGAGGTCGACAAGCTCGCCTGGCTGCCAGGCCGTGTCGGCGACGGTAGAGACCAGATGGAAGCGCACCGGATGCCCGAGTCGCAGCGCAAATACGCGATCCTCGAGATGTACCTCGTGGCCTTCTTCGGTTCCGCGTGGCAACAGGCACACGCCCTGCGATGCCTGTGCGTCGTCATCGAGCACAAGGAAGTAGCTGCGGGGCGAGCCACCGCCAATGCGCGGTGCGTGGCCCGCGCGGGCAAGGCCGTAAGCGACCGCGCCACGCGCGACAGCAACGTCCGGATGGTCGTTTTGCAACACGTGCAGAGGCTGCTGGCGCCATGTACCCAGCGCACTCGCCAGACGCCCGGAGAGTGCTTTGGCCCGGAACACGCCACCGTTGAGCAGCAAGGTATCGGGCATCGACGTTTGCAAAGTATCCGACGCGCCCAATGCATCGCGCGACTGCGCGTCTAGTCTTTTCAGAAACGCTGCGACGTGCCGCGTGATTGCCGGATCGGCCGCGTAGGGCAAGCCGAACTCGACGAGCGCGGCCCGCGATCGTCGAGGCAGTTCGTCCGGGCCGCCCGTTGGAAAGAACCCTTCCACGATGATCTGCTCGACCTCCTGCCGGCTCAGCTCTGCCGTGCGTGCACCGCCGACAAGCCGGGCTCCCGCACCCAGCAGCGTGATCGAAACGGAGTCGGGCGGCTGTGCGCCAAGCAATTGCTCCTTCGCGGCGCGGCACCGTTCGACGAGCTGAGACAAGCTCGCCGCCGACAGGCGCGTTTGCTCCTTTGCCAAACGCGTCTCGACCAGATGTGCCAGCGCGAGGTCCATGTTGTCGCCGCCAAGCATCAAATGGTTGCCTACGCCGATGCGGGTCAGTTGCGGCTCGCCATCCTCGAAATGCACCTTGATGAGTGTGAGGTCCGTCGTGCCGCCGCCCACATCGCAGACGAGCACGAGGCGCGTCTGCGCGAGTTCGGCGCCAAGCGTCGCGCGATGATGAAACAGCCAGTCGTAGAAAACGGCCTGAGGCTCTTCGAGCAGGCGCAGCGCGGGCAGCTTCGCGATGCGCGCGGCCTCAAGCGTGAGCGCACGTGCGCCATCATCGAACGATGCAGGAACGGTAAGCACTACGTCCTGATCTTCGAGCAACGCGTGCGGAAAACGGCGGTTCCACGCGGCACGCACGTGAGCCAGATAGCTGGCGCTCGCGGTCACCGGCGAGACCTTGCCGACTTCATCGTCCGCGCCCCACGGCAAAATTGGCGCGAGACGGTCGACCGACGCATGCGAGAGCCAGCTTTTTGCGCTCGTCACCAGCCGTCCCGGCACCTGCGCGCCCAGCGTGCGAGCGAGATGTCCAATTACCGCCGGCTGCGGCTCGTGCTTGCTAGCCCCGCTCCACGGTAATTGCAGATCGCCAGGTGCAAGCTCGCCCGGCCCCGGGTGATAGCGCACCGACGGCAACAACTCTCGCGCACCGACCTCGCCAAGACCCACGAGCTGATCGATATCGAAGATGCTGATCTCGTCAGTGCCTGCCTCGACGTACGCAACGACCGTATTGCTCGTGCCGAGATCGATGCCGACGATGTAGCGCTTCATCACACTCAGGCGTTCGCGCTGCCGCGCACATCGAATTCGACTTTCCAGCGCTCGTTTGTGCCGCGCGGCACGGCTTCGAGTTCCAGTGTGCCGGCTTCAGTGATCCGTGCATGCAGCTTCACCGGCACGACTTCGCCGGGCGTGCGTCCTTCAGGCGGCAGCGTGGCGTGGATCTCCTCCAGCTCTTGCAACTCATCGGGCGACCAGTAATCGAGCATCGTGCCGACCTGGTCTTGCCGACGTACCGACGAACCGAAGAATCTGAAGTGCACGGGCTCACCGACCACGAGGCCGAATTCCTGAGGCGGCAAGGCCGCATCCGTGCCTTCTTCCATGCCGAAGGGGGCGAGGCACAACGCCTGCACCGGCGGCTCCATGCCGGGCACGGCCGGCATGGCTGACTCGATCGCAATATAGTAAGCGCGTGCCGTGCCGCCACGAATGCGCACGCCCTTGCCGCGTTTCACGTAGCCGTAGTACGCCGCGCCGCGTGCGACCGCGAGGTCGAGATCGGCGCCGCCCAACAGTCGCGCAGGCGCTGCGCCTTCGGCTGCAAGCCAGCCGTTAAGGCCATCGAGAATTCGCTCTATGAGCAGCGTCGACTTGAACACGCCGCCGTTGAACAGGACCGCTGTCGGATGCAGGAAGCTCGCGTTCTCGGCTGGTACATGCTGCAGTCCGTCGAGCTCGGCGAGCGCTGCGACCTGTCGGCCGAGGAATGCGGCGAGGTGCCGCGTAATGCCCGCATCCTGCGCATACGGCAGGCCGAGTTGTGTCAGGCCGCCTCGCGCCCGGCTCATCGGCCGCGCCGATGCATCGACTTGCGGGAAGAAGCCGTCGAGAATCGTCTGCGTGAGTTCGGCGCGGGTCAGTTCGGTGCGAATCGAGCCGCCAATCAGTTTCGACCCACGGCTCGGCACGACCAGCGGCACGGTATCTGTACTGCGGTCGGTCAACAGTGTTTCCTTGGCTGTCCGGCACGCGTAGGTGAGCGCGCGCAATTGCCACGGATCGGCCTGCGTTCCCTGGGCAGCCAACTTGCGCGCGACCACGTGCGCTAGCGCCAGGTCCATGTTGTCGCCGCCCAGCAGGATGTGTTCGCCAACCGCGACACGATGCAGCTCAAGATTGCCTTCGCGTTCGATAACCGCAATCAACGACAGGTCGGTCGTGCCGCCGCCCACATCCACGACCAGGATGATGTCGCCGACCTTCACTTGCTTGCGCCACGCGCCGTCGCTCTTCTGGATCCAGCTATAGAGCGCTGCTTGCGGTTCCTCGAGCAGCGTCATGCGGGCGTAACCAGCCACTTGCGCTGCTTCGGCCGTCAATTCCCTCGCGGCCGGATCGAAAGAAGCAGGAATGGTGACCGTGACTTCTTGTTCGCCGAACGGCGCATCGGGATGCGCGTGGTTCCATGCTTCGCGCAAATGCGTGAGATAGCGAACCGAAGTTTCAAGCGGCGAGACACGCGTCACTTCAGGCGGCGCGTCGCTTGGCAGGATCGCCGCGCGACGGTCCACACCAGGATGACAGAGCCAGCTCTTGGCGCTCGACACGAGACGAATTGGCGTGCCCGCGCCTCGGCTGCGTGCCATTTCACCGACCGCGAAGTCACGCTCGGCGGTCCACGGCAAGGCGAGGTCGCCCGGCGTCAGTTCGCTCGGATGGGGCAAGTAGAGAAACGAGGGCAGCAGTTCTGGCGCTTCGATGGCCCCCGGTCCGGTGAGCTGCGTGATTGGCAGCACGCCTTGAATGGTCTTCTCGCCGTCACTGGCGGAGAGGTCGACATACGAGAGCGCACAATGGGTGGTGCCCAGGTCGATGCCGATCGAATAACGCGGCTCACTCATAGTTCCACCTCAGCCTGTGCGATCACGGTCGCGTCGTGTGTCTTCGTCAACATCGGGAGCCTGACGTCCTCGACTCGCCAGCCGCGGTGACTGATGGTGCCGTTGAACGGTGGCTTGCCGACCACGTTGCCTGTCAGCCGGATTGCGGTTGCGTCGAAACCGTCGGCGAGCGTCACGCGGCTACCTTCGGCCTCTTCGCGGACCGGGCGAATCGTGAAATGCTCGCGCAGCGTCGTGCGGCAACCGTCGTGCACGAGCCTCGCAGCGGCGCCGATGTCAGCATCCGAATAGCCTGCGATGTCCTCTTCGACGAAGTCAACGAAGCGCGCGCCACGCTGGAGAAGTCCCAGAAGCTGAAGCGCTGCCTCCGGGCTTGTCTCCTTGATCGTGGGTGCGGCCGCTGCTGCCGGTTGGGGCGCCGTGACAGGCGCCGCCACGACTACCCCGTCGCGCAATCGACGCACTTGGGCCGCGAATTCCCGATCACCCAGAACCCCGAAAAAGGTACCAACGGCCAACGAAAATCTGCTGAGAAAAGACATGTTCGATTCGGTCATACAAAATTGCTCCTGTAGGCTCGCTTGAACAACGAGCTATCCTGCCGGCCGCGGGACGAGGCTCATTGAAA
>Ga0209901_1000472_pt1 | contig 15533 bp, 8 predicted proteins | sample OrgsoiDNA_201058_FD_185806 | JGI IMG/M metagenome (GOLD analysis project Ga0209901, IMG submission 185806) | Permafrost soil microbial communities from the Arctic, to analyse light accelerated degradation of dissolved organic matter (DOM) -... | ecosystem: Environmental > Terrestrial > Soil >...
CGGATTATTTGCTTGCGAACGCAGGTACGCGTGCCGCTATTGGCAACGCATTTTCTCCGTCCACAACAAACAAGCAGGTCGATGTCCGGATCGGCATGACTCAAAGCTTTTGAACACAAGGGCATGCGACGCGCGTTAATGGATAGCCAGTTTTCCTCCTGTCGAGTTTTAAAAAAAGATGCCGAAAATAAGCGGCACTACTATGAAGAGGGCTTAAAGATAAACCTGCCGAAGGCCTCATATGACTCGTGAAACCGAATACGTCAATCGTGTCGACTTTTTTCTGAACGGAGAACACGTAAGCATCGAAAATCCCGGTCCGGACTTCCTGTTGATCGACTTTCTGCGGTCCCCCGATATCGGTCTCGCCGGACCCAAGAAGGCGTGCGGACAAGGCGGATGTGGCTCGTGTACCGTTATCCTGTCCAGTTGGAAAGACCGCCGCGAGGAACACCGCGCCATCAATGCCTGCCTTCGGCCAGTTTGCGCACTGAGCGGGCTCGTCGTCACGACGGTGGAAGGAACGGGAACACCAGGCGTGCTGCCCGCACGCTACCCCATGCACGCGCCGACTTCGGGCTTTGCCCCGCTTAACTGGACGCCACCGCCGGCAGTGCGGCAGGCCGCAACACGATCGCGCATGACGAGGATCGCATCCGGTACAACGAAGTTAGCGGATTTTTCGCCCACGGCCGACCTGCCCGACCGTGGCGACGCGGATTTGCACGCCGCCGGCAGCCTGCCCGGCATCAATCCTGTCGCGCAGCGGCTGGCGGCAAACAATGGCAGTCAATGTGGCTACTGCACGGTCGGGTTCGTGATGAACATGTCCGAATTCATCGTCAATAACCCGCGTCCGACCAAGCAGCAGATAGAAGATATCTTCGATGGAAACATCTGCCGGTGCACGGGCTATCGCCCGATCATGACGGGCATGAAGACCTTCGCGTCCGACTACAGCCGCGAGGACGAGAAGGAGCGGATGAAGTGCCTGCTGGAGCGCGGCCAGACTGAGCAGTTACCAGCGGCCAGCGTCACGATTCCGTTTCCGGAGGCGGCCCGGGCCGTGCCGCGGCCGGTCACTATCGGCGGGCCTCATCAAGCGGGCAAGCACTGGTACACGGCGACCTCGTGGAACGAAGCGTTCGAGTATGCCTTCCAGTGCCAGGCCCAGGCGATTCCCTACCAGTTTGTCAACGGCCACACATCATTCGGCATCTACAAGGAAGAATGTCTGGAGTCGCGTGCGTATATTGATGTGCGCCGGGTACCGGAGTTGAACCGGCCGCACAGCGTGGATGCCGATTGGCTTACGGTCAGTGCAGGCATCACCTTCAATGACCTGATCGACCTTCTCGACACCGTGATGGCGCAATATGACCAGTCAGCGGTCAGCCCCGTGGCTGCATTGCGTTATATGGCTCGCAGGACCGCAGGCCGCATAGTCCGGAATGCCGCGACCTTGGGCGGCAATACGATGCTGGTGATGAAACACCTGTTCCCGCGGAACGAGGCACATCCGGGATACGGTGGTGAGCCGTTCCCCTCCGACACGCTGACGGTACTGGCCGCGATCGGTGCGGAAATCACCTTCGTCATGTTGCGGCCCTCTCTGATCGACCCGCCGTCCAGCACCACCACCTATGTGATGTCCGTGAAAGAGGCGATCGCATTCTTTCAGGACCTCGGCGGGAAGGCCGGCGAAGCCACGCTGATCGTGTCGTACAGAATTCCGCTTGAACGGGCCAATCAGATTGTCCTTTCTCAAAAGACCGCACTGAGAGAGGTGAACGCTCACGCGATCGTCAACATGACTAGCGATACGGTGTGGGCAGCGGCAGGCGGAGAACCTTCCAATAGCTATATCCAGACGGCAAGCCTTGTATTCGGCGGGATTGGGGATGCGCCGTGGCCGGCCGAACGGACGGAAACGTTCCTGAGTGGTCTGGGCCGGCCGCTGACTACGGAGGATCTCACGGAAGGCCTGACCATCCTGGAGCGGGAAGTCAGGCAAGAGCTCGAGAAATGGGCGTCGTTTCGGGCAAAGCTGCCTGACGACGGCTTCTCCGACGACTACCGGGTGACCCTGGCCTTGTCTCAGTTCTACAAGGCGTTGATCAACGCGCTGGTGCACCGGGGCGTGCCAGTTGAGCCGGCTGTAGTCTCGGCAGGCGATATCCCATGGGGTAACTGGGGCGTCAGCTCAGGACGCCAGTCGTACGCTGTTCCGCCGGTCGACCGCCATCCGGTGGGCCAGCCGTATATCAAGAATACGGCTATCTACCAGGCCCTCGGCGAAATGCACTATACGCATGAGCTGGCGGTTCCTCCACGGACGATGCATGGCGCCTTCGTTCAAAGCCTGCGCGCATTAGCCGGATTCTATTTTTGCCTGCCGGGTTCTGCCGATACGGAAATCACGCGCGAGCAGCTTAAGGGCCATCTCGCCGCAAAGTTTCCCAATCAATTTACCGACGTCCTGACGAGCGACAGTGTTCCGCCCCACGGTCTCAATCTTCAGGGAAAAGCGCTGGACCAGCCGCTGTTCGCGCAGCGCAGTGTTCATTACCCGGGCCAGACGATTGCGATGGTACTGGCCCGCGACGAACAGGCGGCCAATGACATAGCGGAGTATGCGACCCGGTTCTGCATTGGCTATCGAACGATCGAATGGGACGGAAGTTGGCCGGCGAAGTGGAACGAGCCTGTGCTGGGTATCGAGGATGCCATCGCGAGAAACAGCATTTTCCCGGATGCTCCGAGTACGGCGAACTACGTGACGCATATCTGGAAAATCACGCGACCCGCAAGCAGGTTCGACTGGATGGATTCGAGCCGTGAACCGCTTGATCGAAGCATCGAGGTAACCGACTTGTCCGGCGTGCCGGATCAGGCCTTTGCCAACTGTATGCGGCTGGCGAACAGCCAGCGCAACGGCGGTCAGGTCCATTTCTATATGGAGACCCAGGCGTGCTTGGTCGTACCGCAGGATGAAGGCCGGTTTATCGTCCACCCGTCCTCGCAGAGCCCGATGGAAATGCATCAAACGGCAGCGATGGCGATCGGGGTTCCCTACAATCGCCTGGATATCCGCGTTGCACCGCTTGGCGGCGGTTTTGGCGGGAAAACAGAGCAGGCGCGATTCGTCACCGGACCCGCTGTCGTGGCCGCCTACCGGCTCAACCGTCCGGTACGAGTCGTACTGCCGAGAGACGTCGATACCCGGATGATCGGCAAGCGGCACGCATTTTTTGGCCAGTGTCAGATCGCCGTCGACCGTACGACTTTTCAGATCAAGGGCTTCTGGACCCAGATGTGGGGAGACGGCGGCGCCTACTACGACTGTTCGTTTATCGTTTCAAACTGCATCCAGCTACGGGCCGACAACGTCTATAACGTGCCGAATTACCAGAGCCAGATCGACGTGTGCCGGACGAACAGCGCACCCAGCACCGCAATGCGCGCATTCGGCGACCTGCAGGGAAAAAACATTATCGAGAACGCGATCGACGATGCGGCTGTCGCACTCGGCATACCGTCCGAGCAACTCAGGGAAGCAAACTTTTATAACCCTGGCGACCTGACTCCGTTTGGACAGGTGCTGGACGGCTGCTATATCAGGCAGGTGTGGAACTGGCTGAAAACCACCTGCGCTTTCGAAGACAAGTCCCGTGCGGTGGAGCAATTCAACCGCGACAACACCTGGCGCAAACGCGGTATCGCGATGATTCCAGTGAAATACGGCTCCGGCTATAACCTGCTGCAATTGGAGCAGGCTGCGGGAATCGCGGTGATCAATCAAGCGGATGGAACGGTGACGATCCATCAAAGCGGCGTGGAGATGGGACAGGGCCTGATCACGCAGGTACTGCAAGTCGCCGCTTATGTGCTCAACATCCCGATGGAGATGATCCATATTGAAAGCCCGAAGACCAGTGTTACGCCAAATCCGACCAGCACCGGGGCCTCGACCGGAACGCAGTACAACTGCGAAGTGGCCAAGTCCATCTGCTCAGACCTCGCGCGCCGTCTCCGGGATTTTGGAGAGCAGTTGAGAGTCAACAAAGGCGAACAATGGTGCAAGGACAATGGCGTCAACTACTGGGATTACAAAGAAAGCGGCTGGGCACAAGAGGTCTTCGCACACGGACAAACCGCACTGATCTGGCAGAACCTGATCCACTACGCCTATGTAGCAAGGCTGAATCTGGTAGCGAGTTTCACGGTACAGATCCCCGGTGGTGAGGAATCCGTACCATGGAAGACGTTCAAGCCGCTGGACCAGCAGCCCCGGATTCCGGGTATCGAGGTTGACGAAAGTGCGCAGCCCAGCGGTACCGTGGACTGTTTCGTCGGCTTCACCTACTCTGCGGCATGCTCGGTCGTCGAAGTGGATATCCTGACCGGGGAGGTCAAGATCATCAGTGCGGATATTGCCTACGACATGGGATGGAGCATGAACCCCGCCATTGACATAGGCCAGGTCGAAGGAGCGTTTGTGCAGGGCGTCGGCTATCTGATCTCTGAAGACCTTGTGTTCGAGCCGGAAGGCGACGAAAAGGGCCGCCTGAACACCCTCAATACCTGGCGCTATAAAGTCCCCGCGCATGTATCCATTCCGCTGGAGATGAACGTGCACCTGTTCCCGCGAAACGACCCTTCAGTCGCAGGTGTGCCAACCACCGGAGAGCACGGGATCTACTCGTCGAAAGAAGCCGGCGAACCGCCGATGGTGCTCGCCAACAGTGTGTTCTTTGCCATCAAGGCGGCGGTCCGTGCGTCGCGCGTCGAGCGCAAGCTCACGCCGCTGTTTTTTCTGGATGCGCCGGCGACAGTCCAGGAGGTGCGGCGCGCGTGCGAGGTGGGTAAAGAAGCGCTCATCCTGCATGCGTGAAAAAGCCACGGGGTTCCGGTTGGAAAACGCCACGTGGCTCATGTACGGCTCATGTACGGCTCAAGCGGGTTTCAAGCGGATCAGCCGATCCCTGCGATCAATGCCTGGTTCGTCACCTGAATCGGGTTGACCTTGATCTCCCCGCTATACAACGGCGGCAACTTCTCGCAGAAGGCCGCCAGTGCGTTGGCGTTCATCCGCGTGCGTACGTATTGATAGGGCGACGGGTTGTTGACAGTATCGAGCGCGCCTTCCATTGTCGAACCGTAGGCGCCGAGCTCCATGAAGCTCTGCGTCTGGCTAAGCGGGCCGATGTCGGGGCGCACCGGGGGCTCATCGTCCAGCATCGGTCCCAAGGCGAAAACGAAGGTGCAGTACTTCGGATGGGGCAGGTATTTACGCGTGTCGGTGACTTTATCCAGCTGAAGTTGCCGGCGCAATTCGGCATAGGTGCGGGTCACTTCCATGAATGCGGTCCGGATGGACGACATGGACTCCGACCCCGATTTGCAAAGCAGCAGATTGCCATGGTGGTCGAGCAGCGCGACAGCCTGTCCCTTGCCGCCCAGGGTGATGTCATGCTGCATCATGGGCTTCAGGTAAGGCACCAGCCCCTCGTCCGGGGTGAACGGCGCCTGCGACCGGTACTGCAGGGCCTGGGCATACTTGCTGGACAGCGCAACGCGGATCGGGTCCGTCGAAGGCAGCGACAGGATATCCCCGAGTTCGTTGAACGGCAGATCATCGTTGATCTGGTTGCGTACGGTCGTCAGCGTCGCCTGGAAAATGCTTTCGCACAATGCGACGGTACGGCCCTGGATAGTCTTCGCGGTGAATGCCGGGACGTTATTCTCCGGCCCCTTCGCCGGGCGGTTGTAGCAAACGCCGTCAACGACTTCGGGATAACCGAATCGCTCCTTCGCCCTGTGCGCCATGCCAGGCGTCAACGAAGGAAAATCGGACTTTGTGTCGTAGTTGATGCCGGAATACGTGTCGTAGGCAGCGGTCAAAACCTTGAATCCCGCCGTCAGGATCGCACCCGTGCACATGCAGCACGGATCGAGAGAAGTGACGACGGTGATCTGGCCCGGCTCAGGAAGGCTTTTGCTATTTGAGTAATACCAGTCGGTAAGTTGCCTCTCTCCATGAGCTGTAGGGTCGGAGGTATAGCCGTCCTTGATCACCTGGTTCGGCATCGCGTGCAGGACGTTACCCGCGTCGTCGACCAGCAGGCCACCGACCGAGAAGGTCTTCGCACAACTGGCGATGAGCGTTTGATCCGCGGCGATTTCCATCGCCTGCTCCACGGTTGTTACTTTTGCCATTTCGACCACCCCTATGGAAATTGTGATTCTGGATACGCAAATCTCTCAATCGACATGACTGTTGACGCACAGCCGGATGTACATCCGGCAGTCACGGAAATTGAAAGTCTCCTCCCTGCTCCATCAAACCCTCGTCAGAATATGGTCCACGGTCATTGACGTGACCGCGAGCATTGTCAGGGTCGGATTCTGCGAACTGATACTGGGCATTGATCCGCAGCCCACGATATACAGGTTCGAATGGTCCCAGCTTTGCTGGTGATAGTTGACCACCGAGGCGTGGGGGATAGAACCCATCACATGAGTCCCGCACACGTGCCCGGCGCCGTAATAGTTGAATGACTGCTTGTCGTAGGTAAATTGCTTGGCGTTGCCGGCATCGAATTGTGTGTATTCCTGCGCGCCTACCCGGCGCATGAATTCGGTGGTGGCGAGCTTGGCCGAGATAAAACCCTTGCGCGTGTAGTCGGACAGGTTGTACGTGATGAGCGGCCTGGGGATGCCCAGGTTGTCGGTCTCGGTCGGCGACAACTGCACCCGATTACTCTGCTCGGCGTCCTGTTCGACCAGGAAGGCAATCCTGAATTGCCGCGTCAGATAACCATTCAGTGCCTTCAGCAGGCTCTTGTTGCCGAGCACCTGCGGGCTCCCGTTCGTGCCGCCGTTGTTCAGCCCGCCATTGTTCTTGCCGTACAGGAAATCCGGGCCGATCGCGTACGGCTCGCCTTTCGCCCAGTTCCATCCTTCGTTGCCGAGCTCCAGTCGCCAGGACGCGCGCGTGCTTCTGAACGGCCCGTCACGCAGCGATTCGATCCCGCTGGTGGCAAGCGGGCCGCGATAGCTGTACGCCGGCGCGTTGACGGGCATCAGCCCCCAGGCCAGATACGTGGCGTGGTCCATCAGGTTCCTGCCAACCTGGTCGCTGCTGTTCGCGACCGTCATGCCCGTTTTCCACGGCGAGTTGAGCAATATCCTGGCGTTTTCGATCGCGCTGGCCGCCAGCACGAACACTGTGCCGGCCGCGGTGCCTTGCCCGGTCTGTCCAGACTTGGCCGGCACTGAAATATCGTCGTAGGTCAGGTAATGCAGGCCGCTGATTTTTCCGTCCTCGCCGACCGTGATCTTGTCCACCACGGTTTTATACTTGACGGTGACGAACCCGGTAGCCAGCGCCTTACCCAACGCATACGCCGCGTCGTATTTCGCCTGGATCGGGCAAATTGGCACGCAGTTGGTGTTGCCATGACATACCCTGCGATTGTCATAAGGCACGGAATTTCGTGCTTGCGGCGTCTTCGTGACAACCGTCTTCTGGCCTGTGAAGTAATCCTCATTGGTTAATGGCTCGCCATCTACACGAGCTTTTATGTACTTGTCGCTCAGTGACAGCGGGATCGGGGGCATGGGGAACTGGTAGCTCGGCGGAATGTCGTCCCGGGCCGCGAGTTGTTCCGCCGTGCTGCCGGCAACGCCCATGAACGCTTCGACTTTTGCGTAATGGTTATCCAGTTCGTCCTGCGCGATCGGCCAGTCGAGTCCATGCTGGTATTTGCGCCGCAGCATGAAATCATTCTTGCTCATCCGCAGCGTCGTGCCCTGCCAGTGGTTGCCGGTGCCGCCAGCAAGCTTCAGATAGGTACTGCCGAACGGCAGGGAACCCGGGGTGTAGGTCAGATAGGAAATCTCCGGATTGTCCCAGCCGAAGACCAGTTGCTGGATCGTCGGATGCGGCGCATTCGTCTTTCGCGGTTGATTGTTATTGGCGTCCGGCGGATACGGCGATTCCGGCGACTTGAATCCGGCAAGATAGAAGGACTCCATATAGTCTTCCCTATGCCGCGGCGTGGCAGGACCCGCCTCCAGCATCAGCACCTTCTTCCCCTTGCTTCCCAGTTCGTAAGCCATGAAGGCACCCGCGTGACCGGTCCCAACAATTATCACGTCATACTCAGGCATCTTCGATTCCCCATGTTTAAAGACGGCGCCGCGATTACGCCAGAGTGATTCCGTAATCGGCGAGCGACGGCGGGGCACTTGCCCAGCTACCGAAGCTGAACTGGCTGAAGCCCATTGGATGCGTCTGGGCGACGCGCCAGATCCAGCCGCTTTTGTATGCGCGGCTGGAAATTACGAAGTCCTTTTGGTAATCAGCGGCGATCCCGCTTGCCGACGTGGGGATATTGGTTATTTCGGTGTGGCCGTACCAGGTACCGTATAGCCACATCAGTGTGATCAGGCGGGAAAATGCACCATTCAGGCTGGTATTGGGCCCATTCCCGGAGACGAGCAACGCTTGCGCGATTTGATCGGGCCTGAGGTGCTGGTTCTCCATCACGTCATAGGCGGCGAGCAGGTTTGCAATGCTTCGCGGTCCGGCCAGCACGGTGAGGCCATAAAATACGTCTGCCATCGATATATCATCCGGCCGGATCGCCGGATTCAGAACACCCGCGTCAATACCGAGCAGCGCCGATGACACATTGACGAAGCCGGCCGGTGCCTTCTCGCGCGGCGCCGCCTCGGCAAGACTCCAGAGCGGCAGCCCCGGCGCCAACAGCGCGCCACCGATCGTACCCGCGGTTTTCAATACGTCTCTGCGACTGATTTTTATCATGCATGGTCCCTTGACACTCTTGCTGTTATTGAACGTTCACCCTCGATTTCCGCCCAACCTATTTCCCCGTCGGCTCCTCCGGCTTGCGGGTCCCCATCACGTATTCGACGACTGAGGACGCTTCGTGCCTTGTGAGTATCCTCGCGCCGGAACCACCGTCGGCTTGAGTGCTGGACGTGCTCAGGTTGAGCTTGCCTTTGCTTTGCGCGCGGCTCAGCGAAAAGACGAAGTCGCTGGACGAGCCGGTGGTCATGGCGGCATCCGAGTGGCAACTGACGCAACTCGACGTCGTACGATCAGCACCTCCCGACACGGTATGAGGCCCTGCGGAAGAAAAGGGCATCACCGCCCCCGTTGACGGCAGGGTCTGCATCTGGTCGTCCGGGGGAATCGGGTTGCCGCTGGGCGTGATCTCACCGTGGAAGAACCCCGGGATATAAGTCTCCATGGTCGAGTTCGACAGGAAGGACGTGGCGGGCATTCCGTCCGGGTAGGCGGGATTCGGTACAGCGGCGCCCTGCCCGCCGCCCGCGGTCTTTACGTTGGTGGGGAACTGGACATCGACCAGGAAGTAGTTAGCCCAGACGCTATCCGGATAGGTCGTCTTGATCCGGTTGTTGTATTGCTCGTTGACGGCCAGCGCAAGCTTGCCCGGGGCAGCCAGGCGCACGAGCTGCGTCGGCGTCTGGCCGGGCCGTTGCGGATTCCACGGAGCCGCCGGTACGGTATCGAACGCGCAGCTTGGCACACCACCCGATGCCGGGCACTTGGCAGCATCAAAAAAAGTGTACCCACGCTTGAGGGTAGAGGTGAAATCGTTGAGCCAGGGCCCGTTGTCGACATGTTCGAATGTGGCCCATACCCATTGCGGCGCCGACCTGGTCAGGTGGACGATATGAAAGCCGACAAGTCCGATCGGTTTCAGCGAGCACTGCTCTTTCACCGTGGGTTCATCGGCGAATGCGCCGCCGGCCTGATCGTAGACATAGGCCTGGCTTCGGTAAAAGCTCGACTTGTTGTCCGAAGCGTCCAGTATCTTCCAGGACGATTTGACAAAAATGGACCCTGTCATCGCCGGATTGTCGTTGGCGGAATATTGGCCCGCCGGGAACTGGACCGTCTGTTTGTCACGGTCCGGGTTGTTCGTATCCATCGCCGCCTGGCCTTCGGTGGAATAGAGCTGGTGAGCCGTGATGTAGTCGAACATCGGTTTACTAAAGCTCAATCCATACCTGACATATTGCCCTTGCTTGTCGATCACCGGTCCCATCCGGTCAGCTTGCACATACTCGTCGAGCACGATCTTGTCGGTCAGTTCGAGCCGCCCCGATGCATCTTTCCTGAGGCAGTCTGCCGGCGCCTGGTGACCCGTGCCGAACCCAGCGGGCACCGCTGCCCCCGGCAGGAAGATGTCCCGTGCCTCCGGCCAGGTTTGCCAGACGGCGGAGTAGTCCCCAGCGTGATAGTCCAGTCCGTGCTCCTTGCTTGGCGTCGGCTCCAGCTTTCCCTGGGGAGTTATTTCGGCCGGAAAGTTCAATGCGATGAAGTCCCGCCAGGCCAACTCCGCGTAGGCCATATATCTGGCCTCGTAAGTAGCGGCGGTGGATGGGTTGATGTCGCCGCCTGGATGACAGCTGTACGGCGCAGTCCAGCAACCTCCGGCGTTCGCCACATCCGGTCTGAAAATAGCGAGCAGGCCAAAAGCCAGCAACAAGATGACGTGACGCCTCGCGATCGCAACCATTTATTTTTCTCTCTACATCAAGAACTCGCCCAGGCTAGTCCCCGGATCCGGTCTGGACCGGATTTTCCCGAGCGAGAGACTTCATCCAGCTTCAACCATGCGCAATCACACCCGGAATGGCCTTGCCAGATGCTAGTACCACATCAATCATTGCGTTTGCCACCGTGATCGATAAATAGGCCACGCCGGCATCCAGCCGGTCGGAAAGAACGATGCCGGCAAGCGCTTGTGCACACTTGTTGAGTAGCGGGTGAATTCAATGCCCTCGTAAGGGGCCGACCTTTTTCTTGGCGCATACCGTCCGGTATTCATAGAAGGTGGTCAGATCAATCGGCAGCTTTACGTTCAAGCCCACTCGTTGATCTCGTTATATTTTCATATAAAAATATGTGCCGTAAGCACAATTATTGCCATAGGGTGCACTAAAAAAGAGACCACCCTCAGCTTTCCGCAATAAGGTGGCCTCGCCATCTGGTTTGATCGAACTGGCTGAGGTGAAGAATGAAGAGGTTTTGTCGCAGCAAGACCAAATGTAAAAGCAGCCGCGATATGCAAAGTATTGCTGATGAAATGAGCCAGTAGAACTGCTGCGCAGCGGACAGTGGAATTTTTGCCAAAGCCCTTCGTCTGGCCTTTCTTGATCATGTGCGTGACTTTGATACCGATCAGAATGGCACACGCGCAGTCAAGGTTCTTGAAACCCAGCATGCCCCAAGGGCACTTCCTTCGGGGCGTCGGTCCAGTTCGACGTGTGCGCCGTCATCCGGAGCCTGGCGGCAGTGCCGTGCCGAACAGCCCGCTGGATAATATGTCGCCTGCGTATGATTGCAGCGGCGTATCGACCCGCGGGGAACGGGAGGCCAGCGGCTGGCATTGGGTCCCGCGTTCGCGGAGCGTGATCAAAGAAAAAGCCAAAAAAAGACCCGCACTCGGCGGGTCTTAGTCTCTCAGTTTCGTATGGCCGAACGCGCGGGCATTCTTTGACACGTTCGTTCGCTTTGCCATCGGAGTTCGGTGTAGACGTGAAGCCCCCCGGCTCTGTTTGAGAACTTAACTGATTAGAACGCGCTCCGCATCCTCATTTCTGAGGATAAGCAACGGCCGAAACAGGCGGATTGAAAGGCCGCCGGCTTCGGCCCTGGCCCGGACTCGTCTGGGTTGGTCGATCCTCAGGCGGCTTCTTTCAACGACGCCATGTCGATCACGAAGCGATATTTCACATCGCTTTTGACCATGCGCTCGTAGGCCTTGTCGATCTCGTCCATGCGGATCATCTCGATGTCCGACGTGATGCCATGCTTGCCGCAGAAATCGAGCATTTCCTGCGTTTCCGCAATGCCACCGATCAGCGAACCAGCCAGCGTACGGCGCTTGAAAATCAGGTTGCCGACAGACGGCGACGGATGCGCATGCTCCGGCACGCCGACGAGCGTCATCGTTCCGTCGCGCTTGAGCAGCGCGGTGAACTGATCGAGGTCATGGGAGGCGGCGACGGTGTTGAGGATGAAATCGAACGAGTTGACGTGTTTCGCCATCTGTTCCGGATCTTTCGAAATCACGACCTCATGCGCGCCCAGGCGCTTTGCATCCTCGATCTTGCCAGCCGACGTGGTGAACAGCACCACATGCGCGCCGAACGCTGCCGCGAGCTTCACGCCCATATGACCAAGGCCGCCCAGCCCGACGATGCCGACCTTTTGTCCGGCCTTGACATTCCAGTGACGCAGCGGCGAGTAAGTGGTGATCCCTGCGCACAACAACGGCGCGACGGCGGCGAGTTCGAGGTTCTCGGGAACCAGCAGCGTGAAGGCTTCGTCCACCACAATCGACTTGGAATAGCCGCCGTACGTCACGCCGCCCGTGTGTTTGTCGGGCGCATTGTAGGTACCGACAAAACCGCTGCCTTCGCAATACTGCTCGAGGCCTTCCTGGCAAGACGGGCAAGTCCGGCACGAATCCACCATGCAGCCGACACCCGCCAGCGAACCCACCTTGAACTTCGTGACTTCAGAGCCAACCTCGGTCACCCGGCCAACAATTTCGTGCCCCGGGACATTCGGGTACACCGTACCCGCCCATTCACCGCGCGCGGTGTGCAGGTCCGAATGGCACACGCCGCAATAGAGGATCTCGATGCGGACATCGTGCGGACCCGTATCCCGACGATCGAAGGCGAAAGGAGCAAACGGCGTATCGGCAGAGTGCGCGGCATAGCCATAGGTCTTGTACATGGTGGTGTGGTCCTTGAATTGATTCGTTGGTTCGTTGTGTTCGTTGCTTGTTCGTCGATACCGGAACGCGCTGTCCGTTCAAAAACCGCGAACATCCGTGCCTGCAGCCAACGCTGGCACCCTGCGTCAGAAAGGCCGGATCGATACGCGACAAGCTTGACAAGAAGGCTTCTTAGGCTTGGCAACGTCTGGAACCGCGCCAAAACCTAATCCAACTTCCCTTGCACCGACATCTGCGATCGTGCGGTTGCACGATCGCAGATGCGCTTAACTGTGCGCTGCCGGGCTTCGCTTCCAAATCTGAATCTGAATCCGAAAGCCCGGGAGATGCGAGCGCCCCTTCATGGAGCAGTATGCGAATTCCGGACCAACCGCTCAATGGAAATATTGCGATTTCACAATTCCAATTAATGGAATGTCGTGTTGCAGCAATTCGAGGGTTGATATCAGGACGTTATTGGCAGCGGTGAGGTTCCCTGTTTGCGCATCGCTTGATCGTGATCAAAGCGGATCATGCATCATCATGCCTGGATCAATGCGACGCAACGTAGATGGAGCCGGGCCCGGCCTGAGGAACAGCGAAAGTCTTTTTCATCCGGTCCGCTTCTTCTATCGGACTACGCCCGAATAGCCGCTTGAATTCGCGGCTGAACTGGGACGAGCTTTCATACCCCACCTGAGCGCACGCCACCGCCGCCGTTACGTCGTTTCTCACCATTAAAAGGCGCGCCTGATGAAGCCGCGTCGACTTCAGATATTGCATCGGCGAGGTATTGGTCACCGCTTTAAAGTGCGAATGAAATGATGGCACGCTCATGCTCGCCTCGGAAGCCAGCCGCTCGACGTCCAGTGGTTCGCGGAACGACAGATGAATCTTTCGGAGCGCTTTCGCGATCTTGCCGAAATGCCCTTGTCGCGTGAGTGCTGCGCGCATCGACCCACCCTGCTCGCCCGTCAGCACGCGATAGTAGATTTCACGCACGAGTCCGGGGCCGAGAATCTCAGCCTCCAGGGGCGAACTCATCGTCTCGAGAAAGCGTAGTACCGATACACCCATCTGGGCGTCGAGCGGCGTCGACATCATCCCTTTGGGTTTCGCTGGAACACCGCCCGCCCGTTCGTCGAGTTGCAGCATCAAGTCAGCCGCAACGTTGAAGTCGAGGCGAAAATAGATGGCCAGCATGGGCTCGGCTTCGCTTGCCTCGGTTTCCATCGAAAACGGCACCGGCACCGATACCGCAAGATAGTGCTGCGCGTCATAAACATAAACGTCGTCGCCCAGAAATCCGCGCTTGCGTCCCTGGCAGACGATCACAATACCCGGGTCATACAGGACGGGGGTCCGGCTCAGCGGACGGTTCGAACGCAGGAATCGCACGTCGGGCAGCGCCGTCAGGTTGTAGCCCTCCGCAGGCGCCAACACCTCCAGCAACGCGACCATGCGTTGCTGCGCTGTTGTCCGATCATCGTGTTCATCGCGTTCAGGGGTCACGTCCGGTCTCGTCAGTTTTTTGCAGCCAGCTTGAAATGTGCCACGTGCCAGAACCGAAATCCACCAGCTCATAGGATTAGGCAAATACAACAGATGAACCGGCATTCGCGTTCTGACGCGGCACTCCTAACATGCAATCGTTGCTGAGGTCGCGATGTGTCATCGCAGATGCGTCGCGACGCTCAACCTGTCCACGACTATCAACAAGGAGTGCTGCACCATGAACCCCATCCAGGACAAGAAGACTTTCCTGATTACCGGCGTGAGCTCGGGTTTCGGCCGCGCGTTTGCGGAAGCCGCGTTGAATGCCGGCCATGTAGTCGCGGGTACGGTGCGCCGCGACGCCGACGTACGAGCATTCGAAGCGCTCGCAGCCGGTCGTGCACACGCGATTGTGCTCGACGTGACCGATTTCGCGGCTATCGGCCCGGCTGTCGCGACGATGACGGAAAAAATCGGACCTATCGATGTGCTGGTCAACAATGCAGGATACGGCCACGAGGGCGTGCTGGAAGAGTCGCCGCTGGAAGACCTGCTCCGACAGTTCGACGTCAACGTATTCGGCGCCGTCGCGATGATCAAAGCCGTGCTTCCCGCCATGCGCGAACGCCGGTCGGGCCACATCATCAACATCACGTCGATGGGCGGCTTCGTCACCATGCCGGGGATTTCATACTACTGCGGCAGCAAGTTCGCCCTCGAAGGCATCTCTGAAACGCTGGCGAAAGAAGTAGCAGGTTTCGGCATCAAGGTAACCGCGGTCGCACCCGGCTCTTTCCGCACGGATTGGGCTGGCCGCTCGATGGTGCGCACGGGTCGCAGCATCGCGGACTACGATGCGGTGTTCACCCCAATCCGTCAGGCGCGGGAGGCGAAAAGCGGCAAGCAGGCGGGCGACCCGGTCAAGGCGGCCCATGTGCTGCTGGAGGTAATTGCGGCAGAAAATCCACCGGTACATCTACTGCTCGGTACCGACGCGCTCAGCCTGGTCAGGGACAAGCTGGCGGCCCTCACTAGCGAGATTGACACGTGGGAAAAGATCACGCGCTCGACTGACTTCTCGTGACATCTTTATGCCGTGTTAGCCACGAAAACCCCTACAGCAGCCCGTTGCGATTGTGAAAACCGGGCTGCCGCTCTCGTGTACGATGGCTTCACATCGAGCCCCGGCCAAGCCGAGCGTGACAGGCAACGCCATGCCGCGAGCACGCTGCAATAGCCTGCGCGCTTGAG
>Ga0209901_1000473_pt1 | contig 15516 bp, 15 predicted proteins | sample OrgsoiDNA_201058_FD_185806 | JGI IMG/M metagenome (GOLD analysis project Ga0209901, IMG submission 185806) | Permafrost soil microbial communities from the Arctic, to analyse light accelerated degradation of dissolved organic matter (DOM) -... | ecosystem: Environmental > Terrestrial > Soil >...
CACGCCTGCAATATAGACAGACAAAACAGCCAGGACTGCGGATGAATCGACCACGGCGTCGCTCCCTCATAGATCGACGCGCGGGAAGGCGGCGTCGGCGAATGCATTATCGCTGACGTCTGTTCTTCCGATTGCTCACCCCTACGCGCTGAATGGTCGCCTCGTTTGCGAACTCGGCTAGTCACTCCTGCCGGTCACCGCGCTCTCAACCCGACTCCACAAATCAAGGCGCATCGCGCACCCCGCGCGGGCATCCCTGCCCGCCGATGCACCATTTCCCATCTTGAACCTGAAGCTGGGTGGATTCGAATTTTGTCCGTTATCGACCGTTTTTACCAATGCGGCCATCAGAGCGGGGCAATCGAGACATAGCGCGTTTCACTCAAGCCGTCTGGCAAAAACGGGCCTGGTACTCGCTCTATACAAGGCCAAATCCCTCAGGCCATTGTCGAGATCAGCCATGCACCAACCTCAATCAAATCCGCGGCGCAAGATTCCCGTCACAGTGATTTCAGGCTTTCTAGGCGCCGGCAAGACCACACTGGTCAATCACCTGATGCAGCACAGTGCGGCCGGACGCATCGGTGTTGTCGTGAACGAATTCGGCGAGGTCGGCATCGACGGCCAGCTGATCGTCGCTGAAGAAGAGGCATTGATCGAAATCAACAACGGCTGTGTGTGTTGCACCGTGCGCGCCGACTTGGTGGCAAGCGTCAAGGAATTGCTGATGCGCACGCAAGGCACCACGCAGGCCCGACTTGATCGCCTGATCGTCGAGACGTCGGGACTCGCCGATCCTGCGCCGGTGTTGCAGACCTTCCTTGCGGACCCGGACTTGCGTGAAGCGGTCGAACTCGAGGCAGTGGTCACGGTTGTCGATGCACATCATTTTGCTCAGCAACTCCAGGACGAGATCGTGCGCGAGCAGGTAGCGTTCGCTGACATCGTCGTCATCAACAAGGTCGATCTCATCGATGCTCACGCGCTGGCGCAGCTCGAACAGCAGGTGCGTGCGCTGAACCGGACCGCCGCCATCACCACTGCGAGCCATTCGCGAGTCCCGGCCGATTCGCTACTTGGCGTACGGCGTTTCTCCTTGCCCGCGCTACTTGAAATCGAGCCCGACCTGCTCGATGAAAATGCTCACGACCACGAACACGACTCATCGATTCAATCGTGTGCGCTGGTCGAGAGCGGCGCCCTCGATCCGGATCGCTTCAATCGCTGGATCAACCAGCTCGTGCAGCAGTCCGGCCCGCAACTGATGCGGATGAAGGGCGTGCTGCACTTCCAGTCCGAGCCGCGGCAGTTCCATTTTCATAGTGTCCACATGCTGCTCGAAGCACGTCCGGGACGCGTGTGGCGCGCCGATGAAACACGTGACAGCAAGTTCGTATTCATCGGTCGCGACCTGGACATGCCGCACCTGCGCGAAGCCTTCCTCGATTGCCTGCATCAGCCCTGAATCCCAACCCTCAAGGAGCCTGCAATGAAAAAGTCCGAAGCCTTTACAGTCAGCATCGGCGTGTTGGCCGTAGTCGATACGTACATCACCGCCACGGTATTTCCCGTCCCCGTCTGGGTGACATTCATCGCATGGGCATCGTTCTTCGTCGTCGGTGGCGGCTCGGCCGGATTCGTGCAAAGCGTTGCTTCGAACCTCACGGGTCTTGTCATTGCGTCACTGTCGTTGCTGGCCATCTCGAGTTCGGCGCAGACGCCCGCCATCGCGGCGATTTGCGTGGGTGTCGGCAGCGCTGCAATGGTGCAGGCATCGAAGGTCAAGTTGCTGAACGTACTGCCCGCGGTCGTGTGGGGGTTTGCATCGACCGTGGGCACGACGGTGGCTACCGGCCGAGCCATCACTACGGCCGGCATTCATAACCCCGCACTCGTTGCTGCGGCGGCGTTGATCACGGGAGCCCTGTTCGGAATCGTGTCGGAAGTCCTCGGCGACGCCCTGACCCGCAAACCCGAGCCGCAGCTCAACTGAACTCCGACTGAACCTCAATCCACTTTCGTCCGGGAACATCGAATGAAACTACAGCACAACTTAGGCGGACTGGAAAATCTCGGTCCGGTCAATGTGGACACGCAAGTGTTCGTCGAGCCGTGGGAGAAACGCATCTTCGGCATCCATACGGTGATGATGGCCGAGAGCACGCATCTGGCCGGCGCATTACCGCGTTATCCCATAGCCGATCTGCCCACTACATTCAGGAATACCTGGACCTGGGCGTCGTTGCGCACGGGTGCCGAAGGCATGCAGCCGTTCGAGTATTTCAAGTACCGCTATTACGAAAAATGGTTGATGGGCATCTCGCAGTTTTTTATCGACGAAGGGTATTTGTCGTCTGATGAACTCGACGAAAAGACCCGCCATTACCGAACTGATCCGCAGGCGGCGCTTCCGGCCAAGCCTAATCCCGCGATTGCCGCGCAGATCAACGCGTACCTGATCAAGGGTGACTCCGGCTTTCACGCGTTCGAACAGGAGCCACGTTTTTCGAAGGGCTCGCCCGTATGCGTGGCGGACCCCGATGCTGTCGACCACACACGCTTGCCCGGATATCTACGTAACAAACGCGGCACGGTGGACCTTGTTTATCCCGGCGCATTTTCGTATTTCGTTTCGACAGGACCCGATGGCATCGGTCACGCCATGCCCGTATATCGCGTGGCGTTCAATGCCGCTGACATCTGGGGCGAGGAAAAGAGCGAGCCCAATACGACTATCTACGCCGATCTCTTCGATGCCTATCTGCTTGCACCCAACTGATCCACGTCAGGAACCACGACCATGAGCGAACTATTCAAATACGACGATGAGCGCGAAGCGGCCAGCGCCGCGAAAGTGCGTGCGCTGGAAGCGCTGTTGATCGAGAAAGGCGTGCTGGGCAGCGACTCGGTGGATACCGTGCTCGGCCATTTCGAAACCGTAGCGGGCCCGTTCAACGGCGCGCGCATTGTCGCGCGTGCGTGGGTCGATCCTGCGTTCAAGCAGCTTTTGATCGAAGACACGCCCAAAGCCATCGCAACAATGGCCTTGCCGCAAGGCATGGATGGAGCGGAAGGCGAACACATGGCCGCGGTCGCGAACGGCGACGGCGTGCATAACCTGATCATCTGTACGCTGTGCTCGTGTTATCCGTGGCCGGTACTCGGCCTGCCGCCGTACTGGTACAAAGACCCCGTATTTCGCGCGCGCGGCGTGCGTGAACCGCGGGCGGTGCTGCGCGAATTCGGCGTGCCTGTGACGGCTGACACCGAGGTCAAGGTGTGGGACAGCAGTGCGCAGATTCGCTGGTTCGTCGTACCGGAACGTCCAGCGGGAACGGACGGCATGAGCGAAGAAGCACTGGCCGCGCTCATCACGCCGGAAGCGATGATGGGCGTTGCGCTGGTGCCCTCGCCATCAGCGACCCTGCCACCGTCGACATCACTCGCCGCGGGCTGATCATGTTCACTCGCTTCGAGGAATACGCGGCATCAAGCATGCTGGGTCAACCCGATTCACCGCCGCGCCAGCAAGGCAAATTTCTCTTCGACAAACCTTGGGAGCGCGATGTGTTCGGCCTCGCGCTGTCGTTGTCGAAGGCCGGCTACTTCGAGTGGGAAGCCTTCCGGCAGAACCTGATCGAATCGATTGCCGAATGGGAAGACGGCTATTGCGCAGGCCAACCGCGCTGGGACTATTACGAACGTTTTTTCCTCGCACTCAAGAAAACCCTGGTTGAAGCCGGCGTGCTGTCGGCGGCGGAAATAGCCGCGATCGACGCTGCAGTCGTCACCGTTCGGGCTTGAGCCGGGCCGTAAGTTTTAAACTCTTTGGAGATCTTTATGAGCGACGCTGTTTTAGACCCAACCGTCATGCCACTACCGCTTCCCGTTCGCGAGCTGATGCCGTGGGCGATTTTCGGTGGCTTGCTGATGCTGCTCGCGATTTATTTCGTGGGCGCGGAAGAAGGCGCGACATCGCTGATCCCCGGCATGTACGTGCATGAATTTGTACACGACGGCCGGCATCTGCTCGGCTTCCCTTGTCATTGATCCGGAGACTCTCATGGTCGGCAAATTATTGGTACGCGGCATGCTCGCGGGCATCGCGGCTGGGCTGCTTACGTTCAGTTTCGCGAAAATAGTCGGCGAGCCTCAAGTCGATCAGGCGATTTCGTTCGAGGAAAAGGCGGATGCGGCAAAAGGCGAAGCGCCGGAACCGGAACTCGTCAGCCGTCACACGCAAGCAGGCCTCGGCTTGCTCACGGGTGTAATGGCTTACAGCGCGGCTATTGGCGGCCTGTTCGCACTGACCTTCTCGGCCATGGTTGGCCGGGCCGGCAAGCTCAGCGCCAATGCTTTGTCGGCGTGGTTGGCTACTGCGGGATTCATCGCTTTGGTGATCGTGCCGAGCCTCAAGTACCCAGCCAATCCACCTTCGGTTGGAGACCCGGCGACCATAGGCTATCGCACCGGCCTGTTCTTCTTGATGATCGTGATCTCGCTAGCCACCATGGTGTTTTCGCTAAAGGTTCGCCGGGCGGCAATTGCCCGCATCGGATCATGGAATGCATCCATTGCCGGCGCAGCGGTGTTTGTCGTGATCATTGCCGCCGTGCAGATTGGCATGCCGGCGATCAACGAGGTGCCAGCCGCCTTTCCTGCCGTGCTGCTCTGGAAATTCCGCGTTGCTGCCATCGGCATGCAAGTGATCATGTGGACCACGCTGGGTTTGTTGTTCGGCAACCTGGCACAGCGTAGCCTGCATGCCAGTTCCCGAACGACGAATGCGCGTTCACTTCACCAGGCTGTCTAAGCACTTTGTTAAAACAGCACGGCACGGCGCACTCCAAGTGCGCCGTGCCGACGTTGATCCATTGGCGTCACGTCCCGCTGGTCATCGAAATTCTGCCACCTTAGAATAATTGTTCCTGGCGTCGGCTGGGGCCAGCCTGGTTTCCGGCTTGGTTTCATCGCGTGAACGGGTGCCGCAGCGGCGCGGGCTCCGCCTGCCGGGACCCCGAATTCATCGGACTCGCATATGCGCAAGATCACCGTCGCCATGGTGCTGTTTCCCGGCTTCCAGTTGCTCGATATCGCCGGGCCGAAAGATGCGTTCGCCGAGGTTCGTATCCTGAGCCAGGGACAGTGTGAATACGAAATGCTGACCGTCGGCACGACACGCGGATCCGTGCTCTCGTCCAGTGGTTTGACCGTCATGCCGGACAGGACGATCTTCGACCCCTGCCCGGAATTCGATACGGTGATCCTCCCCGGTGGTCTCGGCATTTTTGAAGTGCTGGAGGACTCCACGCTCAGCGAATGGCTGGTGAAGCAACGTCGCATCAGCCGTCGTATTGCCGCTATTTGCAACGGAGTATTCGCCTTCGGTTCGGCTGGCATGATCGATCACAAGACCGTGACGACCCACTGGATGGATGCGGCAAGACTCGCCGCCATGTTTCCCAAAGCAAATGTCGAACCGGATCAGATCTATGTGAAAGACGGCGGTCTTTACACGACCGCCGGCGTGACGGCGGGCATCGACCTCGCGCTTGTCATGATCGAGGAAGACTTCGGCAAGAAGATGGCGCTGGACGTAGCGAAGTACCTGATCGTGTATGTACGGCGCGCGGGTGGGCAATCGCAATTCAGCCCGCTCCTGGAAACGCAGGCTGCCGCCGATTCACAGATCCAGCCGGTTCAGCAGTACCTGCTCGACAATCTTCAACTGCCGCACACTATGGCCTCGCTTGCTAAGCGGCTGAACATGAGCTCGCGCAACCTGTCCCGTGTCTTCAGCAAGGAGTGCGGCGTCAGCCTGATGGCCTTTCTCAATGACGCACGCATCGATGCCGCCCGGCGATATCTGGAAAGCACCGACCATCCCGTTTCAAATATCGCGCGCCGGTGCGGATTCGAAAGCGCCGACACGCTCAGGCGAACCTTTAGCAAGCGTCTTCATATCAGCCCGATGGAATACCGGCAGCGTTTCCGGTCGAGCGATATGTCGAGCCCGGGAACGTTGCTTAACCAGACCAAGGTGCCCGCAAAGGTTTGACCATCGGCCAAGCATGTGATGGGAATGACTGCGCGCTTAGCGTCCGGCCGCCCGCTCCTCCGCCACCGAAGCACTCATTTCGCGATAGCATGAGCTCCAGTCGATTAATGACAGGAGAGCATGCTCATGAGTTTCGATGAAAGGATGCTGAACGGCATAGGCGTATTGAGCGCGATCGTCGACAGTGGCAGCTTTGCCGCGGCCAGCGAAGCGCTCGATATGTCGCAATCCGGTGTGAGCCGCTCCGTGGCACGACTCGAAGCGCGACTGGGTATCCGGCTGTTCGATCGCACCACGCGCTCAGTCAAGCTCACCGACGAAGGGCGGCGTTTCTATGAGCAGATCGTACCGCTGCTAAGCGGACTTGAAGAAGCGGCGGCGTCCGCGTCGCAAGGAGCGAGCGCGGTTCGTGGGCGCTTGCGCGTGAATATCGATCCGTTCTTTTCGCGCCTCTTCCTTGGACCGCGGCTTGGTGCGTTCGTTGAGAAATACCCCGAACTGCAACTCGACCTGATCACACGCGATCAGCTTGGCGACATGGTCGCGGACGGTTTCGACCTCGCCGTTCGCTTTGGTCAGCCGCGCGAATCCACGCTGATTGCGCGCAAGCTGCTGGATACGCGCGTCATTACCGTGGCATCGCCGGGGTACATCAAGAAACATGGCCGCCCGCTCGTCCCGGCCGATCTCGAACACGCGCCGCATAGGTGCATTCATTTCCGCGATCCCGAAACCGGGCGCCCCTTCCAGTGGGAATTTCATCGCGGCAAGAAGAAGATCCTGATCGCAGCCCAGGGGCGCCTGAGCGCGAACGACGTCGGGACGATGCACGGCGTATGTCTCGCAGGACACGGGATTGCGCAGGTCCTCGCGCTCGGCACCGAGCAATTGCTGGCCAGCGGCCGGCTAGTGGACCTGTTTCCCGATTGGCCCGACGAGACCTTCCCGCTCTATGCGGCTTATCCATCGCGCCATCATCTACCGGCCAAAGTGAGGGCGTTTTTCGACTTCATCGTTTCGTTGACGGGGACGTCGCTAGCGGATCTGACTGCGTAACGGCCTGACCTGTGCGGCATTGCCCGATGAAGAGCGCTCGCAACGCCCTTGCCCGCCGCTCGACGCGCGCTTCATGACAAGCCCCATCATCTGACGCACCAATGACGCACCAATCGGACTTACAATCGCGTTGCACAAAAATTGATTCAATTGTCCGCACAGGCTGAGATGCCCAGCCGCACAAGGCTCTCAAGATTAGCTATCGGGATTTTCACCAACTCCCTTATTTTTTTGGCTTGGTAACCTGCTGCGGTTCTATGGCGGACACAATCCGCGGAATGTAAGCTGTCCGGCGTCGAGGGGCCTCACGCCGGACGAACCCGGGTACCGACCTATCCGGGATGTACTGACCACCTATGGAGTAAAAACAGTGAAAAAACTGCTCGCGGCTTTGACGATTTCCTTGCTCGCCGTCACATCGATCACCTCCGTCACCGCCAATGCGAAGGATTACTCGACCATCCGTTTCGGCGTCGACGCCTCTTATGCCCCGTTCGAATCGAAAGGTCCGGATGGCAAGCTGGTCGGCTTCGATATCGACCTCGGCAATGAAATCTGCGCGCGCCTGCATGCGAAGTGCGTATGGGTGGAAAACGATTTCGACGGCATGATCCCGGCCTTGAAGGCGAAGAAGTTCGACGGCGTGCTGTCGTCGATGTCCATGACGCCGCAACGCGCCGAACAAATTGCTTTCTCGAGCAAGCTGTTCAACACGCCGACTCGCCTGATCGCCAAGAAGGGCAGCGGCATCCTGCCGACACCTGAAGGCCTGAAGGGCAAGACGGTGGGCGTGGAACAAGGCACGATCCAGGAAACCTACGCCAAGACCTATTGGGCGCCGAAGGGTGTAACGGTTACGCCGTACCAGAACCAGGACGGCGTCTACGCCGACTTGCAAGCTGGACGCCTGGATGCAGCGCTGCAAGATGCCGTGCAAGCTGACGTGGGCTTCCTGAAGACGCCGCGCGGCACGGGTTACGAGTTCGTGGGCAAGGATCTGGTCGATCCGACGATCCTCGGCAACGGCGCGGGTATCGGCCTGCGCAAGGAAGACACCGACCTGAAGGCACAGATCGACAAGGCAATTGCCTCGATCATCAAGGACGGCACGTACAAGAAGCTCGAGAAGAAGTACTTCGCCTTCGACGTGTACGGCGACTAAGCAGTCCCGAGCCTGAATCCGGAACGCGTTCCGGGCACAGCTTGAGCACTTGAGAAAACGGGCTCCGCGTTTGTCGCGGAGCCCGTTTTGTTTTCGGCGTCTTTCCGCGTCTTTTGCGCCCCGCGCGGCAATACCGCCGTTTTCAGCTAAGATCGAACGTCTGGGGCAGGAGGCGCCGCGGGTAACTCGTCAGATGCTAGCTGGTGCCGCCGGTGCGCAGCAATCCGGCGCCCGTCGCGAACGCTCCGCCCAACTCTCCTGAACACGCCAACACTTTTCCCAAGCGCGACGCGTATCCGAGCGCCGTGCACCGACCATCATGCAAACCAAAACGCACACCCTGATTTCGCCGTCGATCGGCACCACCCGCAATATCCTGAGCTTCCACTACGGCCCGGGCGGCGGCGAAAAGATCTATATCCAGTCGTCGCTGCATGCTGACGAACTCCCCGGCATGCTGGTCGCCTGGCGTCTGCGGCGCCAACTGGCCGAGTTCGAAGCGGCGGGCAAGCTGCACGGCGAAGTGGTGATCGTGCCGGTATCGAACCCGATCGGGTTGAACCAGAACATGCACGGCACCCTGCTCGGGCGTTTCGAGCTGAACAGCGGCCACAACTTCAACCGCAATTTCCACGACCTGGCCGCGCTGATTGCGCCGCGTATAGAGGGCCGGTTGTCTGGGGACAGCAATGCCAACAAGCTTGCCGTGCGCCGCGCGATGCGTGAGGCACTGGACGAGCAAAAACCGCAAACCGAGCTTGAGTCGCAACGCCTTGCACTGCAGAAGCTCTCTTACGATGCCGATGTCGTGCTCGACCTGCATTGTGACCTCGACGCGGCGCTGCACATCTACACCAACCCGGATATCTGGGACGAAGTCGAGCCGCTTGCGCGATATCTGGATTCGAAGGCTTCTTTGCTCGCGTTGAATTCGGTGGGCAACCCGTTCGACGAGATTCACAGTTTCTGCTGGTCGGACCTGCGAGCCAAGTTTGGCGAACGTTTTCCGGTGCCCAATGGCGGCATTTCGGTGACGGTGGAACTGCGCAGCCAGCACGACGTATCGTATGAATTCGCCGATGCTGACGCACAGGGCATCATCAACTACCTGATGCATCGCGGCGTGATCGATGCGACCGCGCCCGCCATGCCGGCGCTTTCCTATCCGGCGACGCCGCTTGCCGGTGCCGAGCCTATTGTTGCTCCTGTGAGCGGCGTGCTGGTGTTTCGCGCGAAGGTCGGGGCGCTGGTCAAAGCCGGCGATGCAATAGCGGATGTGGTCGATCCGCTGACGGACACCGTTACGCCTTTGAATTGCGTGACCACCGGTGTGCTGTATGCGCGGCAGATTGCACGATTTGCTACCGCGGGGATGGAGGTGGCCCGGATCGCCAGCGCTACTGCCTATAGGACAGGGTCGTTGTTGTCGGCGTAGATGTTGGAGACACCGCTGCCCGGCAACTAACCAAAAGCCCAAAAGCGCACAAGCAAAAGGGCTACCAACCTCGGTAGCCCCAAAAATTTCAACACCCCTTAAAAACTTAAAATAACAGCAACGGATCCTGCGGCCACCCCATCTAACGATGGTCCTCGGGGCCGCCGGTCCGCTTACCGCCTAAGCAGCCTGTGCAATCAGGCTTTCTGTTCGCGGCTGTAACATCGCCGCGTGTTCGAGCACCGTCGGTTCCGGCACTTCATTGGTCGACACCAAACTCAACTCCAACAGCGCGGTCTCAAGGCTCGCCTGACGGGCGGCTGCCGCTTTCTTGGTCTTCCCCGCGCGTGACGGCGGCTGACAAGCCCCGCACACCACGTTTTCTTGCAAATCATGTTTGTGCGCGATGAACTTTCCAGTGCAGCGGCAGCATTTCGTGAGCTGCAGCATGCCCGCATCGAAAAAGCGCACAAGGGTCCAGGCCCGCGTTAGATCAAGTACTGCCTCGACATCGCTATTCCTGCAATGTTCGAGATACAACCGATACCCCTTCGTCAGGGCATCGAGGTGCGAGCAAGCCGCTTCTTTCTTCAGGAACACATACGTGTTGTAGAAGAGCGAAGCATGGATGTTCGCGAGCCACGTCATATACCAGTCAGCCGAGAAAGGCAGCATGCCCTTCGGCGGCGATACGCCCTTCACCTCGCGATACAACCGGATCATCCGGTCACGCGATAGTGTCAGTTCACTTTCGAGCACCTGCATCCGCGCCCCGAGTTCGATCAATGCGATCGCACGGAAAACTTCTTGTGCATCTTCGGTGAGGCTCTTCTTAAGCATGGCGCGCTCTCGTGCTTAGAGGAACTGTTCTGCTGGCTGACCGGCCAGCAAGATGGCTGCGTGCGTCGGCGCAATATCCGCATGCTTCGCGGGCGACGTAAGTGCAGCCAGCATGGTGTGATCGTTGAAACGGAAAAAACACAGCAACTGGTCAGAAGCCGCCAGCTTGACGACCTGCGCGAGCGTCAGCCCGGACAGAAGGTCGGCGAGTTCCTTAGACAAACCCAGTCGAAACATCCCGATAGCCCGGTCCTCTCGCAGCATGCGCTGGGCGAGCATGATGTACGACAAGTTGATTTCTCGAATCGAGTCCAGCGTTTCGCGACCGTTCATGATTTTCCCGCGTTCGATATAAACCCCGAGTACCCTGCCGGCATTTTTTGCCAGCTATCTTATTTGCCTAGCCAAACGTTTGTTCTGTCCGGCTACGTTTAAACTTTGTTTCACTGAGTTACATCTTGTAACAACACTGTGAAACGGATTGTAAGTACCACGCAGCGGGAAATCAAGAACATCTCAATAATAAATTTCCATAAAACAACAGAGAGAAACGGTAATTTTTTCCCGAACTTGTAACAGGAAAGTGTGACCGATTTTTGGCGGCCATTTTGAAGCGAAATGGACCGCCTCAATCGACAGAAGGTTTGCTTGGCGTTTGATTTCTTAGGGAAAAAACGGATAGGGCAAATAGCCGGTTGACATGCCCGGCGAATTAATCGAATTGCGAGGACGGAGCAAGTTGTAACAGCCGGTCAATCGACTTTTGGAATTGCGGCGAAGGAAAATCCTCGGATAAAAACTGTCGATCGGCTTTCAATTTTGATGCAGGAAATTTGACCGACGGGAAGTCAAAATGACCGCTGGACGCAACATGTTGCCCTCAGTTGTAACAGTGTCCGCGAAAACTATGAGGACAAGTGGGCCGATAGGAGATTCTTCTTCCGTGCCACCGCCCGTTCCCGTACAGCGCTCATGCGGAGGACGGGCGGCGGAGCAGCAGGTTCGGCACCGCTAGCGTTGCGGTACGCCCTCGCGCCATTCAGCCCAGTGCGTAGCAATCTCTTGCACCAGCGGATTTCCCGCTCGATACAAATTGTCGATAGCCGGCGCGAAACCGCCCTGGGCTGCGTAATTGAGCAGATTATCGGAGGCTGATTGCCCGTCATATGGCCGATCAAAATCCGAGCCCGAACGCACGGCCGCCACCCGGTTCAAATCCACGCGATGCACACTCGCCGCACGCGACAACGCCTCGTAAGTCGCGTTGTCCTCCTGCTGCGTCGTGCAATACACCCCCTTGCCGTCAGTCACGAGCTTTGTCCAGTCGCGCGCCCGCTCGCCGATGTACTTCCCCGACCACCACGTATCGCCCGCCAGCGTGTCGCACTGGATTACCTTGGGCGGCTGGTTCGCCGGCGCATAGCTGAACTTCGCGCGCGCGGCCTGCGCTTCGGGGCTGTCGGAGAGCGTTACGTTCTTCGACAGCGCATAAGCCGCATCGGCCAGATCCGGATTCAGCTTGAACACTTCGGTCTTGTAATCGAGCGGTGGTTTATCCGCCGGGCCTTTCGTATTGATGCCGAGATAACCGCTCGGCCAGCTATCCGGTTTTTCGCGCGCATCGAGCTCCCATTGGATACCGAAATCGACGAGATATTTTGCCCACGCCGCAGACCCGACCGTGCCTTGCATCGGGTCAATGCCCGCGATCCCCGCGATCATGAAATAGGTTCGGCGCAGATCGAATTTATCGGAGAACGTGAGCGCCATCAGCGAAGCGGCCGCGTTCGCGTGACCCATGCCTGTGGTCATCACGCAGACCTCCTGCCGGTTGCAGTTCACAACGGGATAGTCCGGAGAGAGTCCAGCCACATGAATGGCCTTCCAGGGCCCGAGCTTGTCGAGCCAGACTTGGCCCTCAGGGCCGAACATGGAAACGATCATGACCTTGACGGGCTGGCCGTGGCCATTTCCATCGCCGCTACGGGCGCCGTCCGGACCCTGCGCAAACGTTGGCTCACACGCGCTGAACAAGAGCGTCGCCATCGCGGCCGCCAGGCTCAATGCAGGGATTCGTGAAGGGATATGAGTAGGCTGGGTGACAATACGGGTGCGGCTGCGGGTAGAACGAAGGAGCAGGTCGAGCGAGGAACGGACGATCGATTTCATCTGGGCGGCACCGTAAGTGGAAGGAGAACGCGAGGTGAAACACACGGCAAGATGCACGACTGGACCGCACGCCCGTCTCGGCAGTACCGTCAGTACCACTCGCCGGACGTTCGTGCGTTGAGCGCATTATAGAAGGGCCAAGAACACCGCTGTAAGGAACATAAAATGTTCCGGTAACGGTCATCAAGCACTAGTCTTGCTGTTTCGCTTCTCGCTTGTTTGCTCGCTTGCTCGTTGTTGAGTCCTCTTCCCTGCAAGGCGCCCATGCCCGACACCGCCGCTTCACGAATGATCGATGCGTTTCACGCCAGCCTTGTAGAGGACCGCCAGCACGTCGAGATGTGGCTCGAGGCTACCGGCGACAGCGCCGTCGCGCTCGAGGCCTTGTGGTCCGAGGGGGAACATCATCGGGGACATGCACGCGCGGCCATGGACCGGCTGGTCGCGCTGGCGGACCGGCACGGGGTCATGCTTTCACTCGTGCCGCGGCCGCTCACGCAGAAGGGAGAAGGCCCCGCCGCGCCTTCCATCGATCACGCTGCGCCCGATAGCGCCGCGCTCGAAGCGTTTTATGGCCGGCTGGGCTTCGAACGCTCGGGCGGCAAATTCGAAGGCTCGCCGGTGATGGTGCGCTCGCCGCGTTGATCGGCATTGGTATCGGCGCGGGCATTCACGTTCACATTCGCATCGGTTGAGGAATCGCCACGCTGATCTCCCTCGAAGGCTGCAGCCAACTCACCCGCGTCTCCGCCCTTCACGATCACGAAATTTCGCTGCGGATTCGCTATCTCGATGCCGCGTTCCGTGAAGCGGTCCACAATGCGCCGGTTGAATTCGCGCTGCACTCCCCAGCGCGCGCTATCGCGGCACTGGATCTGGCCGGCGAGCGTGACGCTCGACCCATCGACCGCATCCACGCCCCACAGGCTGAAGTCGGAGAGGATGCCGTCCTTGAACGCATCGTCCTCACGCAGCGACGCGCCGATCTCCTTGAGCGTATCCGCCGCCAGGTTCACGTCTTGCCCAAGTGCAATACTCACGCGTACCGCGGCATTGCCAATGCCGCGATTCGTGTTGTTCACCGTCGATACCGAACTGAACGGCACCGTGAACAGCGAGCCGTCGCTGCCCCGCAAACGCACCGTACGGATCGACAGATATTCGACCGTCCCCGACACCCCCGCGAGCGTGACCGAGTCGCCCACTTGCATCGCGTTCTCCATCAACAGGAAGATGCCGGTGATCAAATCCTGCACGAGCTTTTGCGAGCCGAAACCCAGCGCCACGCCGAAGATGCTCGCGCTCGCGAGCAGCGGCGCGGTGTTGACACCGATCTCGCTTAACCCCGTCAACACGACGACCATCGCGATCACGATAAAGAGCGCACTGCGCATCATCGGCAGCAGGGTCGTGAGACGCGCGGCCCGCAAACGGTCGCCGCTCGTGGTCCATGTTTCCAGTCGTTGCTCGACCATCACGTTCGCGCCTTCCCACACGATCACGGCGAACGCGGCAGCAACCCCGATGGTGATGAGCGCGGACGCAAGCCGATGACCCACTCCGCCCGACGAAAACAGTGTCAGGGCGTGAAGCCCCCAGACCTGCAGCAGGGTCAGCAACGTAATCACGATGATCACCGTCTGCACGGTGCGCCGCAGCAGCGGGTAATAGCGGTAGGCGTGCCGATGCGCGATCGACTTGTTCGACAGGTCGTCATCGCCGCCGGCCGTATGAAAAATGCGGCCGAGCGCGCCGAACGCGACAATAGCAACTACGCGCGCTGCCACCAGCACGAGCACTGAGATGCCAAACAGATGAAACAGCGTGCGATACCCGTTGCGTACATCGAGCGCCCAGACGAACCACAGCGCCAGCACGAAAAACACCGCGAGCCCGGCCCAGACATCAGCGACCCAATTGCCTAGCAGTACGAATGACCGACGTCCCTTGACACTCTCGCGAATCCAGGCAGCGACCGGCACGCGGCATCTGAGGATTACGATGGCGACCAGCACATGCACGACCAGCGCGACCGCCTTGAGGATCGAGTCGTGGGCGGTGTCGGTCAGACCCAGCGGCGCCGCGGCTTCCGCGAGCGCCGAGCCTGCTCCCGCCACGCACACGATGCGCACCAGCCAGTCATGCGCGAAGCGCGCGGCATCGTCTTGCATCTGGATCAGGCGCAAACCCGGCGCGCGGGGCGCGATGAAGAAACCACTTGCGATCACAATGCCGCGGCACACCAGGTACACGTCGATCAACGCGCCGACAGAACGGCCCTGCGGCGTGCTGTCGTCGATGAAAATGGACATCAGCACCGCCGTGGCGACCACGAAGACGATCAGCGGCAGCAACGCGAGCAAGCTGTGAAGAATGGCGCTAGGCAACCGTTGCAACAGAGTCCAGTGACGCGCTGCGTGGCGCACGCCACGAGCGGTATCGGTCTTGCGTTCAGCGACCTCGATCGCCGCCTCGTTGCCCGAACGCTCGGCCACGGCTTCAGCGTGCACCGCCGCCTGTTCCTCCTTCGCAAGTTCCGGCTGGGTCGCATCAACATCCACGATCCCGCGAGCAGCGATCCGCGCACGCAGCCGGCGCAGCCATCGGGAGCTCAGGTATTCAAGCAGCAGTGCGGGTAACAACGAGATCGAGATCGTCCAGATCACCTGTCCGATCAGCGCGCGACCGCTGGCGGTTGCCATACGCTGGCGCCACCACTGCATGACCGAGCCATAGTCGAGTAGCGAAGTAACGGAACGGCGCAAGCCGCTACTGAGCTCCACGAGCCAGTAACCC
>Ga0209901_1000474_pt1 | contig 15441 bp, 15 predicted proteins | sample OrgsoiDNA_201058_FD_185806 | JGI IMG/M metagenome (GOLD analysis project Ga0209901, IMG submission 185806) | Permafrost soil microbial communities from the Arctic, to analyse light accelerated degradation of dissolved organic matter (DOM) -... | ecosystem: Environmental > Terrestrial > Soil >...
TATCTTCAGCAGCAGATCGCCGGCGCGCGGTATGTCGAACTGGCCGCCGCGCACCTGTCGAATCAAGAGTGCGTCGATGAATTCAACGATGCGGTGCTGGAGTTTCTGGCGCGCCTCTGACTTTGACCCGACTATCTGGGGGAACGCACTTCGTTCACCGTCAACTGCATCTCCATCGTCGCGTCGTTATCGCCGCCCAACTTGATGGAGGCCGGCGTTCCGAGCGCCACCAGCAGGCTGGGCTTGCCGATCTGCCGGTCACCGCGTGCCCAGCTGGTGGCGACCAGCACCGCACCGTTATCGGCCGGTTTTAGCAGGAAGGCGCCCTGCCATTTTTGCGCCCCTTCCCCGATCACGATGGAAGCCTGCTCGCCCGCGCGCGTCAGCAGGCGCGGTGTCGCGATGGCGCCATCGATGTTCAGCTTGAGCGCGACATCGTAGACCGTTTCCGTCGGCACTACGCGTGCCGCCCAAGCCGCATAGCTTCCGCCAGCCATTGCTGCGGCCAGGATGACGCGCCCGAGTATGCGTCGTGCTCGCGGGCTTGATCGTTCCAAAATCATGATGCGCTCCTTGAGTGGATGGATGCGAGTAATAGCTCATATTTGCATAACTCTAAACGCATCAATGATTGCACTTGTCATTGTCGATATCAAGCGGGGCTAGGAGTAAGCTGCCAGGCAGAGAAACTGAGCAACCGAGGGAAGCCATGCACGCGAGTCGACTCATGCAGTTGTTAAACGGTTCTGGCCTGCCGACGCGGGGCTATCGGTTTGAGCGGACGACGGAAACGGCGTTGAGTGCGATGGCACAGTCGTTACGCGCGCGCCACGGCGCGCAAAGCAGCGATGCGCAAAGCGTGACCTTGATTGAAGTCGACGCCGAAGACACGGCCTATCTGGTGACCCGTCCCGGCCACTTCGCCCATCCGTCGATATTGCGCCGGCGCTTGCTCGCTGACGCGCGGACCAGATGCATTGATGTAGACGGCCACACCGCAGCCAGTGACGCGATCATGCAGAAGTGGATGGCACAGTTCATGGAACAAGACGCGCAGCTGCAGCGCGCATTGCGGCCGGCCCAAACGGATCGGGACAGGCCGCAATAAGGTCATCCCATCAAGCCGACGCTTTTAAGCGGGCGCGCTGGCCTCGGAGGTCGACTTGATGTCCTCGGCCTTGGCATCCTCGAAAATCTTCTTCGCGGCCTTGACCTGGTCCGAGCTTTCCGTATGCACCGAGATCAGCACATTGCCGCCGCGGACTTTGCCCTCGTACAGCTTGGCCTCGTATTCTGGTATACCCATGCCGACCAGGCCACCGATGATGCCGCCGGCCGCGCCGACCACCGCCGCGCCACCCAGCGCCGCCATCAGCGGACCGGCCGCGATGAACGGGCCGATACCGGGTATGGCCAGGGTACCGATGCCGGCCAGCCAGCCGAGGATGGCGCCCACGCCCATGCCGGCCGCGCCGCCGGCGGCCGCGCCTTCGGGCAGCTTGGTGTGCTGTTCGTGCGCGAAGTCGCGCGTGGCGCCCTTGGCCGGCAGCAGCACCGAAATCTCGTTGCTGGAGAAACCGGCGTGCTTCAGATTGCCGACGATGTGTTCGGCGTGTGGCGTATCCACGGCGATGCAATAGACAGCTGTATTCATAAGGCCTCCTGCTAAGTTGCTTCGATTGATGGTCACGCTGTCCACGCCGGCCGAGCGCCGGATGCAGCGTATGAAGATGCACTGTATCGCCTGCGCGCCGGCGACTCTGTACGAGAACGCACACTGACGCCGCACCGTCGGCAAGCCTGCCGTTACGAGACAACGTGACGACATCGTGGCCATGACATGGCCTCGATGCGACATGGCAACGTATCAATTCGGCGACATCTTGCCAATCTGCAATCGTGCGCACCGCGATTCGGGCGCAATTGATGTTAATATCAATAAGTAATATTTCTTGCCATAGCCCAATCTCCGCAATGGCCGCAAGGCGTCCGCCGCCAGTCTCGCCACCACCGCCTCCACCCCGCGCTCCGTATCCAAGGCCATCCCGGCCAGTCCACCGCAGGAGTGAAGCATGCGTTTCTCAGAGTTAAAAGTCAGCACCAAGTTGGGCATCGGCTTCGGATCGACCCTCATATTGCTCATCGCCGTCGCGCTGGTGAGCTGGTTCAGCATGGAAAAAATGGAGGACGACACCGATCTGCTGCTGCAAAAAAAACTACAGGTGGAACGCCGCATCGACGACTGGAAAGCCACCATTGAAATCAATCTGCAGCGCACGCTGGCCGCCGCCAAGACCAGCGATCCGGCCGTGCAGCAGTTTTTCCAGGAAGGTATCGCCGCCACCACGCAGCGCACCGTCAGCGATCTGGAACTGATCAACGCCAGCGTCACCGATCCGGCCGCGCGCCAGTTGCTGACGCAAATCGAGGCCAAGCGCGCCACCTACCAGCAGACGCGCAAGCACGCCTTCGATCAACAGGCCGGCGGCGACGCCGACGCGGCCAAGCACTACTTCGATCAGGAACTGATGCCGGCCGCAGACGGCTACCTGGCCAGCGTCGGGCAATTGGCGACGCGCCAGAAGGCGGTCATCGACGAAGTCGGCGCCGACATCCACCACCGCAGCGACCGCGCCCAGCTGCTGGTGATCGCGCTGACCATCGCCTCGGCCGTGCTGTCCGTGGCGCTGGGCTGGCTGATTGCGCGCACGCTGCTGCGCCAGCTTGGCGGTGAACCGCAGTACGCGGCGCGCATCACCGACCGCATCGCCGGCGGCGACCTGACGGTGGCCGTGCGGCTGCGCGCCGGCGACCAGAGCAGCCTGCTGTTCAGCATCATGGCCATGCGCGACAAGCTGGCGTCCATCGTGCGCGAGGTACGCACCAGCACCGACGCCGTGGCCACCGCGTCGAGCCAGATCGCCAGCGGGAATATGGATTTGTCGTCGCGCACCGAGCAGCAGGCCGGCTCACTGGAAGAGACGGCGTCGTCGATGGAGGAGCTGACCGCCACCGTCAAGCAGAACGGCGACTACGCACGCCAGGCCAACACGCTCGCCGCCAGCGCGTCGGAGGTGGCGCGGCGCGGCGGCGACATCGTCGCCAACGTGGTCGGCACGATGGAGGACATCAACGCGGCGTCGAAAAAAATCGCCGACATCATCAGCGTCATCGACGGCATCGCCTTCCAGACCAATATCCTGGCCTTGAACGCGGCGGTCGAAGCGGCCCGCGCCGGCGAACAGGGTCGCGGCTTCGCCGTCGTCGCCAGCGAGGTGCGCAACCTGGCGCAGCGCGCGGCCAGCGCGGCCAAGGACATCAAGACGCTGATCGTGGCCTCGGTCGAGAAGGTCGAAACGGGCAGCCAGCTGGTCAACGAGGCCGGCCTGACCATGGGCGACATCGTCGAAAGCGTGCAGCGCGTCACGACCATCATGGGGCAGATCGCGTCCGCCGGCGCCGAGCAGGAAGCGGGCATCGAGCAAATCAACCGCGCCATCACCGAGATGGACGGCGTGACGCAGCAGAACGCGGCGCTGGTCGAACAGGCTGCGGCGGCGGCCGAATCGCTGCAGGGCCAGGCCGGCCACCTGGCCGAACTGGTCAGCGTATTCCAGCTCGACGCGGCGCGGCCGGCCACGGTGCGCGCCTTGAAGCCGGCGCTGAAACTGCTGTCCGCGCCGACGCCCACGTCCCGACCCGCGCCGGCGCGGCGCGGCGTCCACTGAATCGATACCGGAGCCGATGATGCAAGCCGCCCTCCCCCACAATGAAACCGACCGGCTGATCGCGCTGCGCGCCCTGTGCCAGCTCGACACGCCGGCCGACCCCGAATTCGACCTGATCACCGAGCTGGCCGCCAAGACCTTCGACGCGCCGGTCGCCGCCATCTCGCTGATCGACGCCGAACGCCAGTGGTTCAAATCGCGGGTCGGCATCGACCTGTGCGAAACGCCGCGCGATATCGCCTTCTGCGCGCACGCCATCCACAGCGTCGAGCCGACCGTGGTGCTGGACGCGCGCAGCGACGGCCGCTTCGCCGACAATCCGCTGGTGACGGGCGCGCCGCATGTGCGCTTCTACGCCGGCGTCCCGCTGGTCAACGCGGCGGGGCTGAGCTACGGCACGCTGTGCGTGATCGGCACCGAGCCGCGCGGCCGCTTCACCGACGCCGAAGCGGCCGTGCTCAAATATCTGGGCGCGCTGGTGCTGGCGCGGCTCGACACGCTGCACACCATCGGCTATGTCGACGCGCTGACGCTGCTGCCCAACCGCAGCCGCTTCGTGCAGGACCTGCAAGGCTGGATGGCCGACCGCGCCGGCGCCGCACAACTGGCGGCGGTGGCGATCGACATCTGCGAAGCCGATTATTTTCACAGCATGGAGCGCGCCCTCGGCTGCGACTACGCCGAAGGCTACATCAACGCGGCCAAACGGCGCCTGCTCGACGCGCTGCCGCACACCTCCCTGTACCGCATCGGCCCGACGCTGTTCGCCTGCGTGCGCGCGGTGCCGCTGGCCGACGACCTGGCCGCCGTGTTCGACGAGCTGTGGCAAAGCCTGGCCGCGCCGGTCGAACATCTCGGCATACCGCACACCTCGGCCGCGTCGACCGGCGCGGTGCGGCTCGACCACCATGGCGATGCCGCCGACATCGTGCGCGCCTTGATCAGCGCCGTCGACAGCGCGCGCGCCCAGGGCCTGGGCCACTGCAGCTACGAGCCGAGCGACGACGAAGCGCAGCGGCTGGCCTTCCGTATGCTGACGGCGCTGCCGGCCGCGCTGCTGGCGCACGATCAACTGAGCCTGCACTACCAGCCGCGCGTGGCGCTGGCGGACGGCAAATGCGTCGGCGTCGAAGCGCTGCTGCGCTGGCGCCATCCGGAGATGGGCAACGTGGCGCCGGGCGTGTTCATCCCGCTGGCCGAGAAGACGGCGCTGATGTGGCGCATCACGCAATGGGTGCTCAACGCCGGCTTCGCGCAGGCCGCGCTGTGGCAGCGCGCCGGCTACCGCTTCAGCCTTTCGCTGAACGTCTCGGCGCACGATCTCGATCACGCCGGCTTCGTCGACGCGCTGGTGGCGCTGCGCGACAAGCACGCCGTCAATCCGGCGCTGATAGAGCTGGAATTCACCGAGAGCGCCATGAGCATGCAGCCGCAACGCCTGCAACAGCAGCTGCGGCAAATCCGCGCGCTCGGCTTCCAGCTGTCGATCGACGATTTCGGCACCGGCTACAGCAACCTGACCTACCTGAAACGGCTGCCGGCCAGCGTCATCAAGATCGACCAGTCCTTCGTCGGCAACGTGCTGACCGACGAAAAGGACGCCGCCATCGTGCGCGCCGTGATCGCGCTGGCGCATGAACTGGACTACACGGTGGTCGCCGAGGGCATCGAAGCGCCTGCGGTGCTGGAGCAGTTGCTGGCCTGGGGCTGCGACGAGGGCCAGGGCGACCACATCGCCCGGCCGATGCCGCTGCCGCTGCTGGAGGCGTGGCTGTTGTGGCCTATCGGCGTGCGCACCGCGACGGCCTAGCCGAGTGGCGACAACCATGGTAGGGTGAGGGTTCATGCGACCGAGAAGGGACTTTGCCATGCAGTTAAGCCGACGACGCTGGATCCAGCTCGGACTCGCCGCGCTGTGCGCGCCGGCCGGCCTGGTACGGGCCGGGAACAGCTACAGCTTCGGCATCGTCCCGCAGGAATCGGCCTCGCTGATGGCCGAGAGCTGGACCCCGGTGTTGAACGCGCTGGCGCAGAGATCGGGCCTGGCGCTCACCTTCAGCACCGCGCCGGACATTCCGACGTTCGAAAAGCGCGTGGCCGCCGGCGAATACGATTTCGTCTACATGAACCCCTATCACTTCACCGTCTTCAACGCCATGCCGGGCTACCATGCGCTGGCGCGGGCCAAGAGCGAACGGCTGCGCGGCATCGTCGTGGTGCGCAAGGACAGCCCGTATAAAGAGCTGAAAGACTTGACCGGCGCCGCCATCGCCTTCCCGAGTTCGGCCTCCTTCGCGGCGACGCTGGTCATCCAGGCCGACCTGCGCAAGCGCGGCATCGCCTTCGAGCCGAAGATCGTCAAGTCGCACATCTCGGTTTATCTCGACGTGGCCAAGGGCCTGTATCCAGCCGGCGGCGGCGTGCCGCGTACCTTCAAGCTGCTCGACGACAGCGTCGCCAGGGACCTGCGCATCCTCTACACCAGCGCCGACTACACCAGCCATGCCATCGCCAGCCGGCCCGGCATGGATGCGGCCACGCGCGACAAGCTGTTGAAGGCGATGCTGGCCATGTCGCAGGATGCCGCCAGCCTGGAGATGTTGCAGGGCATCGGCTTCAAGGGCTTCGAGGCGGCGGCCGACCGCGACTGGGACGACGTGCGCGCGCTGGGCATCCGTCCGGCCGACTCGCAGATCCAAAAATGACGATGCGCCTGTCCTTCCGCGCCAAGACCATCCTCGGCATCGCGCTGATCGAGGCGGTACTGCTTGGCACGCTGGTGCTCAGCGTGATGCGCTTTCTGCACGACTCCAACGTCAGCGAAATCCGCCGCCATGCGCGGGTGACGGTGATGACCTTCGCGGCCATGTCCAAGGACGGCATGATCAGCCGCGACCTGGGCAGCCTGCAGTCGTTCGCCAAGCTGCTTAGTAGCAGCGAAGGCATCGTCTACGCCCGCGTCGTCGATGGCCAGCGGCGCGTGCTGGCCGAGGCGGGCGACGCCGCCGCGTTGAAGCGGCCCTTTGCGCAGCAGGCTGACATCGACGACAGCGACGACGGCGTGTACGCCGTCAGCAGCCCGGTGACGGCAGGCGGCGTCGATTACGGCAAGGTCGAAGTGGGCTTCGAGATCGGCAGCCTGCAGCAGATGCTGAGCGCCGCGCGGCGCTGGAGCTTCGGCATCGCCGGCCTGGAGATGGCGCTGGTGGCGCTGTTCTCGCTGATACTGGGCGGCTACCTGAGTCGCCAGATCACCCGCTTCGCCAACGGCGCGGAGCAGATCAGCGCCGGCCATATGGGCATGCAGCTGGAGGTGCGCGGCGACGACGAAATCGCCCAGGCCATGCGCTCCTTCAACGCCATGTCGCTGGCCGTGCGGCAGGGCCGCGACACGCTGGAGGCGCGCGTGCAGGAACGCACCGACGCGCTGTCGCGCATGAACGCCAGCCTGCTGCTCGAAAAGGAGCGGGCCGAATCGGCAACGCACGCCAAGAGCGATTTCCTGGCGACGATGAGCCACGAAATCCGCACGCCGATGAACGCCATCCTCGGCATGCAGCAGCTGTTGCAGCGCACCGACTTGAGCGCGCAGCAGCGCGACTACGTCGACAAGACGCATGCGGCGGCCGATGCCTTGCTCGGCATCCTCAACGACATCCTCGATTTCTCCAAGGTCGACGGCGGCCATCTGACGCTGGACCAGGCGCCGATGGAGCTGGAAAAAATCCTGCGCAACCTGTCGGTCATCCTCAGCGCGAACGTGCGCGACAAACCGGTCGAGGTGCTGTTCGACGTCGGTGCCGATTTGCCGGACGACCTGCTGGGCGATGCGCTGCGGCTGAATCAGGTGCTGATGAATTTGTCCGTCAACGCGCTCAAGTTCACGGAGCGGGGATCGGTGGTGATCGCGGTCCGCGTCAGCGGGCAGACGGCGGATCGGGCGACGCTGAGCTTCGAAGTGCGCGACACCGGCATCGGCATCGCGGCCGACAAGCTGCACAGCATTTTCGAATCGTTCACGCAGGCCGAGAGTTCGACCACGCGGCGTTTCGGCGGCACCGGCCTGGGTCTGGCGATCAGCCAGAAGCTGGTGCAGCTGATGGGCGGCGAACTGCGCGTCGACAGCACGCTGGGCGTCGGCAGCACCTTCTGTTTCAGCGCCACGTTCACGCGCGCCGCGCGGACGCCGGCGCCGGCCTCCGCCGCCCTTGCCCACTCGACGCGAGAGCGTCCGGTGCGGGCGCTGATTGTCGACGACAACGAGGACGCGCGCGACATCATGCTGGCGATGCTGACCAGCCTCGGTTGGCGGGCCGACGTGTCCAGCGGCGGCATGGAGGCGCTGGAACGCTACCGCCGCGCGGCCGCCGACGGCGCGCAGTACGACGTGATTTATATGGACTGGATGATGCCGGGCATGGACGGCTGGCAGGCGGCGACGCAAATCCGCCAGCAACCCGGCGGCGGCGACACGCCGGTGATCGTGCTGGTGACGGCGCACGGACGCGGGCTGCTGGCGCAAAACATGGCCGAGTCGCCGCAGATTTTCAACGCCGTGCTGATGAAGCCCGTCACGCCGGCCATGCTGCTCGACGCCTGGTCGTCGGCCATGCCGAATCAAACGGCGGCTGGAACGTTATCGGCGGGCGCCGCGGCGAGCGCACCGGCGCGGCGACTGGACGGTTTGCGCTTGCTGGTGGTCGAGGATAATGCGATCAACCGGCAGATCGCGCAGGAGATGTTGAAGGTCGAAGGTGCGCAGGTCGACACGGCCAACGACGGCCGCGAGGGCGTGGCCAAGGTGCTGGCCGGGCAGCCCTATGACGCAGTGCTGATGGATATCCAGATGCCCGTCATGGACGGCAACCAGGCCACGCTGGCGCTGCGCCAACAGGGTTACGCGACGCTGCCGATCATCGCGCTGTCGGCCAATGTGCTGGAGGAGGAGCGCGTCGTCAGCCGCACGGCGGGGGTCAGCGATTTCATCGCCAAGCCGGTCGATTTCGAGGTGATGATAAAGACCGTGCTGCGGCATTGCGGACGGCCCGCAGCGGCAAACGGCTAAACGCCGGGCCGCCGAACGGCGCGGCCGGCGCGGAGCTGGCCGCGCCGCGGCGCGACGTCATCCTCTCGTCACCGTTACGCCGCGATGATGACGTTGCCGCAGCTGCGGCGCAGTTGCGCCAGCCGCTCCTCGCCCAAGTCCGCTTCGACCACCACGTATTCGACGGCCGATGCCGGCGCCACGAAGAAGGGCGCGGTCGTCATCAGCTTGTCCGACGTCAGCGCCACGGCCACCTGGCCGCTGGCCTTGACGATGGCGCGTTTCAGCTCCGCTTCCTCCGGATCGACCGAGGCGATGCCGTCGGCCGGATCGAAGGCGCAGACGCCGACGAAACACAGGTCGGCCTTCACTTGCTGCACTTGCAGCAGCGCCGTCGCGCCCAGGCTGCCGGCGGCGTGCGCCGACAAGCGGCCGCCGATCAGGATCACGTCGAAGCCGGGCCGGCCCAGCAGGCGCGAACACGCGTCGGGTGAGTTGGTGATGACGGTCAGGCCGGCGTTGTCTGGCAGCGCTTCGGCGATGGCGATATTGGTGGAACCGGAATCGAGCAGGATGGTCTGGCCCGGCCGGACGATGGTCACCGCCGCCGTCGCCAGCCGCGCCTTGCGGTCGACCGCCAGACGCATGCGCGTGGCGGCGTTCAGCGTCACCGGCGCCGTCAGCAAGGCGCCGCCGTAGACGCGCTTGCAATGGCCGGCGTCGGCCAGTTCGCGCAGGTGGCGCCGCACCGTATGCTCGGAAGTGTTCAGTTGCTGGGCCAACTCGCTGGCCAGCACGCGTCCGCGCGACTGCAATTGTTCCAGGATCAGGTGGGCGCGCTCGTCGGGCAGCAAGGGGCGGGTATCGTCGTGCGGCTGAAACATTTTTTCCTCAATGTGCATAATCGAGCAAAATATATCATAAACGAGCAAGTCACACCTGCTTACAACTTAATGCCGGGTCCGCGTACACGACTTTGCTTGCGCCTCGTTAAGTACAAGCGAGACAACATCTGTTCGTCCGCAATACCATCGCCATAAAAAAAAGGAGAAAAATATGACATTCAAACTTGTTGCCACTTCCCTGCTGCTGGCTGCGGCGCTGCCCTTGGCCGCCCACGCCGACCTGCCGGGCCAGCATCCCGGTTATCTGCACGCGCTGAGCGATTTGCGCGACGCTCGCTGGAATCTGGAACATCGTCCGGGCGACGGCGCCGTCAGTTCGCAGGAGGATGTCGCCATCGAGGAAATCGACCAGGCGCTCGGTGACGTGAAAAACGCGGCGCGCGAGGACGACAAGAACCTGCGCGACCATCCGCACGAAGATGCCCGCATCGACCATCCGGGCCGTTTGCATCACGCGCTGGAGCTGCTGCGCAAGGCGCACGACGACCTGGCCATCGAGGAAGACAATCCGGAGGCGCGCGGCCTCAAACGCCGCGCCATGGACCACGTCGACCGCGCCATGGAAGCGGCCAAGCACGCGATCCACGACGTCGAGCAAGGCCGCTAAGCCAGCCGGCTTGCAATGGACGTAAAAAAACCGCCAGGCTCACGCGCTGGCGGTTCTCGTTAGCCTGAGCTAGCCGATATTACTGGGCGGCGGCTTCTTCAGCAGCGGCTTTCATCGACAGCTTCAGACGGCCGCGGTCGTCGGTTTCCAGAACCTTGACGCGCACTTGCTGGCCTTCTTTCAGATAGTCGGCAACGGCGTTGACACGCTCGTTGGCGATCTGCGAGATGTGCAGCAGGCCGTCCTTGCCTGGCATGACCTGGACGATGGCGCCGAAGTCCAGCAGTTTCAGCACGGTGCCGTCGTAGGTCTTGCCCACTTCGACCGATGCGGTCAGCTCTTCGATGCGGCGCTTGGCTTCCTGGCCGGCGGCGGCGTCGACGGAGGCGATGGTGACCACGCCTTCGTCGCTGATATCGATCTGCGTGCCGGTCTCTTCGGTCAGCGCGCGGATGACGGCGCCGCCCTTGCCGATCACGTCACGGATTTTTTCCGGGTTGATCTTGATGGTGATCAAACGCGGTGCGAAATCCGACAGCTCGGTTTTGACGTGCGGCATGGCTTTTTGCATTTCGCCCAGGATGTGCTCGCGGCCCTCTTTGGCTTGCGCCAGCGCCACTTGCATGATTTCCTTGGTGATGCCCATGATCTTGATGTCCATCTGCAGCGCGGTGATACCGTTGCGGGTACCGGCGACCTTGAAGTCCATGTCGCCCAGGTGATCTTCATCGCCCAGGATGTCCGACAGCACGGCGAACTTGCCGCCTTCCTTGATCAGGCCCATCGCGATACCGGCGACGTGTTCTTTCATCGGCACGCCGGCATCCATCAGCGCCAGGCAGCCGCCGCAGACCGAGGCCATCGACGAGGAACCGTTCGATTCGGTGATTTCCGACACCAGACGCACCGAGTAGCTGAACTCTTCCGGCGATGGCAGCGCGGCGATCAGCGCACGCTTGGCCAGACGGCCGTGGCCGATTTCGCGACGCTTGGGCGTGCCGACGCGGCCGGTTTCGCCAGTGGCGAACGGAGGCATGTTGTAATGCAGCATGAAGGAGTCGGTGAACTCGCCCATCAGCGCGTCGATCTTCTGGCTGTCGCGGGCGGTGCCCAGCGTGGCCACGACCAGCGCCTGGGTTTCGCCGCGCGTGAACAGCGCGGAACCGTGGGTGCGTGGCAGGACCGAGGTGCGGATAGCGATCGGGCGCACGGTGCGGGTGTCGCGGCCGTCGATGCGTGGCTCGCCGTCGAGGATCTGGGTGCGGACGATTTTCGCTTCGATATCGAACAGGATGTTGTTCACTTCGGCGGCGTCGGCCGGCGCGACGCCGGCGGCGGCAGCTTCAGCACCCAGGTCGGCCAGCACTTCGCTGGTGGCGGCCTTGAGCTTGGCGGTGCGCTCCTGCTTGTCCTTGGTCTGGTAAGCGGCGTTGATCTTGCTGGCGGCGAAATGCGACACGCGGCCGATCAAGGCTTCGTTTTTCGCTGGCGGGACCCAGACGACTTCCGGCTTGCCGCCGTCGCGCACCAGGTCGTGGATCGCGTCGATGACGACTTTCATCTGGTCGTGGCCGAAGACGACGGCGCCCAGCATGATTTCTTCGGACAGTTGCTTGGCTTCGGATTCGACCATCAGCACGGCCGTTTCGGTACCGGCGACAACCAGGTCCATTTCCGAGGTTTTCAGCTGCTGGACGGTTGGGTTCAGGATGTACTGGCCGTTGGCGTAGCCGACGCGGGCGGCGCCGATTGGACCGTTGAACGGCACGCCGGAGACGCACAGCGCGGCGGAGGCGCCGATCATGGCGGCGATGTCCGGATCGATCTCAGGGTTGACCGACAGCACGTGGATGATGATCTGGACTTCGTTCAGGTAGCCTTCCGGGAACAGCGGACGGATAGGACGGTCGATCAGACGCGAGGTCAGCGTTTCTTTTTCCGAAGGACGGCCTTCGCGCTTGAAGAAACCGCCCGGGATTTTACCGGCAGCATAGGTTTTTTCGACGTAATCGACGGTCAGCGGGAAGAAGTCCTGGCCTGGCTTGGCGTCTTTGCGCGCCACAACCGTTGCCAGCACGACCGTATCTTCGATCGAGACCAGCACGGCGCCGGAAGCTTGACGGGCGATTTCACCGGTTTCCAGCGTCACTTGATGTTGACCGTACTGGAAGGTTTTCGTAACTTTATTAAACATGGGTAATCCCTTTCTATTTGCCGACAGATTTTCAGGGGCTGTCGTTCACCTCACCACAGGCGGCGTCTCTGGAACAATTCCCCGCCTTTACTGCTTTTGCTGCGTTGCTGCGTGATACGGAAATACCATGTTACGGGCCAGGAGGCCATGCCTATTAGCAATTTTTTACGATCGCCAAATGACAAAATGCCCGCGGCAGCGAACTGACGCAGGCATTTCTTTTAAACTTTGCGGCGCAAAAAAATTACTTACGCAGGCCGAGTTTAGCGATCAGATCGCGATAACGGGTAGCATCTTTGGCCTTGAGGTAGGACAACAGGCTCTTACGACGGTTGACCATCATGATCAGACCACGGCGGGAATGGTGATCCTTGCTGTGGGCTTTGAAGTGGCCATTCAGTTCGTTGATGCGGGCGGTCAGCAGCGCAACTTGAACTTCCGGGGAGCCGGTGTCGTTTTGACCACGGGCGTTGTCCGCGATGATGGCGGTTTTGTTGATGTTTTCTACGGTCATGATACTTACCTTTCACATGCGGTGGGCGGAGTCTGAACCCTGCTCACCGTGAACTTCGATTAAAAAAGCCTGATCTAAAAAGACCAGACCCGCAAGTATATCGGAAAAAGCGGCCCGTGTATCCAGTGTTGATGACATTTGATGGCCGCGAAGCCGGCCTGGAGGCGATAAACCATGAAAAATGTGATGCGATGGTCCATCTTGAGGCCGCTTGCAGGGCCGCTTGCCGGTTGGCTTGCCGGGCTGGCACTGGCCGGCTGCGCCGATTTCAGCGGCATGCCGGTGACGCCGGGCGAGCCGGCCGACGCGGTGCGCGCCAAGCTGGGCGGGCCCACCGGTGTCTATGCGGCCGGGCCGGACACGCTGCTCGAATACGCCAAAGGGCCGACGGGACAGGTCACCTACATGGCGCGCATCGGCCCGGACCAGCGGCTGCTATCGTATGAGCAGGTGCTGACGAGCGCCAAATTCGCCAGGATACGGCCCGGCGTCGATACCATGGAATCGGTGCTGGCCACGTTCGGGCGGCCGGCCGAGAAGCTGCGGCTACCCCATCCGCCCTACGATGTCTGGGCCTACCGCTACAAGGAACAGAACGTGTGGGATTCCATGATGTACGTCCACTTCGACCCGGCCGGCGTGGTGCGCAAAGTCGTCAACGGTCCCGATCCCGAGCGCGAGGAGCGCTGGAAATAGCAGGCGCAGCGCTTGCATGGGCACCGCCGGCCTATTCCAGCAGCTGTGCCAATGCGCGCTTGCCGCTGGACGACACGTCCAGCGCGCGCGTGTCGGCATGGCGCGTCAGCCAGCCCGAATCGATAAAATGATCGAGCAGCGCGACGGCCAGCGGACCGGCAAAATGATCGCGCCGCTCCGACCAGTCGACGCAGCCGTACAACAGCCGCTGGCCCGGCGCGTGGTCGGCCAGCGGCACGCCCAGCTCCCGCAACTTGGCCATGCCTGCCGGCGTCAGCGGATAGTCATGTCCGTCGCCCTCGCCCATTTGCACCCAGCCGCGCTCGACGAAGCAGCGGCACAAGTCCACGCCCAACACGCCCGCCAGATGTCCGTAGCAGCTGCGAGCGTGGCGCAGCGGGCGCATCGATGGCGCCCGCCAGCGCACGGTTTCGGGCAGCGCACCGTCGGCCACGCGCAGCAACGCTTCCAGCGCATGGGCCACGTTGGCGTCGGCCAGCATGAAATAGCGGTGGCGGCCTTGCGCGCGCACGCGGGCCAGGCCTTCGTCGACCAGCAGCTTTAGATGCTGGGACGCGGTCGGCGCCGAGACGCCCGCGTGCGCGGCCAGGTCGCCGGCCGTGTAGAAGCGGCCGTCGAGCAGGCGCGACAGCATCAGCGCGCGCGTCGGATCGCCTATCGCCGCGGCGACGCGCGCGAAGCGCGGTTGCGCCGCCGTGCTCACGGCAGCCCCGTTGCCGACGCGCCCAGCGGCGGGTGAAAGGGCGGTGCCTCGGCGCGCTCCAGCAGGCCGTAGTCGCGGATGACCGAGGCTACCCGCAAGCGGTAGTCGTCGAACACGCCGGCGCGGCCGGCCGTCTGCGCGGCGCGGTGCGGTTCCTGTTCGCGCCAGGCGCGCACTGCCTCCTCGTCGCGCCAGAACGACAGCGACAGCAGCTTGCCTTTTGTACTCAGACTTTCGAAACGTTCCACTGAAATAAAGCCGTCCACCTGCGCCAGCATGGGGCCAAGCTGCGCCGCCCGCTCCAGATACTCGGCATGGCCCTCGCTGCTAGGCTGAACTTCAAACATCACGGCGATCATGTGCGACTCCTTTGTGCTAGGCATCATGGCAGGCCGAACGTACCGTCCACCGGCTCAAGGAAACGACGTTCTTCGCGCAGGATGAAGCGCTGCTGCTGGGCGTAGGCGAAATTCTCTTGCGCTGGCGGATCGGCGCGCAGGCGGGCGCGGTACGATTCGTAGGCAGCCAGCGAGTCGAAGCCGACCAAGCCCCAGGCTTCGTAATTGCTGCCCTCGTGCGGCATGAAATAGCCGAGCAGGTGGCCGCCGAGGCGCGGAATGATGCGTCCCCAGTTTTCCGCATAGCGGCGGAAAGCCTCGCGCTGAAAGGGGTCGATTTCGTAGCGGATAAAGCAGGTGATGGTCATATCAGCGTCCTGTCGTTGAGTGAGCAGACAGGATAGCGTTTGCACACCGCGCATGCTTCGCTGTGGGCCGAAGCATGCGCGCTGCTCAGCACGGCAAGGTTCTTATCACGGCTGCGGATTGACCCGCTCTATCTTCGAGTGCAGCTTGTTGAGCGCCGACAGGTAGGCCTTGGCCGAGGCGACGATGATGTCCGGATCGGCGCCGACGCCGTTGACGATGCGGCCCTCCTTCGACAGCCGCATCGTCACCTCGCCCTGCGACTGGGTGCCGGTGCTGATGGCGTTGACGGAGAACAGCACCAGCTCGGCGCCGCTGCCCACTT
>Ga0209901_1000475_pt1 | contig 15430 bp, 11 predicted proteins | sample OrgsoiDNA_201058_FD_185806 | JGI IMG/M metagenome (GOLD analysis project Ga0209901, IMG submission 185806) | Permafrost soil microbial communities from the Arctic, to analyse light accelerated degradation of dissolved organic matter (DOM) -... | ecosystem: Environmental > Terrestrial > Soil >...
CGCCCAGCTTCGATAGTTTCGCTTCGCGCTCTTGGGCGGCAAACAGGTTGGGTTTCATCATGGCTAGGTCGTCAAGATTGGCACTGCGATATCATGCCATGGCTGGGCAGGTTTTTCGAGGTGCCCTCGGGTAGCAAATCGGCATTGCACAGGGCATGCAAGCCATCGTCGAGTTTCCAGTATTGCGCCCAGCAGTCGTGCGCCAGAACGCCGACGCACTTGGACAGTATCCCAAATGCCGCAATGGCTTCCAGAGCGCGTTTTTCATTCAAGCCATACCAGGCCAGATTGTCGGTCGCCGCCACGTGCATCCCATGCAATTTGCCAGCCAGGCGCAAGCCCGACTCATCGGCACCAAGGACTGGGGCATGGTGCCGTTTCGACGCAATAGGATCGGCCGCTCCCTGCAAGGCCGTGCGAGCCTCTGCACCCCATGCCAGCAACGTCGCCGGGGAACCGACAGGCCATACAGGCCGGTGATCAGCTCGGCGGCCCGCGCATACGGCAGCACTTGCCACCGCGGGCTCCGCGCATCTACGCCAGCATCGCCTGGAGATCAACCTGGTGAACCGGACAGCCGCTAACCCGGCATGGACATCTGTGGGCGTACCGTTACAGTGTGGCGGACGACGGTGATCTTCGCCTAACCCGCCGGCACGAAGCGGCGCTGCCGCATCCAGCGCGTGGCGACCCACTTTTCGCCGGCCAGCACCGGCGCGCCGGCGTGCAGCGACAAGGGGTCGAGCTGGCCGTCGGCGTTGCAGTATTCGAAGTAGACGGCGCTGCCACGGCGCGGCGCGACCGCCAGCCCGGCTTCCGGGAAGATCGTCTCGCCGCCGTGCTCGACGTCGTTCAGATACATCACCAGCGTGCTGACGCGCTGCCCGCTGCGCGCCAGCGAGGCGACGTTGGCGGCATTGCTCGGCATCAGGAAATCGAAATGCGGCACGCTCTCGGCGCCGCTGCGGTAGCGCAGCACCTGCAGGCCCTCGCCGTTTTCCAGCGGCAGCTGCATCAGCTGCGCCAGGCGGCGGTCGATGCGCTCGACCAGGGCGTTTTCCTGCGGCCGGAAGAACATGCCGTCGCTGCTGCGCGCGGCGCTCATGGTATCCATGCCGCTGGCCGGATCGACGATGGTCGACGGCGCCAGGCGCGGCGTGGCCAGCGCGATCAGCTGCTCGCACTCGGCCGCGCTGAGCACATTGTCCAGCACCACCACCACCGGCTGCACCAGCGCCGAGGCGACGCGGATGGCGCGGCCGTCGACGTGGATCTGGTTGCCGGCCATCAGCCGCGACGGCTGCTGGCGATAGCGCGCGGCGGCGATCTGTTCGGCGTCGACGCCGTCGTCCGGCAGCGTGGCGCCGCTGGCGCGCGCGGCCCAGACTGTCTGCACCAGGCTGCCCGCCACCTGCGCGTCGAAGCCCTGCTCGACCATGCTGCGCACCAGCGGCGCCGGCGGGATGCCACGGTCGATGTTGTGCACGATCCAGTGCTTCAGTTCGGGGGTGTAGTGTATGCGGGCGCCCATGCTGGTTCGACTTTATAAAAACGTTACAGGTCCTTGGCTTCCCAGCCCTTGGCCGTGAGCACGAAGGCTTCTTTCAGCTGCATCACGCCGGCGCCCTTGAGGACGGTGTCCAGCATCGGGAACACGCGGCCGACGCTGGCGTCCCTGGCCCACGGCGCCGGCGCCACCTGATAAGTATAGGTGACGACGGCCTCGTCGGTCGTGGTCGCGCCCGGATGCCGGACCGGCTCCCAGCCGACCACGTGGTCGAGCGACAGCTTGGCGGCGCAGAAGTCGTTGGCGACGGCGGCGTAGTGGTCGTCGACTTGATGCTGGTGCGGCGCGCGCGGCAGATAATATTTCTTGCCTTCGTCGGTCAGCTGGTAGCGGCGCACCGGCACTTGGCTGACGTTGCCGTCGTCGTCCTTGCGCTCGGCGATGGCGTCGCTGGCGCTGACCAGGCCGAGCTTTTCCAGCACCGGCATCTGCACGCCGTTGCGCGAGCCGCTGCCGGTTTCAGCGGCGGTGACGTCGATCGGCCAGACGCTCTTGGCCAGGCACAGGTCGCCGCGCTGGGCCAGATAGCTTTGCATGGCCTTGCTGACGTTGGCCTGGTTGAGTTCTTTTTCCTTGCTGCAGCCGCCGAGCGTGGCGATGAGGGCGACTGCGGCGATGCTGGTGATGGCGATTTTTTTCATGGCGTGTCTAAAAGGTTAGTTGGTGCAAGCGCCCGTGGTCGGCTGGCTGGCTGGCTGGTAGCCGTCGGTCAGCGTCTTCAGGAAGCAGATCAGGTCGCCGACGTCGGCGTCCGTCATCGGCGGCGTGCTGCCGGCCTTGCGGCCGTCGAGCGGCATCTGGGTGTCGATATTGCCGCGATAGGCGGCCGGCAGGTCGTTGAACTTCTGTACCGTGCCGCCCACGTATTGGGTGGTGATCAGGCCGTAGCTGGGGAAGTTGGCGTCCGGCGTGGCCTTGGCCGTGCCGCCGACGGTCGGATACCAGATTTCCGGGTTGGTGTCGCGGGTGTTGTAGAAGCGTATGGTCTGTTCCAGCGTATGGATGATGCCGTTGTGGAAGAAGCTGCTGCGCGTGGCGACGTTGCGCAGCGTCGGCGCCTTGAACATGCCGCAGTATGCGTTGGCCGCGCCCGGCGCGCTCGGCAGGTGGTCGGTGCGCAGCGGCCCGCAGACGCCCATGTCGATGAAGCCGGCGTCGGCGTTGGCCGGGATGGCCGTGTTGCGCGGCACGCTGATGGCCTCGTAGGAAAAATCGGTGAACAGCGCCGAGCTGCCGTTCAAGCCCGCGCCCTGGTAGTGGCAGGACGCGCAGTTGCCCTTGTTCGGGTCGGAGAACAGTTTCAGGCCGCGGGTTTCGGACGGCGTCAGCGTGCCGCCGATCTTGTTGCCGGCGTACAGGTCGAACTTGCTGCTGAACGGGTGGAAGCTGACGTCTTCCAGCTGGAACGCTTGCAGCGCGGCGCCGACGTTCTTGAACGCGGCGGCCGGGTCGGCGAAGGCGTTGCCGCCGTAGGCCTGCAGGAACAGCGGCGCATATGCGGCGGCCTGCACCTTGGCGACCACGGCGGCCGGATTGGCGTTGGCCATTTCGTGCGGGTCGAGCAAGGGGATGGCGGCCTGCTCGGCCAGCGTGGCGGCGCGGCCGTCCCAGGTGAAGCCGCCGCCGGGACCGGGCGCGCTGATGCCGTCGGGATTGTCGAGCAGGTCGGCGTAGGGCGGCGTGTATTGCTTGTAGCGCAGCGACGGCGCGGCGCGGTTGCCGGAGTCCGCCATGCTCGCGCCGCCCAGTTGCACGGCCAGGTTGTTCGGCGGGCCGTAGGCGTAGGCCGGGTCGTGGCAGCTGGCGCAGGACTGCTTGCCGGAGCCCGACAGGGTGGCGTCGAAGAATAGTTTTTGTCCGACCTGGGCGGCCAGGCTCAGCGTGGTGGCGGGCGCGGTCGGGGTCGTCGGCGTGGCCGGAGTCGAGGTGCCGCTGCCGGCCGCCGCGTTCGCCGCCGGATCGCTGCCGCCGCCGCTGCACGAGTACAACGCGGCCAAAACGGCGCCCGTGCACAGGACGATGGCGCTGCGTTCGACGATACTTTGCATGTTCACAATAGCTCTCGCTTTAAAACGGCACAAGGGCGCGATCGCTGATCGGCCCTTGTCAGTGCTTACATGATCCGGTGCCGCGGATCGCTCCGCGGCACCGGCAAGGCTTGCTGACGATTACTTATGCAGCGACCAGACGTTGACCTGGCTGCTGTCCGGACCGACTTGCGCCGGCGTGCTCACGTCGGCCGACTGCTTCTGCGTGTACGAGGCCGGCGCCACGAAGGCGTGGTTGACCGGACGCACGGAATCGAAGTGGGTGTCGGCGCTGCCAGCGTACTCGGGCAGGTTGAGGATGTTGGCGGCGATGAACTTCTCGGTGTACTTGGAGCGGTTCATATACGAGCTGTCGACGGCCGGGTCGGCCAGCTGGAACATGTCCTGCAGCGTGCGGTTGAACGAGAAGTGGCTGTAGGCGTCGCCATCCTTGATGCCGGTCGGCGCGCCGGCCTGGTTGGTCAGGATGCCGAACACCGACTGGCCGTGGCCGCGGTTGCCCGAGGTGTAGCCGTTGACCGATTTGTCGACCGACCAGCTGCCGTCGGCGTTTTGCTTGAGCGGATTGGCGACGGTGCTGTTGCCCGGATTCCAGCCGCAGCAGGAGTTGAAGCCGGCGGTGGCGTTGCCCTCGTCGAACATCAGCACGATGGCGACGCGCTTCTGGCCGTTTTTCCACAGCGGCGAGGCCTGGATTTTCTTGACCAGCTTGTCGACGTAGTTGTCGCCGCGGGTGATGATGGCGCCGCCGGTGGCGTTGGCGACGTTGTTGGCGACCGAGCTGCAATCGCTGGCCAGCACGGCGGTGCTGCTGCCGCCGGCCACGGTGCCCTTGACGGTGATGCCGTGCATGTCGTCGCACTGGTCCGGCACCACGAAGTTGATGGCCCCGACATGGCCGCTGGCCAGGTCGGTGCCGAACTGGTCGTAGTCATAGTTGGCCGGGATGGCGTAGTCGGTGCTCTTGGACAGGTTGGCGTCCCACTGGCCGCCGCCCATGGTGCGGTTGCTGTACTTGAACTCAGGCGCGCTGCGCACATTCTGGTAAGCCATGCCCGGATGGTGCTTGGTGCGGTACAGCTGGGCCGGCAGCGGCAGGACCAGGCCGGTGGTGCCGATGACGGCGCTGTTGCCGCCGACGGTGCCGGCCGCGTAGACGTTGTCCAGCGCGGTGACGGCCGGGTCGCCGACGCTGTCGGTGCGGGCGTCCTGGCCCGGGTTCATCGACTCGCTGTAGGTGCGCCAGTTCAGGCCGGCCGACGTCAGCGCGTTGAACAGGTTGGGCTTGCCGACGATGTTGTGGCTCACGCCGGCCGCCTGGGTGCAGGTGGCGGTGAACGGCGACTTGGCCAGGCCGGGCTGGCTGGCGTCCGGCGTCGGCAGATCCTGCACGGCGTTGGCGCCGGTGGCGTCGCAGTTCCACTGGCTGTCGTCGGTGATGCCGAAGTCGTCGGCGCCGCCGATGGCGGTGTAGTTCGGCTCGCTCGGATTGCCGGTGGCGTAGTAGCTGGTCAGCTGGTTGCCGGCCTGCAGGTAGCCGTTGATCTTCGGCGCGAACGGCGAGTTCAGGATGGACGAGGTGGCCTTGTTTTCCAGCATGACGATGAACACGTGGTCATAGCGCGGCACGCCTTCGATGTTGAAGGCGGCCTGCTGCGACTGCAGGAAGGTGATGGCGGTGCGGCTGTCGGCGGCGCTGCCGGCGGTGGCGGCGGTGACGTTGGCCAAGCCCTTCAGCGTCGGATCGCCGCCCGGCACGGCCAGCGCGTCCGGATACAGGTCTTTGCGGTCGAGCTTGGTGGTGGCGTAGGTGTAGCGGTTGGCCAGCGCGTTCGCCTCGAACTGCATGGCGCTCTTGCTTGCTGCGTCGGCGACGGCGTTGACGTCGCTCAGCACGGCCGAGGTGGCCACGCCCAGGCGGGTGGCCAGGTTGGCTTTTTCGGTCGGGTAGTCGCTGCCGTTGGCTTCCATGGCGCGCGCCACATCGCTAGACAGCGGGCTGATGACGACGGCCGTGCCCTGTTCCGTCACTTGCGCGGCGACCGCGCGCAGCGCCAGGCGACTGGCCACTTTGGCGCCGCTGGCGGTGTTGATGGCGCTGGTGCCGATATCGGCCAGCAGCGGGCCGACGGCGCCGGCCTTGAGCGTGAAGGCGCCCTTGGCATCGGTGGTGACCGGGTTTTCGCTGGCGTCGCAGACGCCGTTGTTGTTGGCGTCGATACAGACGCTGGCGCCCTGATAGTAGCCGCTGGTGATGGTCGGGTCGGCGGCGCTGCCCGGTTTGAAGGCGGTGGCGACGACCACGCCGCTCATCGTCACGGTCGGTGCGGGCGGCGTCGGGGTCGGCGCGGTATCGCTGCCGCCGCAGGCGCTCAGCGCGGCGGCGGCGATGGCGGTCAGTACCAGCGTGGTCGACAAGGGGGCATACTTCATGCTCGGCGTCATATCTATCCTTAAATGCAGTTGGGGCGCGGGTCAGGGCGCGAGGTGGCCAGGCGCCACTGCGAACGGGGAAACACCGCGACGGCAGAGCACTGGAGGCAGCGGCATTCTTACAAACATTTATGACCGGACAATGACGTTCGTGTAAAGTTGTGCCGGCGGGTGTGCGGGCAAGCGGCGCGGCAGAGGCGCCGGCGGACGCGGCGATTGCGCCGACCGGCGCGGCGTTGTATAATCTGCGGTTCCATTTCCACCCCTGGCAAGTGATCGGCAATCGGGTCAAGAGGCAAGACGACCGACGAAGTGCTGTTTGGCTACCAAACTAACCTAGGCATCCCATGAAGCTCGATACCCATCCAGAATACCGCGAAGTTGTTTTCCACGACCTGTCGTGCGATTTCAAATTCGTCACCCGTTCGACCATCCAGACCCGCGAAAAAATTGAGCACGAAGGTAAGGAATACCCTCTGATCAAGATCGAGGTGTCGGCTGAATCGCACCCGTTCTACACCGGCAAGCACAAGATCGTCGACACCGCCGGTCGCGTCGAGAAATTCCGCCAGAAGTTCGGCACCGTCGGTTCCAAAACCGCCGTCGCAGCAGGTTAATTTCTGCCGCAACGAAAAAAGGCAGCTACGGCTGCCTTTTTTTGTTTCCCGCGCCGTTATCCGGCATACTCCGTCTACCACTTTTTAGCCCGCCCCCGCCATCGATGAAGCCCGTCCGTCTTCCCGCCGCCGCCACGCTCGCGCTGCCACGCTGGGCCCTGTTCGGGCTCGGCCTGCTGTACATCCTGCCCGGCCTGATCGGCCGCGAGCCGTGGAAGAATGACGACGCGGCCAGCTTCGGCATCATGTGGACGATGGCGCACGGCGGCTGGCAGGACTGGCTGTGGCCGAACATCGCCGGCCTGTCGGTGCCCGATGAAGGCCCGCTGGCGTTCTGGCTGGGCGCCCTCGGCATCAAGCTGAGCGGCTGGCTGCTGGGCGACGTGCTGGGCGCGCGCGTGGCCAGCGTCGGCATCTTCCTGGCCGGCGTGTTGTCGGTCTGGTACGCCACCTTCAATCTCGGCCGGCGCCCCGACGCCCAGCCGCTGCGGCTGGCCTTCGGCGGCCAGCCCGAGCCGCGCGACTTCGGCCGCACGCTGGCCGACGCCGCCGTGCTGATCTACCTCGGCTGCCTGGGCCTGCTGGTGCACGCCCACGAAACCACCTCCGAGGCGCTGCAAGTGTCGATGATGGCGCTGGTGGTCTACCGCGCCGTACGCTACGTCGAGCTGGCCTCGCTGCGCAACGCGGCGCTGACCGGCCTGGCGCTCGGCCTGCTGACCTTGACGCGCGGCTGGGTCACGCCGGCCTTCTTGACGCTGGCGCTGCTGTTGTGCGCGCGCTTCCTGGCCTTGCCGGCCGGCCGCACGCTGCGCGACCTGCTGCTGGCGCTGGCCATCGCCGCCGCCATCACGCTCGCCTGGCTGCTGCCGGTGCAGCTGCTGCAACCGTATCAGCAAACGCCGCTGAACGGCTGGCTGGCGTGGAACCAGACGCAGATCGGCTGGCCCAGCCTGTTGTCGCTGAAATTCTTCTTCCGCGTCGGCGTCTGGTTCTTCTGGCCGGCCTGGCCCTTCGCCGGCTGGGCCGTGTACGCCTGGCGGCGCCAGCACCACGTCCTGCACATCGTCGTGCCGCTGACCTTCGTCATCATGGGCACGCTGCTGGCGCTGTTCCACCCGGCGCCGGAAAAAGGCCAGCTGCTGGTGCTGCTGCCGCCGCTGTCCATCATGGCCGCCTTCGGCCTGCTGACGATGAAGCGCGGCGCCATCAACGCCATCGACTGGTTCTCGGTGATGGCGCTGACCCTGCTGGCCGCCATCCTGTGGGTGTTCTGGGGCGCGACCTTGACCGGCTGGCCGGCCCAGGCCGCCAAGAACGCCTTGAAACTGGTGCCCGGCTTCAAGCCCGAGCTGGGCCTGGCCGCGCTGCTGGTGGCGGGCGCCGCCACGGCCGGCTGGATCGCCCTGGTGCATTGGCGCATCTCGCGCCAGCCGGCCGTGCTGTGGCGTGCCGTGGTGCTGTCGTCGGGCGGCCTGATCCTGATCTGGATCCTGCTGATGACGCTGTTCCTGCCCGAACTGAACTACAGCGCCAGCTACGCCAGCGTGGCCCGCCAGATCGCGCTGACCCTGCCGGCCGACGCCGCCTGCATCGAAACCAATGTGGGGCCGGCGCAACGCGCCTCCTTCGCCTACTTCGGCCACCTGCCGTTCACCGGCGTCGAGGGCGGCCGCTGCCCGCTGTTGCTGTTGCAAGACACCGTGCATCCACATGCAGGCCAGGTCATCGCGCCGGAATATCGCGGCAAGCAGTGGCAGCTGCTGTGGGAAGGCCGCCGTCCATCCGACCGCGAAGAGCGTTTCCGCCTGTACCGCCGCGCCGGCTAGCTAGCACCGAGATAGTCGTGTTGCCGTGCGCGGCGCGATACTGCTATGCTAGGACCAAGGTGGCCGAGGCAATCGCCCTCGACCGCTTACGTCTTGCAGGAGCGTTCATGGCAAACCGATATGGCAGTGTGGCAATCTGGCTGATGGCCGCGGGGCTGTGCGCCCGCGCCGCCGCCGCGCCGCTGCACATCATGACGGAACAGTCGCCGCCGGCCGCGATGCGTGCCGGCGACAGCGTGACCGGCCGCGAGACGGAAAAAATCCAGGAAATGATGGCCCGCACCGGCACCGCCTACACGCTGGAGGTGCTGCCGTGGAAGCGCGCCTACACCATGGCGCTGAGCCAGGACAACGCCTGCGTCTACTCGACCTCGCGCACGCCGGACCGCGACCGCCTGTTCAAGTGGATAGGCCCGACCGACGAGGCGGACTGGATCTTCTTCGGCCGCGCCGACCACAGCTTCCCGCTGCGCAGCCTGGAAGACGCGCGCAAGCTGCGCATCGGCACCTACAACGGCGACGCCCGCGACGAATTCCTGCGCACCCGCGGCTTCAACGTCGACCCGGTCAGCAACGACCAGGTCAATCCGCAAAAGCTGCTGCTCAACCGCATCGACCTGTGGGCCGTGGCGATGCGCCGCGACAGCTCCGGCCTGAGCGACCAGCCGTGGGCCGACAAGGTGGTGCCGCTGCTGGTGTTCAACCGCGTGCAGGTCTACCTGGCCTGCAACCTGGCCATGCCCGACGCGCTGGTCGAACGCCTGAACGCGGCGCTGGCCGACATGCGCCGCGACGGCACCGTGGCCAAGGTCGAGCATAAATACGAACACTGGGCGCCGCCCAAGCAATAAGCCCATACGCCGGCCCGGCAAACTTGTCCGACCGTCCACGACGCCTGTGCTTCAGGGCAAAATGCTGTTGCGCGCTACGGTTTTTTTTCATCCCGGCCGAGACAAAATCCGCCGCGACCGCTATAGTTCACAGTATCCCTCGTTGCTCCAAGGCACATATTCGCCGCCGCGCCCGCCGCGCCGCGCGATCGATTGCGGCAATGACGCCGGCTGCGCCCCTGCCCGCGCACCGGATCGACGGCCGCCGCTGCCGCGCCCCGCTTCCGCGCCCCAGCCCGCCCCAGGTTCGACACCATCGCTGTTGAGTATTTGGCCATGTTCAATATCTACAAACTGCAGATCGCCCTCAAGAACACCTACGTTCGCATCGCGCTGCTGGCGCTGACCCTGCTGGCCGTGGCGCTGGCTGGCTGGAGCGGCGACGTGCCGCAAGACCCCAGCCCGCTGCTGCGTTCCCAGGACATCTCGGAAATCACGGCACTGGCCGGCCAGCGCGCCCGGCTCGACTACTTGCTGGTGGCGCGCCCGCTGTCGGAGGCACCGCGCTACATCTTCAAATTCAAGGACGCGCCGCAGCTGCACGTGGTCAAGGTGCCCAGCACCTCGCACCTGAGCCTGGAGCGCGAAGTACTGCTGCGCAACGGCATCCCCTATGCCATCGCGCGCGACGACTTCCTCGCCGCGCACAAGGCGGCGCTGCGCGACGAGGGCGACAGCGCCTGGGGCGACGCGGCCGCCTACGCCGGACGCCACGTGCTCGACTTCCTGCTGATCGGCCTGACGCTGTTCCTGCTCAGGTTCGGCCTGCCCGGCATGGGCGTGACGGCCACGGTGCTGACGCCGGACCAGCTCAAGGGCAGCATGGACGACCTGATCGGCATGGACGACATCAAGCAGGAAGTGCTGCACCTGGAGGACATGATACGCAACCGCGCCGCCTACCAGTCGCACAACATCGACAAGCCCTTCAACGTCATGCTGACCGGGCCGGCCGGCACCGGCAAGACCAAGCTGGCCGGCTACCTGGCCAAGCGGCTCGACATCCCGCTGATCCAGGCCTCCGGCTCGGCGCTCGAATCGGGCTATATCGGCGGCGGCTCGAAGGCGCTGCACGCGCTGTACCGCAAGGCTTGCGCGCGCGGCAACTGCATCATCTTCCTCGACGAGGCACAGACGCTGTTCATGCCGCGCGGCCGCGGCGACAAAAAATGGGAAGACGACACGGCCAACACCCTGCTCGGCCTGCTCGACGGCGTCGCCCGGACCGAGGGCGCCGGCGTGATCTGGGTGGTCGCCTCCAACTTCGACGACGCCAGCTCGGCGATGGACGAGGCGATGCTGCGGCGCTTTTCCGTGAAGATCAACTTCCGCCTGCCCAACAAGGCCGAGCGCGGCGCGCTGCTGCGCAGCTTCCTGTCGCACAAGGCCGACGGCTGCGTCGCCTGGGACCGGCTCGACCTGGACCAGCTGGCCGAGATGACGGCCAACCTCAGCCCGGCGCTGCTGCAAACGGTGGTCGAACGGGCCAGCATGATCGCCATCCAGGAACGCACGGTCATCGACACCGAGCTGATGTTCCGCGCCTTCGAACGGGCCACCATCGGCCTGACCGACCGCGCCACGACGGCCGAGAAAACCCGCCAGCGCGAGCGCATCGCGCTGCACGAGCTGGGCCACTTCTTCATGCAGATCGACCCGTGGCTGCGCCAGGGCCTGTCGCTGGCCGAGGTCAAGGCCAGGTCGCCGCTGCTGAAGATCAGCACCGAGTCGGTCTCCAAGCTGGGCGCGCTCGGCTACGTGCTGTCGGCCGGCGACGACGTGTCGCTGCGCACGCTCGAAGAAATGGAGCGCGACGTGATCCAGCTGTACGGCGGCGTGGCGGCCGAGGAATTGTTTTACGGCGCGCGCGGCATCTCCGTCGGCAGCCAGAACGACATCGAAAAGGCCACCGCGCTGCTGGACCTGATGGTCAACAAGCTGTCGATGTATTCGCGCTCCAAGCTCGACTACAGTCGCCTGAAGAACGACAGCGGCGCCGAGCACACGCTGGCGCAGGTGCAGGCCAAAGCGGACGAGCTGTACAGCTACACCCTGCTGGCCATGGTCGACTACAAGGCGCAGATCGACGAGCTCAAGGACGTGCTGCTGGACCGCTATGTGCTGTCCAAGGACGCCATCTTCGCGCTGCTGGAACAGCAGCAGCAGCGCGATGCGCCAGCCGCCAACGCGGGCTGAACGCGGCGTAGGCCGGCATCAACGGCCGGCGATGGCGTGGCCGGTCGGCGCGATCGCCACCTTCATCGGCAGGCGCTCGAAGTTGGTGATGGCGATGTTGTCCTTGTATTCGCTGAACTGAACCTGCACGCCGTTGGCCGTGCTGAAACCGTCGTGCGAGCTGGGGAAGATTTCGGCCGGCGCCTCGTTTTCCAGCGTCGCATAGAATTGCCGGCCGTGGCGGCTGAAGGTGATGACCTGGCCCGTTTCCAGCGCATAGGTATGGGCGTAATCCTTGAAGTCCTGGGGCAGCATAAAGTAGTGCGGACGGGCGGTGCTCACTTGCACGCTGGCGGGAGTGGTGGCTTGCTCGGCGCCGGTTTGCGGCGCGGCGTAGGCGCTGGCGGCGGTGGCGAAAGCGATGGCGGCGGTCAGGGCGTAGAAGGACGTTTTCATGTGGGGCTCCGGAGTGGCGATGGGATAAAAACTGCTGGTCGGGGCCTCCGCTGTTGTTAGGTTGTCAGCGGGGGACGAGTGCAGATTAGCAAGCCGCCCGCATAAAATCCGGTCTAAGCGATGAACGGGAAATTAACGGTGCCCAAACGTCGAAATCCGGCGACAAACGGAAAGCGCCGGGTGCCGGTTTGCGTTGCCGCAAATTCGCAAGTCAGCGCCAGTCCGGTCTGCCCTGTGCAGAAAAAAAAGTAGCATCGGGCACCCTCGATCTGAGGGCTGGCAACGCCCGCCGCGAACAGATGCAATGCAGGGTTGCCGGATCGCGCCAAATCGGGGATAATGCTTGCGCGTTGCCCGAGTGATGGAATTGGTAGACGTAGCGGACTCAAAATCCGCCGCCGCAAGGCGTGCCGGTTCAAGTCCGGCCTCGGGCACCACCTAACAATGCCTACCGTGTAGACGGTATGGCTCTTTCGACCCGCCGTCCTGCCAGGACCGCGGGTTTTTTATTGCCCGCCAGGTCGCGCGGCGAACTGCCCATCGCCCGCCGACGGCCTCCCGGAGCGCATAAAAATCGCCGCTACGATTGATATCGTTGACGCTTACAGCGCCGCCTTGACCAGCATCGCCGCCGCCACGCCGGCCGACAGCAGCGCGAAGCCCTGTTGCAAACGCGGCCCGGCCAGCCGCGCCGCCACCAGCCGTCCGCCCAGCATGCCCGCCAGCGCGCCGGCCGAAAACGGCAGCGCCACCATCCACGGCAAATGCCCCGCCGCCGCGCTGACCACCACGCCCGACGTCGACACCAGCGCGATCACCGCCAGCGACGTCGCCACCACCGACTGCATGCTCAAATCGGTGTAGCGCTGCAGCGCCGGGATCATGACGAAGCCGCCGCCAACGCCCAGCAAGCCGGACAAGCCGCCCGCCACCACGCCCGACAGCGCCAGCGCGCGCGCGCACGGCGCGGTCCAGATGAACTTGCCCTTGCTCGACAAGCGGCACGGCGGCGGCGGACGCCGGACCTCGACGGCCAGCACCGCCGGCACACAGGCGCGCCGCCAGATGCGCTGCGCGACGAACAGCAGCACGGCCGCGAACAGCACGGCCAGCGGCCGGTTCGGCGTGCGCTGCGCCAGCCACAGTCCGAGCGGCGAACAGACCACGCCGACGCCGGCGATCAGCAAGGCCGCCTTGTAGCGCACCGTGCCCGCCCTCAGTCCCAGGATGGCGCCCAGCGCCGCCGCCAGGCCGACGGCCAGCAAGCCGACCGGCCCCGCCTCGGCCACGCTGGCGTGGGTGCCGAACACCAGCGCCGGCACGGCCAGGATACCGCCGCCGGCACCGGTCAGCGCCAGCACGATGCCGATGGCGAAACCGAGCAGCAGAACGACGCTCATCGCACTCATGCCGCGTTCCGGGGAAGGTTCAGAGAGCGCATGGCGCCGACGCAGGCCGCGACCCGGGGTGTAGAAGATGGCATGGTAATTTTAAGCATATCGATATACGATTATTGGCGGAAAACAGATAGATATCAACGAAAAACAGATGAATATCGTAAGCCATTGATTTATTTGATTATTTTTAAATCAATGTCGGCCATCAAAAAATAGCTTGGCCGCCACAGTTGCCTGCGCCAGCGCTTCTATTTCCTTATTGAAATGTGCTAATCTGGCCGGGCATCCCCTCCCCTTTCCGCGCGCCACGTCTCAAGGATCTATGAACATGGACACCCTGCTGCAATGGTTCGCGCCGCCGGACTCGCCGTCGCTGCTCAACTACGGCACCTACACCCCCTCGCTGGTCGTGCTGTCGATCCTGGTGGCGATCTTCTCATCGTGGATGGGCCTGCAGATCGCCGGCCAGGCCGGTGACAAGGCCAGCCGCACGCTGCGCACCGTCGCCCTGCTCAGCGGCAGCCTGGCGCTAGGATGCGGCGTCTGGGCCATGCACTTCATCGGCATGCTGGCCTTCCAGCTGTGCACCAAAGTCGACTACGATCCCGGCGTCACGCTGCTGTCGGTGCTGCCCAGCCTGGCCGCGTCCGGCGTGGCGCTGTCCATCATCGGCCGGCGCAACGTCGGCCGCTGGTCGCTGATCGGCGGCGGCGTGCTGGTCGGCGCCGGCATCGGCGCCATGCACTACGCCGGCATGGCCGCCATGCGCATGAACCTGACGCTGCACTACGACCCGCTGCGCTTCGCGCTGTCCATCGTCGTCGCCGTCGTGCTGGCCACGCTGGCGCTGTGGGTGCACTTCGGCCTGCGCGGGCTGGAGCGCCGCCTCGGCCACCATGGCCTGGGCCTGCTCAGCGCCAGCGTCATGGGCTGCGCCATCGCCGGCATGCACTACACCGGCATGGCGGCGGCGCGCTTCATCGGCCAGCTGCCGCCGGGCAGCGCGCCCGGCCCCGGCAGCGAATTCCTGGCGCTGGCGATCTCGCTGATCACCGTCGCGCTGACCATCTTCGTGGTCGCCGCCAACGGCCTGCTGCGCTACCGCGCGCTGTTCTTCCAGCTCAGCCAAAGCGAAAGCTGGATGCGCGCGCTGCTCACCACCACCGTCGACGGCGTCGTCACCGTCGACCGCGACGGCACCATCCACGAATTCAATCCCTCGGCCGAGCGCATCTTCGGCTGGCGCCGCGCCGAGATCATCGGCCGCAACATCGTGTTGCTGATGGCCGACCCGGAACGCTCGCAGCGCGACGGCCTGCTGCACTTCCTGCGCACCGGCGACGACAGCGTGCTGGGACGCGGCAGCGAAGTGGTGGCCGTGCGCAAGGACGGCAGCCAGCTGCCGATCCGCCGCGCGCTGGGCCACGCCAGACTCGCCGAGCGCGACCTGTACGTGCTGTTCATCACCGACATCAGCGAGCGCCGCGCCATCCTCAAGGCGCTGCGCGACAGCGAGCAGCAATTCCGCTCGCTGATCGGCAACCTGCCCGGCATCGCCTTCCGCTGCGCCAGCGACGACGGCCATCCGGTGCAGTTCGTCAGCGACGGCGTCGAGCTGATGGCCGGCTATCCGGCGACCGACTTCCTGCCGCCGACGGCGCGCCGCGCGCTGCAGCAGCTGATCGCGCCGGCCGACCGCGAACGCGTCGCCGCCGCGGTGCGCGACAGCATCGAACAGCAGCTGCCCTACCAGGTCGAATACCGCTTGCTGCGCGCCGACGGCGCCACCCGCTGGGTCTGGGAACACGGCGCCGTGGCACCCGACGCCGACGGCGCGCCGCGCTGGATCGACGGCGTCATCATCGACATCAGCGAACGCCGCGCGATGGAGCAGGAGCTGCGCCTGGCCAAGGAAAAGGCCGAGCAGGCGGCCGCCGCGCGCGCCAGCTTCGTGGCCAACATGAGCCACGAAATCCGCACGCCGATGAACGCCATCCTCGGCTTCACCGACGTGCTGC
>Ga0209901_1000477_pt1 | contig 15373 bp, 14 predicted proteins | sample OrgsoiDNA_201058_FD_185806 | JGI IMG/M metagenome (GOLD analysis project Ga0209901, IMG submission 185806) | Permafrost soil microbial communities from the Arctic, to analyse light accelerated degradation of dissolved organic matter (DOM) -... | ecosystem: Environmental > Terrestrial > Soil >...
CATCGCATCTTCAGCATGCCGTACCCGATATGGATTTGCGCCTCGGATTTGTTCGACCGCTCTGTACAAAATCAGCGTCGAAACTAGCAACCAGTTGTTCGTGTAGCTTACCTTGGGCCCTCGATTCATGGTGTTCTCCGCTTCGTGCATTTTACGAAACGTTGATCTCCACTTTTTTCAGCCTACCTCAGTCCACTTGCCCTTGATTGCGACAGAGCCAGTATCACTGCATCGATTCGAACCGCAATGAATGTCGCGCCAAGCTCGAAGTAACATGTCATGTTGCGGGGGATCGTCGCGTAGAACCCGTGAACGAAGAAATCAAGACTGCGTGACGAGCAGTCGATCAGTATTGCGCGGAACGTGATCCTGCTGCGCAAGCGTCGTGACAAGGCAGCAGCCGAGCGTCCTTTCAGTCTTCACACGCTGGAGTTCCGATATTGCTTCAGCCTCTCGATCGTCTGCTCGATGATGGCCAGAACCCTTTCGCGCTCTTCGCCTTGCAGTTTCAGCCGCGGAGCCTTCACATTCTCGGAAGAACCTGCCGTCAAATTTTCCGCCAGCTTGATGTACTGCACCAGCTTCACATGGACATCGAGATGAAACAATGGCGTCAGTATCCGATACAGTTTCCGTGCCTCATCGAATCGGCCCGCCACCGCCAGATTCAACAAATCCACGGATTCCTTCGGCACCGCGTTCGCCATGCCCGAGACCCAACCGGTCACGCCGAGCGCGGCTGACTCGAGGATCAGGTCATCGACGCCGCAAAACACGAGCAAGCGATTGCCGAAAGCGTTGTACAGGTCGGTGACGCGCGTCGTGTCGTAGGTCTCTTCCTTGATCGCCACGATGTTCGGTTCGTCTATCAACTGCTCGAGCATGTCGGGTCGCATATCGACGCCATATCCCCTCGGGTTGTTATAAATCATGATGCCAAGTTTCGTCGAGCGTGCGATGGTGCGGTAGTACTCCACCGTTTCACGGTCATCCGATTTGTAGGTCAAGCCGGGAAACACCATTAGACCCTGGACGCCGAGATCCTGGGCGTCCAGGGCAAATTGCACGGCACGCTGCGTATCGGTTTCCGCCAGGCCCGACACGATAGGCACGCGGCCACCCACGGTCTCGACTGCAATTTCGAGTACCGTGCGTTTCTCTTCGCGTGTCAGTTGTGCATTTTCACCGACCATGCCCATCATGACGACACCGCTAACGCCACTCTCGATAAGACGGTTCAAGCCAGCCTTGTTCGCGTCCGTATCGAGCGAACCATCGTCTTTGAGTTTGGTTGTAACCGCGGGGAAGACACCTTGCCAATTGACTTGCATGCGAGCACCTGTAAGTGATTGAAACGTGAAAGTGATTGAAACGTGAGCCGGGTTTATCAATTTGCCGGCAACTTTTCGAACCCTGAAATCGCGGCCGGGACGATAATCTCCACGAGAATCCCGGGCGCGGCCATGCTGGTCTGACACGTCGCGCGTGTAGGAGCGGTATTGGGCAGAAGCCACTTTTCCCAGACGGCATTCAACGCGTTGAAGTCGCGTTCGAGTTCGCGCATCCAGATCTGGGCCGAGAGCAGGCGATGTTTGTTGCTGCCGGCATCGGCCAGAAGCCGGTCGATTTCCGTAAGCGCCTGAGCGGTCTGCTCGGTGATGTCGGCGTGCAGATCGTTTGCCACGACACCCGCCATGTAAGCCGTTTGATTGTGGATAACGATCTGCGACATGCGGGCCGTGGTTTCGCGGCGCTGAATATCGAGCATGGTTGTGTCCCTGATTTGAGGGTTTTAAAGCTGTTTGTACGCAAGTTTCGCCGCCGCGAGGTCTTCCAGGGCGGTTCCAACTGCTTTGAATACCGTGCGCTGATGATCGTCGGTCCGGCTCGGACAAGTACCGGCGCTGAGACCCGTCAGATCGCCCACAATCTCTGACAACGCCAGCTTTCCCGATTCAACCGCGTTGAGCAGATCGCCCGATTTCGCCGGCGCTTCCGCCGTATCGACCCACACGCGGGCATTGGCGAAACACGCGGGCATGGCTTCGGTCATAGCTGGCGTGAAGCTGCCGATCAGGTCCAGGTGGCTGCCCGGTTGCAACCATTCGGCATGGATCAGCGGCGTTTCGGCCAGCGTCGCGCAACTGACGATGTCGGCGGCGCGCGTCGCCGCGTCGAGATCCCTGACGGCTCGCGCGGCAAAACCTTGCGCTCGCAGTGCCTGCGCGCAGCGCCCGGCGGCATCTGCATCTATGTCCCAGATCGAGATTTGAGTCAGCTTGCGCACCGTCGCCATGGCCGGTGCAACGAGACTGCCGACGCGGCCCGCGCCCACCACGAGCAAGGCGCTGGCATCGGTGCGAGCCAGATAGTGTGCTCCCAGCGCTGCTGCGGCGGCGGTGCGGCGAGAGGTGATCACGTCGCCATCGAGCAGCGCCAGCGGCGCACCGGTGCCGGCGTCGTGCAGCACATAGGTTGAATGCAACCCGGGCAAACCTTCGGCCCGATTGCCGGGATAAATATTGACGATCTTTACGCCATAAAACCCTTCATCGTCCCAGGCAGGCATCAGCAACGAGGTGCCGCTCCGACCGCCGGATCCGACCTTGTGCGTATGCCTGAGCGGTACCGTGGCGCCCGCTAGGAAGGCTTCGCGCAGCGCGGGTATGAGGCGGTCGAAAGCAAGCAATCCGGCAACGCGGGCGGCGTCGACATACAGCATCGGAAATCTCCAGTGCGAGGTTGAACCGGTGAATTGGTCGAGCTTAGTCTAGCGACGGCGCGCGTCGCCGAAGTTGCTCGATCACGAACAGCAGCGTTGACGAAAACACCACGAGGATGGTGGCGAGCGCGATGATCGTTGGTGTAATGCTGTCGCGAATGCCGCTGAACATTTGTCGCGGGATGGTGGTCTGCACGGGACTAGCGAGAAAAAGTGTGATGACGACTTCATCGAACGACGTCGCGAATGCGAACAACGCGCCCGACAGTACGCCCGGCAGGATCAGCGGCAGCGTAACGCGGCGAAATGTCGTGAACGGACCTGCGCCGAGACTCATGCTGGCTCGCACGAATTGCGGGTTGAAACCCTTCAGGGTGGCGCTGACCGTGGTGACGACGAACGGCGCGCCGAGCACCGCATGCGCGATCACCAGACCCGAATACGTTCCCGCCAGTCCAAGCTTCAGATAAAACAGATACATCGCGACGGCAACCACGACGAGCGGCGCGACGAGTGGCGATAGAATCACGGCGGTCATGATGCGCTTGCCAGCAAAGTCGGCCTTGTTCAGTCCGAGCGCGCACAAGGTGCCGAGTGTGGTCGCCAGAACGGTGGCAAGCGGCGCGACGATGAAACTGTTGCGGATCGCCCGCATCCATTCATCGGAGGCAAAGAGCGCGCGGTACCAGTGCAGCGAGAAATGCTCGATCGGATAGACCAGGAACGCGTCGCTACTGAACGACAGCGGCACGATGGCGAGAATCGGCAGCACGAGATACGCGAGCAGCCCATAGCACAGCACACGCAGCGCGTAGTACCAGAGCTTCTCGGGCCAGCCGACATGAGGATCGAAACGCGGAACGGCACGCATGAGGTCAGCCCGGGATGACTGGCCGCGCTCCGGCCAGTTTCTGGTAAATGAAAAAAAGCACAGCAGTCGCGGCGAGCAGCAACACGCTCAACGCGCTCGCCAGGCCCCAGTTGATCGTGGTGTTCGTGAAGTAGGCGATGTAATAGCTCAACATCTGATCTCCAGCGCCGCCCAGCAATGCCGGAGCGATGTAATAACCGAGCGCGCTGATGAATACGAGCATGCTGCCAGCCACCACGCCCGGCAGGCTCTGCGGCGCATAGACCCGCCAGAACGCACTGAACGGATGACTGCCAAGCGAGATGGCCGCGATCTGATAAGTACGGGGAATGCCGCGCATGACGCTGAAGAGCGGCAGCACCATGAAGGGCAGAAGAATGTGCACCATCGAGATGTACACGCCCGTGCGGTTGTAGAGCAGGTCGAGTGGTGAGGCGATCACGTGTGCGGCGATCAGCGCCTTGTTGACCAGACCTTCGCGCGGCAACACGACCATCCAGGCGGCGATCCGTACGAGGACGGAAGTCCAGAACGGGATCAGGATCGCCATCATCACGCGGCTGCGGCGCGCAGCGGGCAGTGAACAAAGCCAGTACGTCAGCGGATAACCGAGTACGAGCACGATTGCCGTGACAACTCCGCTCATCAGAAAAGTCCGGCCGAGGATACCTACATAAGCGGCCTGGTCGCTGTCCACTGCAACGACGGACCCCGCCGCGCTCAGACGATGATCGGCCGCGTGCAGCAGATAGGTCGACGTGAGCGGTGCGCTGTCGCGCGCCATCACCCGCCAGTAGTCGAGCTCGCCCCAGTGCGAATCGATTGCCACCAGCGTATGGCGTGCGGTATCGGGCAGGATGGCGGAATCGGTCGCGTTCAGCTTTCGCAGCGTGCGCATGATGACCGCCCGATAGCCCGGCAGGTCGTAGTTCAGCCGGGAGGTGACCTGCCCGAGCGTACCGGCGTCGTCAGCCTGAGCTATGTCGCGTGCGAGCGCCGCATACACGGCGTCGGACGGCAGGGCGGTACCGTTCCAGCCGCGCAGCGCCTGCGCGGTGGCAGGCAGCGAGGCCGCCACCACCGGATCCCACGCCGAGCGTCCGAGCAGCATCACGATCGGTACGACGAAAAACACCAGCATGAACACAGCGAGCGGCGCAATCAGGCCGAGTGCGGCGAGCGTGTCGCGACGCACCTGCACACGCGCAGGACGTCCGTGCGCGCGCAGGGGTGAGGCATCCTGAGCAGCACGGCCGTCAGGCGAAGCTGCATCGGGGGCTGCATTCCGGACTGCATTCGGAGCGGGGTGCATCGTGCTGGCTCCGTCGCTCACCGCGATGCCCAGGCGGCAAAGCGCTGGTCGAGGTCATCGCCATGCTCGTCCCAGAACTCGCTGTTCTGCAGCAGCACCTCGTTCGCGTGTTCAGGCGCGTTGGGCAGTGTCTTCAACTGCTCGGGAGACATCTTCGCGACCGTCGCCGTGTTCACCGGACCACCTGCCAGACGGGAAAGAAATTCGAATTGGGGCTGCGCACCCACCGTGTAGTTGATGAATTGCTCGGCTGCCTTCTTGTTCGGCGAGCCCTTCGGGATCACCCAGTAGTCGTAGTCGCCAATCGCCCCGTTCCACACGATGTTGAGCGGCTGGCCCGCTCGCTGCGCCGTGATAACCCGGCCGCTGAACGTGGTGGACATGGCGACATCGCCGGATACGAGAAACTGGGCGGGTTGCGCGCCGGCATCCCACCATTGGATGTTCGGCCGCAACTCGTCGAGCTTCTTGAACGCACGGTCGACGCCCGCTTTCGTCGACAAGGTCTTGTAGACATCGGCGGGCGCAACGCCATCAGCCATCAGCGCGAACTCCAGGTTGCCGCGGGCGGACTTGCGCATGCCGCGCTTGCCGGGAAATCTTGCGACGTCCCAGAAGTCTTTCCAGCCCTGCGGCGCGGTTTTTAGCAGGTTGCGGTTATACGCAAAAGCCGTCGCCCACGCGAACAGGCCCACGCCGCAGCGCGTGACGGTGCCTTTTGCCAGTTGTGGCTTGTTCGTGATCGCGCTCCAGTCGATGTGCTCATAAAGGCCATCGGCACACCCGCGCCCAAGATCGCTTGATTCGACTTCCACCACATCCCACGTGACCTGGCCGGCGTCGACCATTGCTTTTACCTTAGCCTGTTCTCCCGAATATGACGAAGCGACCACGTCGATCCCCGTTTCTTTCTTGAACGGTTCGACGAACGCGGCTTGCTGTGCATCCGCCAGTGCACCACCGTAATTAATGACCGTGAGCTGCGCGGCCCACGCACCGGACGTCATGATCATCGCTGCGCACGTAGCGGTCAGCTTGCAATTGAACGACATGTGAATACTCCTGGAACGGTGGAAGGTGGTTGGGGCAGTCAGGGGAAAATGCGGAAGTGCTCCGCAGAAAATCCAAGTAGCATGTCGCTGCCCGGAGCAAAGGACGTGATCACGGGGTCATCGAGCGCGACCTTCACGAAGAAGGGCGCGTGTCCATCAAGCTTGAAACGCAGGCGCATGTGGTCGCCAAAATAGATGGCATCGCTGGCGCGCACGCGCAGCAGGTTTTCGAAGTGGTCTTCATGAGCCATGGCGAGCACGCTGATGCGCTCCGGCCGCGCGCACCCCTGCGCGGCGTCGTCGAGCTTTAATGAACCTGACGACCGTCCGCGCAACCGCTCGCCACCCGGCAAGTCGATCTCGCAATAATCGCCGTCGAGCCGTACGACCTTGCCGGTGAACACGTTGTTGTCGCCGACAAAATTCGCCACGATACCGTTATCCGGCCGCTCATATAACGAGTCGACGCGATCGAGTTGCTGAATGCGTCCCGAGTCGAACACGGCGACGCGGTCCGACATGGTCAGCGCTTCGCTCTGATCGTGCGTGACATAAACGAAGGTAATGCCCAGCTCGCGGTGCAGCTCCTTCAGTTCAATCTGCATGTGCTCGCGCAAGCGCTTGTCGAGCGCGCCAAGCGGCTCGTCCATCAGCACGAGCTTCGGGTTGAAAACGAGTGCACGTGCCAGCGCCACGCGCTGCTGCTGACCACCGGATAGACGCGCAGGCGCACGGCCGGCAAACTCCGCCATGCGGACCATCTCCAGCGCCCGTTTCACGGCGGCGGCTTTTTCATCGGCCGGCATGCGGCGCACGGTTAGCGGATACGCAACGTTTTGTGCCACCGACATATGCGGGAACAGCGCGTAGTTCTGGAAAACCACGCCGATGTTGCGCTTGTGCGGGGGCATTGCGTTTATCAACGCGTCGCCGAGCCAGATCTCGCCGCTCGTCGGCGATTCGAAACCGGCGAGCATCATCAGAGTGGTCGTCTTGCCGGAGCCGGAAGGGCCGAGCAGCGTCAGGAACTCACCCTCGAAAATGTCCAGGTCGAGATCGTCGACGATCTGCGTGACGCCGTCGTAGGTCTTGCCGACGCCTCGAAAGCGCACGAGGGGACGTGGTGCTGCAAGGGAGTTCGTTGCGGTGTGCGTTGTGGCAATCACTGGGCACCTCCGGATTGAGTCATGGCATAAGCCTCAGGAGAGGGCCGCGACCACGAGGTCGCCCATCTGTGTGGTGCCGACCTTGCGGGTATCGCGTTCGGCGATATCCGCTGTCCGATAACCCGATGCAAGCACTCGCCGCACCGCGCGCTCCACGCGTTGCGCGAGGTCATCGCGCTCGCAGCTCATGCGCAGCATCATGGCAGTCGAGAGGATAGACGCAAGCGGGTTGGCAACGTCCAGCCCGGCGATATCAGGCGCGCAGCCATGCACCGGCTCATACAGGCCACGGCGCCCGGCGCCGAGCGACGCAGACGGCAGCATGCCGATGGAACCGGTCAGCATCGACGCTTCGTCGGAGAGAATGTCACCGAAGAGGTTGCCTGTCACGATCACGTCAAAGCGCAGTGGCGCGCGCACGAGCGACATGGCGGCCGCGTCCACGTACAGATGTTCCAGCGCGACGTCGGGGTATTCCAGCGCGACCTCGTTCATCACGGTTCTCCAGAGCTCCATGGACTCGAGCACGTTAGCTTTATCGACGGAACAGACGCGATGCCGCCGGGTGCGAGCGGCACGAAACGCCATGTGCGCGATGCGTCTGATCTCGGTTTCGTCGTAACACATGGTGTTCACGCCTACGCGCTTGCCATCCACCACTTCGACTCCGCGCGGCTCGCCGAAATACAGATCACCGGTAAGCTCGCGCAGGATCAGTAGATCCAGCCCTTCGATGAACTCCGGCTTGATCGTCGAGGCACCGAGCAACTCGGGAAATACCACGATCGGCCGAAAATTGGCGTAGAGGTCCAGCTCGCGGCGAACGCTCAGGAGCGCGTCGCCAGGGCGTAAGCCGCGCGGTAGTGCTTCATAGTGAAAGCCGCCTTCGGCGCCGAACAAAATGGCGTCCGCGTCACGCGCGAGCGCCAGGGTGCCAGGTGGCAGCGGATGACCGGTCGCATCGTAGGCGCAGCCGCCGATCAATGCGTGCTCCAGTTTCAGATCGAGTCCTTCGCGCATTAGCACGTTCAGCACTTTGACAGATTGCGCGGTCACTTCCGGACCGATCCCATCGCCGGGGAGAACAGCAATTTTCATGATTTCCTTTGCTTCGAATGAGATGTGGTTTTAGCGGCGAGTCAGGCCGTGCCGAGCTTCGTAGAGATCGATTTCGCGAGCGAGACCGAGTGTGAAATCGATCTCGTCGGTGCCTTGCAGCAACGCGTCCTTCTGAAACGGATCGATCGCGAATGACGCCGTGCTGCCGTCGGGTGCGCTGACGCTTTGCGCGTACAAATCCACTGCAACGTGAGCGCCTGGCGCGTGTTCGAGCGCATCGAACAGACGCGCAATGAACTGCGCCGGCAGCCGCACCGGCAACACGCCGTTCTTCACGCAGTTGTTGAAGAAGATGTCGCCGAAACCTGTGCTGAGCAGCGCGCGAAAGCCGAAATCCTTGAGCGTATGAACCGCTTGTTCACGCGACGAACCGCAGCCGAAATTCGGTCCGGCCACGATCACCGACGCCTCACGAAACTCCGGCTGGTTGAGCACAAATCCTGGGCGTTCCCGTGTGGTCGAGGCATCGATACGCAGATCGTGAAAGCAGTACTGACCATAGTTCTCGCGTGGCTTGTGCATGAAACGCGCAGGCAGAACCTGGTCGGTATCGATGTCCGCGTCGCGCATGGGCACGGCCACGGCTTCAATTCGTGTGAACGCTTGCATCGTGCAGCAACTCCCTATAGTCGACGATGCATCCTTCGATCGCGGCGGCGGCAGCCATTCCTGGATTCATCAGGTGGGTGCGTACGCCGCGCCCCTGGCGGCCAACGAAGTTGCGATTGGTGGTGGAGGCACAGCGCTCGCCGCTGAGGCCTTCGTCGCCGTTGATTGCAAGACACATGGAGCAGCCGGGTTCGCGCCACTCGAAGCCCGCATCCATGAAGATCCGGTCAAGTCCTTCCGCTTCGGCTGCCAGCTTTACCGCGCGCGAGCCCGGCACGACGATCGCCGGGACGGTGGTATAGCGGCCGTACGCGACCTGTGCGGCGAGGCGCAGGTCTTCCAGGCGGCCGTTCGTGCATGAGCCAATAAACACGCGATCGATAGCCAGTCCGAGCAAACGCGTGCCCGCGGCGAGGTCCATGTAGTCGAGTGCGCGCTGCAGACGGTCGGCGCGTTGTGGATCGTCGATATCCGCCGGATTTGGCACACGGGCATCGATGGCCGACGTTTCTTCAGGGCTCGTGCCCCAGGACACCATCGGCGCGACTTCGGTGACATCGAAAACAAATGCGCGGTCGAAACGGGCGCCGGGATCGCTGCGCAAACCCTTCCAGACTTCGATCTGGTTGTCCCACAGCGCCCCGGCGGGTGCGAATGGCCGACCGCGCAGATACTCGAAGGTCTTGTCATCTGGCGCGATCAGGCCTGCCCGCGCACCCGCTTCGATTGACATGTTGCACAGCGTCATCCGGCCTTCCATGCTCAGAGCCACGATTGCGCTGCCCGCATATTCGATCACATGGCCCACGGCGCCTGCTACGCCGATGCGTGAAATGAGCCATAGGATCAGGTCTTTCGCCGTGACGCCGTCGGCAAGCGTTCCGTCGACCTGTACCCGCATCGTCGCGGGACGCTTTTGCCACAAAGTTTGGGTCGCCAGCACGTGGCTCACTTCCGATGAGCCGATACCGAACGCAAACGCGCCGAATGCACCGTGCGTGGCGGTATGACTGTCGCCGCAGACGATCGTCATACCCGGCAGGCTCAGGCCCTGTTCCGGTCCTGTCACATGGACAATGCCGTGACGCGGATCATCGAGCGCAAACATCGGCACGCCCTGATCGCTGGTGAAATGAATGAGTTTCTGCACGAGGCTGCGGCGGTCGTCATCGACTATGTCGGCGAGCGTGCTGCCGTGCGTCGATGCGTAATGATCCGCCATCGCCACGGTCGCTTCCGGCTGGCGTACGCGCAACTGCTTGCGTGCGAGGAGGTCGAAAGTGTCGCGCGGCAGGTCGTCGCCGAGATAATGCCGGTCGATGTAAAGCAGCGTATGGCCGTCTTCGCGCTCGTGGACGACATGGTTGCGCCAGAGCTTGTCAAACAGCGTTTCCAGATGGGTCGAGGGGTCCGTCATGCCTGCTCCGCCAAGGGAGATCTTTACGGCACTGTTGCTGCTGCAATAACGCCGGTTGATCTCGATGGCTGGAGTCTAGATAGGCCGAAATTCAGTGCAAAGACGTGTTTGGGAATCCTCGCGGCGTGATTCGCGATGGCTGGCTAGCGGCTCAGATAGTCGACCAGAAGCCGCGTGGCGGTGGGATTGGTGCTCCGGGAACGCATGCAGATTTTATGGAGGCGGTTAGCCCATGGCTCGTCCAGAGCTACCTCGACCAGATGCATGGAACTCGCGCGGGCCGCAACGAAGTAGTCCGGCACGATGCCGACACCGAAGCCAGCCTGGACCATACGGCAGACGGCATCGAAACCGGCGACGCGGACCCGCGTCTTGATCCGATGCCCTGATTCTGCCGCCGTGCGCTCGATCACCGCCTGGATCGAACTGAATGGTTCCTGCTCCACGAGCTCGTAGTCGAGCAAATCCGCGAACCGGACTGTGCGCCGGGTGCTCAAAGCGTGGCCATCCGGGACCGCCACGACGAGCCGGTCCACGTAGCACGGAAATATCTCAAGCCCGTCGGTCGGCTGGTCGCCCCAGTAAATGCCAACATCCGCTGCATTCTCGCGAACCGCTCTCACAACCCCGGTACTGGTATCGGGCATCAGGTCGACGCTGACCTGCGGATACTCATTCAGGAAGCGGCTCAGCGCGTCCGGGAAAAATCCGAAGAGCGCCGATTCGTTGGCGCGTGCGCGAATATGTCCGCGCACGGCGTGCGACTGGCTGGAATATTCGGCAATTTCGCCTTCCATCTGATCGAGGTTGTCCAGGATGATGCGCGCGTGACGCATCAGCGCCGTGCCCGCGGGCGTGGGCGACACGCCGCGTCGTTGCCGATCGAGTAGTTGTACGCGCAGCATGTGTTCAAGGTCGGCAATTCGCTTGCTGACCGCCGAGGCCGCGAGGTGCTCACGGTCAGCCGCCTTCGCGATACTAGCCTCTTCGACGATCGCAATGAACAGCTTCAAGGTAATTAAGTCAATGCGCGAGATGAGCGAGCTGCGCAATTCGGCGTACCGTCGTGTTATCGAGAGGTCGGATTCCCGTTTGTTGGGCGTTTCGCTGGGTTCGGACATGACCACGCAAAGATCGAGGGAGTGGGGACGCTTGTCGGCGGTGGCTGCGGAGGACTTGCCGGCCCAAGGCCATCGTGAGCAGCACGGTTGTGATGGCCTTTTACCATCAGCGACCAAATTGAATCTGTCAATTACGGCATATGCCGGTGTCACCGGTCACTCGCATTCCAACGCCAGCAAGTGCATCGCCGGACAGGCCTGAGGGAAGCGCCGTCAGCGCCGGGGCCGGCGCCGACGTGGGACCGTGCAGTAAAGGCGCGACGGCACGGTGCGATTTTCGCCGGCCCGCCAGCTTGTTATCGCGGGCGGACGAGCACCCGCGTCTACCGCCATACAAGCGGCATGTCGCTACCTTGCAGGAGAAAGACTTGACCTATCTTTTGTGAGTCAGTTCGCAATGGCCTTGACAACTTTCTGCTCATAGAAGTCATCAACCGACGCCCGAACGCGAGCGACGCATGCCCGCGTGGAACATGCTCGCCTCGCTTTTGAACTGCGATGCATGAACCAGATCCACTACATATTTGCCGCCGATGATCACCGCCGCCGCGAGCAGCGCCGCAGCGCCGCAGCGGCCAACACTGCGCCACCTTGGCTGTTTTTACCCAACCCCAGAAAACTGAAAATATCCTCAAAACCCTTTACAGGCTTGACTTTCAGAGTTGTGCGACGGCATGTTGACTGCTTTGGAGTGGTCTCCTTCCTGACTAGGCGGACAGCGGCGCGTGACTGACTCGAGACACCAGTTGCAGCCGGTTGAAACCGCCAGATTTTGCGCGCAGGGGACGAATGTCCCGTCTCGGGAATTCAGCGCTCGTCGGATTCCGACGCGGCGTCCAGTACCCTAGCCCAGTACGCCGGATCGTCGTAGTACGCGGCGAGCACGTCGATGTCGATGGGGGATGCCACCGGGCCGAATTCGAACGAGCCGAAGAGGTTGACATGCTGCCACGCGACGGGCGACATGGCGGCGATCAGTTGCATCGCGGCCTGGTCGCCAGCGGCACGTTTCTGTTCGTAAACACGTGACAGGAGCGCTGTGTTGTAGTGGATGATCGCGTTGGCGATCAAGCGTGAACACTCGTTCCACAGCTGCTGCTCGGCCTCGGTGCGCACGCGCAGCTTGCCGCCATTGACGTAGGCGATCGCACGGCGCAACCGGTGATACGCTTCACCGCGGTTCAGAGCCTTCTGCACGGCCTGACGCAGGTTGACGTCGTTGATGAACCGGAGGATATAGCGCGTGCGGCACAGATTGTCGAGTTCCCAGAGTGCCTTTTTTGTCTGGTTCTGGCGCACATAGCTGCTGAGCTTTCTCACGATTGTCGCCTGCGTGACATCCAACTGGTTGCTAGTTTCGACGCTGATTTTGTACAGAGCGGTCGAACAAATCCGAGGCGCAAATCCATATCGGGTACGGCATGCTGAAGATGCGATGATATGTTTCGGTATGCGAAGATGAAGGTATCAAGAGGTCGAGCGCGATCGCGACGCTGAGAAGAGCGCCGACGATGCTACGCAAGGCCTGGGCATGAGATCAGTTTCGGCAGTAGTGCCGCAGATTGATCATCGCATAGGCGAGCGTCTTTAACGCGTAGTGCACGTCACTGATGCGTTCGAAGCGCAGCAGCAGACGGCGGAACTTATCTTCCCAGGCAAAGACGCGTTCGATGGTCCTGAAGCGCTCCTCGAAGATCGCCGGATCAAAGCGCTGCTTGCGGCCCCGCTTCGGTGTTTTGCGCCCACGCGGGTTCTCGGGGATGTTCGGGGTCATGCCGCGATTGAAGATCGCCTTGCGGTTGGGCCGGCAATCGTAGACGCCATCCAGACTCAGGGTTGAACCTTGCAGGTCTGCGCCAATGGCGCGGGCCATTTCGGTTAGTCTGGGCAGCGCGTCGCGCAACAGCGGTGATTCGTTGCGGTTGCCCGGGGCCGTTACGAACGGCGCGATGATGTTGCAGTCGCAATCGCAGAAGGCGACGACCTTGCAGCCCTTGAGATGCTTGTGTCCGCTATACCCGAGGTTGTCGCCGCCTTTCTTCGCTGCAGTCGTCGTGCCGTCGCCGTGGATGACTGAAAGGTCCAGGATCTGGTCCTGATGAAGTTTATGTACCGTGCCCGTAAAGATCCGGTCGATGCTGCCATCAGCCTGCCAGCGCCGCATCATCCTGTATATACGCGTGTGGTGGATTTCAGGCAGACCTTTTGCATTCCTTTCGATCGGCAGCATCTTCCATTGGCAGCCCATGTACAGTATTTGCAGGATGTAGTTGAAGATTTTGTGCAACGACAGCGTGGGTGCCGGTCCGCGTCGGCCACGGCTCAGGTGTGGCAAGACAAATTCTTCGAACTGCGCTTCGCTCAATTTCGTCGGAATCGCTTGCCAGCATGGGTTACCCGTCATTCGATGAGTCCAAACATCTGGACTCTAACCGATCTGCCTTCGCCGATCACAAATCCAGTCCCGGCGCGGATCACAGACAAATTCGATGACCTCGAAAAACTAGCAACCATGCATGGACGCCCCCGGTTTGCCAAGCTTTCTTTTCATGACGGCTTGAAGGAAGAGATTGCAGCCATGCATCCGGACTTCGATGTCAGGCGCATGCCTGCCTGTCCCTGATGGAATCTGCTGGTCGGGTCCCTATCAGTTGGGCGCACTGCAATCGTGCGTTGGTTGCGTCGGGTTTTGATCGACCACGGTCTGACCTGTCTTGCCATCACTGCTTGATCGCCTGAGCAATCGGTGGTTTGAATCTCCTGCTTGATTGCTGTTATCGGATTCGGGCGGCCGCGGCTATGTGGCCGCCTTGGCGCTTGTGTAGTCGGGTCGGAACTCGCGGCCGTGGGCCAGCAGCACCCAGACGATGCGCGCATTCTTGTTGGCGAGCGCGACGGCGACCACATTCGGATTTCGCCGCGCCAGGAGCGCTCCCAGCCAACCATCGACCTTATTCTTCTTGCGCTGGAAGGCGCAAATCACCGATCGCGCGCCGTGGATCAGCAGGGTGCGCAGGTAAGTGTCGCCTCGCTTGCTGATGCCCAGCAACACGTTCTTGCCCCCACTGGAGTTCTGCCGCGGCACAAGGCCTATCCATGCCGCCAATTGACGTGCGTTGTCGAAGTTCTTCGCATCGCTTACCGTCGCGACCAAGGCGCTGGCGGTGATCGGTCCAATGCCCGGAACCTCCGCCAGCTTGCGGCTAAGCTCGTTGTCCCGATGCCACGTGACGATCTGAGCCTCGACTTCATCGGCCTGGTGGTCCAATTCCTTCAGGTGCTCCATCAATCGCTGTACGAGCAGGCGAAACGAGCCCGGTAGCTCATTGGTGGCATCCTCGAGCAGCTCTGGTACTCGCTTGGCGATGTTTGCAATGCCTTGCGGAATAATGAACCCGAACTCAGCGAGCAACCCCCGAATCTGGTTGGCTTGCGCGGTGCGCGCTTTGATGAATCCCTGGCGCGCCCGGTGCTGTGCCAGCACGGCTTGCTGCTCTACGTTCTTGATCGGCACGAACCTCATGTTAGGACGCGCCACCGCCTCGCAGATCGCCTCGGCATCAGCCGCGTCGTTCTTGTTGCTCTTCACGTACGGCTTGACAAACTGCGGTGCGATCAGCCGGACCGTGTGTCCCATGCATTGCAGCTTACGAGCCCAGTAGTGCGCGCTCGCGCATGCTTCCATGCCGATCAGGCAAGCGGGTAGATTGGCGAAGAACGCCGCGACCTGATCGCGCTTGAGTACCTTTTTGAGTACGGTGCGGCCATGCTCGTTCACGCCATGGATGGCAAAAACGTTCTTCGCCAAGTCGATGCCAACTGTCGTAATCTTCATGATGGATGCTCCCCTCGATCATGTGGTTGATATGACACTTCCACTTTGGCACAAAGGTGCCGTTTCGGGTGGGGGCGTCCATTCCATTAGTTGTAAGAAAATGCTTGGTCGGCGGAATTTATGGGTGGTTTCGTAGTTCAGGTATGGTT
>Ga0209901_1000480_pt1 | contig 15331 bp, 10 predicted proteins | sample OrgsoiDNA_201058_FD_185806 | JGI IMG/M metagenome (GOLD analysis project Ga0209901, IMG submission 185806) | Permafrost soil microbial communities from the Arctic, to analyse light accelerated degradation of dissolved organic matter (DOM) -... | ecosystem: Environmental > Terrestrial > Soil >...
TGATGGCGTGCTTGCCGTGAAACTTCGAGATCGATTCCAGCACCTGCGTATCGGCGATGGGTGTCTGGATGCGCGCCACGGCGGCGTTGATGGTGCCGGGCGAACCCAGAGGCGCGTAGCCATTGATGCCGATCGTGGGAAACGCGGCGTTGCTCACATTGGCCAGACCGATCTGCTGCGCCAGGCCCTGGCCGCTGCCGATGCGCTGCTGCACGAACTTGCGCTGGTCGTAGCTGACCGAAAGATTGTTGGTCACGGTGGGGCTGAAGACGTGGACATGACTGCCCATGATGCTCTGCACGCGGCCATCGGTAGTGCCGGCATTCGGGTCGGCTGCGGGAATGCCGTAAGCGCCGTCGTCCTGCTGGCGATAGTCGTTGATGTAGTAGCGCGCGGTGAGCAGGTTGTCGGCGTTTAGATTATGGTCCAGTTTGCCCACCAGGATGTCGCGCCGCAAAGCCGAGTGACTGTTGGCGACGTAGTTATTGGCAGTGCCTGCGCGGTTCGCCAAGGGAATGTAGGGCAGCACCGCCAACGCCACCGGGTCGAGGCTGGCGCGCGGCATGACGTTGCCCGCGAATGGCTGCTTCTTCCCGCTGGCCAGCGTCGCCGGGTCATAGATGACGCTGGGGAGCGCGGAGAAATCGCCCTGCCGCTCAGCCACTGTAGGCACGGTCAGCACCGAGGCGCTGCCGAAGGTTTCGCGCGCCTCTTCCCAGCTTGCGAAGAAGTGCGTCTTGTCCTTTTTGATGGGCCCGCCCAGCGAACCGCCGAACTGGTGCAGGTTGAGCGGAGGCGTGGCAGCGGCGAAGAAATTCCGCGCATCGAGCGCGTTATTGCGGGCGAATTCGAACAGGCTGCCATGAAAATCGTTGCCGCCCGAGCGCGTGGAAAGCGCGATGATGCCGCCCGTGGAGTGGCCGTACTCGGCCGCATAATTGTTGGAGATCACGCGGAATTCCTGCATGGCATCGAGCGGCAGGCTGGTCTGCTGCTGCGGACGGGTGACGCCCACGGCGTTGGTGACGTTGCCGCCATCGAGCGTATAGTCCTGATTGCGCGCCCGGCCCCCGGCTACGGAAAAGACCGGATAGTTCTCGGCGCCTTCACCGCTGGTGATCATGACCACGCCGGGCGATAGGTTGACCAGCGAAGTGGCGGCGCGGTTCGGCATGGGCAGATCGGCAATCATCTTCTGGTTCACCAGTTGCCCTAAGCTGGAACTCTGCGAGTCGAGCGCCGGCAGATCGCCGGTCACTTCCATGGTCTGGCTTTGCGCGCCCACCTGCAGGGTGAAATCCGCAGCCAGAGTCTGGGCCACCTGGATGACCACGTTCTTGCGCACCACGGCGTCGAAACCGGGGGCGCGCACCTCCACGCTGTAAGTGCCGGGAATCAGCGTGGCCGCGCGGTAGATGCCGTCGTTGTTGGCAGACACGGAAACGGCCGAACCCGACTCTTGATTCGCCACCTTCACCTGCGCATTCGGGATAGCGGCGTTGGTAGCGTCCACCACGCGCCCGGTCAACGTGCTGGTTCCCACCTGGGCCAGGGCCGGGTACGCCATGGCAAGAAAGATCGTCGATATTTGGAATCGTACCATTCTCTATAGAGATTAGGGTGTTAATGCTCCGCTGTCAAGGGGAAATTGCGATACAGTAGGCAACATGCTCCGCCGCACGTTTCTGCAGACCCTGCCCGCCGCCGCGGCCATGGCCGGCGCTTCCGCCGATGAGGTCCCCGTCAAGCTCGGTTTCGATACTTATTCGCTCCGCGCCTTCCAGTGGAAGGGCGTGGAACTGCTGGACTACGCGGCCAACCTGAAGCTGGATACGATTCAGTTTTCCGCATTGGAAGATTACGGCGGCCTGGACGCGCGGAACCTGCAAAAGGTGAAGGACACCGCGGCGCGCCACCGCATCGCCATCGATAGCGGCATGGGCTGCATCTGCGAATCGAGCAAAGCTTTCGACAAGCATGGCCGGCCGGTGCGCGAGCAGTTATCGGAAGGCCTGCGCGTAACCAAAGCCGTCGGCTCCACGGCCATGCGCTGCTACATGGGCCGCAGCGACGACCGCCTGGGGCCGCTGCCCATCGAGGCGCACATGGAGAACACTATCAAGGTCTTCAGGCAAGTGCGCTCCGAGGCTCTGGACCTGGGCGTGAAGATCGCGCTCGAAAACCATGCCGGCGACATGCAGGCGCGCGAAGTGAAGACCATCATCGAGGAGGCCGGCAAGGATTACGTGGCCGCCTGTCTCGATACCGGCAACCCGGTGTGGTGCATTGAGGACCCGTTCGTCGCGCTGGAAACGCTGGCCCCCTACGTGGTGACCACGCACGTCCGCGATTCGATCGTGTTCGAAACTCCGAGGGGCGCCGCCTTTCAGTGGGTGGCACTGGGCGACGGCAATGTGGACCTGGCGAGATTCGTGCAGCAATTTCGAAAGCTGTGCCCGAAATCCTCCATGCAGCTCGAGATCATTACCGGCCGCCCGCCGCGGGAGCTTCCCTATCTGGAAGCCGATTTCTGGAAGGCCTTCCCGAAAATGCCCGGCTGGGAATTCGCGCGCTTCGTGGCGCTGGCCAGGAGCGGCCGGCCGTTCATGGGCGCCATGGTGATTGAAGATATCCCCGGACAAAAGCCGGCCGCGCCCGTGATGCTGGAAGCGCTGAAGGAGCAGCAGCGGATCGATTTAGAGCGCAGCTTTGAGTACGCTCGGAAGAAGCTCAATGTGGGCGTCAACTGGCGCGCGTAGATGGCGTCTACTTCTTGGGAGCCGCCGGTTCCTGTTTGGTGAACTGGATGGTCATGGTCAAATGGACTATCTTCATCGTGTGTTCTCCCCAGTTGCGAATTGGAAATTACCTACGACGCAGCATATCAAAGTTTCTGTCCTCAGCACCGGATCTATTCGCGGAGAGCGGTTGTTTCCGAAACGGAGGAAGCTTTTCCCACAGGCCGGAGAGCCGACGCAACCACAAGCAGCAGGAGCGCGAGAATGGCGCCCGCGAGCACCGGCGGATCGAACGGCGACAGCTTGTACAACTGCGTGCGCATGGTCTGGGCAAAAAGATAGGCGAGCCAAGCCCCGCCGATTAGACCGGCTGCCGCGGGAAGCGCGAAATTTCGAACGATGAGACTGCGCAGGTGGCTTCGCCGCGCTCCCAGCGCGAAGCGGATGGCGAACTCACGGGCGCGGCGGCTCACCGAATATGTAATGACTCCATAAACGCCGATGGCGGTAAGGGCGGCGGCGAGGACTGCAAACGCGCTGAGCAGGTAAAGAACGAATCGGCGTCGCGCCATGGACGCTTCGAGGATAGTGAGCAGAGGCACAGCCCTGGTGATGGGGGCCTCGGCATCGACGGCGCGAATTGCGTGGCGAACGGCGGGGATGAAGGAGCTTGGACTCACGCCTGCACGGATGAGCAATGTCATACGGGGTGAGACCGCGAGCTGGTACAGGGTGGGGCGAGGTTCGAGGTCGAGGCCGAGATCGCGCACGTCGCCCGCGACACCGATAATTGGACCAGCCTCCGGCTGTGGGCCGACCACGCCCATCAGAATCTCTTTGCCGACCGGGTCCTGGCCAGGAAAGAAGCGGCGCGCAAGGGTCTCGTTAACGATGTAGCCGGGCTTACCGGCATCGGAGCCGCTGAAGAGGCGGCCGCGCTTCAGGGGGATCCCCAGCGTGCGGAAGTAGTCCGGCGTGATCCAGCGGAGTTGCGCCACTGGGAATTTTCCTGGCTCGAACGTGCGGCCGGCCACGCCGAAGCGGCTCGCATAGCGGCTTAGCTCGGTGGAACCAAGCGTCATGGGGGCACAGTTGGCGGCGGCAACCGACGTCACACCCGGAATACCGCGAATGCGAGGGGCAAGCTGCTGTTCAAAGAGGCTGGCTGACCGATCCCAGTTTTCGGCGAGTGCAACATCCACGGCAAGAACTCCCCGAGCGTCAAAACCGGCATCTTCTTTGAGAAGCGCGGCGAAGCTGCGGTACAGCAGTCCGGCGGCGGCGATCACTACAAACGCCAGGGCGATTTCGGCGGCGACGATGGTCGCGCTGAACAGAGAACGGCGATGGCTCGCCGAGAGTCCGGCGCTCTGCTTGATGGTTTGGTGAATGTCCATCTTTCGCGCGTGGAATATGGCTGGGAGAGCAAACAAGAGAGCACATAGAATGGCCGCCGTAGCGCTGAACAAGAGCGTTATTGGAGTGAGTGCCAGGGAATTCAGGCGGGGGATGGCGCCTGCCGCAAACTCACCAAGGAGCGGCAGTGATAACGCCGCGAAGAACACGCCCAGTGCTCCACCGGCCAGCGCGAGCATAACGTTTTCGGTGAGCGGAACGCGCATCAGTTGGAAAGTGCTCGCTCCGAGGGCCGCGCGTACTGCCATCTCCCGGGATCGGGACACAGACCGGATCAGGACCAGGTGAGCCACGTTGGCGCAAGCCAGAAGCAGGACGAGCGAGACCGCGGCCCACGAAATCAGAAGCGCCGGGCGGATTTCACCCGTGATGATCGACGATAGCGGAAAAACAGCGGCGCCGACCGTGTTGTTGGTCTCAGGGTAGGTTGCGGCAAGGCTGCTCGCTATGGTCTGCATTTCTGCCTGCGCTTGCTCCACGGTGACTCCGGGCTTCAGCCGGGCGATGACCTCAAGCGGATGAAAACGGCGAATGTCCTTGAGCTGCGGCTCCAGAAATGAGAGCGGAATCCAGACATCCGCCCATGTGGGATATGCCTGGCGGCCCGGGACAATGCCGACCACCGTGAACGCGAAGTTCCCCAAGCGAAGCGTGTGTCCTATGACCGACGGATCGGCGGAGAATTTACGGCGCCAAAGAGACTCGTTCAGTAGAGCCACGGGCAACTGCCCGGCGTCCTCCCCGGCACTGAACCCGCGGCCGTGCAGCGGCTGGATGCCGAGCATGGGGAACAACTGGTGCGAAGCGATAGTAACTTGCACGCGTTCCGGCTCGCCCTGGCCGAGCAGCGTGGTCTGGCCCATCGCCTGAAACGTATGCGCCGCCATATCTGCAAAGCTATGCGACGTCCTTCGCCAGTCGAAGTAGTCGGGCGCGGCGACCTGGAAGGATGGAAACTCGGGGTGCGTTTCGGCAATGTGAACCAGACGCCCGGGGTCGCGGTAGGGCAGGGGATCGAGCAGCACTGAGTAGACCACGCAGAAAATGGCGGTATTGACGCCCATGCCTAGAGCTACCGTAAGGACGACGGTTGCTGAGAACGCGGGCGCGCGCAACAAAGAACGCAACGCTTGGCGGATCATGTCACCAGTCTACTGCCAGCCAATTCATGCGCGGCTCGGTGTGCCGCGGTTTCTACTCCTTCGGCCCCATCCCCAGCGTCTTCATCTTCCGGTACAGATTGCTGCGCTCCAGGCCCAGCAATTCCGCCGTGCGCGTGACATTCCCGTTGGTCTCTTCGAGCTTCTTGAGAATATACTCGCGCTCCGCCGCTTCGCGCACTTCCTGCAGGCTGCCGAAGCGGTCCAGCGGCCGGTCGGGCTGGCGGCGCGCGGCCTGCAGCGGGATGTGCCGCGCGTCCACGCGCACCTGCGGGTTCAGGATTACGATGCGCTCGATCAGGTTCTTCAACTCCCGCACGTTGCCCGGCCAGTGATGGTCCGACAGCACCTGGTATGCTTCCGGCGTCAGCTCCTTGGGCTTCCTCCCGTATGCCGTAGTGAACTCGCGCAGGAAATGGTCGCCCAGCAGCGGGATGTCCTCGCGGCGGTCGCGCAGCGGCGGCACGAAGAAGGGGATCACATTCAGGCGGTAGAACAGGTCTTCGCGGAAATTGCCGCGCTCGATCTCCTCCTCCAGGTTCTTGTTGGTGGCCGCCACCACGCGCACATCCACCTGCACGAATTCAGCCGCGCCCAGCGGTTCGAAGCGCTGCTCCTCCAGCGCGCGCAGCACCTTGGCCTGGGTGCGCAGGCTCATGTCGCCCACTTCGTCCAGGAACAGAGTGCCGCCGTCGGCCTTCTGGAATTTGCCGATCTTGGCTTCGTGCGCGCTGGCGAAGCTGCCCTTGTTATGGCCGAACATCTCGCTTTCGATCAGCTCTTCGGGAATGGCCGCGCAATTCACTTCCACGAACGGCTCGCCCGCGCGGCGGCTGAGCGCGTGCATGGCGTGCGCCACCAGTTCCTTGCCGGTGCCGCTCTCGCCGTAAATCAGCACGCGGCCGTTGGTTCCGGCCATCAGGCTGAGCTGCTGCCGCAGCGCCTTCATGGGCACGCTCTCGCCTATAATCCGGTACCGCGAGCTGGTATCCGCCTTCAGGCGGCTGTTCTCGAGCTCCAGGCCGCGGTGCGCCAGCGCGTTCTTCACCACCACCGAAACCTTCCCGATGGAGAGCGGCTTTTCCAGGAAATCGAAGGCGCCCAGCTTGGTGGCCTTCACCGCGGCCTCGATGCTGCCGTGGCCCGAGATTACCACCACCAGCGGCCGCTCGCCGAACGGAATTTCCTGGATCCGCGCCAGCACTTCCATGCCGTCTATGCCCGGCAGCCAGATATCCAGCAGCACCAGTTCGAAGCCCGCCCCCGGCAGCGCGGCAAGCGCGGCCTCTCCGCTCTCAGCCGTCTCCGCGGCGTAGCCTTCATCTTCCAGAACGCCGCTCAAAGACTGCCGGATACCGGGCTCATCGTCCACTACCAGGATTCGCCGCGGCTTCATACCTTGGCCGTGACGGGACGCGTCACGGTCTCCGACGAGTCGCTTTCAACCATGCTCTCGGCGTTACTTTCAACCAGCGCCGGCAGCTCCACGGTAAACCGCGCGCCGACCGGCAGGTTGTCCTCCACCCGGATCTGGGCGTTATGTTCGGCGACAATGTGACTCACGATCGCCAGTCCCAAACCGGTACCGCGATTCTTGGTCGAAAAGTAGGGCAGGAAGAGTTTCTCCTTATCGTCGGGGCCTACGCCGCAACCGGAATCGGCCACCACCAGCTCGACGGTTTCCGCCGGGCCGGGCTGGGTGGCGATATAGAGATTTTTCACCAGCGAATCCTGCATGGCTTCGGCGGCGTTATCCACCAGGTTCACCACCGCGCGTTGGAACTGCTCGCGGTCCAGGTTGACCGGCGGCAGGCCCGGGGCAAAACTGGTGCGGATGGCAATGCCCTCCAGCCTGCCTTGGAAAACCGCCAGCGCTTCCGCCACAACCTCGTTCAGATCGGAGCGCACCGGTTGCGCCGAAGGAAATCGGGCAAACTGCGAAAACTCGTCCACCAGGGTCTTCACCGACTCCACCGATTTCGAAATCGTGGCCGCGCACTCGTGTACGATGCGCGTGGCTCCGGGCGGCAGGCTAAGCCGGTCGAGCTGGCGCGTAATGCGCTCCGCCGAAAGCGCGATGGGGGTCAACGGGTTCTTGATTTCGTGGGCCACGCGCCGCGCCACCTCGTGCCACGCGGCCGATTTTTGCGCGCGCAGCAGCTCGCTGGTATCTTCCAGGACCACCACAAAGCCGGAGGTCAGCTTATCTTCGAGCGCCGCAACCGTTACGGCCAGGTGAAGCTTGCGGTTCTGCGTGCGCAACTCGAGTTGCCGGGAAGCCACGCCGGTGCGGCGCGCGCGCTTCATGAGGTATTTGATCTCGATGATGTCCTCGCGCGAGAACAGGTCTTCCAGGCGTGTCGCTCTGTCCGCCTGCTGCGCCGGGAAAATCTTCGAAAGCGCCCGGTTGACGCGCTGGATCCCGCCGTCGGCGCCGATCGAAATCACGCCCGTCGGGATGCTCTCCAGAATGGCCTCGGTGAACCGGCGGCGGCGGTCCAGTTCCTCCGCGCTGGTTTCCAGCTCTTCCGTCATCTGGTTGAAGCCGCGCACCAGGGTCGCCAATTCGTCTTCCGCGCGCACGTTCACGCGATGTTTCAGGTTGCCGCGCCGCACCTCGCTTGCGCCATCGAGCAACGCGGTGATGGGCACGCTGATCCGGTTGGCCAGGATGCGGGCAATCCACTGCGCGAAGAACAGCACGAACAGCGTGATGAGAGCCATCAGCATGGTGTAGTAAGTCCGGAAGTTTCTCCGGTCGCCCACAATCTGGGCCCACTGGTGGTTGTACTTCTTGACTTCTTCGGTTTGCGTGGCTGCGTCGACCGGCTTGCGCGAAGACAGAGATACGTAGCCGAGCGTGCGGCCGCCGTCCTTAACGGGCAGGAGCACGGTCAGGATGCGGCCTACTTCCACCGGCGGCGGGTAGGGACCGGAGGCATCGAGCGGCCGGCTGCCTGGAGACGACGGCAGGATGGCCGCCGCTTCCAGTTTCCGGGCCTGGCGGAAACCGTCGAGAAAACCCGGCGCCTGCGTGCCGTCCGCCAGTACACGGCGAACCTCGGGTGTTCCGGCCAGCAACTCGGCCTGCGAATTCAGCCGGTTCTCCATCTCCCGATCCAACAGCTTGTTCAGGTTCACGAAAAGCTGGATCTCGTTGGCCACCGGGTTAGTGAACCATACCTTCAAATTGAGATTGAGGACTTCGTAACTCCAGAAGACCAGAAAAAACACCGGCACAAAACTGAGGCCCATGGCCCCCAACACCAGTTTGGTGCGGATGTGCGAACCCAGGCGGTGGCTTTGCCGCGCGACATAGAGTTTGACGCCTTCGCGGACCAGGACCCAGCCGAGCACCAGCATCAGAATCAAAATCAGGCTGGAAATGGCCCAGAAGATAAACGTCTGTTGGGGATTCGCCGGGCCGAACTGCTGCAGGCGGAACGAGCCTTGCCATACGACCACCAGCACCGAAAGGACTAGCAGCACGCTCGCGAAGCCGTAAAGCAGGCGCTTTTTCATTGGGATTGGCCTTACTCTCGATTATAGGCGCAGCGATCGGGCTTGGCTGCCCCCCTCAAAGCGCGCGCCCGGTCATGCGCCGCCGCAGCAGGTCCATCGCCATCTGGCAGGTGAAAATGCGGATGCGCTGGCGGTCCCCCAGGAATTGGCGGTGCATCACCAGCGTGCCGGCGGCATCGGCGATTCCTACATACACGGTGCCCACGGGCGCTGCCTCGGTTCCCGGATTCGGCCCGGCTACGCCCGTGATCGATAGCGCGTAAGTGGAGTTCGTGCGGCGGCGGGCGCCGACGGCCATAGCCTCGGCTGTGGGTTTGCTGACTGCTCCGTGCTCCTCCAGAATTTCGGGGGTGACGCCCAGCATTTCCACTTTCATGGCATTGGTATACGTGATGAATCCGCCGGCGAAGTAATCCGAACTTCCGGGGACCGAGGTGAACCGCTCGCCCAGCATGCCGCCGGTGCAACTCTCGGCTACCGAAACCGTGGCGTGCCGAATTCTCAAAAGTTCGCCCACAACGGCTTCGAGCGGATCGCCGTTGCGCGAGTAGATGCGGTCGCCCAGCAGCAGTTCGATGGGGCCGCCGACTTCGGCCAGGAGCTCATCGGCTTTGGCTTCGGTGGCGCAACGCGCGCGCAGGTGGATCTGCAGGTCGCCGTTGGCCGCCAGGATAGTGGTAGCGGGGTTCTTGTACTTCTTGTAGACCGGTGCGATGAGCTGGTCCAGATCCGATTCGGGCATGCCGGCGACCCGCAGGAAGAGCGTGCGGATCACCTGCCTGGGCACCAGGCGCGTCAGGCGCGGCAGGCACTGGCGCTCAAACATGGACTTCAATTCGTGCGGCGGGCCGGGCAACAGCATGGCCACCGCGCCGGACTCTTCCACCCATTGGCCGGGCGCCGTGCCGCGGTCGTTGGGGAGGATCTCGGCGCCTTGGATGACGAACGCCTGGCGCTTGTTGACCTCAGCCATTTTGCGCTTCAGCTTGAGGAAACGCTGTTCCAGGGCAGTCGCAATCTCGGGGCGAAAAACCAGCTTGCGGTCGAGTGCCAGCGCCATGGCTTCGCGCGTCAGGTCGTCTTCGGTGGGGCCCAGGCCGCCCGAAACAATCAGGATGGCGGATCGCGAAAGCGCGCGTTGAATGGCGTCGGCCAGCCGCTCGCGGTCGTCGCCGATCACGCACTTGGTGACCACTTCCACGCCGATGTTGTTCAACTCGCCGGTGAGGTAGAGGGAGTTGGTATCGACGCGCTGCGGCGTTAGCATTTCCGAACCGACCGCTATGATTTCGGCGTTCATCATGCGTTCTAAATCAGGCGTTCTTAATCAAACCAGTGGACGGCCCTTGATGCCGACGTCCACGCGGTAGAGCGCATTGGTGGTCGCCACCACCATGGCGCGCGAGGGCGAGAATGCCAGCCCCACAATTCCGGGGCCGGTCAGGAACAAATCGGCGCGCTTGTCCGGGTAGATGCGTACCACGCCCTTGCGTCCGGAGATGGAAGCGGCTACGTAGAGGCGGCCTTCCTCATCGAAGGCCATGCCCTGGGGACGGCCCAATCCGCGGTAAAAGACCTCCACCTCACCCTCGTGCGAAATGCGGTATACGGTGTCGAAGCTGGAAGTGGTCGGGCCGGTCACGTACAGGTAGTCGTCGGGGCCGAATGTCAGGTGGTAGGCGGAGATGGAAGGCTCCAGCGTGGCGAAGACGAAGATTTGGCGGGTAGGGCTAATCTTGAAAATAGTTCCGCTGCGGTCGCCCACGTACAGATTGCCAATGCCGTCGAATGCCAGACCGGTGGCCACACCCATGCCTTCCACGAAGACCGACAGATTGCCGTTGGGCGTCACCTGGTATACGAAACCGTCGTAACGGCTGGAAATGTAGAGCATTCCCTGTGTGTCAAACGCCATGGCCGTGGCGTTCATCAGATCGTTGATGAACGGCTTCATGTTGAAGTTCAGGTCGATCCGGTAAACCGCCACCGGAACCTTCTGCCCGCGTGAACCGCTGAAGGTGGTGTAGATATTGCCGAACGAATCGATGGCCGGGCTGGTCACCGGGTGCAGGCTTTCGGCGATCAAAACGCCGACATCGCAGGCCCACGAATCGCTGGACCCACCGCCGCTTTCAATCACCAGCTCCCCGGCGGTGGCTCCTTCCGGAACGCGCGCGATCACGAAGGAATCGGACCCGATGATGATCGGCGCGCCCACTTCGCCGATGGTGACGCGGGGGCGTTCTGACTTCGCGAAGCCCTTCCCTCGAATCTGCAATTCGCCCCCGGCGATGGCCGCGGGCGGTGTGACTTGAGAGATTTGTGGCCTGGAGTCGGATGATTTCCGAAGAGGCATACCTAATAAAGATTGAAACACCCTGCTGCGAATAACACAAGCGCCGCGTAAATTCCCGCCATCGCGTCGTCGGCGTTGATGCCCAGTCCGCCGGGTAAAGACTCCAGTTGGCGCACCGGCGGAGGCTTGAAGATATCGAACAGGCGAAAGAGAACCAGGGCCAGCAGAAAACTTTTCCAGTTGTAAACGCGCGCGCCCGCCAGAGCGATCCATTGGCCCAGCACTTCGTCGATCACGACGAACTGGGGGTCCTTGGATTGGTGGGCTTCCGCGGTGATGGTTGCGGCCCAAACCGCGGGGTAGAAGAGGACGGCGGCCAGGATCAGGAACTGCCACCACCGAAAGCCGGCATACCGTTGGAGGGCGATTGCGATGGCCAGCGCCGCCAGGGAACCCGCCGTGCCCGGGGCGCGTGGCACGTAGCCGCAGCCGAACCAGGTGGCCAGGGTGGTGGCTAGCTTAAGCCGCATTCGGGAACGACAGGCCGGGAGGCCTGTCCCACATAAACCGATCAGTCATCGTCATCTTGAGTCTCCGGCTGCGGGTTCGCCGGTTCGGAGAATACGTATTTCTCCGAGGCCCAGTTGCCCAGGTCGATGATGCGGCAACGCTCGCTGCAAAAAGGGAAGTCCGGGCCGCCCAACGCGACCTCAACTTTCTTGCAGATTGGACACTTCATAAAACGGCGCCGGGAGCGCGATGTTGATGAAACCCGAGGCCGCCATTTTCGGCGCGGGCTCGGTGGCTTCGAGTAACGTACCCACCACATCGTAATCGTGCGCTTCGGTAATGCGTAAGCGTCGGATTTCGCCTGGGCTTGGCCGGGCGCCCTCAAAATCGTTGATCAAGGTGACGCCATCGATCTCGGGCGCCTGCGTGGGCATGCGCGCTTCCCACAGCAGATCGGTCTCCTGCGAAAGGCCGCTAACCAGCACAGGCACTTCGGACCCCACCAGGGCGCCGTTGCGGGCGCGGGAAATCTTTCGCTGCATGGCCATCAGGCGGCGCTTGCGGTTGTGGATGGTGCGGCCGTCCACCTTGCCATCGAGCGCGTAGCTGGCGCTGGTGTCCTCGTCGGAGTAGGTGAAGACGCCCATATTGTCGAACCTGGCGGCCTCCACGAACTGGCAGAGCTGGTCAAAATCCGCGGCGGTCTCCCCGGGAAAGCCGACGATGAAGCTGGTGCGGATGGCCACGCCAGGAATCGTCCGGCGAATGCGCTCCAGCAGCTTCAGGAAAATTTCGCCGGACGATCCGCGCTTCATGCGTTTGAGAACCGGCGCGCTGGCATGCTGCAGCGGCATGTCGATATATTTGACCAGCGCCGGGTGCTCCGCAATGGTATCGAGCAGCTTCTGGTTGACCTTGTTGGGATACGCGTAGAGGAAGCGGATCCACTTCTCGTTCGGCGTTTCGATTTGCGCCAGGCGCGCCAGCAGGTCTGCCAGGCCGTCACGCAGGCCGAAGTCTTCGCCGTAGCAGGTGGTATCCTGTCCGATCAGGTTGATCTCGCGGACGCCCTGCTGGAACAGCCGCGTGGCTTCGGAGACCACCGATTCGAAGCGTCGGCTGCGGAACTTGCCGCGGTACTGCGGAATCACGCAAAACGTGCATGGATGGTCGCAGCCTTCGGCGATTTTCATGTAGGCGTAGTGATGCGGCGTGGCCAGTACGCGCGGCGTGAGGTCGTGATAAAGATACGGCTCCGGAGGCTCGGACGGCGCCGGCATGCCTTCGCAGAGTGCCACGATGCTGTCGAGTTCATTGGTGCCGATGAGGGCGTCGACTTCCGGGATGTCCTTCCGGATGTCGCCGCGGTAGCGCTCCACCAGGCAGCCTGCCACGATCAACTTCTTGGCGCGGCCGATCTTTTTGTACTCGGCCATTTCCAGAATGGTATCGACCGATTCCTTTTTGGCCGGATCAATGAAGCTGCAGGTGTTCACCACCAGCACATCGGCCTGATCGGGATGCGGGGTGAGTTCGTGGCCGCGTGCGGCCAACTGGCCCATCATGACTTCGCTATCGACCAGGTTCTTGGGACAGCCGAGACTTACAAAACCGACTTTCAATTTGTGTGTACCAGATAAACGAGGCGCTCCTTTCAGGATAGCATCACCGAAGACCACGCCCTCAGAAGGTGTGAAAGAATCAAGCGGCGGATTAACGCCGATCAAAAACGAAGTGCTTATCGGCGTGAATCCGTGTTGTTCTGAAAACAATTAGCCGACGCCCTATTTTCAGCCACTTCCGACGTCACGTTTTCATCGCCTCTTGTGGGCCGCGTCCCCGCGGCCCATGACGGTTCATCGGCGGCCCAATTGAATTTTCCCGGTTTCTCAGGAGGCCGGCTCGTTTACAATATCCCGATAATGAAGTTTTCACTGGCACTCACCCTTTTGACCGCCTGCGCGTTCGGCCAGGAGACCCCAACCGAGCGCGAAGCCGCCCGCGTCGTCCTGCAGAAGATGGACGCGCTCGAAAAGTCGCTCGACGTGCCGGGTTGGGTGGCAAAGCTCAGCGCGCCCGACGCCGCCCGCGACGCCATCACCGCGCGCGCCAGGCAGTTGATGGACACCGAACTGCTCGCCATGGGCGACGACATCACGCGGCATCCCGAAATCGGCTTCCAGGAGACGCGCTCGGTGGGCATCCTGGTGGACTACCTGAAGGCGCACAAGTTCGATGTCACGGTGGGCCTCGCCAATCTCTCCACGGCGTTCGTCGCCCGCTACCAGGCCAACCGCGGCGCGCCGAATCTGGGCGTGATCGTCGAGTACGACGCGCTACGTGGCACCAAGGGCGCGTTCCACGGCGATCAGCACAGCACCCAGGGGCCTATCGGCCTCGCCGTCGCCGTGGCCATGGCGGAGTGGCTGGCGAAGTCCGGAGCGCCTGGCAGCGTGGTGGTATTCGGCTGTCCCGGGGAAGAGATGATGCCGCCGAATGCGAAGGTCGACATGTTCCAGGCGGGTGTCTTCGACGGCATGGACATCATCGTCCGCAGCCACGCCGTCAGTTCCACCAATCGCCCCGCGCCGGGCTTCGGCACCTGCTGCCTGAACATCGACGGCGTAAAGTACACCTTCTCCGGCGCTCCCGCGCACCAGATGACGCCGTGGGCGGGCCGCAACGCGCTTGAGGCGGTGATCCATCTGTTCAACAACATCGACGCGGCGCGCACCACCATGCGCCCCGAAGCGCGCGTGCAGGGCATCATCACCGAGGGCGGCGCGGCGCCCAACGTGGTGCCGGACCGCACACAGGCCGATTTCTACATTCGCTATCCGGATGCCATCTATCTGGCGCAGGTGCGCGAGGCCGTGGACAACGCCGCCAAAGCGGCCGCGCTCGCCACCGGCACGAAGGTGAAGATCGACAACTACGGCCAGGCGCGCGACGGCATCTCGGTGGCGCTGCTGGCGGATGTCGGCTTGGCCCACATGAAGCGCTTCGGCGCCACACACGTTTCCGAGACCCCCGGCAAACCGCAAGGCTACGAAGAGACCGGCAGCGTGTCGAGCGTCATCCCTGGCATTGGCTTCGCCGCCTACACCTCCAACGCTGCCAACCACACCTACGAGATGGAGGCCGACGCGCTGACCTCCGTGGGCCATGAGGGCTTCGTGGTCGACGCCGAAGCAATGACGGCGCTGCTCTACGATTTCGCCACCCACGCCGACTATCGCGCCGCCGTGAAGAAGGAGTTTGCCGGTATCAAAGCGCTGTTCGGCGAATACCAGGAGGCGCTGAAGAAGGTCTACACCGTCCCCAACGTGCCAGAACCGAAATAGCGATGCGCCGGCCGGGAGCCAGGCTACGTTGCACTGACGGAATGAGGTGCAGATTTTTCCCGAGGTACAGTCCCACGGATTTATCGAGGAGAATGCAACCAGAATGGCTTCAGAGCGCGAGGGCGAAGCTCTGAAACAGCTTGCGCTGTTCGGGATCGTTCGAAGCCTGATTTTCGGGGTGCCACTGGACCGCTAGAACGTATCGCCGTGCGGGCAGTTCGATGGCTTCGATGGTGCCGTCTTCCGGGTCACTGGCGCTGACCTTGAGCCCGTTTGCAGGCCGCGCCACCGCCTGGTGGTGCCGCGAATTCACCTCCCACGTTGGGCGGCGGGCGATACTCGCCA
>Ga0209901_1000483_pt1 | contig 15294 bp, 18 predicted proteins | sample OrgsoiDNA_201058_FD_185806 | JGI IMG/M metagenome (GOLD analysis project Ga0209901, IMG submission 185806) | Permafrost soil microbial communities from the Arctic, to analyse light accelerated degradation of dissolved organic matter (DOM) -... | ecosystem: Environmental > Terrestrial > Soil >...
CAACGCGCGCCCGGCTCGACCTTGCAGCCAGGCGCCGGTCGCCGCAGTGAGCGTGGATCCGGCGACGGGCGTGCACGGGACCATGAATTCCCCAACGAAGCCGTCACCCCCATCCGCGCGGTCGGTTGTGAAGGTGACCGCGCTTATCTTGCCACCCTCGGCACGGGCGAGGCTATAGAACTGCCGCAACTCGGCCTGGTATCCCGGACTGAAGGACGCCTCATCGTCGAGTGCGCGCACCAGGGTCAGACGCAGGGTGTCCGGGGTCGGCATGGCAGCTCCTGATATATGTGATAAAGGACATTATCATATATAAGGACCTTGTACCTTCTGCCCCATTGGCTTACCTAAAAATAAAATGTCCGTCTTTACACTTGGTGTAAAGACGGACTTGACTTGCAGTTATCTCACGCCTACACTTTGATGATGGAACCTGAGTTCGACGACGACGACCTAGATCGCCTTGAGACTGATAGCCAATTTACTGCCGGCTATCCTCAGGAAATCGTTCGCATGTATCGAAGGCGTATGCAGCAGATCCGAAGTGCCCTTGATGAACGCGACTTTTATAAATTGAAGTCGCTGCACTTCGAGAAACTCAAAGGAACCCGAGAAGGACAACACTCGATTCGCCTCAATGCGCAGTGGAGATTGATCGTGCAATTTCGCGGCAACCACCCATGCAAAATCGTCGCGATTATTGAGATTGCCGACTATCACTGAAAATGGAGAGCCCATGAACCCACGCATGCCCGCAGAAGTCTTTCCGCCAGGCGACTTCCTGCGCGAAGAGCTGGAAGCGCGTGAGTGGAGCCAGCAAGAGTTGGCTGACATTCTGGATCGCCCGCCACGGCTCATCAACGAAATCATTGCAGGAAAGCGCGCGATAACGCCCGAAACGGCGCGAGGTTTAAGCGAGGCGTTTGGCACCTCTGCAGAATATTGGATGAACTTGGAGAGTCAGTACCAGCTTTCCAAGGTTAGGCCTGTGAACGATCATGTCGCGCGCAAAGCGAAGCTGTACAGCAAGTTTCCCGTTCGTGAAATGTTGCGGCGTGGATGGGTAAGCGCCAGCGAAAACATTGAGGTGATGGAACAACGCTTCTGCGAATTTTTTGGCATCGCCAATCTAACGTCGACCCCTTCATTAAGCCATGCGGCGAAGAAAACCGATGCAACCCATGATGCGACACCGCTTCAACTAGCGTGGCTTTACCGGGTTAAGGCAATGGCCAGTCAGCAACAGTTGACGCCGTATTCGGATAAAAAACTCGTCGCTGCAATTGAGAAGCTCAAACCGTTGTTGTCGGCTCCTGAGGAGGCTAGACATGCGCCGCGCATTTTGGCCGAGGCAGGCGTCAGGATCGTATTCGTAGAACCCATGGCAGGCTCGAAGATTGATGGCGCCTGCCTTTGGCTGACAGACGATAAACCTGTCATTGGAATGACGTTGCGATTCGATCGGATCGACAATTTTTGGTTTGTCCTGCGTCACGAAATTGAACATGTGTTGCGCGGCGACGGCAGGGACGACGACGCTGTAATCGACAGCGACATTGGCGAAGCAAGAGATGGGCTGCCGGAGTGCGAAGTGAAGGCCAACGAAGCAGGAGCGAATTTCTGTGTCCCAACAGACCAGCTAGAAAATTTCGTGGCGCGCGTGCAGCCGTATTTCTCAGAGCAAAAGGTGCTGAACTTTGCGCAGAGAATCAAAGTTCATCCGGGACTCGTCGTTGGCCAGCTACAACGGAAGCTTGGACGACACGATTTTCTGAGGAAACACCAAGTCAAGGTTCGCGCCAATGTCGTCTCATCAGCGGATGCTGATGGGTGGGGATCGTTTTCGGAATAACGTAGAGGCATACATGACAGCATATGCAGATCAAGTGAGAGCGTTCGTTGAGCGTTATCAGAAAGAGGTAAGCCCAGATGGCTTGCTGGATGCGCATGCCGTGGCGGAATGGGCTTGCAAGCATGGTCTGTACAAACCAAATCCAAAAACGATCCTAGATGCTATCGCGACGGATATTTCGCAGGTATTCCGTGAAGAATACAGGACCGACGAAAGCGGGCAGCGCTATCGTGCAAAGCATGCTGTACGCTCAAAACGCGGCACGCAATCTTTGTCGCTTTGGGCCGACATCGACGACGAGCGCGCACCCCGTGAGCATTTCGTTCGATCCTTTTCGCAGCGGCGTCAACAGGTTGTTGGCGATTGTTTTCAATTGAAAACGGACGTCGACGTATACAACGCAAAAAATGCGAAACAGCCACCTATTCAGGTCGTTCTTGATTTTACCTACGACGTGGAAGAACTCCAGATGCCATTCAAACATTCAAAAGCAGCGTGAAGGCTGTCGGCCAGATACGAGAATCGATGCGGACTTGGACGTCCCCACGCCCAGCGAGCGCTGCAACCCAAGGAGGTTATATGAGCAACAAGAAGATCTTCGTTGAACGCCGACCCGAAGGCGACTACGCGGTTCGGAGGCCTAATTCGGAAAGGGCCAGCGCCGTTTTGCCCACACAGGCCGAAGCAATAGCCCGAGCTCGGGAGCTTAATCAAGGCGGTGCGCCGTTGGTTGAGCGCGTTCGCCACACGAAGGAAGGAACACCTGATAAGTGGCGCAAGCCGTAACTTGGTGTCATATCCTGAGCGTTATTTGACCACGTTGTACGGTCATTGATGGGGAGGCGACAATCGTCTTGATCTCTTCATTTGCTGCGCGATGTCGGGCGGAAGCCGACGATCGGTATTGCACTTACGACGAAACGAACGAGCATGGCGTCACCGCTATGTTCTACTGAACAACTAAGCGAGTGCCATTGGACATTGATCAACTGTGCCGTACAGTCAGAACGCCAGCCGATATTCGAAACTTGCCAGGCTACGTGGAGAAGGTCAACCCCGCGCAGGTCGGGCTGCGGCGCGTCATCTGGCCATACGGCTTTGCATCCGAGACGCATTGTGCCTTGACGAACTGCGGCACGCCGCACAAGGCAGGGGTGATCATCGAGCTCGAGGACGGCACGGTCTCCAACATTGGACACGTCTGTGGCGCTGACAAGGACAAGTTCTCGTCAAAGTTCACGGTCGAGATGCTCAAGTTGTCCGAGTCGCGACGCCGGGAGGCAATGCTACCGATCCTTCTCGACCGACCAGGGCTTGAAGGAACGGAGCGCCAAGTACGTGCCGCGTATCACGAAGCGGAAAATTGGGTCCGCCGCGTCGCCGCGTTCGCCGCAGTCTGTCCAGAGGCGGACCGGGAACTGAGGCGCCGGATCAACGGTGGCGCTAGTATGGCAGTGGTCGACGTAGTCGAACGCCCGGAATCCGAAGTCAGCGACCTGATTGCGTCTGGCCAGGTACGCAACCGTGCTGCGGCGCGCTACAAGGAAATTGAGAAAGGCGTCATCCGCGGCTCGGTGGCGCTATCGCTCACGGAGCAACGGATTTCCTCGCTCTGGCGTCGCGCGGATGCGCTGCTCGCTGCTAATCCGCAAGCCGTCGAAATCGCAGCCCTCCAGAAACTATTCAACGAATCAGTCCATTTGCCAGAAGATGCAAGACGCGTCCTTGAAGAGTGCAAGGCAGCGCGAGTGTTCTTTACTCCGGGCAACTTCGCGTTGATGGCGATGCTACCGATGTCACAGAAGGGCAGAGACCTCCTGAATGCCCTTACGGTAGATATACTCGACAACTCTGCCATGCGGCCACTCGTGCGCCAAGCGCTAGCGAACGGGGCAGGAGATCGGCCGCTAAACAAGAAGCAGCGCGACCTTCAGCGGAAGATGGAGGCAATCCAGCGCGCAGCGCGACGCATGCGCTTGACATAAGGCTTGTTGCCCCTTTCTAATTGTGTAGGGGCAAAGTACAGATGTCACGCCCATTGGATCTGTAGGCTCTCGAAGCCCGCGATTGCCCGAGGTTGTCGATGCCCGGATAATGAGCCTTGATCAATGGCAACCGTAGAGACTGCATGACCGATAACCTGCCCAACGATTCGTGGGGCGACGACTACAGACGCTGGCTCGCTGAACTTAAACAGAGGGTCGAGCGAACCCGACTTCGCGCAGTCACCAGCGTGAACCGCGAACTCGTGACGCTGTACTGGCAGATTGGCCGGGAAATCCTGGATCGTCAGCAGCGACAGGGGTGGGGCGCCGGAGTAGTTGACCGGCTTGCCCGGGACCTGAAAGCAGCGTTTCCCGACATGCGCGGTTTTTCCCCGCGGAACCTGAAATATATGCGCTCGCTGGCTCAGGCGTGGCCCGACGCGGAATTTGTGCAGCAGCCTGCTGCACAATTGCCTTGGTTCCATCTTTGTACCTTGCTGGACAAGGTCAAGGATCCGGAGCAACGAAGCTGGTATGCCGGCAAGACGCTTGAGCATGGCTGGTCGCGGCAGGTGCTGACGATGCAGATCGAGACAGCGGCCTATACGCGAGCCGGCAGCGCCGTGACCAATTTCGGGGAAACCTTACCCCCGCCACAGTCCGATCTTGCCCGGGATGCCCTGAAGGATCCATACATCTTCGACTTTCTTGGTCTGACAGAAGATGCGCAGGAACGTGACATTGAGCAGGCGCTTACCCGTCATATCACCCGGTTCCTTCTTGACTTAGGCGCAGGATTCGCGTTTGTCGGGCGGCAATACCGGCTGGACGTCGGAGGCGACGAATTTTTCATTGATCTTCTGTTCTACCATCTGAAACTGCGCTGCTACGTGGTCGTTGAACTGAAAACCACTCCATTCCGTCCGGAGTATGCGGGCCAGCTCAACTTCTACCTTTCTGCGATCGATGCGCAGGTGAAAGCGGAAGATGATCAACCCACGATCGGTTTGCTCCTGTGCAAGGAAAAGAACCGGCTTGTCGCGGAATATGCGTTGCGAGGTGTCGCCAAGCCAATGGGCGTGGCCGAATATCAGTTGCTTCGACAGGTGCCCGAATCACTGGAAACAACGCTACCGTCGATCGACCAGATCGAAGCAGAGCTTCGGCCAGATTTGCCCGACATTTAATACAGGCGCACCAGCAGGTGCGCGAATACGCGAATATTTCAGCCTCATTCGATTTTCATTTTACATAATCTTAAGAATCGTTCGCTGAAAATCAGCTAGGCTCGAAATTTAATTGAATGCGAGAATCATTTTCAGGATCGCGCCGTTCTTGTCAAACATCGACCAACCTTCCTTGCGCTCCACGTCCTGCACACTCCGTAAGAGAGTTCGCTCGGTCTCGCGAACGGTTCGAGCACCGAGCGGCCAGGCAGCGCTTCGTAGAGAAAGCACGCCAGATACACAGTCTTGAGCAGGCAACTCATCGGCGTTCCCGTGAACATGGCGCATCTCACCAACGCAAGGTGGTTTTCGAGCGAAACAGTTCGGGCCTTCGTGACAGGGAGCGGCAACAACATCTTTTTGGTAAGCGGGTCTTTCCGGAAGTAGTGGTGTGCATTGCGTGATTTTGGCGAACCGGCCAAAAAACGATTATTTCTTGGCGGGTGACGGGGAACGGTGCCGCGCGAATGATGAATCTTATCCACCGATTCATTAACAGCTCTATGCCACCAATTCAGGGGAGAGCGTTCTATTTGGTGGGGTCAGGCGCTGAGTTGGAGGGTTGCGTCGTTGGCGGTAAAGCCTGGGTACCACCGTTCGAAGTCCTGACGAAGACGGCCGTCGATGACTCGGATTCGCACCTGAAGCAACAGGTGTGCACTCTCCGGCGACCAACGCATTTGCTGCGACTTCGACATGCGCTTGTCGATGATCTGGTTGACGACGGACTCCACGAACGCGGTCGAGATGCGCTCACCAGCTCGATACCGCCGGCCATAGTTGGGTAACGATTCGGCGTTGTTCTTCAAGTATTGAAGCAACTCGGCGGCAAGCTTGTGGGTTCGAGCCGCCACGGCCTTGCCCGCCAAAGAAGGCCGCGCGAGCAGGCTCAGCAAAGATTCGAGCCGGGCGATGGCGGTGACGGGTCGGCCGTGCCAAAGACGCCACTTGATCGAGCCGACCCACTCCGATAGCCGGGCGTGCTCTCGTGAGGGCAACTGTTCTGCGGCTTCCTTGCTGCACACGACGTTGCTCAACACGGTCAGGCGCCGCGTCAGGTGATACCAGTCCAGCACATGTGTCGCCCTGGGCAGTACGGACAGCTGCAAGTCACGCAAGCGGCTGTCGCCATCGGTGAAGACCATCAGGTGATCGCTGGTCTTGCCCTGTTCGGCAACGGCTCGCTGTACTCGTGTACGCGAGTGCTGATCGACGGTGCGCACAAAGCCCACGCTGCTCTGCGCGCCGTCGTCGGCGAGTAGCCGTCCGGCAATGATCTCGAAGGAGTGCCCTGCAGCGCGGTCGCAATGGCGAACATAGCCACCGTCCAGGCCTACTGTCGTGACGTGAGGCTGGGGCGTGCGACTACGTGGCGGTTTCACGGGCGCAGCCGTCAGCTCCGATTCCAGGCGTTGTCCGACGTGCAAGGTACGAGCCCGCACTGTGCTGGCACTGTTGCCCGCCCCAATGGGCAAGAGCTTGCTCAGGAGCGCCGCGCTGCGCCCGTAGGGCAACACTGCGGCGAGCTCGCTCTGGGCGCATTCGAGTTCCGGTGCGATCCAGCGCTGCCGCAGCGTGGCATTGGCGGAGCCTTGTACCGGCGAGTCCACGGCGCATTGGCATTTGCGCAACCGCGGCACTCGGAGTTCGACATCGCCGAACAGACTCCGGAACCGCGCCCCATGGAAATCTTTGATGGCCCGCTTCGTGCCGCACTGCCCGCAGTGCCGACGCCGATGCGTCGTTGCCTCGAACTGCCGGGTGACGATTTCACGCTGAAGCTGCGCCAACAGTTGTTTGCTCTCGGACAGGCTGAGCCCCAACGTCGCTAGTTCGCTGACGTCAGGGCGCGTCATCTGCGCAAGCGGCACGTTGGTGATTTGGCCGTCGCCGCTGTCTACGGCCAGGATCAGTTCGAACTTCATGCGCAATCTCCGTCGCTCAACTGGGACGGGATTATCCAGCACCGCTCAAAACGCTCCGCTGTTGCGACCGGCGCGCGCCACCCCACCAAATAGAACGCTCTCGGCCAGATTGGCGCCGCTCTTATCCACGGGTAATCGTTTCGGGTTCACCGTTCTAGTCAATCGCCTTCTCGAAGTAGCGGCGCGCAGCGGCCTTGTCACGATGGGCACGCAACAAGAAATCGACCGTGTTGCCTCTTGTGCCGTCGAAACTCCTTTTCGAACAATGGCACGAGCTGGATGACCCAGCGGTGCACGCTCGAATGATCTACCTCAATACCCGTTCGGCCATCATCTCTTCGAGGTTGGGCAGGCTCGGCGAGTACGCCACATACCAGCGCACGCACAGAACGATGACATCCAGCGGATGACGAAGCCGCTTGAGCACCTTGCCTATGCCAGCAGGCAGCGTCTTGTGCGGCGCATCCTTCGTCTTGGGCATCTTGTTCGTCACTGGTGATCGAATGCAAATTCTAACCCAGCGCCTTAGCGCGACAAAACCTTCGCCGTGACCGAATCGTGGATGGGAATTGTTGCCGGACCAGTTGTCCTCGCAATTGCAGCGACGGTGATCATTGGTCACTATCGCCGTGAATATAGGCGGACGCAACTGCTCAGGCGAATGGGCTCTCTTCAATGTTGGGACGTGATGCGTCGCAGGCGTTGATGGCACCGCTTGTGGACCGAAATTAGTTCGTCATCCTGATACTATGGCACGTGCAAAAACTCCACAGGATGAACTGCGCACGTCGCTGGTGCAACGCTTTGCAGCCGATCGGTTCATTTAACGTTGAACCCGCGGTTCACTTAAATTTGAACTTTCCTGCCGGCGTGCAAAGGTACGGCGGCGCCCAAATCGCCGATGCCTGGAGTATCAACGCAACTGTGAATGAACGTCTCAGATCGGACCCCACAACGGCCAGCCAACTTTCTACAAAGCGGCCGTTCGCTCCGCCGGTACCACGCTTGCTCAGCGACCGCCCGCAAGGAGCAGTCGCCGGCTGTTACCGATGCATTGCGCTCGAATGCAGAGGCATCATCGATCTCAATGACGTGCTCACCGACGTGATGATCGAGCGCATTACACTGGAGCGGTCGATACCTTGTTGCGCCCGGTCGCCTTGGCGTTGTACAAGGCCTCGTCGGCCGCTTTGATCACCGCCGTCAGATCGTCGTCCGTCTGCGGCTCACGGCTCACTGTGCCGATACTGGCCGTCACACGCCCAAATTCACTGCCCGCATGCTCGATTTGGCACGCGCTGATGGCGGACCGGATCTTTTCGGCAATCAGCGAAGCGCCGAGCGCCGACGTATCGGGAAGCACGACAATAAACTCCTCTCCTCCATATCGTGCAGCGCTGTCAGTAGGACGCCGGATGTTGTCGGTAATGCAGCGTGCAACGGCCGCCAGGGTATCGTCACCGGCCTGATGACCGTAGGTATCGTTGTAGGCCTTGAATCGATCGATATCGACGAACAACAGTGACAGGACACCATGCGAACGTTTCGCGCGACGCCACTCGAGTTCAAGTAGCTCGCCAAGACTGCGACGGTTGTTCAGTCCGGTCAGGCCGTCCGTCCTCGCGAGCAATTCCAGCGCCGACTCGGCCCGCATGCGCCGGCGCAACTGCATCCCGAGCAAAATGGAGAGGGCGATGAACGCCGCGCCGAACATGGCCATCAGCGAGCCAATTGTTAGGGCGCGGCGGCGCCATGGCGCGTACATATCTTCCTCGGACGACGCCGCCATGATGATGAGAGGCGCGTTCGGGAAGTTGGCGAACCAATACAACCGCCGAACGCCGTCGATTGACGCTGTTTCGCTGAAGCTTCCCTCTGGTGCCGCCATAAAGCGCCGAAACGTGGCGGCATTCTTGATGTTTCGTCCGATCACCTTGGGATCGTAGGGCTGGCGCATCAGCATGGCGCCATCTTTTCCAATCAGCGAAAGCGATCCGTGCGGGCCCAGCGCCAAACCGGCAAACAAGTCGCGGAAGTAAGCGATATTCACCGCCAAAAGCACGATCCCCGCAAACGATCCGTCGGGGTGAGAAAGCCGTCTGCTCAGGCCGATGCTTGGCGTGCCGTTGCGCAAGCGAGACAGGAATGGATCGCTTATATAGAGACCCACATTGGGGTTGTCGCGTTGAACAGTGAAATACGACCTGTCGCTAAAATTTCCGACTTTCGGCGTGTCGCCTTCGGAATCCATGACGACATTCCCGAGTTCGTCCATGATCCGCAGCGCACCCAGATATTTCGCGCTGGCTGCGCGGTCGAAGAGTACCTCCCGGCGCAAATGAGGTGGCAATGCCATCACGTCCGGTTGCTGAAGTCCATCGACCACGGCTTGCAGCGACAGTGCGTAAAGTTCAAGATTGCGTTCTATATCGCGCTGAGCAATGACGGAAATATCGCGCAAGGTGTCGCGGGTATGGTCCAGCGCATCCAGGCGGCTCTGGTACAGGATCAGGCCGCACAAACCCATCATGACAACGGCGATGAGAGCGCCGCACGAAGCGACTGCAACGGGCGTCGACAGTCCACGCTTGATGCGACTCGCGATGCTGGCGCAGCTATATTGTTCTGCTTTTGTCATTGTGGTTGCGGTCTTGCACGCCTGAGTGGGGGGAGTGGCCGTCCCTATTCCAGTTGCAGCTGCGCCAATGCGACTCGCAGGTCTCACATATAGCCGACTTCCTGCCACCGTATCTCCATTGGAAACACTTCACGGCTAGCCTCCAGTCCACGCTTCATTTGCGACTCAGCAAGTCACGCGCCGTCATTGACAGGTCGGTTTCCAACCAAGCCGTGTTCCACCGCACGGTCATTTTCCCGCGAACCGATCATATTCCATCGACACTACACTCGATACATTTGTGGGAAACGAATCTTACGAAACGTCGTCGATGTGTCCGGTTTCGGTGTGGCTTGTGCAGGCACCTGACCATAGCCGGATATCGACTGCAGCGACCCGGTACCCGTGCCGGCCACTGTATCGGTACCTTGAGTGTTACCCCATACGGCCGTCCGTCCGGCATCCTGATAGAGTTGGAAACCCACGGTTGTACCGTGCTGCCAGTGGCGGTGCCGGCCGTCAGACGGCTCGGGATGGTCGAACCTGCCGCTGTGCCGCCATCGAGTCCGACTTTGTATGGAGTCGTGTTTGTGCAGGCGATCGCAACGGTGGTTTGCTGGTTGAGCGCAGTGGCCAGCACGCCGTTCGTGCCGAAATTCAACGGGGTTGCCGAGATCGCGCAGTTGGCTTGTAGCGCGAGCGTCACGTTGAACGTTGCGGTCGCCGTGCCGTTCGCGTAGGTTGCGGCGTGCTCGAGCGGAAGGACCGATGTGAACGCGAAGACAGCGACGGGTGCGGGAAAAAGAATTTTCTGTTTCATTCCGACTTCTCCCGGCGGGCGGTGCGCTGATGCGAATTACGCCAGCAGAGCCGATGCCAACTCCCAATAGTATTACCTTTAATAACCCGACCCTCACCCCTATTAGCTTTTGATGATGTATGTCACAAAAACACAAACTATCTCAAAGACTTTGTCTCAATCAGGGGACCTCAGGGTCGGCTGGAGAGCATTTCGGTTTAATCTGTGCTTTGTCTGCGGCAGTTTGGTCCCGCGCATGGCCTTGCTGCATGGATAGGTGTTCGAACGGCTTTCCCCCTGTCATCGTTGACAGCTTGTCTCGGCGGCACTTGCCGATACAGTCCAACTTGATGGAGACTCTTTTGACAATCATGGTCCGAACATGAGTGCCCAACGGGGGTGAGTGCTTGTCACGTCACCGCGGTGGCGGCATTCGTCCTGTATCGAGGCTCGCGTGAAGAGGCATTCGTCACTGGGGCTACCATTGCGGTCAACAGTGGTCAGCTCCTGCGATAGCGAAGCGACTGATATCAACGGTAAGACGGAATTCACGATGATCGGATCATGGAAGGAAATTGTCGTCGGCTCGTTGCCGTTGCATATGGCCGCCGCTTTGGTGATAAGCCATTACCGTCGCGAACGTCAGCGTGAGCGGGTACTCAGACGCATGGAAGATATGTTTCGCCTCGCATACGATACGACGTCAAAACCTGATGCAGCCGTCCTTCAGCACCGATGATTCCCGCGTTCAGCCCAGCGCCTCTCACAATGGACTTGTGACTCGGCAGCGGATGTTAGCGGCCTGTGTCTTGCGCTGCTCCGTTCCCCGTTGGGAGACCGAGCGGCGCGCGACTGTCTGATCGTCAGATCCAACGCACACAACAATTAAAATAACCAGTGACTGACGCCGACTGCGAGCGCGTGCTCCGCGCACTTTGTGAGTGGAGATCGGCCAATCCCCGATTTCTGGATGGAGTCGAACTTTCGCTCGGTGCCGTTCGCCGAGCGATGGGTTGGTACGACGCGGTGAGCCGAGCGAACGGCGACATGGAGCGCCGTGCATTCTCGGGCGCGGATATGGACCCAGCCTCCCCCGAAAAATCCGCGCTCTTTTTACGCCTTCTCATGGGTAAGCTACCTTTACGGTATGCACCGCCCACGACATTCAGCTACCCGCACTATGCGTTGATCGAGGCGCCTGGTCCCATTGGCGTCGTCGTGCGGGGCCCGATCCCGCTCGGTGGACTAGCCAATCGCGCGGGCGGTGCCCAAGGCAACTATTGGTTCTCCGTGAGCGGCTGCCTCTATGCATGTACCGAAGACAACGAATCGGCTCGCGAGGTCAATCACCTGCTAGCGGGGGATGAGCCGTCGCAATTCCCCTCCCGGCTAAGTTTGCTTGAAGGAAGACCGGCCTGGCTGTTGCACTACGGACGTTGGCCCGCGTGGATCCTGAGTTGGGATTTCGACAATGAGGCTCGGCAGTATCGTTACGGCTGGGTGTTGCGCAAGACATCCGAGTGGGATCGTTACTCAATTGAGTATCTTGATGTTGAGATCTGAGGGACACTGTCAGGTGATTAGCCGGCTGTGGAAGATCCGGCAACATTACCGGGGCAAAACCATTCCCCGCAATGGCACTCAGCTCAGGTACGTGTTGTCTCGCGGTTCACGGGTGGCCCTCGTCTAAATCACACCCGAAGTGGTCTTAAATTAGGATTCGCAATGAAAACTGGGTTGCGAAGCCACTATGTGCAGTTGATTCAAGTGATTTGGCCGTTTCTGGTCGTTATTCTAGTACTGGTCTCACTCGCCGCTTTTAGTATCGACATCATGTCGTCCGTGCGCGCTTATATCGGCGGCGAAAGTGTGTGGTCACAAGGGCAGTAGGACTCGGTGTTTTATCTGAGCCAGTACGCCGCCGCCGATGAAGTCGTTTATCGACAGTACCAGGGCGAACAGGGGTTCGGCGACGCCGTGCAGTTCGCACGCTTCATTCCGGAAATTGCGCGGCGCGTGCAAGAACGCGGCAAGCTGATTTATTGCGCCTTCGCGCCGCTATTTGAATTATTCGAGCGCAGTCTGTCTGACCACGAAGTCGATGTCGTGCCCCACGATACAGCCCAGCTACCCGATTTTGACTTTCATATCCCGGTCGGCAGCCTACCGCTCGCGCTTGGCGTCACGCTGGACAACCTGCCGGCACCGCCATCTTACGTCGTCACCGACGCCCGGCGCACAGCGTACTGGCGCGAGAAGCTGCAACGTGGCAGTGGTCTCAAGGTCGGGCTCGTCTGGAGTGGCAGTCGTACCCACCAGCGCAACGCGCTGCGTTGCGTGCCACCTGCGCTCTATGCGCGCGCGTTTGGCTCGCTGTCCGGTGTCGAGTTTTATAGCCTGCAGGTCGACGGCGCAGACGAGGTTGCGGCGATGGCGTCCGACGGACTGGAGGTGATCGACTGGACGAAAGAGTTTCAGTCGTTCGACGAATCGGCGGCGCTCGTCTGCAATCTCGATCTGGTTATTACCGTGTGCACATCGGTTGCTCATCTGTCGGGCGCACTGGGTGTGCCTACATGGCTACTGCTCGACGTCAATCCGCATTGGGTGTGGATGCTCGGGCGCGACGACAGTCCATGGTATCCGTCGATACGGATTCATAGGCAGCAACGGTACGGCGACTGGCTGCCAGTGCTCGAACAGGTCAAGGCGGAGCTCATGGCGATGAACTCATAGTGAAACTGACGTTCGCGGGGAAGAGCGCGCATTCCGCCTGTACGAGTGTCTTCTTGATTTCGTTTCATTTTACCGGGGTAGCAGCGCTTAGGTGCCATGCGGCTTTACGAAACGGCCCTATTAAAAATATTTAATTAAATCAAGCACTTCCTGTCTGGCCTCTTTGCTGTTGCGGAAGCGCCTTAACGTTACGGCTCGAAGCCAGGGATGGCGAGTAATAGGAGTAATGGACCGGTTACGCAAAAAAAGACAAGCGTTCCACTGCGCCTCATACCCCGTGCAGAAGCCTCCGAGATAGCAATCATTTTTCGGCAATTAATTTGAGATAAAGCTAAGCCTCGACATTCCCGTGCAGCTATTCAAGAAGGCTCAGAAAGCGACGGCACCGAGTTGCCGTGCCAAGTGCTCGACGGTAGGCTGGAGACGTGCTTCGCCAAGCGCTTACCTCACTCCAGATCGCCAGAGGTCGGTCAACCGTAAGCGCCTCTCCCCCAAATTTTGTCCGCTCCCAAAATTAACGATCTCCACCAAGTTGCGCAACGAACTTAACCGTGCGGCGATCGCATTGCGTGATGTAAAAGGCGTACGGGAAGTCAATATGGGGCGTGTCCAACTTTGAAATCGGCGCCTCGCTCCGTTGTAGATACGTCGGCCGGCGGATCAAGTGCAACAGTCGCCTCGGCGAGCCAAAGCAAACCGAATCCAGCGCTGCGGGCGACGCGATATTCGATGGCACCCCACAGAAAGTGTTTTCGCGATTGTGGCATTTTTCCCAGCAAGACCGCGTGCCTCTGTGGTTTGGCTTGAGATCCCGACTTTCGACAGGGTATGGCGTCGTACATGGCGCCGGTCGAGTCAACCGCTTCGTGAAGCCGCCGATCTCGACAGTCGCAAGACTGCTGAACCACGCGCTTCACTTCGGGAAAATGTCCGTCTGGATTTTACTCCTGCAACCTTAGCGCGAAACAATCTTCGGTAACCCGTGATTCGACGGTACGCTGGCGCCGAGGCCGGTGAATACGCTCTGAGCCGCTGAAACGCGGGTCAGTTCATCCGAGGCCGAATTCGGCAACGTGACGGAAATGAAGAAAACGGCCAGCATCGCAATCAGTATGGATGCCAGCCACGTGGTGAAATACCTCATGGTTTTCCTCCGGGAAATTTTGGGTTGCGCGCGCCTACTGACAGCAACGAGCGCGCCGCACCCACTGAGTCGATGAACAATTTTTGCAGAGTCGTGAAGAGTGACGGCGCACCCCCTGAACGAAACTAAACGGCATGACTTCAGATTAGATGCGTGCGGTGTTTTTTTCAGCCCTACTTACGCAGGGTCCCGAAGTAGGGTGCTTGACGCAGAAGCGGAAAGCGGCGCGACGGTCGAATCTCCTGTGACATCGGGCTTACGCGGCCTATAACTCAGGGGTACCTTGGGTCGCGAAGAAGATCCTCGAGCGCGTTTGGATACAGTTGATAACCTTCCACTTGCGCAGGCAGCGCAAGCAATTGACGCGACAATGGCGCGCGCAAAAACTGGGAAGGTTGTTGGTTTTTACTTATGACTGACTTGTTTTCGGGCTCCGTGCTCGAAGACGTTCGACAGCTTTTCGGTGGGGCCCGCGTCCGCGCGGCCGCTGTTCGCGTATGCGAGCCACAGTTCCCAACTCTGAACCCGAGGGGCGCTTAGGTTTGAACTATCCGGAGTCTGGTTCATTTAAATTTGAACTTTCTTGGCTGCATTACGATGATCGCCTGTTTCGTGCAGCGGCCGTTGCCCAGTTCTGTTAGGCCGACATCTAATGGCATGTGTCCCTCGAGCAGCGGGTGGGGCGTGTCTGGAAACTACCGCGCGTCCTCCGGGTTGTTCCACACATAGGAGGTAGTCGCGCGACCACGCTCGCGAGTCGTTTGGCCTTCTCTGACTCGTCGCGGGTGCGCCGCTCGTGGCGCCGCCTGTAGGTCCCTTCTGGAATGATCGGCGCAAGTAGCGCGCGCCGTTCTTCGCCGCTGCCGGTCGCCTACTCGACGCTGGCGCGCAGCGTCGATCTCAGCAGCCTCAAATTGATGAAAGCAGCGGAGCCCTTGCACTTCGATTCGCTCTCCAGCTTAATATTTCTAGACGATTAAAATACACAGCTCATACAAACCCGGGTGTAG
>Ga0209901_1000484_pt1 | contig 15292 bp, 11 predicted proteins | sample OrgsoiDNA_201058_FD_185806 | JGI IMG/M metagenome (GOLD analysis project Ga0209901, IMG submission 185806) | Permafrost soil microbial communities from the Arctic, to analyse light accelerated degradation of dissolved organic matter (DOM) -... | ecosystem: Environmental > Terrestrial > Soil >...
TTTGCGGCGACCCCAACCGGCTGCGCCAGGTCATCGTCAACCTGCTCGGCAACGCCATCAAGTTCACCGACCGCGGCCAGATCACCGTGCGCGTCGACGTCACGGCCGAGGACGCGCAATCGGTCAGCCTGCGCTGCGCCGTGCACGACAGCGGCATCGGCGTGGCGCGCGAGGCGCAGGCGCGCATCTTCGATTCGTTCTCGCAGGCCGACGGCTCGACCACCCGCAAGCACGGCGGCACCGGGCTGGGACTGGCGATCTCAAAACAACTCGTCGAGCTGATGGGCGGCACTATCGGCGTCGACAATGCTTTAACTCAAGGGTCGGTGTTTTGGTTTGCCGTAAATTTCGATAAGCGCCGCGTCGATGTCGACGATCCGGGCTTCAACTACACCCCCACCGAAGGACTGCGTGCTTTGATCGTCGACCAATACCCTGACAGCCGCGCCCTGCTCGAACAGCAACTGGCCGCCTGGAAAATCCGCAGCGACTGCGCCGACTCCGCCGCCGACGCGCTGCGCCTGCTGCACGCGGCGGCGCAGGCTGGCCGGCCCTACGACGTCGCGCTGCTCGACATGGCGCAGGCCCGCACCAGCGGCCTGGCGCTGGCGGCCGACATCAAGGCCGACGCCGCCATCGCCGACGTCAAGCTGCTGCTGCTGAGCACCGACCGCGACGCCGCCGACGCCGTGCAGCGGCGCGGCGCCGGCGTCGCCTTCCAGCTGATCAAGCCGGTCCGCGTCTGCGATTTGTACGACTGCATCATCACGCCGATGCGCGCCGCTTCGGCCGGACGCGCCGCCGCGCCGCCGGCCCGCCCTGCTTCGGCGTCGCCCCCGGCACGTGCGCGGCGGCGCCGCAAGGTGCTGCTGGCCGAGGACAATCCCGTCAACGTCGAAGTGGCCTGCGCCATGCTCGAAGGACTGGGTGTGGACGTGTGCCGCGCCGGCAACGGCGAGCAGGCCTTGCAGTCGGTGCGCGAGGACGACTTCGACCTGGTGCTGATGGATTGCCAGATGCCGGTGATGGACGGTTTCGCCGCCACCGCCGAAATCCGCCGCCACGAACAGCGGCAGGGCCGCGCCCGCACGCTGCCCATCATCGCCATCACGGCCAACGCCTTGCAGGGCGACCGCGAAGCCTGCCTGGCCGCCGGCATGGACGACTACCTGAGCAAGCCGTTCACGCAGCTGGCGCTGGGCGAGACCATCGGCCGCTGGATCACGCTGCCGCGCGCCGCCGCCGCGCATCAGCATGACGACTGGCCGCTGACGGATTCGGCGACGGACAACGCTGCAAGCCCATCGGCCGCCATCTTCGCCGCAGCCGGACCGGTAGCCGCAACGGTCGCCGTTCCGCCGCCATCGCTCCTGCCGCCCACCGGTCTGCGCTCGGGCAAACCCGAACGCGCACCAGCGACGACGGCGCACGCCGCCCGCCCGAACCGGCCGAACACAGCGCGCGCCGCCACGCCGGCTGCGGCACAGCCCGGCCGCGACATCATCAACCGCCGCGCGCTGGAGCACATCCGCGCGCTCAGCCCCCGGCATGGCGACGCGCTGCTCGACCGCGTGCTGCACGCCTACGTCGACGACGCGCCCGGCCACTTCCAGACGCTGCGGCTGGCCATCGCCGCCGGGCAGCCCGACAAGCTGCGCAAGGCCGCCCACAGCCTCAAGTCCAGCAGCGCCAACGTCGGCGCCGACGCGCTGGCGCAACTGTGCCGCGACCTGGAGCAGCTCGGCCGCGACGAGCGCACCGACGGCGCCGCAGCCCTGCTGTCCGACATGGAGCGCGAATTCCAGTCCGTGCGCGATTCGTTCAGCGCCATCCTAGAAAAGGAAAGCTAATGGCACCGCCCTCCCCCTCCAAACGCGGCCTGGTCCTGGTGGCCGACGACGATCCCGTGATGCGCCTGCTGATGGTGGAGATGCTGGCCCAGGTCGGCCTCGACGCCATCGAGGCCGACGACGGCGTCCAGGCGCTGGCCTGCCAGTCCAGCATGGCGCCGGACCTGGTGCTGCTCGACGTCGACATGCCGGCCATGGACGGCTATACCGTCTGCCGCGAAATCCGCCGCCGCGAGTCCGGCGCGAGCGTGCCCATCATCATGGTCACCGGCAGCGACGACCTGGAAGCCGTCACCCACGCCTACGAGGAGGGCGCCACCGACTTCGTCTCCAAGCCGATCAACTGGCCCATCCTCGGCCACCGCGTGCTTTACGTGCTGCGCGCCAGCGACGCCATCGCCCGCCTGCGCATCGCCGACGCCCACAACCGCGCCGTGCTGGCCGCCATCCCCGACACTTTTTTCCGCCTCAACCAGGACGGCTACTACCTCGACTACGAACAAGGCCACGACGCCAGCGGCGTGTTCTCGATCGAACGCTGCGTCGGCAAGCACATCAGCGAAGTGCTGCCGCAGGCCATCGCCGAGCGGCTGCAGCAGCAAATGCTCAGCGTGCTGGCAACCCAGCAGATCGGCTCGGTCGACTACGCGCTGCAGCGCGGCGACACGCTCCAGCATTTCGAGGCGCGCCTGGTCACCAGCGGCGCCGGCGAGGTGCTGGGCCTGGTGCGCGACATCAGCGAACGCAAGCGCACCGAGGAACAGATACGCCGCCTCGCTTATTGCGACAGCCTGACCGGCATCCCGAACCGGCAAGCCTTCCTGGAGACGCTGGAAAACGAACTGCTGCGCTCGAAAGCCGGCAACAAGAAGTTCGCCGTGCTGTTCATGGACCTCGATGCCTTCAAGCGCATCAACGACACGCTGGGCCACAACGTCGGCGACCATCTGCTGCAAGCCGTCTCCGAACGGCTGCACGACACGATACGGCCGAGCGACCTGGTGTCGCGCGCCGCCGGGCAGGCCAAGACCGAGCCCGGCAACAACCTGGCGCGCCTCGGCGGCGACGAATTCACCATTTTAATCCCCGACCTGGAGCGGGTCGAAAACGCGCTCAACGTCGCGCACCGCGTCAAGGAGGCGATGCGCCGGCCGTTTTTGCTGGACGCGCAGGAAATCTTCGTCACCGCCAGCATCGGCATCTCGCTGTATCCGCAGGACGGCGAGGATTGCAACTCGCTGCTCAAATACGCCGACACGGCCATGTACCACGCCAAGAACTGCGGCAAGAACAACGCCAAACTGTACTCGTCGTCGCTGACGATGCAGATCATGAGCCACGTCAAGCTGGAAGTCGGCCTGCGCAAGGCGCTGCAAAACAAGGAACTGTATCTGCTGTATCAGCCGCAGATCGACGTGGCCAGCGGCCAGATCATCGGCGTCGAGGCGCTGGTGCGCTGGCGCCATCCCGAGCGCGGCGTCATCTCGCCGACCGAGTTCATCCCGCTGGCCGAGGAAACCGGCCTGATCGTGCCGATCGGCGAATGGGTGCTGCGCACGGCTTGCGCCCAGGCCCAGCTGTGGCAACTGCCCGGCAAGCTGCCGCTGCGCATGGCCGTCAACCTGTCGGCCAAGCAATTCAAGGACGAGAACCTGACCCAGATCGTGCTCTCGGCGCTGCACGACACCGGCCTGGCCGCACCATTGCTGGAGCTGGAGCTGACCGAAGGTACGCTGATGGACGACGCCCGCGCCACCATGGTCACGCTGGAACAGTTGCGCGGCATCGGCGTGTATCTGTCGATCGACGATTTCGGCACCGGCTACTCGTCGATGAACTATCTGAAGCGCTTCGACGTGCGCGCGCTCAAGATCGACAAGAGCTTCATCAGCGGCCTGCCGCAGGATTCCGAAAACGCCGCCATCACGCGCGCCATCATCGCCATGGCGCACGGCCTGAAAATGGTGGTGGTGGCCGAAGGCGTCGAGACCGACGAGCAGCTGCTGCTGCTGGAGCAATACGGCTGCGACATGGCGCAAGGCTACTACCTCGGCCACCCTTCCCCACAGGAATCGATCACGCTGATGCTGGGCAAGCAGTACGCGCTGACGGGCGCGGCGAGCTGACGGACCACGCATGCGGACTACCATCAATATCACGCCGGAAGGTCTGGAACACGCATTGCGGCGGCACACCGTAAATCGCTACACACAATACGCCGGCAAGAGTAAATTTGACGATGGTGTAGACGTCGCGGCATTGATCAAGCAAGTAGAACATGAAGCCGCGCAGCAGCAAGCCGACGGCAGCTTTGCGCGCACGGTTGATATAGGTCATGAAATTGGCATTGATCGTGCCAGCGGACGTAGAACTTCTTTGATGACTGTCATTACGCACACCAGCGGTGACTTGATCACAGCCTTTCCCGGCTTACCATAGGAGGCAAGAATGTCACTTGATTTCGCCATTTTGGCAGCCGATGGAGGCCCCGCCGATTATCTGCCGCTATCGATGCAGCTACATCACGAACTGATGGCGGACGCCAGCGAATTAAATCTCGCCCACTTTTTGCGTTTCAAACAATACTATCGGGACATGGAAATCGCGCCGGAGGAATTAGCGGCGGTGAGCCGGGATATCGACGCGTTGTTGGCGACATCCGGCAGCGCCGCGGCCCGCACCTTCCTGAAACAGCTCAATCGGCTGATCTCGACCGCGGTCGCGAACCGGAAACCCCTGTTGGCCATGGCAGATTGACGATGGCCGACCAAGGTAAATCGCCCAGGCAGCGCCCTACAGCACTCCATCGTCCTTGAACGCGGCGATATCCTCGACGCTGTAGCCCAGCGCGGCCAACACCTCATCGTTGTGCTGGCCCAGCGCCGGACCTATCCACTGCGTGCGGCCGGGCGTGGCCGACAGCTTCGGCGAGATGGCCAGCAGCTTGACCGGCGTGCCGTCGGCGAACTGGTGCTGCTCGAACATCTCGCGGGCGAGAAATTGCGGATGTCTCATCATGTCGCGCACCGAATAGATTTTGCCAGCCGGGACGTCGGCCGCCTTCAACACCGCCAGCGCGCCATCGATATCCTGCGTGTCGCACCATTGCTGGATGGCCGCGTCGATCTCGGAAATGATTCATCATCAGAGGTACGCCACAAGGGCCAACGCGGAAGCGTCTATCAAGGAGTACATCGAAATTTTCTACAACCGCCAGCCGCGCCATTCGCGGCTCGACTACGTATCGCCGGCGACGTTCGCTGATAATTTCAGAAAACAGGCGCTCTCTGCTTGAAACGGACGTGTCCATTATTGACAGTACCCCTCCCCCTATCGATGCAACTACATCACGAACTGATGACCAATGCCTGCGAATTGCATCTCGCCCACTTTTTGCGCTTCAAACAATACTATCGGCACATGGAAATCGCGCCGGAAGAATTGGCGGCGGTCAGCCGGACGTCGACGCGTTGTTGGCAACATCCGGCAGCACCGCATCCCGCACATTCCTACAACAACTCAATCAGCTGATCTCGGCCGCGGTCGCGGACCGGAAGCCCCTGCTGGCGATGGCCGACTGACGATGCGCCTCATCGTGCGCGACCGGCGTATCATAGGCGGGAAGACAACAGGAATGGAGGGCATCTTTCCATGAACGGCAAGGAACTCAAGCGCGCGACGCTGGTGCAGGATCTGGTCAGCATGTCCGGCAAGGTACAGGACAGTTTGCGGCAATTGGCCGCGCTGGACGACGATGAGGGCGAGGCGGCCACGCTCACCCAAGCCCACCTGGTGGCGGTCCTGAAGCGCTATCGCGACGGCAAGCTGACCGCGGCCGAAGTGCAGGAATGGGCCAACGCCATCGAAAACCGCGACGACATCGACTTCGACCCCGACCACGAAAGCGCGATCGACGACATCATGTACGACCTCGCCAACCCCACAGCCAGCCATCCGCTCAGTCCAGCGCTGGCGAGCCAGTTGCTGGCCCAGCTGTCCTCGCACGACTAAAGATTCACGCTTAACGCCTACGCAGCGGCAGCTACAGCACCCCATCGTCCTTGAGCGCGGCGATGTCCTGCGCGCTGTAGCCCAGCGCGGCCAACACTTCATCGTTGTGCTGGCCCAGCGCCGGGCCTATCCACTGGGTGCGGCCCGGCGTGGCCGACAGCTTCGGCGAAATGGCCGGCAGCTTGACCGGCGTGCCGTCGGCGAACTGGTGCTGCTCGAACATCTCGCGCGCGAGGAACTGCGGGTCGCCCATCATGTCGCGCACGGAATAGATTTTGCCGGCCGGGACGTCGGCCGCCTTCAGCACCGCCAATGCGCCGTCGATATCCTGCGTGTCGCACCATTGCTGGATGGCCGCGTCGATCTCGGCCGTGCGCGGCACGCGGCCGTCGTTGCGCGCCAGTTGCGGGTCGCCGGCCAGGTCGATGCGGCCGATGGCCAGCATCAGGCGCTTGAAGATGGCGTCGCCATTGCCGGCGATGACGATGTTGTCGCCGTCCTGCGTGGTGTAGGTGTTCGACGGCACGATGCCCGGCAGCGCGCCGCCGGTGCGCTCGCGCACCACGCCGGCGTGGTCGAATTCCGGCACCAAGGACTCCATCAGGTTGAACACCGATTCATACAGCGCCACGTCGACCATCTGGCCCTGCCCCGCCAGACGGCCGCCGGTGACGTCGCGGTGGCGCAGCGCCATCATCGCGCCGATCACGCCGTGCAGCGCCGCCACCGAGTCGCCGATCGACACGCCGACGCGCACCGGCGGCCGGTCGGCGTGGCCGGACACGTAGCGCAGGCCGCCCATCGATTCGCCGATGGCGCCGAAGCCGGGCAAATCCTTCATCGGCCCGGTCTGGCCGAAGCCCGACAGGCGCACCATGATGGTCGCCGGATTGACGGCTTTTAATTGTTCGTAGCCGAGCTGCCATTTTTCCAGCACGCCGGGCCGGTAGTTCTCGACGATGATGTCGGCCTCCAGCGCCAGCTGGCGGGCGATGGCGCGGCCGCGCTCGGTTTTCAGGTTCAAGGTCAGACTTTTCTTGTTGCGCGCCTGCACCGACCACCACAGCGACGTGCCGTCCTTCAGCACGCGCCACTGGCGGATCGGATCGCCGCCGTCGGGCGACTCGACCTTGATCACCTCGGCGCCGAACTCGGCCAGCATGCGGGCGCAGAACGGCCCGGCGATCAGCGTGCCCAGCTCCAGCACCTTGATGCCGGCCAGCGGCAAGGCCGAGGCCGCCTTCGGTGCCGCGCCCTGCTCCGGCGTCGCGGATGACTGATCGGAAGATGGCGTCGTCATGGTCTCAGGTGCTCCTGCGGTCGAGCATGGCGCGGGCGATGGTGCCGGCGTCCACGTATTCCAGTTCGCCACCGACGGGCACGCCGCGCGCCAGCCGGCTCACCTTCAGGCCACGCGCTTTCAGCATTTCGCTGATGTAGTGCGCGGTGGCCTCGCCCTCGTTGGTGAAGTTGGTGGCCAGCACGACCTCGTCAACCAGGCCATCGGTGGCGCGGACTATCAATTTTTCCAGATGGATGTCTTTGGGGCCGATGCCGTCCAGCGGCGACAGCCGTCCCATCAGCACGAAGTACAGGCCCTTGTAGGTCAGCGTCTGCTCGATCATCAGCTGATCGGCCGGCGTTTCGACGACACACAGTAAATGGCGGTCGCGCTGCTCGTCGCTACAGGTGTCGCAGACTTCGTCTTCGGTGAAGGTATTGCACAGCGCGCAGTGATGCACGGCCTCGACCGCCTGATGCAGCGCGCGCGACAACATGGCCGCGCCCTCGCGGTCGTGTTGCAGCAGGTGGAAAGCCATCCGCTGCGCCGATTTGGGACCGATGCCGGGCAGGCGGCGCAAGGCCTCGGTCAGGAATTCGAGCGACTTGGACATCAGGCGGACAGCCCGTGCCCGCGCGCGCGCGCGGTCCGCGGCATGGCGGTCAGAACGGCATCTTGAAGCCGGCCGGCAGATTCATGCCGGAGGTCAGGCCGCCCAGTTTCTCGGCGGAGGTCGCCTCGGCCTTGCGCACGGCGTCGTTGAAGGCGGCGGCGACCAGGTCTTCCAGCATGTCCTTGTCGTCGGCCAGCAGCGACGGGTCGATCGTGACGCGCTTGACCTCGTTCTTGCAGCTCATGACGATCTTGACCAGGCCGGCGCCCGATTGGCCTTCGACGTCGATCAGCGCCAGTTGATCCTGGGCCTTTTTCATATTGTCCTGCATGGCTTGCGCCTGTTTCATCAGGCCGGCCAGTTGGTTCTTCATCATGATAGATACTCCGTAGTGAATTGCTAGAAAAGCGTCAGGCCGCGACGGACGCGGCCGGCGGCACGATGGAACCCGGCACCACGAAGGCACCGAACTCGCGGATCATGTCGTTGACAAAGGGATCGTTGGCCACCGTTTGCTCGGCCGCCAGCTGGCAGGCGGCGCGGTGGGCTTGCGCCTCGGCGCTGGCCGTGTACCAGGCCGGGCCGAGTTCCGTCTCCACGCGCACGGCGCGGCCGAAGCGCTCGGCCAGCGCGGCCGTCAGCTTCTCGACGTTGCCGGGCGTGCGCCAGGTTTCGATGGGCACGCGGAGCTTGAACACGGCGGCGTTGCCGTCGAAGACGCAGTCGATCAGCTCGGCCTGCATGGCCAGCTGCTGGGCCACGCCGCGCAAGGGCAAGGCGGCGGCGACGGCCGGCCAGTTGCCGTCCCAGTCCAGCTCGGGCACCGGCGTGATCACATAGGCGTGCGGCGCGCGGGCCGGCGCCGGGGCCGGACGCGCGGACGCGGCGGCGGGCGCGGAGGTCGACGAGGATGCAGGCATCGCATCCATCGCGTCCATAGCCACCGAGTGCGCCACGGCGCTGTCGTCGGAAAACTCGGTGACCCACGGCGGCAGATCATCTTCCGGCTCGGCCTGGCGCACCGGCGCGCGCGCGGCCGCTTGCGGCGGTATGGCCGGCGCTGGCGGCATCGCCGCAGGCGCGGCGGCTTGATGCGTTGCTGTTGACATTAGCTGCGGCATCGTCTGCGCTGGCTGCGCGACGGCCGAACGCTGCTGCGCATCCTGCGCGGCAGCCGGCACGTCAGCGGCAGACATGGGCGGCGGACTATCCTCCCAGGGCGCAGGACCACGGGACGAATACGACTGAGGTGCCGCCTGTGGCGACACGTCCGAGGCCGAGCCGGCCATTGAAGCCGATGGCGGCACGGCGCGCGGCGCAGCAGGCGCCGATGCAGCGGCAGCTGGAGCCGTGGACGTGGCGGCGGAAACCTCCGGCGCGGCCGCGGAAACAGCAGGCCCGGCGGCTGGCGCAGAACTTGACGACGCTGATCGCGCCCCCGGTTTGGAAGCGGCGCGCGCCGCCTCCAGCGCGGCATTGATCGCGGCCCGGGCGCTACTGATCGGCGCTTGTGACACGGCGGCCGGTGCGGCAGACGCTGGCGCAACATGGTTGGCGGCTTCGGCGACATAAGGTGCGGGCGCCGGGGCCGGCATGGCCATCGGCGCGCGCGCCGGAGTCGGAGTCTGCCCAGCAGCCGAGGCAGGCGCCGATGCTGCGGCAGAGGAAGCGAACGGCGACGGCGAAGCGGCCGCTTCGCTGCGCGCCAACGCGGCGGCGGCGCCGGCCACCACGGCCGCCGGCGGCAGCACGGCGGCATGGCTGGCGACCGAATGGGCGGCCGCGCGGGCCGGTGGCGACGACGCACGCGCGGCCGCGGCGGCAGCGGCAGCCGCTCCCGCCGGACGCGCGGCCACCGGCGCCGCAGGCGGCACGCCGTCGGCCCCGCCTACGCCGGGCCGAAAGGCCAGCATGCGCAGCAAGGTCATCGAAAACCCTGCGTACTCATCCGGCGCCAAACCCAGTTCATTGCGTCCATGCACGGCGATCTGATAATACAGCTGCACTTCTTCCGCGTCGAAGGCGGCGGCCAGGCGCACGATGTCGGCATACTCCGGCAGGTCGGACGGCACGGCGGCCGGCACCGTCTGCGCCAGCGCGATGCGGTGCAGCAAGGTGCCCAGGTCCTGCAAGGCGCCGTTGTACGACAGGCTGCGCGTGGCCATTTCGTCGGCCACGGCCAGCAGGTCGGCGCCGTCCTGCGCCGCCAGCGCGTCGAGCAAGCGGATCAGGTACGACTGGTCGAGCGCGCCGAGCATGCCCTGCACCGCGTCCAGCGTCACTTCGCCGGCGGCGTAGGCGATGGCCTGGTCGGTCAGCGACAGCGCGTCGCGCATCGAGCCGTGCGCGCCCTGCGCCAGCAGGCGCAAGGCCGGCTGCTCGAAGGCGATGCCCTCCTGCCCGAGAATATTGTCCAGATGGCTGATGATGTGGCCGGGCGGCATCTGCTTCAAATTGAATTGCAGGCAGCGCGACAACACCGTCACCGGGATCTTTTGCGGATCGGTGGTCGCCAGGATGAACTTGACGTGCTCGGGCGGCTCCTCCAGCGTCTTCAGCATCGAGTTGAAGGCGTGGTTGGTCAGCATGTGGACTTCATCGATCATATAGACCTTGAAGCGCGCGTTCGACGGCGCGTACACGGCCTGCTCCAGCAGCTGCGCCATCTCGTCAACGCCGCGGTTGGACGCCGCGTCCATCTCGATATAGTCGACGAAGCGTCCCGCGTCGATCGCCGTGCAGGCTTCGCAGACGCCGCAGGGCGTGGCCGTGATGCCGCCGTTGCCGTCCGGGCCGATGCAGTTGAGCGACTTGGCGAGGATGCGCGACAAGGTTGTCTTGCCGACGCCGCGCGTGCCGGTGAACAGATACGCGTGGTGCAGGCGGCCGCTGTGCAGCGCATGCGTGAGCGCGCGCACGACGTGCTCCTGGCCGACGAGCGTTTCGAAATTCTTGGGGCGGTATTTACGGGCGAGGACTTGATAGGACATGCTGGGATTTTACCGTAGATAGTGGGTGCTGCGGTCATTCCCGCGCCTGCCGCGCGGGCGTCGTGACCAAGTCGCCGGGTTCGTCAAAGCAGCGATTGTAACAAGGCATGACCGCCTTGGCTAACTGCGCGCGCCCGGTCTACAATTTGTTTTTCTTTTAACATGACGAAAATGAAAAACTTACTCGTGCTGCCACTGCTGGCCCTGACCTTCTCCGCCCACGCCGACGAGCGCGAATGGCTGCCATATAAGAAGCTGGTGGAGGAACTGCGGATCGATAAATTCTACGCGATCGCCCCGGCCGAGCGCGACAAGCTGACTTTGTATGTGAGCGTCACGCCGGCCAACCAAGCCATCAAGCCGTCCGACGTGGCGCTGAGCGTGGTCACGGCCGAGGGACGCCAGCCGCTGCCGATGAGCGATGGCCGCCTGCTGCTGACGCCGAATTCCAAATGGATGAACGACGACGCCAAGGTCTGGACCAATGTACCGAAGGGGGAAAAGACCAAGCTGGAATACGTGGTGACGACGCCGGTGCCAGCCGGCCTGCAGTGGAATTATGCGTCGCTGATGAGCAGCGTGCCGCAAGCGAACAGCGCGGTCAAGAAGATGGCCGGCATGTTCAGCATGATGGCGCCCAAGATCGAGGTCGTGATCCTGAAATTTGCCAAGCCGGCCGAACTGAAGATCCAGACCAGGGACGGCGTCAAACTCTATAGCAGCGATGCCAAGCAGGCGATCAAGCTGAAGTTCGACGCGGCCATGCTGAAGGATAATCCGACGGTGACGGTGTCGGAGCGCCCGACCGAGGCGGAACTCGACTCGCTCGATTGAGTGTATTGAAGTAAGCCGCAAAAACAAAAAGCTGCCGATGGCAGCTTTTGTTTACTACTATCCCGAAGGAGGCGAGCCTGATCTGCGGCACTCATGGGTAACAGCCGTGGCTGCTTCGTTCCCGACCTGACCAGGTTAGCCGTGCCACAATGCGCAGGGGCCCGCCGGGTGTGATTATAACCGACCCGGCGCCGGCGTGGAAGACATTACACTTGCTTACAAGCCCAGCGTCTGCCAGATCTCGTCGACGCGCGCGATCACGGCCGGCGCCATGGCGATGGTCGTGCCCCACTCGCGCGTGGTCTCGCCCGGCCATTTATTGGTGGCGTCGATACCCATCTTGCTGCCCAGACCGCTCACCGGCGAGGCGAAATCCAGGTAATCGATGGGCGTGTTGTCGACCAGCGTCGTGTCGCGGGTCGGATCGACACGGGTCGTGATGGCCCAGATCACCTCTTTCCAGTCGCGGATATTGACATCCTCGTCGACCACGACGATGAACTTGGTATACATGAACTGGCGCAGATAACTCCAGATGCCGAACATCACCCGCTTGGCATGGCCCGCGTACTGCTTCTTGATCTGCACCACGGCCATGCGGTAGCTGCAACCTTCCGGCGGCAGGTAGAAATCGGTGATCTCCGAAAACTGCTTTTGCAGCAGCGGAATGAAGACCTCGTTCAGCGCCAGGCCCAGCACGGCCGGCTCGTCCGGCGGCTTGCCGGTATAAGTGGAGTGGTAAATCGGATCGCGCCGCATGGTGATGCGGTCGATGGTGAACACCGGGAAGGAATCCTGCTCATTGTAATAACCGGTGTGATCGCCGTACGGGCCTTCCAGCGCGTGTTCGTAGCCGCTCGGATGCTTGGCATCCGGATAGATATGCCCCTCCAGCACGATCTCGGCCGACGCCGGCACCCGCAGTTCGCTGCCGATGGCCTTGACCAGCTCGGTGCGGCTGCCGCGCAGCAGGCCGGCGAACTGGTATTCGGACAGGCTGTCCGGCACCGGCGTCACCGCCCCTAATATAGTGGCCGGATCGGCGCCCAGCGCCACGCAGACCGGATACGGCTTGCCCTTGCTCTGCACCGCGTGCTCGCGGAAGTCCAGCGCGCCGCCGCGATGCGCCAGCCAGCGCATGATGACCTTGTTCGGCCCCAGCACCTGTTGTCGATAAATGCCCAGGTTCTGGCGCTTTTTATTCGGCCCCTTGGTGATCACCAGGCCCCAGGTAATCAGCGGCGCGACATCGCCCGGCCAGCAATGCTGGATCGGCAGCCGCGACAAATCGACATCGGCGCCCTCCCAGACGATTTCCTGGCACGGCGCGCCGCGCAATTCCTTGGGCGACATGTCCCACACCGCCTTGACCAGCGAGCCCAGCCCCAGCAAATCCTTGAAATCCTTGGGCGGTTCCGGCTCCTTCAGGCGCGCCAGCACGTGGCCGATCTTGCGCAGTTCGCTGACGTCCTCGGCGCCCATGCCCAGCGCCACGCGGCGCGGCGTGCCGAACAGATTGCCCAGCACCGGCATGCTGTGTCCGGTGGGATTCTGGAACAGCAAAGCCGGTCCGGCGGCCCTTAAAGTGCGGTCGCAGATCTCCGTCATCTCCAAATTGGGCGAAACAGGCGCCAAAATGGGTTTAAGTTCCCCCATTCGTTGCAGCTGAGAAATAAAATCTCTTAAATCCGAATATTTCATAGTTTTTTAATTTTTTTTGATGGTGGAACGGTTGGGCTAAGAAAACCGGTCAAGTGATTGATTTTATTGGTTTTAGCTGGAAAGCAAGCGAAAAAGTCAGACATAAAAGTTATAACACACGAATTCGTTAGTATTGACTTGATATAAAACGGCTTCTACAATTTGCCCTACTTGAAGAGCGGCATGGTTTTCGTAACCACATTGTGCGCCGCTTATTCATTCACGGAGTCGGGGCTCCACATGACATTTTAAGGAGTGTTTTCAAAAGGCGTCTGCCTTACCCCCGAAAAAAGTTGTATTGCGACTGGTCGAATACCTCAGGGAAAGATCAGCTCAGGCAAGCAATGACGGCGTCCAACGCGCGCTCCCAGCGGCGACGGACGATGCTATTTCTGATGCACGGCAATGGCGATTCTCGCTGCGATCTACCGCGGCAGGGACGCGTTCGTTACGGACATTTCAGGGGAATTCTATGACCAATCGTTTCATCGGCGCAACAACGTTTGCCCAACAACTGGCTCGCCTGCCAGGTGCCGCGTATTTCACGCAGCGCGTATCGGCCCGTGGTGTCTTGACCACCGCACAACACAGTCTGACCGTTTTGGGCGTCACCGCCCTGGTAGTGATCGCCGTTTTATTCGCCCGTCCGGACCTGGCCAAGCAACTGAGCTTGAACCTGTCCGGCAAGCCTGCCGCCGACGCGGTGCCCGCCGTCACGGCGCCGGCCCTGTCGGCACTGATGGAAGCGCCGGCAGCGCCGGCCGTCGCCAGCACCGAACCGCTGACGCCGGAAGAAAAAGCCCTGCTGGGCACGCAGAAGCAGCAGCAATGGGTCACCTCGTGGCTGTCCAAGCGTTACCGCGTGGCCGGCGACGCGGCCAATATGCTGGTCTCGACCGCCTACCTGACGGCGCGCGAGATCAAGCTTGACCCGCTGCTGATCCTGGCCGTGATGGCGATCGAATCGGGCCTGAATCCATTCGCGGAAAGCCCGGTCGGCGCACAAGGCCTGATGCAAGTGATGTCCAAGGTGCACCACGAGCGCTTCGAGGAAATGGGCGGCGTGCAGGCGGCGCTGAATCCGGTGGCCAACATCCGCGTCGGCTCGCTGATCCTCAAGGATTACGTGACCCGCGGCGGCTCGGTCGAAGCCGGCCTGAAAACCTACGTCGGCGCGGCAGCGTTTGAAAACGACGACGGCTACGGCTCGCGCGTGCTGGCGGAATACTACCGCTTGAAGCAAGTATCGGCAGGCAAGAAAGTGCCGACCACCAATCCACAGCCGATGATGGCCACGGCCCCGGTCGCACCGAAAACGGTCGCCAGCGCGGACAAGATCATCAAGTCGGAGCAGATCGCCGGTTTGTAATCACACTAATATATACAGCAGCATCCGAAAGCCACCGCGAGGTGGCTTTTTCACGTCCCCGCCAAGCAACAGCTGTTCCGACGCTACCCTGCTGTGGCCCTGCTTTGTTGTTTTCTCTTGCCTCGGCATATATTCCCAGGATGACGGGATCGCGACCATGTGTGCGGACGCCGCCAGCGATGCGGGCCAGGGATGATAAACTTGCCGTTTCCCCAAAGAGCACGGAAACGCCCATGCAGATTGCATTCGAAACCCCGGATCAACCCGACGTCCACGCGCTGATCGGTGAGCTCGATGCTTACCTGTATTCGCTTTATCCGCCAGAAAATGTCTACGCGCTGGACTTGTCCTCGCTGCTGCATCCGAGCGTGCTGTTTGCCGTGGTGCGCGATGCCGCCGGCGCCTCGCTGGGCTGTGGCGCCATCGTCATCAAGCCGGAATATGGTGAAATCAAACGTATGTACGTCCGCCCGCAGGCACGCGGCAAGGGCCTGGCGCGCCGGCTGATTGAAACACTGGAAGCGAAGGCCGTGGAACAGGGTTGCCAAACTTTTATGCTGGAGACCGGCCCGACGATGCCGGAAGCCCTGCTGCTCTACGAACGCCTCGGTTACCGGCGCTGCGGCCCGTTTGGCGATTATC
>Ga0209901_1000485_pt1 | contig 15287 bp, 14 predicted proteins | sample OrgsoiDNA_201058_FD_185806 | JGI IMG/M metagenome (GOLD analysis project Ga0209901, IMG submission 185806) | Permafrost soil microbial communities from the Arctic, to analyse light accelerated degradation of dissolved organic matter (DOM) -... | ecosystem: Environmental > Terrestrial > Soil >...
GAGATTCCGCGGCCAGCCGTTCGCGGCTCATGGAAATGACGTTCGCGATCGCTTCAAGAAAGACGATGTCTGTTTCGGTGAAGTCTTCGTCGTCGGAGCTATCGGCTTCGAGCACGCCGAAGGTTTCGGGAATGCCGCGAATGGGGACGTTGATGGCACGCTTGATGCCGTGCCGGGCAAGCAACTCGGGCGTGCGGAAACGGTGTTCCGTACCCAGGTGATTCGACAACACCGGGCGGCCGCTGACCAGCGCGTGGCCGGCGGGGCTGGCGTCGTCAGCGCCGAGCTCCGTGGTGCCGATATCCGCTGGGTCCCAGCCCACACCCGCTTCCAGCACGAAGTTTTCGCTTTCAGGCTGATAGCGCAGCACCTTCGCGAAGCGCGAGTGCACTCCAGCCGATACCGCCTTGCAGGCTTCATCGAGGAGCACGTCGGCACTGTGTACGCGCAACACCGACGTCGCGAACTGCACTGCGATCTCGTGCTGCAGGCGCAGACGGCTTACGGACCGGTCGACGGCACTGCGGATCGTTTCTTCGGGTGGCAATGCATCCATCGGGTTCTCCTTGACCGCGGTGTCGCCCAGGCTTTTTTTCCGGCGATTGGTGTTCACGCGTCAATTCTAACCGTGGAGATTAAAAGGTCACTTATTTGGCCGTGAGTTCCTTTGCGCCGGTGAAGTGCGAACGACCTCTCTCGGTATAATCCCGAATGTTATAATCGTAACAACAAGGTGTTAGAATAATGCATCGATTAACCGGAAAATGTTGTGCGCTGCACAACCGGCCATGCTCATGCTCGATGTTGCTTCCCAACCTGTTGTCCCCTTGCGCGGCAAACCGCTCTCCCATCACGAGCAACAGCAGCGCAATCCCGGCGTGCCGCTGGAGCTCTCCTGGCTAGATAGCCTGCGGGTCAATCAATCAGCGGTCGCCCGGCGAGTCAGTACGTTAGGCACCCGCCGTGCGGTTAAAAAAGACGCACAAGCCGCCTGGCTGCTCAAGGCCATCACGTGCATCGACCTGACCACCCTCAACGGCGACGATACCGCCGCTCGCGTCGAACGCCTCTGCGCCAAAGCCCGCCGTCCGATTCGCGACGATCTACTCGAGTCGCTAGGCATGCCGCCCGGCTCCATCAAGACCGGCGCCGTGTGCGTGTATCACCGCTTCGTAGGCACAGCCGTCGCCGCGCTTGCCGGTAGCGGCATCCCGGTCGCGGCTGTATCCACAGGTTTTCCCGCCGGCCTGATCCCGCATCCGCTGAAGTTGAAAGAGATCGAGGCGTCGGTGAAAGACGGCGCGGCGGAAATCGATATTGTCGTCACGCGTGAACATGTGCTCACCGGCAACTGGCAAGCGCTCTACGACGAAATGCGCGACTTTCGCGCGGCGTGCGGCGCGGCGCATATCAAAGCGATTCTTGCCACCGGCGACATCCGCACGCTATCGAATATCGCCAAGGCGTCCATGGTCTGCATGATGGCAGGCGCCGATTTCATCAAGACGTCCACCGGCAAGGAAGGCGTCAACGCCACGCTCGACGTTTCGCTCGTCATGGTGCGCATGATCCGCGACTACCTTGAACGCACCGGCGTGATGATCGGCTTTAAACCAGCGGGCGGAGTGTCCACCGCCAAGTCGGTGCTCGAATACCAGATCCTGATGAAAGAGGAACTCGGCCGCGAATGGCTCGAACCGGAGTTGTTCCGTATTGGCGCATCGAGTCTGCTCGCCGATATCGAACGGCAACTCGAGCATCACGTCACCGGCCGCTATTCGGCCTTCCATCGACATCCGGTTGCTTAAGTTGCTTAGTTGCTTAAGTGGATTAACCAGCACCGCATCATCTCTTACACGAGCTCCCCAATGAGCGTAGCCGACTACTTCAACTCGATGGATTACGGACCTGCACCGGAAGACGACGGCGCCGCGCGCGCCTGGCTGGATCAACACACGACCGGCTTTGGTCATTTCATCGATGGCGCCTTTCGCGCGCCTCTGGCGGGTGAGCAATTCGACTCGCTGGAACCCGCGACCGGGCGCGTGATCGCGAGCATCGCGCAGGGCGATCAAGCGGATATTGACGCAGCAGTCGACGCTGCGCATCGTGCGTTACCCGCGTGGCAAGCGCTGGGCGGCAAGGGCCGCGCACGGCATTTGTATGCGCTCTCGCGCATGGTGCAGCGGCATGCGCGCTTATTTTCTGTGCTCGAATCGCTGGATAACGGCAAGCCGATCCGCGAGTCGCGTGACATCGATATCCCTCTTGTGGCGCGGCACTTCCTGCATCACGCAGGCTGGGCACAGTTGCAGGATCGCGAGTTCGCCGACTGGGCGCCGCTGGGCGTGATCGGCCAGATCGTGCCGTGGAATTTTCCGCTGCTGATGCTCTCGTGGAAGATTGCACCGGCGCTCGCGCTGGGTAATTGCGTGGTACTTAAGCCCGCCGAATACACCCCGCTCACCGCATTGTTGTTCGCCGAACTGGCAGCGCGTGCAGGCTTGCCCGCGGGCGTGCTGAACGTAGTCACCGGCGACGGCCGCACCGGCGCTGCGCTGGTTGAACATCCGCGCGTGGCGAAGATTGCGTTCACAGGATCAACAGAAGTGGGCCGGCAGATTCGCGTGGCCACCGCAGGTTCGGGCAAGTCGCTCACGCTTGAACTCGGCGGCAAGTCGCCGTTCATCGTATTCGACGATGCCGATCTCGACAGCGCGGTGGAAGGTGTCGTCGATGCGATCTGGTTCAACCAGGGCCAGGTCTGCTGCGCAGGGTCGCGGCTGCTGGTGCAGGAAGGCGTGGAGAAGCGCTTCATCGATAAATTGAAACGCCGCATGGACACGCTGCGCGTCGGGCCGTCGCTCGATAAAGGCATTGATCTGGGCGCGATTGTGGACGCGGTACAGCTTGAACGCATTCGTGCGCTCATTGAGCGCGGTGTGCAGGAAGGCTGCGAGATTCACCAGCCCAAAGGGCTTCGGATGCCCGAGCAAGGCGCGTTCTATCCGCCCACGTTGGTGACGAACGTCGCACCCGCATCGACGCTTGCGCAAGAGGAAATCTTCGGACCGGTGCTGGTGACAATGAGCTTTCGCACGCCTGACGAAGCGGTCGCGCTGGCGAATCATTCACGTTATGGACTGGCCGCGAGCGTGTGGAGCGAGACCATCGGCCGCGCGCTGGATATCGCGCCGCGCCTGCAATGTGGCGTGGTCTGGATCAACGCGACCAATCTCTTCGATGCCGGTGTCGGCTTCGGCGGGTATCGCGAATCGGGCTTTGGCCGTGAAGGCGGACGCGAGGGGATTTACGAGTATCTGAAGCCGCGTGCGTGGACTAAGCTGGCCGTTCGTTCCAAGCCTTCCGAGCATGTCGCGCAGCCTTCCGCTTTCGAAGCGGGCACTAACGTCAGCGCGCTCGACCGTACCGCGAAGCTGTTTATCGGCGGCAGGCAAGTTCGGCCGGACAGCGGGTACTCGCGGCTTGTGCATGCGCCGTCGGGGGCAATCGTCGGAGAAGTCGGCGAGGGTAATCGCAAAGATGTGCGTAACGCCGTAGCCGCTGCGCGCAACGCTGAAAAATGGTCGCAAGCGAGCACGCATAACCGCGCTCAGGTACTGTATTACCTCGCGGAAAACCTGTCGGCGCGTGCGGACGAATTCGCGAAGCAACTCGTCGCGCGGACTGGCGTTTCTGCAGCCGATGCCGAGCGTGAAGTCGAAGCATCGATCACGCGCTTGTTCACTTACGGCGCGTGGGCCGACAAGTTCGATGGCGCGGTGCATTCGCCGCCGCTAAGAGGCGTTGCGCTGGCGATGCACGAACCGCTTGGCGTGATCGGCGTGGTGTGTCCGGATGAAGCGCCGCTGCTGGGTCTCGTCTCGTTGATCGCACCGGCGCTTGCGTTGGGCAATCGCGTGGTCGCCGTGCCGAGCGAATCGTGTCCGATGATGGCAACTGACTTTTATCAGGTCGTCGAGACGTCGGATGTGCCGGCGGGCGCATTGAACATTGTTACCGGCGAGCGTAAAGCGCTTGCATCGACGTTGGCGAAACATGACGATGTCGACGCATTGTGGTGCTTCGGCGGCGCGGATTTATCGACGCTGACAGAGCGTGAATCGGTGGGCAACCTGAAGCGCACGTTCGTCGATTACGGCCGGGTGTTTGACTGGTTCGACGCTTCAAGCGAAGGCCTGCCGTTCCTGCGTCAAGCCGTGCAAGTAAAGAACATCTGGATCCCGTACGGAGATTGAAGGTGAGTCCGGGTTCAAATTAGAATCATGAGCGATGACCTCGCAACACAGCGAGGCACGCTCAACATGAAGGAGACGTAATGCTGAAGAACCTCGATCCGCTGCTGAACGCCGACGTCCTGCACGCGCTGTGCGCAATGGGACACGGCGATGAAGTCGTGATCTGCGACGCCAATTTTCCGGCCGATTCCGTCGCGCGCCAAACGGTGCTTGGCCATGTGCTTCGGCTCGACGGCGTGAATGCGCCGCGTGCGATCCGCGCGGTGTTGTCAGTGTTGCCGCTGGATAGTTTCGTTGATCATCCGGCCGAGCGCATGGAGGTGGTCGGCGACGCCAACGCGCTTCCTGCCGTGCAACGCGAAGCGCAAACTGAAGTGGACGCCGCCGAAGGACGCGCGACGCCCTTTGCTTCCATCGAGCGTTTCGCCTTTTATGAACGCGCCAAGCAAGCGTATTGCGTGATCGCAACCGGCGAGGCGCGCGGCTATGGCTGCTTCATCTTCAAGAAGGGCGTGAACCTCGCGCCCGATGCCCCGGCTGCCGCTTCAGATTCGGAGAGCACGCGATGAACCGCAGCGTCGTCATCCTCGGCATCTACGTGACGGATCTCACGTTCCGCGCCGAGCGCATGCCGCTGCTTGGCGAGACCATCGCGGGATCGGCGTTTGCGATGGGACCGGGCGGTAAAGGATCGAACCAGGCTGTGGCGGCAGCACGCGCCGGTGCCGACGTGATCTTCTGCACGCGTCTTGGCGCCGATGCATTCGGCGACATCGCACGCTCGACGTGGGCCGCGGAAGGCATCACAGCGCGGGCAATAACGACCGATGGCGTGGCAACAGGCGCAGCACATATCTTCGTCGACGATGCCACGGGCGGCAACGCGATCATCGTCGCGGCGGGTGCGGCCGGACGCTTGTGTCCCGAAGACGTCGAAGCGATCGAAGCCGATATTGCGACCGCCGCCGTGTTTGTCACGCAGCTTGAACAACCCGTTCCAGCTGCACGGCGCGGCCTCGAACTCGCGCGTAATCACGGCGTGACGACGGTGTTCAATCCGGCGCCCGCGCTACCGCTCGACGACGACATCTTCCCGCTCTGCGACTACATCACCCCGAACGAAACCGAAGCGACAGCGCTGACAGGTATCGCGATTGCGTCCGTCGACGACGCCCGCCGTGCCGCCGATGTCCTGCTTTCAAAAGGCGTGCGTGCCGTGATCGTGACGCTGGGCGAAGCGGGTGCGTTGCTGCATACGCCTGAGCAGTCGGTACTGGTGCCAGCCTTCAATTGCGGTCGTGTGGTCGAGACCGCAGGCGCGGGCGATGGCTTCACCGGCGGCTTCGCCGCGGCGCTTGCACGCGGCGAAACCCCTTTGAACGCCGTGCGTTTCGGCTGTGCGCTGGCGAGCTTGTCGGTCACGCGTCCCGGCACCGCACCGTCGATGCCAACGCTGGCCGAAATCGAAGCGGTGCTGGGCGTTCCTGTGCAGTCCGGCAGCGTGTCGGCTCATCATTCCTGAACGGAGGAGCGCTCGATGAACACATCGAAATGGCTCGCCGACCGGCAACTGAACTTCCTGGTTGCCGTAAACGTGCTGGTTGTATTGGTCGCGACCGCGTTGTCGCATGGCCAGTTTGTCGATATCGACAACCTCCAGTCCATGGGCGGCCAGTTGCCCGAACTGGGCCTGCTCGCGCTCGGCATCATGCTCTCGATGGTGTCGGGTAACGGCGGTATCGACTTGTCGGGTGTCGCGCTCGCGAACCTCTCGGGCATGGTCGCCGCGCAGCTGCTGCCCATGCTCGTTTCCGCCGATAACTCGCCATCGCTCTATACCGCCGTGTTCTGCGCGATTACCGTGACGCTTGGCGCAATCGGCGGACTGATGAACGGCGTGATTATCGCGCGCCTGAAACTCACGACGATCCTTTGCACGCTCGGGACGTCGCTGCTGTTCACTGGTATCGCCGTGGTGTTGAGCAACGGTGCATCGGTCCGGGTGGAATACGTCGATGCCCTCTCCGACATCGGCAACGGAACCTTCCTGCAAGTGCCTGTCTCGCTGTGGATTTTCGTGGTCACGGTGTTGCTGCTCGGTTGGGTGTTGAAGCGCACGCCCTTCGGATTGCGGCTCTACCTGATGGGCACGAATCCGAAAGCTGCGTTCTACGCCGGCATTCCGCGCGACCGCATGTTGATCCTGACCTACGGCATGTGCGGTGTGCTCGCGTCGCTCGCCGGGCTCATCAGCGCATCGCATACGTCCAGCGCGAAGTGGGACTACGGCAACTCGTACTTGCTGATCGCCATCCTGATCGCGGTGATGGGCGGCGTGAATCCGGCGGGCGGTTATGGCCGGATAGTCTGTGTTTTCCTGGCAGCGACCGTGCTCCAGTTCTTGTCGAGCTTGTTCAACCTGCTGGGCATCTCGCAGTTCTTCGGCGACTGTGCGTGGGGCTTCCTGCTGCTCGCATCACTTGCTCTGGCGGGTGGAGAGCGCGTGCGCGCGATCTTCGGCCTGGGCGGCGCGGCACCCGTTTCGAAGGTGCCAAAACCACCGGCGGCGTAGTCAGATAAACACGCGGATAAACAAGTTTCCCCGGGCTTCAAAACTTCACCTCATGTGCAGCACAGACAAACCATAACGGAGACAACGCATGAAACTTAATCGAATCGCCATCGCGCTTACTGCTGTCACGCTGGCGGCCGGAGCAATTGCTGTCGCGCAGGCGGCGACCGATCAAACCATCGTCACGGTGGTCAAGGTCACGGGTATCAACTGGTTCAACCGGATGGACGAGGGCGTGAAGGAATTCGCCAAGGCCAACCCGGGCGTGAACGCGTATCAGACCGGACCGGGGCAGGCGGACGCTGCGCAGCAACTGAAGATTATCGAAGACTTGATCGCGAAGAAAGTCACGGCGATCGCGGTCGTTCCCTACGATCCGCCTACCCTCGAGCCGGCGCTCAAGAAAGCGATGGATCGCGGCATCAAGGTCGTCACGCATGAAGCGGACAACGAGAAGAACACGATGGTCGACATCGAAGCCTTCGACAACACCGCGTATGGCGCAGGCCTGAACGAGCGGCTTGCGAAGTGCATGGGCGATCAGGGCAAATGGGCGGTGCTGGTCGGCTCGCTCGGTAGCCGGTCGCAGGTTCAGTGGGCCGATGGCGGTATCGGCAATGCGAAGCAGAAGTACCCGAAGATGGATCTGGTCGAACCGAAACTCGAAACCAATAACGATGGCGAACGTGCCTATCAGGTTGCGAAGGAAGTGCTGCGCAAGCATCCGGACCTGACGGGTTTTCAAGGGTCGTCGTCGCTTGACGTGATCGGCATTGGGCGTGCGGTGGAAGAGGCCGGCAAGATCGGCAAGATCTGCGTGTACGGCACGGGCCTGCCGACAGAAGCCGGCAAGTTCCTGGAGAGCGGCGCAATCAACGGTATCGCTTTCTGGGACCCGAAGCTTGCCGGTATCGCGATGAACAAGATTGCGAAAATGCTGATCGATGGCAAGACGGTGGAGAACGGTGCGGACCTGGGTCTCGTTGGTTATAACAAGGTCACGGTTACCAAGGGTCCGGGCAAGGGCATCATCGTGCGCGGCACCGGCTGGGTGGACGTCGACAAGACCAACTACAAGCAGTATCCGTTCTGATTGTCTTCACGAAAGCAGTGAAGCGCGCACGGTCTCCGTGCGCGCTGTCTTCAGGAAGTTGAAAGGGTAGAAGGTTCAATGATGAGTACAGCGCCGCTTCTCGAAGTCGTCGATATCCACAAGCGCTTTACCGGCGTGTATGCGTTGCGTGGCGTGAGCCTGTCGTTTCAGCGCGGGCAGATTTATCACCTGCTCGGCGAGAACGGTTGCGGCAAGAGCACGCTGATCAAGATCATCTCCGGTGCGCAGCCGCCCGATCAGGGCGAGCTTGTGATCGAGGGCGTCAGGCATGCGCGGCTTGCACCGCTGGAGGCGTTGTCGGCGGGTATCGAAACGGTGTATCAGGACCTTTCGCTGCTGCCCAACATGAGTGTTGCGGAGAATGTGGGGTTGACGTCGGAGCTGGCTGCCCACGCGGGGCGGCTTGCGCGGACCTTCGATCGCCGCGCTCTGGCCAAAACGGCGGCGCGTGCTTTGGAAGCCGTGGGCTTGCCTGGCGATGCGGATTTCCAGGCCACGCTGGTCGAGCAATTGCCGTTGGCGACGCGGCAACTCGTGGCTATCGCGCGTGTGATCGCGAGCGAGGCGAAGTTCGTCATCATGGATGAGCCGACTACATCGCTGACGCAAAAGGAAGTCGACAACCTGATCGCAGTGCTGGCGAAGCTGCGCGCCGATGGCATCGCCGTGCTGTTCGTGAGTCACAAGCTGGATGAGTGCTACGCGATTGGCGGTGAAGTGATCGTGCTGCGCGATGGTCAGAAGATGGCGCAGGGACCGATTGAGAATTACACGAAGGCGCAGATTGGCGAGTTGATGACGGGCAAGCAGTTATCGAACGAGCGATATCGGCAGGCTGAAGTCATGGAAGGCCACGAGATCGTGCTGGACGTGAAGGGGTTATCGCGGTCGCGCCAGTTCGCCGATGTCACGTTCTCGCTGCATCGCGGAGAGATTCTTGGCGTGACGGGTCTGCTGGATTCGGGGCGCAACGAATTGGCGCGAGCTTTGGCAGGTGTCGCGCCTGCGGATAGCGGCACGGTGACGCTGGATGGTTCCATCGTGCGGCTTAAAACACCGTCCGATGCGAAGTGGCAACGCATAGGCTATGTGCCGGAAGACCGCTTGAACGAAGGGCTTTTCCTCGATAAATCCATTCGCGACAACGTGATCACCGCGATGATCTCGAGTTTGCGCGACCGCTTTGGACAGGTTGACCGGAAGCGCGCGCGCGAGCTTGCCGAGCGCACCGTGAAGGAGTTGCAGATCGCGACGCCTGACGTCGATAAACCGGTTCAATCGCTATCGGGTGGCAACCAGCAACGCGTGTTGATCGGCCGATGGCTGGCCATTGACCCACGCGTGTTGATCCTGCACGGCCCAACGGTGGGCGTGGATGTGGGATCGAAGGACATTATTTATCGCATCATGCAGCGCTTGGCGGAGCAGGGCATCGGCATCATCTTGATCAGCGATGACTTGCCCGAGTTGCTGCAGAACTGCGACCGAATCCTGATGATGAAGAAGGGGCGTGTCTCGAACGAATATCGTGCGGGGCAATTGACTGAAGCCGATCTTTATCACGCTTTACTTTCAGAGGCAGCATGAGCGAGTCACTTCATCGCGTTGCTCAGACATCGCAAGGCGCTTCCGCGCTAAGTCCGGCATTGGCCGAGGTTGCGCCGAAGGTGCAGCGGCTCAGTTTTATTGGGCGGCTGGTGCGCAATCCAGAATGGTTCACAGTTGGGCTGATTCTTGTGACGTGCCTGGTGGTGGGCACGTTGAATCCGCGCTTCTTCCAGTTCGCGACGCTCTTCGATTTGCTGCATTCCGGGACGACAGTGTCGTTGTTTGCGCTGGGGACGCTGGTCGTGCTGGCATCGGGCGGTATCGATGTGTCCTTTACAGCCATTGCTGCTTTTACGATGTATTCGATCACCAAGGCCGTTTTTGCCTGGTGGCCTGATGCGCCGTTTTTTGTGATTCTGGTTTGCGGCGCAGTGGGCGGCGTGATGCTAGGGTTGATCAATGGCGTGCTGGTGCATCGGCTGAAAGCGCCTTCGTTGATTGTGACTATTGGCACGCAGTATTTGTATCGTGGGCTGCTGCTGACGTTTGTGGGTACGCAGTTTTTCATGAATATCCCGCATAGCATGGATAGCTTCGGGCAGTTGCCGCTGTTTTTCTATCACACGAACGATGGGCTTCGGGCGGTATTGCCGGTCTCGGTGATTGCGCTGTTTATAGCCGCTGGCGTGACGTGGTGGCTGCTCAACCGGACGATGATGGGACGGGGCGTGTATGCGATGGGCGGCAGTTTGCCGATTGCCGAGCGGCTTGGTTATAACCTGCGGGCTATTCACCTGTTTGTCTTTGGTTACACCGGGATGCTGGCGGGGATTGCCGGGATTTTGCATGTATCGACGAATCGGCTGGCGAATCCGTTCGATCTGGTAGGGACTGAGCTGGATGTGATCGCGGCGGTGATTCTTGGCGGCGCCAGGATTACCGGTGGGACGGGGACGGTGGTCGGGACGTTGTTGGGTGTGGTACTGGTTACGTTGATCAATAGCGTCTTGATCCTGATCGGCGTGCCGAGTACCTGGCAGAAGGTGATTATCGGGGCGTTTATTCTGGTGGCGGGGACGTTGTTCGCGCTGGGGAGGCGGGCAGCGTAGGGGCGGTTGATTTGGCCTACGGGCGGTCGTTGATCGAACCACCCGGCAAATTTGCCGGGCCAACCGCGCGACCGTGAAGCTAAGGGTCGATACCGTTCTCTTTGCAGACATCGAGGAACGCGGCCAGGGACTTGGCACCTTCGATCTTGAGCGTGGAAATGTCGCTGGCGTAGAAGTCCGCGCCCCCGTTCAAGCCGAGAAATTCGCCGCGCAGCATGTCGGTATCGGGGTCGTAAGTAACGACAGCGCGGTGATTGTTGATGTCCAAGATACTCACTTCCTGATTTCCATCCCCTTCTCCGTAATCAACGAATCAAACTGATCGAGCTGAGAAAACCGCACCGCCTTGACCTTCCCCAACTTGCTGGCATCGACTACAAGATGCCTTTCAACCGCACTCTCCATCGCAGCCTGCTTGATCGCGACCTCGTGAAAGTTCCAGCACGTCACGCCGCGCGCTTCATCCACACCGCCGGCCGAAATAAACGCCTTGTTGATCCCCATCCGCCGCAACGTCTCGATACTTTCATCGCTCGAAAAGGAATCCGACGAAGGCGCATAAACGCCGCCCAATAAAATCATCCGCACATTGGCCTTACGTCGCAAAATCTCAGCCACGTTCAGCGAATAACACAGCACCGTCAAATGCATGTCAGCCGGAATGAGCCGCGCCAACGTGGTCAGCGTTGTCCCGCAGTCGATGAAAATGGTCTCGTTGTCAGCAAGCAGTCGGGCAGCCACCGCGGATGCCTCCGCCTTGGCCTGCGCAAAATGATCCTTCTCTTCGTCAATCGTATAACCCGCGCCGTTCGGGACATCCGAGGCACGAACGATATATCCGCCAAGATAAGTAAACGTCCCCGGACTCGACGCTATGTCGCGGCGAACCGTCATTTCCGATACATCGAGCAAGGTCGCCGCATCGCGAAGACGCATCACACTTTGCTCACGCAAAGCATCGGCAAGAACACGCAAACGATCGCTTTTGGTCATTCGCAGAGGACAGTGGACGCAAGCTGCACGTCGTGGATGTGGGTGTTAGATTTTGTTCGCTAGATGAAATGATTATAACAAGCGAACCCGCGAAAGGTGATCGGGGAAAACGCTTTGCAATTTTGGGTTTGATCGAACGTGCGGCACGCTGAGCGATTGAGCGCAAACGGGGGACTAGCCGGCAGTGCGTACCCGGATTAGCGCGGCGGCCGATGTAATCGACATCTGTTCTATCGCAACTTTGCCGATACCCGGCAGCGCGTCTTCAGCGAGCTGCGTCAGCGTGCGCCCCGGCGGCATTTCAACGAACACCTGTGCTCCGAGTTCGCCCAACACGACAGTGGAGTCGTGCCAGCGAACGGGATATCGCAGGTTCGTCGCGAGGTCGGTCCGGATGGCATCGGCCTGGCGCAAAGGCCGTGCGCCGCGATTGTTGATATACGGAATCGTCGGCGCACGGAAGGTGATCTTGCTCGCGGCTTCAGTGAGCTCGCGAGCGGCATCGTCGAGAAGCACGCAGTGGGACGGCACACTGACCGCCAACCGCTCGGCCTTGCGTGCGCCTGCCTCAAGCGCGCGTTCGCGTACCTGGTCGAGATCGGTGTCGGCGCCTGCCACCACGATCTGTCGCGGAGCATTCAAATTCGCAATGTAAGCGGCCTGCGTATGGGCATTCGCGATGACGGCGCCCAGTTCACGCTCGCTCAAACCCGACACCGCCAGCATCCCGTACCCGCTCGGATAAGCCCGCTCCATCAATTGCGCGCGAAGGTGTAGCAGCCTCAAAGCATCGTCGAAAGATAGCGCATTGCACGCAACCGCAGCGCCATACGCGCCCACCGATAAACCCGCCACCGCATCCGGCTCGATGCCTTCATCCTGCAATGCTCGCACGGTCGCGACGCCCGCAACAAGCAAGCTGAGCTGCACGGCGACGGTCGAACTCAAAGCGTCGGCGTGATCGAGCGAGAGTACGTCGATATGCAGTACATCGGACGCTTCTTCAATGGTTTCAGCAAAACGCGCGTGCGGCGTCGCGCCTCCCAGCGTGTTCAAAAAGCCCGGAAATTGCGAGCCTTGACCGGGGAAGAGAAACGCGATCATGCTGCTTGACTCGTCTGCCATGGGTCGGCGACGAGTTTCGGGCCGTCGGCGCAACGCAGCATCACGCGTGCGCCAGGATGCGCGTATTCGGCTAGCGAGAACGCGCCGTCGGGCGTCTGGATTTGCACATCAATGCGTGTGCCGTGGTGGAGCGCGGCTTGGGAGACGGCATCGAATAGTGTCTTCGCTGAGGTGCGGCCGAGAGGATCAGGCGCACGCATCAGGAGGTCGAGATCGCTTGTTTGCGTGACCGTTGGACAGCCGCTTGCGAGTTCAAAGCCGCTGCTACCGGTGGGTCCCCAAACGTAGCCGGTTGCATCGCAGAGTGGGGCGACTGCTTGCAGCAATGCAAACGCGGGCAACTGTGCGCGCGTCACTGAGGGCTTTAAGTTCGCAAGAAGCGCTTCCGGCTCAAGGACCCGCTCAACATAACGCGAATCAAGCCACGAGCCGAAACGCTCGCTGCGCATCGCGCCACGAATGCCAACCGCGATCAACCCGTTCACCGGCACCGCGCGTCGAACCACCACGAACGGTGCACGTTTCAGTGATGCTGCGACCCACGCCGGGGCATCGGGGAAATCAGGCGTACCCGGCGCGAGGTGCAACAGGTCGTGCGGATTCACGACGCGTCCCATTGCTCCGCCATGCGCTTGCGGACTTCTATCGATGCGGCGCGAATCCGCTTGGCATCCGCCGATTGCAACCGCGACGAGAGATCGCGCGGACCTTTCCGTGCATCGTCAATGGCAGCGATTAACGAAGACTGCACACGGTCGATATCTTCGTGCCCGGGCGCATCCGCATTGATACCGGCGATCAGCTCATGCAGCAGCCCAAGCTTGGCGTAAGCGCTCATCTTGTACGACATCGGCAACACGCGGTCGCCGAGTTCATCGAGCCCTTCGACACTGCGGCGCGTGACCCGCGCGGCTGCTTCCTTGCCCATCGCATGCACGGCGATGCCGTCCGCATCCAGCGCGATAATCCGGTTCGCCTGATATCCATGCGCGAGGAACGCGCCGGACATCGCCGGGCCGACAATCAATGCGATCACGGGATGACCAGCGAGCCGCGCGCTTGCATACGCATCGACGCCAGCCGCACACGCGAGATGAACGCCGAGCAGTTCTTCGCGACGGCCGTATGCCTGGCTCTTCACATCGACGATAGCCACGATCGGGCGCTTGACTGAAGCGTCGCGGTCCGCGTCCATTGCGTTGCGCACGGCGCGCGCAAGCAGCCAGCCTTGTTCGAGGCCGACCACGTTATCGGTCGCACGCGCAAAGCGGTTATGCGGATCGGGAACGATGGTGATGAAACGCGCGCTTGTGTCGCCAAGCGGTGCATCGGCGCTGCGGATCGGGCCTTCGTTGCCCGAAGCCGTGCGTTCGTTCGACGCGTTTGACGTCAATGCGTCGAACCAGATTTGCCCACGTGATGCGTTCATCAAGCGTCTCCTTGCCAAAGCGTCCGCAACACAACGGGATCGATCGCCGATGGGTCCACGCGCGCAAGCCGTTCGAGCTGTGCATCGACCTGTTCTGTCCGATGGCTCGCCGGCACACCGCTTTCGAACGCGCCGAGCACGGCGTCGCGAACCTGATCGGTGTCGTCTTCCACGAGGGTATCGACCAATCCCACTGCCGCGCGTTGCTCGCCGCCGATCATCGACCAGATAAGGCGTCGGTCGTGTGAATCGAGTTCTTCCACGCCCGCTTCCTGTTCGATGACTTCAGGCCCGTTCATCCCGAGCCGTGCCTGCCGCGTCATGATCAGCCGGGTGCACAACGCCGCAGCCAGCGACATCCCGCCGAAGCAGCCGACCATGCCGCCGATCACGCCGATCACCGGCACGTACCGCCGTAATGCGACGATTCCTGCCTGAATCTCCGCGATCACTGCGAGACCGAGATTCGCTTCCTGCAGCCTGACACCGCCGGTTTCGAACAGGATCACTGGCAGGATCTTGCGGCCTGCTTCGAACTCGCGCACGGCCATTTCAAGCGCTGCCGCGATCTTCGCACCCGACACCTCGCCGATGCTGCCGCCCTGGAACGCAGGCTCGATCGCCGCGATGACGGCCGCTTCGCCGCCAAGCGTACCGCGTGCAATGACCGCACCGTCGTCGGCCTGACAGACCACATTCTGCATGGCGAGCCACGGCGATTCGAGCCGGTCGAACGGTCCGATCAACTCGCGGAAGGTGCCGGCATCGAGCAACGCACGGGCACGTTCCCGCGCGGTCAGTTCGATAAAACTATGCTGGGCGATGAAGGTTTCGTGGCCGCTCATGATGCGTCTCCTTCGCTCGCTTCCACTGCTTCAGCGAGCCGCAACATAACGACGCCGGGCGTTGCGCCGAAGTCATTGAGTTCGAGCCGCGCGGCGCCGTCGTAGCGCGAGAAGAAACGGTCGAGCACGCTTTTCCACACGTGTTCGTAACCGTCCACGCTCGTGCGGATCACGACTTCCGCGTGTTGGCTCTCCGACGGCGACAGCAGGATCTCCAGGTCGCCCGAGCCGACCACGCCCACATGCGCGCGTTGCGGTACAGGGCGGGTGGCGGGATATTCGTAGCGCAAGTT